>Ga0181530_10000281_pt1 | contig 65345 bp, 54 predicted proteins | sample PEATcosm2014_Bin_42_FD_119769 | JGI IMG/M metagenome (GOLD analysis project Ga0181530, IMG submission 119769) | Peatland microbial communities from MTU Mesocosm Facility, Houghton, MI, USA - PEATcosm2014_Bin10_60_metaG | ecosystem: Environmental > Terrestrial > Soil > Wetlands > Peat | place...
CTGTTCCCTGTTCCCTGTTCCCTGTTCCCTGTTCCCTGTAATGCTATCCTCACAGCCAGATGCACGGTCTGCTCCTTTTCAAACCCGTGACGGTGGCCCTGCTGATTCTGGCCAACGCTTATTTTGTGGCGGCCGAGTTCGCGCTGGTTTCAATCCGCGAGACGCGCGTCGAGCAACTGCTTGAGGCGCGGGTTCCGGGAGCGCGCGCGGTGCGGCGGCTGCAGCGCAATCTCGACGATCTTCTGCCCGCCGTGCAACTGGGCGTGACGCTTTGTTCGCTCGCCCTGGGCTGGCTGGGCGAGCCTCTGGCCGCGCAGTTTTTTGGCGGATGGATCGGGGCGCTGCCGCACGCGCAGATTTATGGCAACGTGGCCGCGCTGGTGCTCGGCTTTTGCCTCATCACCTACTTACACGTGGTCGCTGGCGAGCTGGTTCCCAAGGCCCTGGCCCTGCGCCGCGCTGAGGCGCTGGCCGTAGCGGTGGCGCCGCCCATGCTGGTGTTTATGGCCGTGGCCCGTCCGGCGGTGCGGCTGTTGAGCCGATCGGCGGCGGCGGTGCTGCGTGCATTCGATATGCCCAAGACGGAACGCGCCGCCTCCATCCACTCCGCCGAGGAGCTGAAGCTGATTGCCACCGCGGCGCGCCGGCTGGACGTGATTCCCGAGTTCCAGGAGGTCCTGGTGCACCGCGCTCTCGAGCTCAGCGACGTGCTGGTGCGCGAGATCATGACGCCGCGACAGAAGATCTTCTCGCTGCCCTCGAACATGCTGCTGGAGGAGGCCATCGCGCGGGTTTTTGCCCGCAATCACTCGCGCATTCCTGTCTACGATGAGGCCCGCGGCTCCGAGCACATTGTGGGCGCCGTGTATGCGCGCGAACTATCGCGGCGGTTTTATCAGCGCGCGATAGCGCCTGCGCCCGCGACGCCGCAGGCCGAGATTCGTCTCGCGCAAATGATGCACGAGGTACTGGTGGTGCCGGAAAGCAAATCCGCGCTGGAACTGCTGCGCGATTTCAAGCAAAACCGGCGCCATCTCGCCATCGTGGTGGACGAATACGGCTCCACGGCGGGACTGGTGACGGCGGAAGATGCGATCGAGCAGCTGGCGGGCGAACTTGAGGATGAATTCGACACGCCGTCCGAGCCGGTGCTGGGCAGCGCCGGCGGGAGGGTGGTAATGGATGGAAGCGTGAATCTGCGCGACCTGGAAACGCAGATGAATTGGAGCCTGCCGCGCGATGGCGGCGTGGAAACTCTGGCCGGTTTCATGCTGGCCCAGCTCGGTCACATTCCCGAACCCGGCGAATCGGTGGTGTATGAGGACCGGCGGCTGACGGTGGTGGAGATGGATGCGCGGCGCATCGCCAAAATCCGCGTAGAAAAGGTGGAGAGCACGCCTGCGGAGGCCGAATAGGGGCGTCCTGTGATTCCGGTCCGCGGAATTGTGGACAACGCGGCCAGCGAGCGATAACTTGAAAATTGCACAGGTCCTGCACGATGGCTTCCCCAATAAGGTCTCGGATTTTCGGAGTGCTTCCCGCTGGTCAGACGGTGGAGGCATGGACGCTCACTGGCCGCGGTGGCCTCGAGCTCGAAGCGATCACCTACGGCGGCATTGTGACTCGGTTGCTCGCGCCAGACCGAAACGGCAACGCCGGCGACGTGGTGCTGGGTTTCAACGACCTCGACTCCTACCTCGCCGGCCATCCCTATTTCGGCGCCATCACGGGCCGCGTGGCGGGCCGCATTTCCGACGCCGCCTTTACGCTCGATGGCAACACCTACCGGCTGGCGCGGAACGATCCGCCCAACCATCTGCATGGCGGGGTTGAAGGATTCGACAAGCGCCTTTGGAGCGCGGCGCCGGTCGATCACGAGGACGGCGCACCATCGTTGCGGTTCAGATATCATAGCCCTGACGGCGAGGAGGGTTACCCCGGAAATGTGCGCGTCGCGGTAACGTATACGGTGACCGATCAAAATGAATTCTTGATCGAAACCGAAGCGGTGAGCGATCGCACCACGCCTCTGAGCCTGACGCATCACTCCTATTTCAACCTGGCCGGCGAATCCTCAGGCTCGATTGCGGATCACCGGCTGCAGATTTTTGCGAGCAAGTTTGTTCCAGTGGATGAGAATCTGACCGCGACGGGACGGGTGGAATCGACAGCGCGCAACGGCGGCATCTTCAAGACGCCGCGCTGGGTTGGCGATGCGATTGGCCACTTGTATCAGGGTCACGGCGATTTGTACGCGCTGCCCAAACGAAAGGTGAGCGAAATGCGGCCGGTCGCACGGCTTGAAGATCCCGCGAGCGGGCGGGTGATGACGGTTTTGACGACGCAGCATTATCTGCAGCTTTATACGGGCAGCCAACTGAACTGTTCGACTAAGGGCAAATCGGGCACGGCTTATTCGCGACACGCGGGGATCTGCCTGGAGTGCGAAGGTTATCCCGATGCCGCCAACGCCGCTCGCCGCGACGATATTCTTCTGCACCCCGGGCAGATCCAACGCCATGCCACGGCGTACGCATTTTGGGTTCGGAACGCAAACGCGACGGGGAAAGACAGGTCCGTGTGCAGCGCGTCTAAGAATCGTAAGGAAGGGACGAGTAAGCGATGAGTCACAACGCAGCGGTTCTCGAGAAACCCGTGCCCCTGCCCGATTACAGTTTGACCGGCGTGAATGCCACGCTGGCTATCGAGAAAGGGCTCGCGGAAGCCGATTGGTATCAGTGTGCGGTGCCGCGAGAAACCATGCGCGCGCTGCTGGCGCGGCGCAATGGGCCCGCGATCCGCGACACCATTCTGTGGTTCGCGCTGCTCTTTGCTTCAGGTTACGCAACGTGGCGGCTTTGGGGAACGTGGTGGGCGATTCTTCCTTACATGATCTATGCCGTGCTCTACGGCACCAGTTCCGATTCACGTTGGCATGAATGCGGCCACGGAACCGCGTTCCGCACGGACTGGATGAATATTGCGATTTACGAATTAGCCTCGTTTATGGTGATGCGCGAATCGGTGCTCTGGCGTTGGAGCCACAATCGCCACCACAGCGACACCATCATTGTGGGGCGCGACCCCGAGATTCAAATTCCCAGGCCGCCGGATATCCGCGCACTGTTTCTGAGCCTTTTTGCTTTGGGCGTCTATCGCAAACATTTCACGAGCCTGTTTCGGCACGCGCTGGGACGCATCCCCGATAGTGAGCGAAAATTCATTCCCGAAACCGAATTCCACAAGGTCTATCGTAACGCGCGGCTCTATCTGGCAATTTACGCAGTGGCCATCGCCGCAGCGATCTATTGGCGTAGTTGGATTCCGATCTTCCTGTTCGTGCTGCCGCAATTGTTTGGCACCTGGCTCATGATCATCCATAACACTCCGCAGCATGCCGGGCTGGCGGAAAATGTTCTGGACCATCGGCTCAATTGCCGCACCGTCTACATGAATCCAATCAGCCGCTACATCTACTGGAACATGAATTACCACGTAGAGCACCACATGTTCCCACTCGTGCCGTATCACGCGCTCTCCCGGCTGCACAAGGAAATCAAAAGCGATTGCCCGCCGCCCTATCCTTCCATCCTTTCTGCATGGCGCGAGATTCTTCCTACCGTCCTGCGCCAGGTGAAGGACCCGGCGTACCACGTAAAGCGCCGCCTGCCCGAGCCCAGGGCGCGCGCGCGCGAGGCCTGCTTTGCGTCGGAAGCACAACCCGATGCCGCGGGATGGGTCGCAGCGTGCGCGGCTGCCGATTTGCGGCGCGCCGATGCGGTGCGCTTCGACCACGCCAGAAAAACCTACGCCGTCTACCGCGACCAAGACGGCCGGCTCTACGCGACCGATGGCCTGTGCACGCACGGCAATACGCATCTTTCCGACGGCCTGGTGATTGGCGGCATCATCGAGTGCCCGAAGCATAATGGGCGCTTCCATCTCGCCGATGGCTCGCCGGCGCGAGCGCCGATCTGCCGCGGTCTCGCGACTTATCCGGTAGCGGAGCGCGATGGCCGCATCCTTGTCGACGTGCTGCACGCCGGCGGCGTGGGAGCGCGTGCGCATACGGCGTTCAAATTCCGCGTGGTGAGCAATCGCAGCGTGGCGACGTTTATCAAGGAGCTGGTGCTGGAACCGGAAGACGGCGCCTGCGCCATCGGATTTGCTCCGGGCGACTATCTGCAGCTCGACATCCCCGCCTACGATTCGATCCGTTTTAGTGAATTCGACATTCCCGAGCCGTTCGCCACGGTGTGGAAGCAGCAGCACGTTTTTGACCTGGCGGTGCGCAACCCCGAGGCCGGCCGCCGCAACAACTACTCGCTGGCCGGCAATCCAAAAACGGAGCGGCAGTTGCGCTTTAATGACCGCATCGCCACGCCGCCGCCGGGCCAGGAGTGCGCGCCTGGCGTGGGTTCGAGTTATGTATTCAGCCTGAAGCCGGGCGATACGGTTACAGCCATCGGCCCCTTCGGCGACTTTCACATCAAGCCCACGCAACACGAAATGGTGTACATCGGAGGCGGCGCGGGCATGGCTCCGCTGCGGGCACATCTTTCGCACCTGCTGGAATCGGAGCGCAGCGCCCGCAAGATCAGCTACTGGTATGGGGCGCGCTCGCGCCAGGAGATTTTCTACGAAGAATATTTCCGGGAGCTTGAGGCGAGCCATGCGAATTTTTCCTTCCATCTGGCGCTCTCGTCGCCGCTGCCCGGCGATAACTGGACCGGGCACGAGGGGTTCATCCACGAGGTGGTACTGGAAAAGTACCTGCGCGAGCATCCGCATCCGGGAGCGGCCGAGTATTACCTGTGCGGGCCGCCGCAAATGATCAAGGCCTGCACGCGGATGCTGGAGTCGATTGGGGTTTCGGCGCGGCAGATCGCGTACGATGAGTTCTAACTATGGCCTCAACCAGCACAATCGTTAGCGATGAGCCACGCGATTCGCGCCTGCGGGTTTTTATGAACCTGCAGGCTTTCGGCGACATGCCGCAACGGGCGAGCGGGCTCAAAGCGATTCGCGACGCCGGCTACGACGGAGTGCAGTTCGGCTGGCAGATCGACCGCGAGCAATTGGACGAGGCGCGCCAGCTCGGCCTCGGAGTTTGCGGAAGCGGGCGCGTGAATACGCCGGCTGAAGCCGCGCCCCTGGCCAAAGAGGCGCACGAAGTGGGTCTCGAATGCCTTACGCTTCACGTGGGCTGGGGCACGGAGAATGATGATGAAGCGGCCGCGCTGATCGCTGCGGTTCTTGAGGCCTCCGCGCAGTTTTCCATTCCGCTGTATCCGGAGACGCACCGCGCCACGATTTTTCAGGACCCATGGCGCACGGTGCAGTTCCTTGAGCGGTTTCCGGAATTGGAATTCAATGGCGATTTTTCGCATTGGTACACGGGAACCGAGATGGTCTACGGCGGATTCGAGAACAAGATGGAGTTCTTCCGGCCCGTCCTGGGCAGGATCGGCTTCCTGCACGGGCGCATCGGCAATCCCGGTTCCATGCAAGTAGACGTCGGCGACGGTTCGGCGGACGGGCGCCCGTACGTGGCGCACTTTCGTGCGCTGTGGACCGAGTCGTTTCTCGGCTATCTGCGCAGAAGACCGCTCTGCGACCGGTTCTGCTTTACGCCGGAGCTGCTGGGGCCGGAGTTCTACTACGCGCGAGTGTTTGGCGGGCGCGAAGAAACGGATCGCTGGGAACAGTCGCTGGTGCTGGTGCGCATGGCGCAGGAATGCTTTGCCGAGGCACGGCGACGCTGGGAGTCGCAGAACCACCCGGCATAACTTCCCTGCAAGCGCGTATTGCTCAATTGATGCCGCATTCACATGCGCGGTTGCTCCCACACGTGCAAATACGGGCGATTTCGACGAAAATAGAATTGGAGAGAATTTTCCAAGACGGGATTGAGGATCGATTGACAGCTACACATATTGAAATTCAGAAATGGACGAATGAAGAGTTTGAACGCCTGGTTTTTGAGTGCAAACCAAAGGTCGCGGTGTTCGATTGCGACGGCACGCTCTGGGGCGGCGACGCAGGTTACGGATTCATGGCCTGGACGCTGGAAAAGGGACTGGTGTCGCGCTCGACTCACGACTGGATCGATACGCGCTACCGCGATTACCGGGCGGGCAACGTGAGCGAACCGGCGATGTGCGGCGAGATGGTGCAGATGTACGCCGGCCTGCGCGAGGCGGAGTTGCGCGCAGCCGCAGCCGAGTATGTCGACGAGTTCGTGCGCCAGAATATTTTTGAAGAGATGCTCGCGTTAATAGCCCGGATGCGCCAGGCCGGCATCGAACTGTGGGCCGTCAGCTCCACGAATCGCTGGGTGGTCGCAGAGGGCCTGCGCGATTTCGGGATTCCGGCGGAGCGCATTCTGGCGGCTGAGGTGCGCGTCAAGGACGGCATCATCACCAGCGAGATTGTGGACGTGCCCACGGACGAGGCCAAGGCCGCGGCCCTCAAGCGCGTGGGCCTTCCCCGCCCCGATGCGGTCTTCGGGAACTCCATCCACGACCTGGCGATGTTGGAAATGGCGCGGTGTGCGTTCCCCGTGAATCCATCTCCGGCGCTGCTTGAGGCGGTCGCGAAGAAGGGCTGGGGCTACTTGAGACCGAAGGCTGCCGAAGGGATCGATGCAGCCGTGATGGGCGAGGTGGCCAGCAAGAGCTAGTTGCACGTGTGAACCCGGAAACCGAGTCATCCACTCTACCAATCGCGTTCGATTTACGGGTTTACACTAGACGCGTGGATGATGTCGAGACAGGTTCCGGCCCCCGGCCCGCGATCCCCGCTTTGCGCTTTGTAGCGGCCGCGCTCATTGTGCGCGATCGAGAGGTGTTGATCGGCCAGCGGAGGGCAGATCAGCCCATGGCTTCGCTGTGGGAGTTTCCCGGGGGAAAAATCGAGCCCGGCGAGAGCGCAAAGGAAGCGCTGGCGCGCGAGCTGTCGGAAGAGCTTGGCATCCGCGCTGAGGTGGGGCCGGCTGTAACGCGCATACGCCACCACTACCGCCGCGGGGGCGCCGTGGATCTGCAGTTTTTTGCCGTGCGTGAATTTGTTGGCGAGATCAGCAACCAGATCTACCAGCAGATCCGCTGGGTGAAGCTCGAAGACCTGACCGGCTACCAGTTCCTGGCGGCGGACCGCGGGCTGATCAAGGATTTGGCGGCCGGGAAGCTGCTGTAGAAGCAGCAGACAGCTTACAGCCAAAAGCAGACAGCTTACAGCGAACAGCTTGCCCGCCGGCCTCCGCCCGAGCCCTGCGCTGTAAGCTTGGCTGTTTCCTACGGTACGCGATTCAGCGTGATCGACCCGTGCATCACCTGGTCGGTCAGGATGAGGGTGTTTGCGCCATTGAAGACGTAGGTGTCCATCGCGCCGGGTGGCTTCGTCGTGGGCTGTTGCGTATAGTAGCCGCCCGTGGTTCCGGTCGCGTGATAGACCGGCATGGTCTTCGGCTGCCAATTCGTCACTGAAAAGATGATGGTATTGGGAGCAACCAGCTTGTATGGACCGGACTGCAGCGTCATGACCGTGCCCGATTGCGCGGTCTGCGTGTATTGCCCGTTGGGCTGGATCACGATGGTGATCGTGATGCGCTGGTAGACGCCGCGCCATTGGCCGACGAGGCTGTTCTGGGACTGGCCACTGTTCTGAGGCTGGCCAGTGATGCCGTTCACCTGCGCCGCAGCCAATGTTGGTCCCAGCACCAGAACGGCTGGAAGTATGAGCTTGCATATGCGGGGAAATCTGTCCGCAGCGCCTGAAGTGAGAAGCGACTTTTTCATCGCAGCCTACTGAGATTTCCTTTGGGATTGCAGGGATCATACCATGCAGGTTGCGCGCCGGAACAGAATGCTCTCGCCGGCGCGCAAAGTTCGTGCACCAACCGAACCGCTCTCCTTTATGGGAATCTTGGCCCCAAAACGGCGCTATGATGGACGCCGCAGTCAAACTTCCGATAATCAGGGACCTGGGCACTCGGCATCTGGTGTGCGCTTCGTGTGGGAAAGGGAGAAAAAGCCATGAATTGGTATTTGATGGCCTGGAGACGCTATTCCGATTTCTCTGGTCGATCACAGCGCTATGAGTATTGGATGTTTATGCTTATTCACACAGTAGTCTTCATGGCCCTCTTCCTGACCGTCGAGGTCACAACCTCAGTGTCCACGATGTCGCACGCTTCGGCGTTCTCGGGCTTGCTGGCCCTCCTGGGCTTCATTTATGGCTTGGCCGCGATTTCTCCCGGCCTTGCTGTGAGCGTGCGCCGACTCCACGATGTCGGCAAAAGCGGTTGGTGGATGCTGCTCGCATTTGTGCCTGTGCTTGGTCTGCTCTTAATCGTCTTTTTCGCGTTCGACAGCCAGCCGGGCGCCAATCAATACGGCCCGAGTCCAAAAGTAACCCAGCCCCACGCCAACGGCAACTGAAACGCTGAAAGTCCTGGTTTGAATTCTGCCGTTCCGACTCAACTTACGGCATCGAGTTCAGTCCCCTGTTCCCTCGGTCCCTTGGTCCCTGCTTTTTAGTGTCCGGTCATCAGGCCCCACAGCATGGCGAACGTCATGCCGATAACGATGATGCTGGTGGCCCAGGCAACCCAGTTCCAGAGGCGCGAGTTTTTGTATGCGCCCATGAGGTCGGTGCGGTTGATGAGCATGAGCATGAGAATAATGACCACCGGCAGCAGCACGCCGTTGAGCACCTGCGAGAGGATAGCGACGCTGACCAGTTGCGAGTCTGGCAGCAGCAGAACGGTGAGCGCGCCGCCGATAATCAGCAGCGAATACAGCCAGTAGAAGAAGGGCGCCTCGCGGAAGCTCTTGTCGACGCCGGACTCCACGCCCAGGCCTTCGCACACGGTGTAGGCCGTGGAAAGTGGAAGGATGGACGCCGCAAACAGCGATGCGTTGAAGAGCCCGAAGGCGAAAAGGATGAATGCGAAGTCGCCGGCAAACGGGCGCATGGCCTCGGCAGCGTCGGCGGCAACCTGAATTGCCCCCATGCCGTGCACGAAGAGCGTGGCTGCGCAGGCCACGATGATGAACCACGCGATCACATCGGTGAAGATGCAGCCCACGATGACATCGAGGCGCGAAGCCGCGTAGTCCTTGACGCGAATTCCCTTCTCCACAATCGACGACTGCAGATAGAACTGCATCCACGGCGCGATGGTCGTGCCCACAACGCCGATCGCCATGTAGATGTAGCTCTCGTTCCACACGGAGCGTTTAGGCAGAGTGACGGTGGCGCGCAGGGACTCGTGCCAGTCGGGCTGGGCAAAAATGCCGGCGAAGATATATGCAATATAGACGAGCGAGGCGACAAGGAAGATTTTCTCGGTGCTCTTGTAGTCGCCGCGCAGCACCAGCGCCCATACGAGAAAAGCGCAGATGGGAACGGAGATGAATTTGGAGACATGGAACAGGTGCAGTGAGCCTGCGATGCCGATGAACTCCGTGACCACGTTGGTGTAATTGACCACCACCAGCAGCACCATGAGGACGAAGGTGATACGCAGGCCGAACTCCTCGCGGATGAGGTCGCTGAGGCCCTTGCCCGTGACCACGCCCATGCGGCTGCACATCTCCTGCACCACGATGAGCGCGATGGTGATGGGGATCATGGTCCACAGCAGGGTGTAACCGTACTGTGCGCCGGCTTGAGAGTAGGTGAAGATGCCGCCGGAATCGTTATCGACATTGGCGGTAATAAATCCGGGACCGAGGACGGCCAGAAAGAGAAGGATCCGGATTCGCCAGCGCTTCCACATGTCGATGCGAGTTCCTAGGGTGGGTTCATTGCACTCTTTTTGATTTGCGGAAAACTTTTCCTCCCTGACCATAACAGGCCGGACGGCGGGGACACGAGCCGGCTTGAAATTCTTCAGCGCGTGCGGCGCGGGGACGCTCGGAATTTTGCGCCAACGCCTATGCTAGAATTCGCTGTCGCATTTGCGGAGCACGCGAGTGTCTCCGAAAAGTCGTCCGAGAGAAAGTAGAATGAAGAATCCTCCGAGCCTTGGCAATCATGACCCTGGCAATCAAGAATGGAACCGCCGCGAATTTCTTCGCCTTGGGTTGCTGGCTTCGGCTGCCCTGGCGAAGGGAAGAATCTCGTTTGCCGCCGAGGAGGCTCACCCTGACGCCAGGTACTACGGCGCACTGCAGCCGTTGGCTCCCGGATCCGTGCGGCCTGAGGGTTGGCTGCGCTACTGGCTCGAAAAACAGGCCGCGGAGCTAGGCTCGCAACTGCCGCAGGTCTCCTGGCCGTTCAGCGATGCCTATTGGGCAGGCGAGGAGACGGCCGAGTCCTGGTGGCCGTGGGAGCAGAAGGCCTATTGGCTCGACGGCGCAACGCGTCTGGCCCTTGTGCTCGAGGACAAAGAATTAATGGCGCAGGTGCGCGCCACGCTCGACTACACGCTGACGCACGCCGGTGACGATGGGTACCTGGGCCCGAAATTCTTTGAAGATCCCGTGGGCGATTTTCATCGTTGGCCGCAGAACGTGCTGTTTCGCAGCCTCGCTGCCCTCTCCGATGCCACGGCGGTACCGGGCGATCCTGAAAGCATCGATATCCCCGCGGCATTGCGCAAGCACTACCTCGGAGACCACACGGACTATGGAAAGCCGGTGAGAAACATTACCAATGTGGAGGGAATGTTGTGGACCTATGCGCGCACCGGCGACCCGGCCCTGCTGGCATTGGCCGAGAATGCCTGGAGCGAGTTCATGGAAAATGAAAATCCGGGTTACGCCGATATGTCGGAGTTGCGGGTCTTCGCCGCCACTCCGATTAACTGTCACGGCGTGACCTACGCCGAGATCATGAAGCTGCCCGCCATTCTCTATCTCTACACGGGAAACCCGGAGTATCTGCGCTTTGCCGCAGCGGCCGAGCGGCGTATCTTCGATCATCACATGCTTATCGACGGCATTCCTTCCACCACGGAGTTTTATCGCACCGTGACGTCGCTCGATTCCCACGAGACCTGCGACATTTCCGATCACACCTGGTCGTGGGGATACATGTTGATGGCCAGAGGGCATGCCGTGTGGGCCGACCGCGTGGAGCGCGCCTGTTTCAATGCCGCGCCCGGAGCCATCAAAAAGGATTGGAAAGCAGTGCAGTATTTTTCCTGCCCCAACCAGTTTCTGGCCACGCTCAACTCCGATCACAACGTGATGGAGCACGGCGGGCGCAAGATGGCTTACCAGCCCAATCCCGGGCAAAAGACCGCCTGTTGCGGCGGCAATGTGCATCGCATTTTTCCCAATTACGCCATCCGCATGTGGATGAAGACTGCAGACGGTGGACTGGCAGCGGTGTTGTACGGCCCGTCAACGCTGAGCGCTCGCGTGGGCGACGGCGGCAGCACGGTGCGCATTACGCAGACTACCGATTATCCATTCCGCGAGCGCATCGAATTCCGCATCGACGCGGATGGTCCGGTCGCGTTTCCGCTGGCGCTGCGCGTGCCCGGCTGGTGTTCCGCGCCACGCCTTGAGATCGACGGAAAGCCGGTCCCGGCCGTGCACGACGATAAGGGCTTCATCGTTCTGCGCCGCACGTTCACGCCCGGCGAACGCATCGCGCTGACCCTGCCGATGAAGCTGACCGTCACGCACTGGCCGCAGAATGGCATGGGAATCGAGCGCGGTCCGATCGTCTACTCGCTGCCGATTAAAGAGCAGTGGACGCCGCGCGTGGAGCCAACATTCAGCACCGAAGAGTTTCCCAGTTGGGAAGCTACGCCGGCCAATGAGTGGAACTACGGGCTCGCTCTCGATCCCGATCGGCTGCAGACCGAGGTGCACGTGAAATACAATCCCGGGCCTGCGCCCGGACCGATAATCGACCCGTGGGAGAATCCTCCCGTAACGCTGAGTGTGCCGGCGAGAAAGATTGAGGGGTGGGAGTTGCAGGCGAATCCAGACCCTCCGGAGCAGAAGTTCACTCCGCCGCTGCCGGACTTGAGCCTTAACAAGCCTGCCGGGGAAGTGGAGCGCGTCGCGCTGGTTCCGTATGGGTCAACACACTTGCGGCTGACGGTGTTCCCGGCGGTGCCGCGCGAGTGAGATGCAACGCGGACTCCTATACTGGATGCGGTCACGACTTTATGTTTTGAAGGGATGGAATATGTCTGTGAATGACAGAAGAGGGATCGGCACGAGCCGGCGCAGGATGCTGGGAACCATGGCTTCGGCCGGGGCGTTGTTGGGGCTCGGCAGCGCGGCGGGCCACGCAACGGCGGGGGGCGCGCCGATCGCAGAGCCTGTGGGCCAGGCGGCCGAGGATCTCTTCGCGCTGGCACGGCTGCGGAGCTACAAGAATATGCGCTCCGGGAGTTGGGATCGCACCGGCGGCAATGCTGATTGGGTGGTCGTGGGACCTGGCCAAACGGCCACGCTGCTCGACACGAAGGGCGCCGGCGTGGTGACGCACATCTGGTTCACCATCAACTCACAGGACCCCATGCACCTGAAGAATTTGGTGCTGCGCGCGTGGTGGGATGACGAGGACGCGCCGTCGGTCGAGGTTCCCATCGGCGATTTCTTCGGCCTCGGACTGGGCGAATATTTCGTTTACCAATCGCAACTGCTTGCCGTCGCGCCTGTCAAGGCGCTGAACTCATATTTCCAGATGCCGTTTGCGACAGCGGCCCGCATCACGCTCGAGAACCAGGGCCCTGCGCCCGTGAGAAGTCTTTACTTTGCCATCGACTACGTGGCTCTTCCGGCGTTGCCGGAGGGCCTGGGCCGCTTTCACGCGCAATTTCGTCAGGCTACGCCCTGCAAGGGCGTGGTGAGCGACGGAAAAAACCTGAGCGGCAAGGATAACTATGTGTTTCTTGAAGCCGCCGGAAAGGGCCATTTCGTCGGCGTGACGCAGGCCGTGCTGCAAAACCAAAACGGATGGTTCGGCGAAGGTGACGACATGATCTTTGTCGATGGCGACGCCTTGCCTACGATCAACGGCACGGGCACGGAGGATTACTACAACGGCGCGTGGGACTTTGGCCTCCAAGCCTTCGCCAACCAGCGCCAGGGCGCGCCTTATATCGTGGATCCGGAGCGCATCGGCGGCCGCTATTGCCTGTACCGCTGGCACATCGAGAGTCCGATTGCGTTTGAAAAGTCCATCAAAGTAACGATCGAGCACGGCACGGCAAATGACCGCTCCGATAACTTCTTTTCGACGGCGTACTGGTACCAGACGGAGCCGCACGCGCCGTTCCCGGCGCTGCCGGCGGTGGCCGATCGGGTTCCGAAGGTGTTCAGCGTGGACGGCGCGAAGGGTGTGGCGACGCCGACAAGTTAAGCGCACATGGAACTCGTCAGTGCTGTTCCTCGAACCATTCCTTCACATCGGGCCAGAACGCGAGGTAGCAGAAGATGAAGCCGTTCAACGCGATCGCGAACAGGATGGTCGGCATCACGTCCGGAGGAAGCTGTGAGCCCACCCCCGAGGCCCAGGCGGCAAAGAAATACACCACCGCTCTGGCGACCATGGCGCCGGCGTAAAACATGGTGATCCACCGTATCTTCCAGGAGCGGTTCCACCACATGAATCCCACGACTGCGGTGATGATCGTCGCGATCAGGAGATAGACCATGACCTCCTGGCGCTCATCCTGAGCCATCTGTTCCGGAGTTTCCTGATCGCCCGTAGCATCATCGGGCAATGTGTACCCGTACGCCTCAGCTTGCTTCTTCATCAGCTCCCGTTGTTTGGCGATCTTTTCACGAGCCGCCGTTCCCGGCAGGAAATGGCCCATACTCCCCACCAGCCAGGTGGAAGGGCCCGACTGCGGGAAGGAGGCCAGAAAGGCCAACAGAAGCGCGTAGATGCCGGCGCGGCAAAAAAGGTACCAGGTAAACACTCTGATGCCGATGGGGGCCTTCTTTTCGACCCAGACATTCTTCGCTGCCTCATGGATTTCGAGCAGCTTCTGTTGGCTCTCGGCCTCGATATCGGCGGGTTGAGGCGCCTGCGTTTTGTACTCATCGGTAATAGGTTCCCACTTGTAGACCGGCTCCACGATTCTCCCCTCCTTTTCGACGCCACGCTGCGCGGCTGTGTTCGTCGTCTTGCGTCAAAACCAGAGTCTGCGGAGCCCGGCCTCAACACGTAAAAAATTGCGCAAGCGAACCACTTTCCTACTTTGCGAAATGCTTGCGGAGTCTGAAGAATGCTGGCTGAGCCGGGATTCCGCGGCCAGTGTAGCACGGGGGCAAAGTGCGGGTGATAACTGGGTTGATCCGGGGCGTTACGAAGGTGTTCGGCGGGAAACGGCGGCGACGGCGAGGGTTAGCCGGACCGCGTAACTGTGCGGGCCTGGAGACCGGCGGTACAACCTAAGGCCGGCGGCACTTCTCCGGCGATTGCGCTCTACGCAGTGGCGGCAATCATGGACTCTGCGTCTTGCGGAACGACCGCGCTCAGGCTCAACAAGCGCTCCACGACGTCCGCAGCGCCATAGCTCTCGCGGCCGGGGGCGATGAACTGCGCAATGGTATTCAGATCGTCGCCCACCGTGATCAAAGCCGGCTCATCCGAGCCGTCCCGGCGCGTCTGGGCAAGCCCGATATTTGCCATGAGCGTGTTGCACAGGCATTTGCGCCCCACGGTCTCCTCGATCTTGCCGCCCTTGGCCAGGTAAGTTTCAACCGGCTCCGCTGAACAACGGTAGCCGATCTCGCCTTCGCCCATCGCGTACGGCTCGCGCAAGTAACCCAGATCGCAGGTCCGAATTCGTGCCTCGTAAACATTGGCCGCTGAGGTGGTGCCCTCGAGCTGCGCAACTTTGAACGGAAATCCCGTGGGCGAAGCCAGCGGATCGGTAAATACCTCGCCTATGCCCGCGATCGCCTGCTGGATCAGCCGCGTTTTCAGGTCGGGTCTCATGCCCGATTCCCGGCTGAACGCAAACGCGGTTCCTACCTGCACTCCCGCCGCACCCTGGCCCAATGCCTCGCGCAGCTTGGCCGGGCTGCCATACCCGCCAGCCAGCCAGAAGGGCACGCCCAGCGCTCGCAACTCCTCGACGTTGACCCGGTCGCGTTCGCCATAAATCGGCTCCCCGGCGGCGTTGAGTTGCAGCTTGCCGCGCGGCGGGGCATTGTGCCCGCCCGCGGTTGGGCTTTCGACCACAAACCCGTCGACGCGCCCGTTGGCTCGCCGCAGCATCGTCGCAGCCAGCGTGTTCGACGAAACGATGGCCAGAAACCTGGGCCGATCGAGCATCGGCAGCGGGCCCTCGGCATATTCGGCCGGATCGAGCCGCATCAGCGTGTCCATATTCGCAAACTGCGCTTGCGAGGAGCCGGTCACGGCGAGGCGGTATTCAGCCTGCTGGTGCGCCGCAAGAGCGTCAAGAACGCCAGGAATGTGCAGAGGTATCCCCGCGCCCATCAGCACGTATCCCACCCCGGCCAGCATGGCTCCGTAAATTGAAGCCAGATGCGGCATCTGCACCTTTTCAAGAAAATTGATCCCCACCGGATCGTCATGGCCTTCTCGCGCCAAAAGAACCTCAACGAAGTTCGAGACCATGCAGAGCTCGATGAGCTTGCGCGAATCGCGCTTCTGGTGCATGGGTAGCGCCTTATACGGGGCGCCGGCAGACTTGCCGCCAGGCACGAAATACTCCTGCCAGATGCGCTTCGCCATCTCCTGAAACGGAAATGCGTCCAGTGCCCGGCGCATGTGCCCGCCATAGTCACCGTCCCCTAGCCGACGCACAAAGACCGAATCCAGGGCTGTGCCCGAAACTACGCCCAACTGGCCGAGTTTTGAAACGGCCTGGGCAAGGCGCCAATTGGACACACCGACGCCCATTCCGCCCTGAATAATCTTTGGAAATTGGACCATGATTGGATTCTTTCACATGTCCGGATAAATCCGGGAATTTTCTCCGAGAATACCCGAAGTGCAGGGTCAGAATGTGAGCAATTCTGCTCACAAACGTCAGATTGAGGCAGGTGCCCCAGTCCGTGACCAAAGTTTTACAGTTTTTCGCGGAGGAAACTAATCACCTGCTCGGAGTGCACCACGCCGACCATGCGGTTCTGCGCATCGACGACAGGAAGGGCATGGAGGTTGTATTTGTCGAACATTTCGGCCAGCTCATTCTGGTGCAGGTCAGCCGGACATGAAAGGACGCGGGGCTCCGCCAGGACGCTTAAGCGGGATTCGGGAAGCGCCATGACCAGGCGCGCCAGCGATACGGCGCCGCGCAGCACGCGCTTCTCATCGAGCAGATAGACTTCAGTAACGGTTTCCGGATCACCGTCGAAGCTGCGCAGCGCTTCCACGGCCTGCGCCACGGTGGCATCGGTGCCCAGGTAAACGAACTCCGTGGTCATTAACCCAGCCGCTGAGTTCTCGTCGAACTCAAGGAGCTCCTGGACCTCCTGCCGCTCCTCGGGCTCCATTTCCTCAAGGATGGCGTCGGACTGTTCTTCGGACAGCTCAGAGAGCAAGTCGGCCGCAGCGCCGGGGTCCATCTCTTCCACGATGTCGGCGATGCGTTCGTCGCCGAGCTTTTCGAGCAGCGCCTTTTGCAGCTTGGGCTCGACCTCTTCGAGGGTTTCGGCTGCAACCTCCTCGTCAAGGGAGGTAAAGACTGCCTCGCGTTCGGCGGGGGCTAGATCTTCCAAAATGTCGGCCAGTTCGGAGGGGTGAATTTCGGCCAGGCGCTCGTGCTCGATGCGCAGCCTGACGCGTCGCGCGGGATCGGGCTCGATCACATCCACAAACTGCCAGGGAATGGCACGCGCTGTAAACTTGCGCGAGACCGCCTCCAGGCGGGCGCGCGGCAACACCCCTTTGAAGACGCGGCGGAATGCGCCCCGCAAGCCGACTTCGACTTCGGCCACGCGCAGCAGGTGCGCCGGGCCCTGGTCCATCCACTCCAGGTCCACGTCGTTCACGCGCACCACTTTGCGGCCATTGATGTCGATGATCTGACGGTCGACCAGGTCCTGCTGCAGGAAAAGATAGTTGCCCTCTTCCCTGAGCGGGCCGATGGCCTCGGTGGAACGCACTTCAAGGGTGCCGGCGGGGGTCTCGATCACTTCCTGGGAGGGAACAAGCGCAAGACCGGTGCGGGTCTTGAGCACCAGTCCGGCCACTTTGCCGCCGTCGGGCCCGGTGGTAATGGCAACATCCTTGAGCTTGCCGCACAGATGCCCTTGCGGATCGGTCACCGGCGTGCCGAGGATTGCCGTGAGGCTGACACGGGTGGCGGAGCGCGGCCCGGTGTGCGCGTCAATGGCTCGCATGTCAGGGGTGTGCGTGCCCATGGGATGAGTGTAAACCTCTCGACGAGGTTTTTGCCCAAGCCGCAAAGCACGATGGAGGTACGTAGAGCCTGTTCTTCACTTTGGCGCGTGCGAAAACTGAATAGCAGCCTCTAGCCTTGACACAATCGCATCCAGACTTGAAACTGCGAGAAGTCACGGAGCAGGGGCGGCATGGCCCTACGCGCTCCGACGGAGGCGTAAGACAGCCCGGTGAGCGCACCCAGTAGAGGACGGCGGAGTTTCAAACTGAGCTCCACCATGGAAAGCGTGGAAGAGGTGGAGACAGCCGCCGATCAGCTGGCCGTCGAGGCAGGTCTCGACGAGGACCAGCGCTTTCATATCGCGATGGCGGTGCGCGAAGCCGCCATCAACGCCGTGCTGCACGGCAACGAGTACGATCCCACCCGTCAGATCGAGGTAACGCTCGAAAATACCGGCAAGGACCTGAAGATTTCCATCGCCGACGAGGGCCGGGGCTTCGATCCCGGCAAAATACCCGATCCGCTGGCTAAAGAGAACCTTCTCCGCGGCACTGGCCGCGGCATCTTCCTTATCCGGTCGCTTATGGATGAGGTACACTTTCGACAACTGCACCCCGGCACTGAGCTGACGCTGGTGAAACATTTGGCGCCCGCCGCCCCAAAAGACGTACCATGAGGGTCGACGTGCGGGATCAACCTTTCTCACACGCGACCGCACCGGCCGAGGAATTTTCCTCGGGGCTGGCGGCCGCTACCGCAAGGCCAGAGAGGCCGTATCCCGAAGCCTCGAAGCTCAAGTCGCCGCGACCCCAAGGAGCGGCGATCCGGAATAGAGATAAAATGGATACACCTTCTCTGGTCTTGCCGAAAGATGCTATAACCGAATTACTGACAAGGAGGAATTTTCCGTGGCACTTGCAATAGCTTCCCGTGAAGTGGATGGCGTCACCGTTTTGGGTCTCAGCGGGCGGATCACTCTGGGCGAGGGCAGCGTGCAGCTGCGCGACGCCATTCGCGACCTGATCGGCAAAGGGCAGAAGAGCATCCTGCTGGATCTGGGCGATGTGAACTATATCGATAGCTCAGGCCTGGGTGAACTGGTGAGCGCCTACACCACGGCCAGGAACCAGGGTGCGACCCTTAAACTGCTCAAACTGACCAAGAAGGTCCACGACCTGCTGCAGCTGACCAAGCTCTACACCGTCTTCGACATCTACGACGACGAGGCCAGCGCCATCGCATCCTTCAAGTAAGCCGGCCCGGCAACGCTTTAAGCCCGAGAGGCCATTCCGTGCAGACGGAATGGCCTTTTTGCGCCTGGTGCAAGCGGCGTCAACCTTAGAACTGCACCGTTGGCGTAGTTTGGGCGGTTGGGCTGGCCACGAAGCGGGCGTTATTCACCTGGAAGCCGGCGTAGCGTGCCCAAATGCTGTTCGGGAATTGCTGGATGTACGTGTTGTAATCCTGCAGAGCCTGGTTGTACCGATTGCGCGCCACCGCAATCCGGTTCTCGGTGCCTGACAGCTCATCCTGCAAGCGCATGAACTGATCGCTGGAGCGCAGTTGCGGGTAATTCTCGGTCAGGACGAGAACCTTGGCAAGAGCATTATCGAGCTGGCCGTTGGCGGCGATCTTGTCCGCCGGCGTTTGGGCATTCATCAGTCCGTCCCGAGCCTGCGCGATCTCAGTGAACACGCTGCTTTCCTCTTTGGTGAAGCCTTTCACGGTCGCTACCAGGTTGGGAATCAGGTCGGCGCGGCGCTCCAGTTGTACATCCACATCGGACCAATTGGTTTTGACCACCTGATCCAGGGCCACCATCTGGTTTTTGGCGCTTACGTAGCTGCCAAAAATCATGAAAACCACCAACAGCAGAACGGCCACAACGGCCAGGGTAATTCCAAGTCCTTTGCTCATACGATCGACTCTCCTTGAAAACAGCTTCTAGTTGCTAGCTTCCAGCCTCTGGGTTACAGTTTTCTACCTTCGAAAATCACTCTGTCATCCTGAGCGAGTCCCGGCGCGCGGGGACGAGTCGAAGGACCTGCAGTTCGAGCTTCGACTTATTACGCGAATTTCTGGACCACCACACTAAAAGTTAGCAGCCAGAAGCTGAACTACCAACTTCCTCCGGCCCCGCCGCCGCCAAATCCTCCGCCACCGCCGCCGAAGCCGCCGAAACCGCCTCCGCCGCCTCCGCCGAAGCCACCGCCGCCAAAGCCGCCGCCAAAACCGCCGCGGCCACGGCCCCCGCCTGAAAAGAGGCTCAGACCCCACAGGCCAAACAGTCCCAGACTACCCAGAACGCGGAATATAAAAACGAGCACAAAGATCGTAAGGATGATGCCCCCGAAGACGTCCGATCCCGACGATTGATGTTGCTGCACGGGTTCGCTCGGCGGTGCGGGCGCGTTATCCAGCGTGACATGGGCGTCATCGGCGATGACCTGCGCCACCTCGCCCACAGCCGTCGTCACTGCGCCGTCATAGTCGCCGGCTTTCAAGTCGGGAACCATGTCGCGGCCGATATCGCCCGTCTTGCCGTCGGGCAGAATGCCCTCAAGGCCGTAGCCCACTTCAATGCGGTACTTGTGATCGGCAACGGCCAAAAGTACCATGGCGTAACGGTTCTGGCCCTTCGCCTTATCCTTGTCCCCCATCTTCCAGTGGTCTTCAAGCTGCGTGGCGTAGTCGGCCGCGTCGTCGCCGTCAAGATCGTGCACCGTAACCACGGCAATCTTCGCGCTGGCCGCGGAGTTGTCGAGTTGCGAGCAGATGGCGTCAAGCCGCGCGACAGCCTCAGGCGAGAGCACGTGGGCAAAATCGCTCACGTAGTCGGTGGGCTGCGGCAGGTCAGCCACTTTTTCGGCGTGCGCGGGAACTGCGAGAAATGCGAAAAGGGCCGCCAGCAATGGCAGGAACAGGGCGAATCGCGCGCGGCTAGGGCCTTTCATTTCATCTCCATTGTACGTTGGCGGGGCTGCGGAGGTTCCCGGCGGGCAGGCTCTACACTGGAGAAGAAATGACCGAGACAATGAATGAATCCCCGATTCCCGCGCCGCCAACCGCCCGCAAACACCACACCGAAACCCAGAAGCACGGAGTGCTGCTGGCCGACGACTACGCCTGGCTGCGCGACAAAGAGAATCCCGAAGTGACGGCTTACCTCGAGGCGGAAAATGCCTATGCCGATGCGGTGATGGCGCCTCTCGCCGGGCTTCGTGACGAGCTTTACCAGGAGATGCTGAGCCACATCAAGCAAACCGACATCTCCGTCTCCTACCGCGATGGCGATTGGTGGTACTACTCGCGCACCGAGGAGGGGCTGCAGTACGGCATCTTCTGCCGCAAGCGAGGCGGGCCGGATGGGCCGGATGCCAATGCGGCCGAAGAAATTGTGCTCGACGGAAATGAGTTGGCGAAGGGTCACGCGTTTTTCGCGATCGGCGACACCAGCATTACCGATGACGGGCGCTGGCTGGCCTACTCGACCGATACCACGGGATTTCGCCAGTACACGCTGCGCATTAAAGATCTGGAAACCGGCGAGACGCTTGCGGACGAGGTGGAGCGCGTGGGCTCCGTGGTTTGGGCCGCGGATCATCGGACTTTGTTCTACACCGTGGAGGACGAGCAGCAGAAGCGGCAGTACCAACTGTGGCGTGGCTCGGCCGGGAAGCTCTCTGAGGCTGTGCTGGTCTATCAGGAAGACGACGAGCGCTTCAACATTGCCGCCGGACGCACACGCGACGGCAAATTTATCGTGATCGAGGCGGCCAGCCACACCACCAGCGAGGCGCGGGTTCTCAAGGCGGACGATCCTACCGGCGAATTTCGCATCATCAGCCCGCGCGAGGATGAACACGAATACTCGCTCGACCATCGCAACGGGCTGTGGTTCATCCGCACCAACGATCGCGGGCGCAACTTCCGGCTGGTGACCGCGCCGGTGGAGACGCCGGGACGCGAACACTGGACGGAGCTGATTGCGCATCGCGACGCCATCATGCTCGAGGATGTGGATCTCTTCGCGGGGTTCTTCATTACCTGCGAGCGCGAGGATGGATTGCCGCGGTTGCGACTCTGGAAGTTCGCAGGCGCCAAGTCCGGATTTGGATCTGATGCCGCACTCTCTGGCGAGATCGCCTTTCCCGAGCCCGCCTACAGCGCGCACCCGCACATCAATCGCATCTTTGAAACGACGACGTTTCGCTACGGCTACCAGTCGCTGGTGACGCCAAGCTCGGTGTATGAGTACGACACGGCATCGGGCACATCGACACTGCTTAAACAACAAGAGATTCCCGGCGGCTTCGATCGCACACTCTACGCGAGCGAGCGCATTCATGCCACGGCGCCGGATGGGGTTGCAATTCCGATCTCTATCGTCTACCGCAAGGACAAACGCGAGCCAAGCAAGAACCCGCTCTACGTCTACGGCTACGGATCATATGGATATTCGCTGCCGCTCGGCTTCAGCTCGAACCGGTTGAGCCTGCTCGATCGCGGCGTGGTGATGGCCTATGCGCACATCCGCGGCGGCGGCGACCTGGGCAAGCCGTGGCATGACGCGGGCAAGATGCTCGTGAAGCGCAACACCTTTACCGATTTCATTGCCTGCGTGGAACATTTGACCGCAGCGGGCTACGGCGATCCCGATCGCGTGGCCATTGAAGGTGGATCGGCTGGCGGATTGCTGATGGGCGCAGTCGCGAACATGCGGCCGGAGATCTTTCGCGCCGTGCTTTCGCACGTGCCGTTTGTCGACGTAATGAATACGATGCTCGACGCTTCCCTGCCCCTCACAGTTCCTGAGTACGAAGAGTGGGGCGACCCGAACCAGGAGGAGTACTTCCGCTACATGCTGAGTTATTCACCGTACGATAACTTGCGCGCGGCGAGTTATCCGGCGATGTTAGTCAAGACCAGCCTGCACGACAGCCAGGTAATGTACTGGGAGCCAGCTAAGTACGTGGCCAAACTGCGCACGCTCAAAACCGATAACTATCCGCTGCTGCTGGTGACGAATATGCAGGCCGGCCACGGCGGGGCGAGCGGACGATACGACTATCTGAAGGAGATCGCGCTGGACTACGCGTTCGTTCTGAAAGAGCTGGGGATTGTGTGATAGACTCGGTGCAATTTTCAAGACATGGCGGTGCTTCCTGCGAAATTTAACTCCATTCATCGCATTCCTGGCGATTCTTGCGTTGTCGGATTTTGTACGTCCACAGCAACCGCCGCTCGCACAATCCGGCTCCGCGAACGCGACGCCCAATACCCCAAGCCCGGACAAGGACGGCTTTTATAAGCAAACCTCAGGGATCGTGGCTCCGGTGTTAGTACGCCCGATAGCCGTTGTTGATTCGCATGGCCTTGTTAAGAATTGCGCGCCGCGGACTGTGGTGATTTCGGCAGTGATAACTGCAAATGGTGCGGCGGGCGTCCAAGAGCCTCAGCAGGCAACCGATCCTAATTGTGAGTCGGCCGCCATCGACGCAATCGAACGATCCGGATTCGAGGCGGGAAAGCTGAATGACAGGCCCGTGCCGGTCCTAGTATGTCTGGGCGTTTCATTTCTCGATGACGCAGAAGAGATCTTGCCAAGGGTTCAGCCTTGTCCGGAGAATCTAGGCACCACGACCTTCGATGGGCGGAGTGTCTATCGTGTCGGAGGTGCGGTGAAGGTGCCCGTAGTCACCTCTCAACCGATCGCAAAATTCTCCGATGAGGCGCGCCGCAAGCACTACCAAGGCGCTTGCGTCCTTGGGCTCGTCGTCGACACTCAGGGTCATCCGCAAAATGTAAACATATTGCGCGCTCTGGGCATGGGACTGGATGAAAAGGCAATGGAAGCTGTCCGAGGCTACCGCTTTAAGCCGGCGACACTCAGCGGCATACCTGTTCCAGTCTCAATCACTGTCGAAATCGATTTTCACTTGTATAAGTGGCCCTGATAGATCCAAACGTCGCAGAGCTGGCATTCTCTGTGGAAACTTCAAGGGCTGCATAATACCCGCAAGCCCTACGCTGCGCCCTTCAGCTCCGCCAGCGTATTCTCCAGACTCGCCGCGTCTTCCACGTTCAGGTATTTCAGGGTGAGATCGATCTGTTTAAGGAGGCCGCAGAGAACCTTGCCGGGGCCAACCTCAATGAAGACATCTGCGCCTGCGCCCTGGCCCTCGACGGACAGCGACCGGCCCTCGAGCGCCTGCATGCAATCGACCCAGCGCACCGCGCCCGTGACCTGGCGAATAAGCGCGTCGCGCGCGGCAGAGGCCGTGATGACGAAGCTGCCGGTGACGTTGGCCGCGACTGGAATGCGGGGATCGCGCATCGTGAGCCCGGCGAGCACGCGGGCCACTTCTTCCTGCGCCGGCTGCATGAGCGCGCAATGGAAGGGAGCGCTGACGGGAAGCATTACGGCACGGCGCGCGCCTTTGGCCTTGCAGAGGGCCGCGGCTTTTTCCACGGCGGCAGCCGCGCCGGAGATCACAGTCTGATTGGGTGAATTCAGATTGGCGGCCTGCACGACGAGGCCGGTTTCGCGCGCGGCCTCCTCGCAGGCTTCGGCCACCAGCGCGGCATTGAGTTGCAGGATTGCCGCCATGGCGCCTTCGCCGGCCGGAACCGCTTTTTGCATCGCCGCGCCGCGCGCCTTCACCGCGCGCAACCCGTCAACAAGGCTAAGCGTTCCCGCGATGACGTGCGCGCTCCATTCGCCGAGGGAGTGGCCCGCAGCCAGCGCCGGCTCGACACCGTGCGCGGCGAGCACGCGCGCGGCCGCCACGCTCACCGCCATGATGGCTGGCTGCGTGTTCTCGGTGAGGCGCAAATCTTCTTCAGGCCCTTCGAAACAGAGCTTGGAAAGCGGGAGGCCGAGCGCGGCGTCGGCTTCGGCGAAGGTTTCTGCGGCTACAGGAAATCGCTCGGCCAGCTCGCGGCCCATGCCAACGGCCTGCGAACCCTGCCCCGGAAAGAGGAAAGCAATTTTTGTGGACATATCAGTGAGGATTTTAGCGGATGCGGCTCTGCTGTGACAGATTTCCCGCAGTCTCCGGTCTCAACCTGTTCCCTGTTCCCTGCTTTCTTGTTCCCTCGTTCCCTGCCTTTATCAGTTCCAGCGCTTTTTGTCGTTGGGATCGTCTTCTTCGATGCGGTGGCCCTGGCCGTCGAATTTGACCGTGCGGCCCTGCTTCTTCATGTAGACCTCGAATTTGCGGGCGGCGTGGCGGCGCTTCCAGCGGTAATAGCGGTTGCGCATGCCGTACCAGCGTTCGCTGAGCAGGAAGGAGATGCCATGGCGCGGCGCCGTGCGCACAAACAGCAGGCCTGCCAGCGCTCCGCCGAGTTGAGAGAAAGCGTACCACTGCTCCTGGCCAAAGAGCATGGCGATGGCGATGAGCGCGTAGATCATCACCAGGTAGCGCGCCTTGATGCCCATGGGCAATGGAAAAAGCATGAATTGCGCATCGCCGTAGAGGAGACCGATGGCCGCGAGCAGTCCAAAGACACCGCCAAAGCAGCCGTAAAGCGGGCTGGGAGCGCCGAGAAGCTTGGGAGACAGCGTGCTCGACATGGCGTAGAGGGCGAGCGCGGCGGCGGCGGTTCCCAGTACTGAGACGGCGTAGAGGCCGGTCACCCATTTCGCGTTATGGAGGCCCTCCAGGAATCCAGCCAGAAACCAGAGAGAGAGCAGCTCAAAGAGCGTCCCCCACAGGCTGGGATGCACAAAGCTGTAGGTGAATGGCTGCCACAGCCAGCCGTGGACAAACAAGATTGGGTCGAACTTGAGGCGGAGTTCAATGAGGGCTTCTTGAATTGGCGACGCAAACCCGATGACCAACAGCACAAAGTACGCCGCTAGGTTGATGAGGATCAACCGGCGGGTGGCGCCGCGGAAATCGGGAAAGGCGAACGGAGTAGAGCCAATTCTTGGCATCGCAGTCATCAGGTTATACGCTGGAGCGGGGCGGTGTCATGATGGACGCCGGAGTTTGAGCGCGGGGGCACCCGCGTTACAACCGATCTGCACCAGGAATGCAGCAGAGGGAACTAAGTCTCGGGAAATGCGTCTGTTTGGGAAGAGCGCAGCGCTGGTTTTCCGCAAAGAAAAACTTGGACTCGCGAGAGTGACGCGGGGCTCTTGACCTGAGGCCGGGTTCTCACTAAAACTAGCGATGGCTGCGGAATACGTCTTAATCCCGCAATGCGAATTGTTATGGAAATTGAGGAGGTTGCGATGCCTGGTTGCCCTGAATGCGATACCGACCTGAACGTTGATGTCGACGAGGTAGAAGAAGGCGACGTGATAGCCTGCGATGAGTGTGGCACTGAGTTTGAGGTGGTGGGCGTGGAGCCGCTGGAACTGGCACGCGTGGAAGAAGGCATCGAAGAGGAAGAAGATGTCTTACAAGAGGACGAGGAGGAGTAAAGAATGAGCCGTGCAAGCTGGCTGGCAGCGATTGCGTGCGGTCTTTTGACGTTGGGCGCGATCCCTTCAGGGTCAAAGTGCGGGCTGTCGGCGGCGGCCGCATGGGGCCAAAACATGGGTGACCGCACGGTTTCGGGCACGATTCTGGATGAGAGCTCGCAGCGCGTCGTGGGGGCCACGGTGTTCCTCAAGAACGAGAAGACCAAGGCAATCCGCAGCTACATTTCCACCTCGGACGGGCATTTCCGCTTCTCCCAGGTCGATATGAGCGTCGACTTCGATCTGTGGGCGGAGAAGGACGGCAAAAAGAGCGCGACCAGGACTGTGAGCTCGTGGGACGATCGCAAAGATTTTATTTTGGACTTAAAGATCAAGTAGGCGGCGATCGGAAAGTGCGCGGGGCGGGAGATCCGCACTACAGCGGGTCTGTACAGGTTGCGGAAAAACTCGCTTGACAAGGAGTTTTGTATCAGGGCGCGAGTTTAGTCGCGCCGCAAGTTGCGCAAAATGAGCGCAGGGCTTTAGCCCCTGCGGGCTGTTCTCTCTCGGTAGGCCGCACAATTGGGTCTTTTTCCGCAGCTTCTGGAGGCCGGCGGTACGCCCGAAGCGCAGCGCTATAGCTTTATCCTTCCAGCTTCTTCGTCACCAGTTCATTCAAAAGCGCCGGATTGGCCTGGCCCTTTGACGCGCGCATCACCTGGCCGACAAAGAATCCCGCCATCGTTTTCTTGCCCGCTCGATACTGCTCTACTTGTTTGGGATTGGCCGCGATCACTTCGTCGATCAGCTTTTCCAGAGCGGAAGCATCGGTAATCTGCTGCGGCTTTTCGCGCTCATAGACGGCAGCGAAGTCTTCGCCCTTTTCAAAGCACACGCCGAAGAGCTGCTTCATCTGCTTCGAACTGATTTTGCCTTCGTCAAGCAGATCGGCGGCGAGCACGATGCCCGCCATCGATACCGGCGACTGCTCCTGCTCGAGGCCCAGCGCCTTCAGCCGTCCGCCCACTTCACTGAGCAGAACATTGGCCACGCGGCGCGGGTTGCGGGCGGTGCGGGCCGCAGCTTCGAAGCGGTCGGCAAATTCCCGCGATGCCGTCAGTGTGTGCGCGTCCTGCACTGACAATTCGTACTCGGCAATCATGCGTGCGCGCCGCGCCTCGGGCAGCTCCGGGAGTTTTTTCCTGGTCTCCTGCAAAAATTCTGCGGAGACGATCAGCGGCGGCAGGTCGGGCTCGGGAAAATACCGGTAATCGTGCGCCTGCTCCTTGGAGCGCATGGGGTACGTGCGTGCTTCGTTGGCGTTCCACAGCCGCGTCTCCTGCATCACGCGCCCGCCGGCCTCGACCACTTCAATCTGGCGCTCGATTTCGTATTCCAGCGCCGCACGGATGAACTTGAAGCTGTTCACATTCTTGACTTCAGCCTTGGTGCCGAATTTTTCCTGTCCCTTTGGACGGACGCTTACGTTGGCGTCACAGCGCAGCGACCCCTCCTCCATGTTGCAATCGGAAACGCCGGTGTAGAGCAGAATCTCCTTCAAGCGCGTGAGGTACTCGAAGGCCTCATCGGGAGTGCGGATGTCGGGCTCGCTCACGATCTCCGCCAGCGGCGTGCCGCAACGGTTCAGATCGAGATAGGTGCGCGTGGCGGAGTCGGCAAAACCCTCGTGCAGGCTTTTGCCGGCGTCCTCTTCCATGTGCAGGCGCGTAATGCCGACGCGTTTCTTAGCGCCGTCCGACGTGGGAACTTCGATCCAGCCATGCTCGGCCAGCGGCTCGTCGTACTGCGAAATCTGGTAGCCCTTGGGCAGATCGGGATAAAAATAATTCTTGCGCGCGAAGATCGAGCGCTCGCGCACCTGGCAGTTGAGCGCCAACGATGCGAGAGTGGCAAACTCCACGGCCTTCTGGTTCAGGACCGGCAATGCGCCCGGCAGCCCCAGGCAAACCGGGCAAATGTTGGTATTCGGATCCGCGCCAAATCGGTTGGCGCAACCGCAAAACGCCTTGGTCGCCGTGAGCAGTTGCACGTGCACTTCGAGGCCAATCACGGGCTCGTATTTCGCCAAAACGTCAGGAGAGATTGCGGCGGCGGGCATAATTGAATTTTATCGCGGGGCGTGCGGATGCTGCGCACGGTGGCATCGGTAGCTTCGTTGGGGCGCGATTGCCTACAATCGAAGCGCATGGAACGGCGGCAGATTGCCGCGTGTCAAAACCAGCTTCACTCAGAATGGAGACCCGAAGTGGATCGAAAGAACTTTTGCAAGACCATGTGCATCGTCGCAGCGGCGGCGGGACTCCTCGCCGTGGCATCGCTGCAGGGTCAGGAGGAGCCAGCCTCCATGCCCGAAACCAAAGCTCCGGCCGCGCAAACAGCTCCAGCGCCAACCGCGGCGCACGCGCAAACCTCGCCCTCGGGACATCCCAACGATGCGTATTGGACCGAACACGACCGGCAATTGCTGGTGGACTTTGGCGGGCTGGCGCACTTCAAGGAGGCCGATGCGATGCTTGGCGCCCCGAAAACGGGTGAGGACCGCGTGGTCTTCATGGGCGACTCGATTACCCAAGGCTGGAAGCTGGACGAGGCATTTCCCGGCAAGCCGTATGTGAACCGCGGCATCAGCGGCCAGACTACGCCGCAGATGCTGGTGCGTTTCCGCCAGGACGTGATCGATCTGAAGCCCAGGGTTGTGGTGATTCTCGCCGGGACCAACGACATCGCCGGCAACACCGGGCCGATGACGCTGGAGCAGACGGAGGGGAACCTTGCGTCGATGGCTGAGCTGGCGGCGGCAAACGGGATTCGCGTAGTGCTGTGTTCGGTGCTGCCGGCGTTCGACTACTCCTGGGCTCCGGGACTCACTCCCGCGCCGAAGATTGCGCAGGTGAACGCGTGGCTGCGCGAGTACTCAGCCCAAAAGGGCCTCGTGTATGTCGACTTCTACTCCACGATGAAGGACGACCGCGGGGGACTGCCCGCGACACTGAGCAGGGACGGGGTACACCCGCTTCCGGCCGGTTTTGCCGTCATGACGCCGCTGGCGGAAGCGGGCATTGAGACGGCGTTCAAGTAGCAACTGTCGGGTCGCTGGCTGCGCTGATATGTACTTTTGGCTTGTGTGGTTTGCCGCCGTTTTCCGCCGCAGCGAACGAAAGGATGGGGCAGGGGCTTGGTGCTCGCTTGATTAAGGGTAGTTGAGGTTTGTGCTTTCCCACATCTCCCAACGAACTTCTTGTAAGTTATTTGGAATCATCCGCCGGCCGGTTTCTGGCTCAGAATCGAGATGCGGGACACCCGGCATCCGAGTTTGCCAGGTCTCGAAATCGAGATCGAAAGGAAGAAGAGGTCAGGCATGGCATGCGATGGAGCCGCTGAACCGGGCTCCGCAGCGCTTCCTCCGCGAACGACTTAACGCCAACCTGCGGGCCCTTGAACTGAGGTCAATATAGTTAGGTATCTACCTATTTATCAATGTGCTAATAAACTTCTAGCGGTCTATGGACCCGGCCAGCTTACGGCTTACTGTATTCCTTACCGTAAATTCACGTTGTCAGTGCAATTGATGGCTACCTAGGCTTATCCCGACTCTTCGCAATGTTCCATTGCACCTCCTCTTCGCCCGGCCAGATTTTGGTTGAGCCCAGGGGGGCTCGCGAGGTGGAAATTGCGACTTCCCTGCGGGCATCCACTATGGATCATCCGCGTAATCGTAACCAAGAGCTGTCCGGGAGTTGGCTTATCGGCCATCCAGGGCAGCGGCCGAACCCTGAAAACAGAAATTTAGGCTCAAGACTGTCGCAGAGCAGGAAACCTAACCAGCAACCAAACATTGGAGGCAATCAAGATGCAACTCTACTCAAGATCAGCGCAAGGTTTGCCCGGTCTCGCACAGCTGCGGAGAAGAATCTTCCGCGCAGGCCTGTACCTGGCAATCGCGTTGGCAGCGCTTCTCTTCACGCGTACGCCGCTCCATGCGCAAACCGAATCCGGCACCGTGACCGGGACCGTTGCCGATTCCGCAGGAGCCTTGGTTCCAGGCGCGGCTGTCACCGTCACGAACACGGCCACAGGCGAAATACGCAAAACCGTTTCCAATGCCGCTGGAATCTTCTCCATTCCGGCACTTCCGCCCGGCCCCTACACGGTGGACGCGACGGCCAAGGGCTTTGAGGAAGACACCTCTACCCTTACGCTCTCGGTAGGCCAGGTTTTGAACATCAACTTCAGCCTGAAAGTCGGAGCTGCTAACGAAAAGGTTGAGGTCGTCGCGACCCAGTCGACGGGCCTGGAGACGGTAGATCACGATGTGAACGCCACCATGGAAGCAGAAACCATGGAAAACTTGCCGGAACAGTCGGGATATCGTAATGCGACTTTCTACGCGCAGACGACGCAGGCGGGCGTGGAGCCGGGGTCGACGTTGGGCTACAGCAACATCAACTCCAACGTCAGCCAGTACAACCAGCAAAGCAACCAGTTATTCATTGCCGGCCAGGGCTACTGGTCGAGCAGCTACCTGCTGGACGGCGTGATCGATATGAGCTACTTCGATCAAACAGCCACCGTGAACACGCCCGTGGATGCAACAGAGCAGGTGGAGATCATTCGCAACAGCGCGAACGCCCGCTACGACGGTGCCAATACGCTGAACGCCATCACCAAGGGCGGAACCGAGACCATCCATGGCAGCGCCTATGAATTTCTGCAAAACAACCAGATGAATGCCAGAGGCTGGTCTGCAGGTCCTCTGGGCGAACTCCGCTACAATTTGTTCGGCGCGGACGCCGGCTGGAAAATCCCTTTCACCAGGAACAAGTTATTTTTCTTTGTCTCTTATGAAGGCTTCCGGCAAATTGCAGCCGCCTTTTTTCAGACCTACGTGCCTACGGCGGCGGAGCGCGGTGGCGACTTCAGCGCGGATTTGACTGCCGGCGCTGTATCCTCGCAGCCCCCAACCGTCATCTATGACCCCACCTCCTATCCCACAAACTGCCCAGCCGGAGGCTGTTCCGGGGCAAATGTTCTGACGCAGTGGAGCTACAACGGCCATCCCAACGTGATCAACCCGGCCATGATCAGTCCCCTGTATACCAAGTTTCTGAACCTGGCTTACCCCTTGCCCAACGGACTGGAGTCAGCGGCGAACATAGCGAGCGACAACTACGGCAGTAAGAACAGCCGGACCAAATATACGCACGACGACTGGCTCGGCCGCGCCGATTACAACATGAGCGAGAAGGATCATCTGTTCGGAGCCTACGATACCAACAACCCGAACATCATCCGCCCGGAGGATTGGGACAACGGCGCCAACACCGCCCCGGGAGAAAGCGCCACGGGGGCACCCCTGCTGGACACCGCGGAACAGAACCAGCTCTTCGGAACAGACATCTACTTTGAAGAGAGCCATGTAGTGAGCCCCACGTTTGTGAATACAGCCCGTGTCGGCTATGCCCGTTCGGTGAATGGGCAGCAATTCAACATGATCGACAACGGCACGGATTACTTCACTTACTTCGGACTTACTGGACTGAATCCGGCGCCCACAGTCTGGGGCTTGCCGGGTCTCGGCATCGGCGGCGCGTACTCCGGCATCAGCGGCTCCCCGCTTGGCGAACATCAGAATATGTACGAGTACATCGATGAGATCAACCTGCTGCGCGGCAAGCATTCAATCTTCTTCGGCGCAGAAATCGACGTCGTCGACTACAACGCCTACTGGTATACCGGAAGCCCCAACGGCAGCTTGAGCTCAAGCGGCCAATACACCTACAACGGTTGCAACAGTACCTGCCCAACCTTCACTGGCTTGAACACGGCCGCTGCCTGGCAAAACCCCTCAACCTTTCTCCTGACGGGAACCCCCAGCATCACCGTTAACGGCACCAAGTTCGGTCTCATGCCGTCGGCCAACGTCCTGGCGGATTGGCTGCTGGGTGATTACAGCTCCACCAACGCGACCGCCGGCGCCCAGGTTGGACACTTCCATCAGCACAACATCATGCCGTACATCCAGGATGACTGGCGCATCAAGCCCAAGCTCACCCTCAACCTGGGCATGCGCTACGACTACTACTCGCCTCCCCTCGAGGCGAATGGTCACGCCGGCATCCTCAACCCCGTCACCGGAGCGTTCTCCGTGGAGAGCTACAGCCCCAACCGGTTCAACTTCAGTCCCAGGGTTGGCGCCGCGTACGCGCTCAACGACAAGACGGCAATCCACGGCGGAGGCGGCATCTACTATTACCAGTTCAGCTACTATGACCTGACGAACATGATGAACAATCCGTTCTACAACACGGGATTGAACGTCATCCAGTCCTCAACCAACCCTGTGGTCGTGCCGACTACAGCCACCACTGCAAATCCCAACACGGGGGCCACGCCGGGGCACCTGGATATCGAAACCCTGGCGGATGCGGAAGCACTCTGGGCCCAGATGCCTGCGCCGACCGGAGTCTTCGTAGCCGGCAGCTCAACATTTACACAAAACATGCCAACCAGCTACAGCGAGCAATGGAACCTGGCCGTACAGCGAACCTTCGGCAGGGATTATCTGCTGACCGTCGACTACATAGGAAGCTCGAACCATCACATCTTCAACTACAGCAACATCAATCAGGCAGCCTTGAGCCCCACCGGCACCAGTACCATTGCCAACGTCAACGCCCGCAGACCTTACCAGTCGATCCCGGGCAACATCGAGCAGTATCACAAGTGGGGTTCATCCCACTATGACGGGCTCGAAGTCCAGATGAAGAAGAGCTACACCAACGGTCTGCAGTTCAACGCAAACTACGTCTGGGGCAAGTCCATGGACTTCCAGGACTCCGACCACAAGGCCACAGGCGAAATGGGCAACAACCCGCAAATTGACTACGGCCGCTCCGACTTCATGCAGAAGTACGTCATCAAGTTGTCTGGCATCTACGAACTTCCCATTGGCAAGGGCAAGTGGCTGCTGAATAGCGGCAAGTGGTGGGAGAACGAGCTGGGCGGCTGGAGATTCAGCGGTCTGCTCGCGATAAGGGCCGGTCAGCCGTACAACACAACCGCCAGCGACAACTCCAACACCGGCGGCGGCATTCAGAATCGCGCCACGGCAACCTGCAATGGAAACAGTGGCAAGTCCAACTTTGTTCCACACGCAGCCAATGTATTGCAAACATACTTCAACACCGCCTGCTACTCGGTGCCTACAACCAACGTGTTCGGCAATGAGCGCCGCAACGACTTGAATGGACCGCAAAACACAAACCTGGATCTGGCTGCCTTCAAGGAGTTTGAGCTCTGGGAGAACCTGAAGTTCCAGTGGCGTACGGACGCGTTCGATGCGCTGAACCATCCATTGCCCGGTGAACCCAACACCAGCTGCTGCAGCGGCTCGTTTGGCGAAATCACCTCAAAGGGCAATTCGCGTACCATCCAGCTTTCCGCAAAGGTCCTCTGGTAAAGCCGCAACCCTTTCCTCCTGGAAAGCGCTGGCCCGGGTCAAACAGCCCGGGCCAGCGCATTTTTGTCTGCGGGCACTGCGGCCTGGTGCGAGCTTCGGGCCGCGCCGACGAGGTTTTGAAAGGGCACGGCTTTAGCCGTGCCGCAAGTATCCACCAAATCGTCGGGGCTTTAGCCGCTGCGGGATGTATTTCTTGCCCTCAAAAACCATCCCTCAGGGGCTGAAGCCCAATTCTTTTTCTTCCGTCTTTTTCGGCACGGCTAAAGCCGTGCCCTTTCAAAACCGGATTCATGCAACCAGTTCTAGTACGTGCGATAAGCCACCACTTCCGCCTGGAAGGGCGTGCCGCTCATGCGCGCGGTCTTGAGCAGAATTTCAAAATAGGGAATCTTGTTTCCCGGAAGCTTTTTCAAAAAATTGCTCATGGTTTCTTCCGATGTCACAAACTCGCCCGCGGCATTTGTAGCCTCGGCGTTGGTGCCTTCGATGATCAACGCGCTTCCGGTGCGGCTGGGGTTGGGCAAATACGCAATCACGCTATAGCCGAGCGATGCGTAGGGATCCGCAGGCTGCGCATAGAGCGCCTGCTCGCCGGCCCGCGGGTGCAGATTCACCACGAACGATTGATCCAGAGACGCATCGTATTTCACCAGGAAGTTCATCTTGTCGGTGAAGAGATCGACCCAGGGGTTTGATTTCCGGCTGCCGATGAGGATGACGTTGTCGCGCTTCACCGAGTCGGCGGTAAACTCGCGCGCAAAAGAAACATGGGCGCTGGTGGAACCATGGTCGAGCGCCTCGATGCGCTGCGCCACCTGGAAATCGCCGAAGCTCCCGTTGTTCCTGGCCGCAATGGATTCGAAGGCGATGGAATCGACGACTTTGTTGTCGGCGGTACAAAGAGAATAGGAACGCACCTGGCTCAGGTAGCTGCGATTCAGATAGTCGCTGAGGGGAAATGACCGTTTCATCATGTCCTCGACAATCGCAAACGAGGTGTCGGCAAGAACGATGTCGGTCTCCTGGTTCGAATCCAGAAAGCGGGGCCAAAATGCGGCCAGGGCCGGCTGCCCGTCCCACGTGTACACCATTTTGTGCAACGACCGGTTCTGGCGCCACAGCGAGGCGCAGGCAATGGCCAGCGCGATGGCGACCGCAGAAACCAGAAGCAGCGGCAACTGCGTACGCCACCGGGGCGCACTGACCGCAGGCAGCAGCGCAGCGGCCGCAGCTTCGGCGGCTCGGGCCGCCTCGGTGGGCTGAGTTTCCGCGCGCCAACGAAAGACGGGCGAGTAGCTGCCGCGCGGAATGTCAAAGATGAGTGGTTCGTCTTTGCCTTCCGCTGCGAAGTACGCTTCCACGCGACGCCGCAATTCCGTTGCGCTTACTCTGACAATGTTGTCCTGGCTGGTATCGTAAGCGTCTCTTCGCCCGAAAACGGCCTGGCCAATTTCCTGCTCATGAATGTCGCTGAGACCCTCTTTGATGGACTTCTTCCCAACGTAGTAGAGGAACTCTTTGAGGCGAGTCGCCCGCTTCAAATGATCGCTCGCGGCAGCGGCCTCCAACACCTTCCAGCACGCCTCGGGAGTGATGGGATGGGCAGCGCCTTTGGGACCTGAAGTCATGGCGAGGTTGAGAATGCCCCCTTAACCTGGGATCGCAAGGTCTGCGAGGATAAATGGGGGCCTCCCCGTATCTTTGTATCACTATGGTCCGGCAAGCGTCCAGATTTTCAACGGTAACGCATTGAAATGGAAAGGCTTGTACGGACCCATTTGACGGCGCCTTCGGGGCGGCCTCATCTTGCGGCAAAATAGCCGTCCCTAGGTCTTCAATCCGTGGCCTTCGCGGGCTTAAGTTGTTCTCTTTTCACGGATTGCCCGTGAAGCGGCGCATGTATACTCTGACCGAGACGAAATGGAGCTGCAATAGGGGTCGATAATCGGGGAGTAAATCAAGCTAAACCATTGATTTTGGAAATCTTACATCCTCTTACTGTATTCCTTACGGTAAATTGACTTGTCACCCCCCACTGGCGCCGAACAGACTGGCGTAGTTTCCAAGAAACCCGGTAGCCAGGGATCTAAACTCCAGCTTTCACAGGCTTTGTCTGGATGCGGGACAACGGAACACAGCCCCCGCATTGCTTAAACATAGGGGAAGGAACGCCTTTTTGATGAAGAAGAATCTTTGCGGAATTGCGGCAGTAGGGTTTTTGCTTCCAGCAATGGCGTGGGCGCAATCGGCCCAGCAAATTGCCGCCATCAAGTCCCTGCCGGCGCCGGCGCAGCAGGTCATCGCGCGTCTTGGGCAATTGAATCGCATTCCCGATGGGGAATGGCGGGTGCACCCCGGCGATTTGCCGCATGGCGAGAGCCTCAACCTCGATGATTCCGCGTGGCCCGTCGCCAAGCCGGGCAGCGAGTACTCCGAAGACGCGGTCTGGTTTCGCCAGTGGATTGAGATCCCGAAGAATGTGCATGGCTACGATCTGACCGGCGCGAACATCTGGTTCCAGTTTCAGGCCAGGACCACGGGCCGCGAAGCTGTGACCGAGATTGTCTATGTGAATGGTGCCCGCATAGCACTGGGCGAGAGCCTGGAGCGACTTGAGCTTGTGCATGGCGCCAAGCCCGGCGAGCGCGTTCTGGTTGCGGTAAAGCTGCTCGGCACCTCGCTCAACAAGCGCTACCAGAGCACACTTCTGGCAGTTGAGTTTGCGTCCGATCGGCCCAATCCGCAGGAACTCGACGACGAGTTTCTTTCCGCGGCCATTCTCATTCCCAGTATCTCCAATCAAACCGCAGCCGACCAGGCCATGCTTGAAAAGGCCATCGGAGAGGTCGATGTCGCGGCCCTCGATGCGAACATCGGCGCGAACAGCCAGCAGAAATTCGACGATTCGCTGCGCGCCTCGCAGGCCACCTTGCAGGCCTTGCGGCCACTGCTGCAGCAGGTCACGATGCACCTCACGGGCAACTCGCATATCGATGCCGCGTGGCTGTGGCCCCGGAGCGAGACGATCGATGTCGTCAAGCGCACTTTCTCTTCCGCGCTGCAACTAATGGACGAGTACCCCGGCTACACCTACACGCAATCGGCCGCGGTGTACAACCACTGGCTCGCCGACAAGTATCCCGAGATCAATGCCAACATGAACAAGCGCATCCAGGAAGGCCGCTGGGAGGTTGTGGGCGGCATGTGGGTTGAGCCCGACCTGAATCTGCCCGACGGCGAATCCACGGCGCGCTCTATTCTCATCGGCAAACGTTGGTACCTGCAGCACTACGGCGTGGATGTGCGTGTGGGCTGGAATCCGGATTCATTCGGTTACAACTGGCAACTGCCGCAGATTTACAAGAAGTCGGGCATCGATTTCTTCGTCACACAGAAGATGTCGTGGAACGACACCAATCAACTGCCCTTCAAGCTCTTCTGGTGGGTATCGCCCGATGGCAGCAGGGTGCTCACCTATTTTCCTCACGGCTACGGCAACAACAACCTGAACCCTGTGCGGCTTTCCGCGGACCTGGTGCAGGCGCGCACCATGGCGCCGGGATTGACGGAACTGATGGACCTCTACGGCGTGGGCGATCACGGCGGAGGGCCGACGCGCGACGTTCTGGACGAAGGCGTGCGTTGGATGCAGCCGGACAAAGTGGCGCCGAAGATGGAATTCGGCACAGCGGCGCCGTACCTCGAGACCGTCAAAAAGCAGATTGCTCCGGATTCGAAAATCTGGAACTACCGCAGCATCGCAGATGGTTATCAATATCCGCCCGCGCCTCCCGCCGGCGAAGTTTCCATTCCCACATGGAATGACGAGCTCTATCTGGAGTTTCACCGCGGCGTCTACACCACGCAGGCTAACCTGAAGCGCAACCTGCGCGAAGCGCCGGAGTCAGCGCTGCATGCGGAGAATTACGCCTCGCTGGCGTGGCTGGATGGCGATCCGTATCCTGCCGATGAGCTGACCGATGCCTGGAAGAAGATCACGTTTAACGGCTTCCACGATCTGGCCGCGGGCTCAGGCATCGCCGTCATCTACCGCGACGCGCAAAAGGACTTCGGCCAGGTGCGCTGGGAGACGAATGAAATCTCCGCCAAGGCGCTGCACACGCTCGCCGAGCGAATCAACACCAACGCCACCAGCGCGCCCGGAGGAGTTCCGGTGCTGGTCTTCAATCCCCTGGCGTGGCAGCGCTCTGGCCAGGTTGAAGTGGACGTGCAATTGCCGGCGCCGGCTGCGAGCGTCGCTGTTCTCAATGCACGCGGCGCGGTTCTGCCTTCGCAGATTCTTTCCGCCGACGCCGAGACGCACACCTTCCATCTGCTCGTCGCGGTTCGCGATCTGCCACCGATGGGCTATGAGGTTCTGCGCGTAGTTCCCGGCACGCGCACCTTTGCCAGCGATCTCAAAGTGAACGGAACCACGCTCGAGAATGCGAACCTGCGCGTGGTCGTCGACCCCAAAACCGGTTGCATCACGAGCCTCTTCGACAAGAAGGCGGGTTTCGAAGCGCTGGCTCCGGGAGCCTGCGGCAATCAACTTCAGGCCTTCAAAGATTTGCCGAAGAATTACGATGCCTGGAACATCGATCCCGGAACTCTCGATCAGCCGCCGGCGCTTCTAACCCAAACTGACGCGGTCGAAGTGATCGAAAAGGGCCCGATGCGCGGTGTGATTCGCGTAACCCGTCACTGGCAGGTATCCAGATTCGTGCAGCAGATCGTTCTCAACGCGGGCAGCGACCAGGCTGAGGTCGTGAACGACATTGACTGGCACGAGACGCATGTTTTGCTCAAAGCTGCGTTTCCGCTGTCGGCTTCAGCGCCCTTCGCGACGTACGAAATTCCCTACGGAAGCATCGAGCGGCCGACTACGCGCGACAATAGTTGGGAAAAAGCTCGCTTCGAGGTGCCAGCGCTGCGCTGGGCCGATCTCGGCAACGAACAGCACGGCCTGAGCCTCATCAACGATTCCAAGTTCGGTTATGACGCCGTGGGCAACCTGCTGCGCCTGACTCTGCTGCGCTCACCCACCTCGCCCGATCCCGATGCCGATCGCGGCCATCAGCACTTCTGCTATGCGCTTTATCCCCATGCCGGAGACTGGAAGCAGGCCATGACCGTCCGTCATGGATACGAGTTCAACGAAGCTCCTTATGCAATCCAAGTCGACGCGCATGCGGGAGCGATGCCGCCCGTGTTTTCCTTCGTGACCGTTTCCGCGGACAATGTGGTGCTTTCGGCCATGAAGAAAGCTGAAGACAGCGACGCGCTCGTCTTCCACCTGTACGAGTGGGCGGGCAAAGACGAAACAGTGGAGCTGAAGGTTCCGCACGGAGCTACGGGCGCGGCGGAGACGAACCTGATGGAGCAGCCCGGGGGCAAGGCGCTCGCCATCGATAACGATCGCATCCATGTGGCCATCCATCCCTTCGAAATTCTGGCTGTACGCGTCGATTACCCGCACCAAAAGCAGTAAGCTTGCCACTTGGCTTCTCGATTGCGCATGCAAGCTTCAGAGGCTGCCGAAAAATTCTACGGCGTATTGTTTTGTATCAGGGCGCGAGTTCACTCGCGCCGCAACGCACGCCAAAATGATGTCGGGCTTTAGCCCCTGAGGGATGCCTTTAAGCAACCCGCAGGATTTACGCAGCCAGTTCCATTAACCACGGAGCCGTTCGATTGAATCGCAGAGAATTCTGTTATAGCCTTATCGCTCTCTCGAACGCCGCCGGCGCGGCGCGGTCGTGGGCTGAAGGAGACCCGTCGGGCATCGCGCCCGCAGTGTGGGACAGTTCCAAACATATTCGTCTCGTGCTCAACGATCCGCTCGATCATCCGCTCTATTGGTGGCCGCGCACCCTGCTAACGTATCCCATCGAGTTCGAGCAGCCCGTCGATCTGGACCGGCTCACATTGACACGCGCGGACACCGGAGAGCGCGTGCCCGCGCAGTTTTCAGCGATAGTGCGCGGCGCATCCGGCGTCAAGTCAGCCACGCTCAATTTCTGTTCTGATCTGCCCAGCGGCGGCCATTACGAATTTGTGCTGTCGGCTGCGAACGCTCCCGTCGCCCTCCCGCCGCAAGTCAAAGAAATCCACGAAGGCAACACCATCGTGCTCGATTCGGGCGCAATGCGCGTGCGCATTCCTTCGAGCCAGGAAATCCAGGGCGATGCACCGGGTCCGATCCTGCAGGTTTCGCGTGGCGGCGCGTGGATTGGTTCATCGGTCCTGAGTTTTGACGGCGAAAAAATCGTGCGCATCACCGCGAGCCGCGTCGAGCACGGGCCGCTCTTGATCGCCTACGAAATTGCCTACGATTCTGCAGGTGGCTCGCGCTACGTGGCGCGCGTGCAGTGCAATGCCGGCTTCGATTTCATTCGCTTCCAGGAAAACATGGAAGGCATGAAGCTCGGCGTGCATGGCGCGTTCACTGCCACGTGGTCGGGATTTCCCGTGACCCATCGCCAGGCGCCCAATCATCCATTCCCTTTGCCCAGTGTCATTCGCCCTTACGACGACTACCCATGGGAGACCATCGGCGGCCCGTTCCCTCTCGATCCCATCGAGCTGCCCGATGGCCAGCTTCTCTTCAATCTTGGCATCTATCAAACGTGGACGGCCTTCCACAGCGACACCTCGGCGAATTTCTGGAGCGACAAATCGGGCGATGCGCTCGGCGTCTTCATCGACAAAGCAGTGGAGTGGCAGGATCACGAATATGCCAACCACGTGGAGTCCGAAACCATCCAGGTGCGCTTCTACTATCAGGACGGCAAGTTCACGTGGAAGTGGCCCATCACGCGCGGCAGCCGGTCGATGTGTATAGCCTTCTACGATCACGAAAAAGACAAGCAGGCCATGCACCAGTTGGAGCAGGCTGCGCAACCGGTCGAAAAAGACGGATTCAGTTACCATGGCGGGCGCGCGTATACCTCGCACACCATGTTTCTGCAGAACCGCTTCGGCACGCTCGATTTGAACTGCGTTAAGAATTGGATCCTCGAATATCCCGAGAGCGGCCGCAAACCGCCGGTGATCTTCGAAACCGGATCGGTGAAGACCGCCGACGAGCTGGAGCAGCGCGTGATGACACTCGAGTATGTGGGCACACTCCCGCTTCTGGGCACGCGCGAAAACGGCGGCATGGGGCCGATCCCCGGCAGAAGCATCGTGAACTTCAGCCCCGTTCCCAGCCGGCAGATTCAAGGGTGGTGGATCGACGCGTTCAACCGCCTCGCCGCGTCCATGACTGAGCGCCAGCGCAAGCGGCTCACTGCCATGTATCTGTTTATTGCCTACGTGCACGCCGGCGAAGATTTCATGCCGCTGATTCCCATGTTGAGCGGCCACCCCAACTTTCTCGCCGACGTAAAGGGCAACCCGGCGGCCATGGCGTTTCTGTTTCCCGACCATCCCATGGCACGCACCTGGGCCGACCTTTGGCAGAAAGCTGTAGAACTGAACACGCGCTACAACACGCGCCTGCGGGTAAGAACATGGGACGCTGGCGGCGGCCGCTGGACCGAAGACCTAGGCACATACGTCTGGGCTTTTCTGCGGCCTTCCCTGCGCACGGATTTTTTGCTGCGCAAATTCGACGGCGTGGAGCGCTTCCTTTCACCGCAACTTGCGGAGATGGCCGATTGGCTGGTGCACGCGCTTTCCGCGCCATTCGAAAGCGAAACCGCGCAGGCATACAAGGATCTGCAGACGCTTGCCTACGGGCACGAGTGGGGAGCGGTGGCGCCGGGCAAAGGGCCGCAACGCGTTCATCCTCCGCAGGGCGCACACTCTGAGCGTCGCATCCCTCCGCGGTCCCTGTGGTACCTGGGCACTTGCCTCGAACGCTACGCGCCTCTCGCTGCCGAGCACGGGATGTGGGCGGCGCGTCCCACCAATCAGGACATGGAGACGCAGCTCAACGAGCCCAACGCGTGGGACGCGATGTATCGCACGCCCGACAACCTGGGCACTAAACCGCAACTGCGCACGCGCAAGTTCACGGGATACGGCATCGTGCTGCGCTCCGCTATCGACACGCCCAATGAGCTTTCCATCCATTTGCAACAAATCGATCAGGGACCGAACTATCGCTGGGGAATTGCCGGCGAAGGCGGTTGCGGCGTGATGTATTTCTTCGCAGCGGGCAAGGCGTACAGCTTCAACGGCTCGGAAGACGTGGGCGACCGCGACGATCAGGACACTGACTTCTGCACCAATTTCGGCGTTTTCAAGAACGGCGAGTTCCGCTCCATCGGCATGAATGTTCTCTCGCAGCCGCTTTACGATCTGGGCACAGGCCAGTTTGCGGAGCTTCAATCGCGCGACGGCGAGACCGCGTACTCCTGGCCCGAGTACGTGAGCCGCAGTGTGCTGTTGGCCGGTCAAGAATACTTCATCGTCTACGACCGGTTGATGAACGAGTCGCTGATTCATCGCCTCTCGTGGTTCGTGCGCCGCGGCAGTGAGCTGCCCACCATCAAGCTGTTGCGCGGCGTTGTACCCGGCGACAAGGTAACCCAGCGCACCGACATTCAAACCGCAGCCACCACGGGAGTCTGGTTTGATGGCGTGGGCGACTCCATGGCGCTCGTCAGTCATCGCAAGGACATTGAAGCCACGGCGACGTCCTTCGGTTGCCGCGTGCACGTGGACGACATCGACGACCTCATCTTCAATCACCACGAGGGCGTACATTTTGCCGAAGGCGATGCGGTCTTCGACGGGACTGCGGGGTTGATTCGCAAAACCAAGAGCGCAGTCGAATTCGCACTGTTCCACGGCGCGCGCATCGGCGTCGCAGGATTGACTTGCAGCACCGACGACACGGACCTGGGAATTGGCGGAAAAATCGTGGCAGGTCAGCCGCCGCAAGGTGAATACTTTGCGCCGAAGGCCTGCTCAGTGGGAATATCCGCGCCGGATCTCGGCAATAAGAACGCCTTCTACGTCGACGGAGCCGCACAGAACGCAAGGCGTGAACAAGACGCCTTCATCATCGATCTCGCCGCGGGACATCATCATTGGGAGTTGACCGATCAATTGCCGATGCCGGTTGCTCTGCTTGTTCTTCGCACGGAGAATCACGCTGGAGGGGCACGCGTGGTTCTGGCCGGGGTTGCGTCGGCCTCGCAGTACCGGCTGGAGTTGAGCAAGGATTCCGGAGCGACGTGGACAGCATTGCCGGCACAGGCTCAACCGGCGATCGAGTTGAGCGGCCTCGCCAACGGACAAAAAGTGCACGTCCGCGGCGTCGCGATCAATGCGCAACACGAAAGCAAACCCGGCCCCGGGTATCCCATTTACATAACCGATCAGGCGCCTGCGCCGCCCGACGGCTTGCACGTCGATTTATCCGATGGGGCCGCAACCGTGAGTTGGGGTGAAGTATTGGGCGTCACCGAGTACCGACTGTTCGGGAAGGTGGACGGAGACAGCGAATTCCAGCTGCTCTATCACGGGCTGGAACGAAGCTATCGCGACAAGCGCCCGGAAATTCGTAGTTCCAACTCCGCTCCTGGAGAAAACCGCGCCGGTTCTCCTGCATTGATCGTTCAGTATTACGTATCAGCTTCGAACGGGAACGGAGAAGGCGCGCGATCACGTGTGGCCGACACCAATCCTGCCTCGTGGCGCAACTGGGATCCCAGGCCCGGCGAACCGTTCCGTCGCGTGTTAAGTTTTCCACCAGGTTCACCGCCATCCGCCAGCGAGTGGCCCCTTTACTATCCGGAATGATGCAAACCATCGGCCTTCCACAAAGAGGTGAAGCGATGTTTCGTCCTGGTTCGCCGTTAATGCGAACGGCTCCGCATCTGCGAGTTGTGATTTTTCTTTTCGCCGCGGCCTGGGCTGCGCATTTTTCCGCTGCGCAATGCGCCAAGCCAACCGATCCAGCGCATTGTTCGCCATGGGTTGCCACCTGGGGCACGGCGATGGAGGAGGCATTCAACGGAAGCGCGCCCGACGTCAGCGGGCAAACGCTGCGCCTCATCGTGCACAGCAGCGCGGGCGGCTCCGAAGCTCGCATCTGGCTCTCCAACCGGTTTGGCGTCGCACCGATTCGCATCGGCTCAGCGCACATCGCCGTGAGTGTCGATTCCGACACGAACGCAAATCCCGCACCGAATCTGGATCAGAGCGCCATCAGGCCAGGGACCGATCGCGCGCTGACCTTCAACGGCGACACTGCAGTGACCATCCCTCCCGGGGCGACGATCGCGAGCGATCCCACAAAGCTCGATGTGCCTGCACTGGCCAACCTGGCCGTGAGCCTCTACTTCCCTGACCCGACGCTTGCCACGACCGTGCATCCGGGCGCACAGCAAAGTTCCTATCTCGCAACCGGCGACGCCACCGGCGCAGCCGATCTGACGGGAAAATCCTGGACGCGGAATTCCTGGTACTTTCTAACCGGCGTCGACGTCTACGCGCCGGGGGTTTCGGCGGTCGCAGCACTCGGCGACTCCATCACCGACGGCAATCACTCCACGTTGAATGCCAACCGGCGCTGGCCCGACGATCTTGCGGTGCGTCTTGCGCAAAACCCGGCGATGCGGAAAGCTGGCGTGCTCGGCGTGGTGAATGTGGGCACCAGCGGCAGCCGCCTGCTGTTCGACGGTGACGGCCCCAACGCCATGGCGCGCCTTAACTGGGACGTGCTCGATCGCAGCGGCGTGCATTACTTGATTCTTTTTGAGGGCATCAACGACATTGAAGCGCAGACCCGCAATCATCAACCCTACGACGCGCTTGTGAAGCAGTTGGAGTGGGGACTCGCGCAGATCGCTACGCAGGCGCACGATCGCGGCATCAAGGTTTTCGTTGCAACCCAGATGACGGATTGCCGCGACTTTCGCTGCATCTGGCCGGAAGGCGAGAAGGCGCGGACTGCGTTCAACGAGTGGATTCGCACGGCGAAGATTTTCGACGGACTCATCGATTTCGATCTCATCACGCGCGATCCGCAGCATCCCACGCAGTTGCTGGGACAATACAATTCAGGAGATTTCGTGCATCCCAACGACACGGGATACGAGGCGATGGCGGACGCGATCGATCTAGGTTTGTTTACAAGGGATGCGCCGCAGCCGCAGAGCACTGCGGATCGCATGTCACACTAGGGTCTGTCAATCCTGTGACGATGGCCGCGGCGGGTGCAGATTGCAAGCGGTGCGAAATCCGCCTCACACAATCGTTTTCAACAATTTCGAAAATGAATCAGAGGTTGAAATGAACACGCTTCATGCCACGAGAAGAGAAAGAACATCCATGCTGAAATCATTCGTGTTTGCGGGAATTGTGTTTGCGCTTTGCGGTTGCGTCACGGCGCTGACGGCGCAGGAATCGTCCACGAAAGAGAACTCTGCCCCTTTGTATCGGCAGGCCAACGCATCGATCGAAAGCCGCGTGAACGACCTGCTCGCCCGCATGACGCTTGAAGAGAAAGTGCGCCAGCTCGACATGTATCACGGAGCGACTGAGCTGATGAGCGCCCAACTTGACGGCACACACGCCACGCTTGATGCGGTCCTTCTGCCTGATAAAGCGCACGCACTGTTGGGCTCCCTCGGTGTGGGCAGTATTCACGATCTCTATCCCACACCAGAACAGGCGAACGTCATCCAGAAATGGGTGATCGAACACAACCGGCTCGGCATTCCGGCGATCTTCATCGAAGAGGCCCTGCTCGGATTCAATACGGGCACGGTGTTTCCCGCGCCGCTCAACCTGGCCGCGACGTGGAACCCCGAAATCGCGCGCCAGACCGGCGCTGTCATCGCTTCAGAAACGCGTTCGACCGGAGCCGACATGATTCTGGCGCCGGTGCTGGACGTTGCTCGCGATCCGCGCTGGGGCCGCGTCGAGGAGGATTTTGGCGAAGATCCGTATTTGAGCGGACGCTTCGGCCTGGCGTATGTCGAAGGCGCGCAGGGCGAGAGCCTCGATACCGATCACACCGTGGTCGCCGAGCCCAAGCACTTTGCCGGACACGGATCGCCGGAGGGCGGAACGAATACCTCGCCGGTGCACATCGGCGAGCGCGAGTTGCGCTCCGTGATGCTCAAGTCGTTTGAGCCGGCGCTGCGCGAAGGGCACGCCATGGGCGTGATGGCCGCCTATCATGAAATCGATGGCATTCCGATTACCGCCGATCCCATGCTGCTGAAGGGGATTCTGCGCGACGAATGGGGCTTCCAGGGCTTTGTGCTTTCCGACCTGGGCGCAATCAAGCGCCTTTACAACGCGCACTTTGTCGCGGCCACGCCTAAGGACGCCGTGTGCATGGCCATCCGCTCCGGCGTGGACATGCAGTTCTACGACTTTTCTCATGACGTGTTTCAGAAGGCGCTCGTCGATTGCGTGCGCGAGGGCTCGCTCGCGCAGGCCGATCTGGATCGCGCGGTACGCTCCGTGCTGCGCGTCAAGTTCGCGCTTGGCCTCTTCGATCATCCCTACGTCGATCCCGGTGTGAAGGCCAAGGTGTGGCGCTCGCAGCCGCATCTGGCCGTGTCGCACGAGTCTGCGCGGGAATCGATGACACTGCTCAAGAACGAGAACCATCTGCTGCCGCTTTCGAAATCCGTCGAACACATCGCCGTCATCGGCCCCAACGCGAATGTGGCGCGCTACGCCGACTACGAACGGGAGCAGAATGGCCAGCGCATCAGCATGGTCGACGGCATTCGCGCCATGGTGCCGCACGCGCAGGTGACATTCAACGACGGCAGCGACATTGCGGCGGCAGTAGTCGCGGCAAAGAACGCGGACGTGGTGATTCTCGGGCTGGGAGAACACGGAGGCATCTCCGGCGAGGGCAGCGATCGCTCCAATCTCGATCTGCCGGGCAATCAGGAACCGCTTCTTGAGGCCGTCGTGGCCGCAGGCAAGCCCACCGTGCTGGTGCTCGAGAACGGCAGGCCGCTCACCATCGGCTGGGCCAAGGAACACGTGCCTGCCATCCTCGAAGCGTGGTATCCCGGCGAGTTTGGCGGCACGGCCATTGCGGAAACACTGTTTGGCGACAACAATCCCGCCGGCCGGTTGACCATCACCTTTCCGCAAACCGTTGGCCAATTGCCGGACTTCTACAATTCCGACCCATCGCGCATCCTGAAGTACAGAGACAGCGATGGCAAGCCGCTCTTCCCCTTCGGCTTCGGCCTGAGCTACACCACGTTCCACTATGACCATCTGGTCGCGCAGCCGCCGGCGCCCGGCAGTCACGGCGACATCCAGATCGCAGCGGACGTGACGAATACAGGAAGCGCAGAGGGCGATGAAGTGGCCCAGCTTTACATGCGCGAAGACGTGAGCAGCGTGGAAACGCCGCGCCGTTCGCTCGAGGGGTTCTCGCGGATCCATCTGAAGCCGCAGGAAACAAAGACCGTCACGTTCCATGTTCCCTGCGACCAGCTTGCGGTGTGGAACACGGAAAAGAAATGGGCGGTCGAACCGGGCAACTACACGATCTGGGTTGGAGGGTCTTCAGACGCGACGCTAAGCACGAACTTTCTGCTTCAGCCTTGATGCCGATCCGGCCCGGCTACTGTTAGGCGTCCTTGAACTCTTCGTACCACGCCATCTGGATCGCTTCCAGGCGCGACTCGTTGGACAGTTTCGGATCGTCAGCAAAACCAACCAACTCTGTGACGTAACGATGCAGATCGGTGAATCGCACCGTCAGCGGATCGAGCGAGGGAAACTTTTCCGCCAGTTCAATCCCGATCTCTTCGGCGTCGCTCCAGTAGATTTCGCGGGGCATGGTTCGCTCCTTATTTTGGCTCGGCCAGCGCCACGCGTTTGCCCTCGGAGACGTAGTTGCGGTTCCAACCGGGGATTTCGACGACGTATTCTCCGGGCCGCGTGATCACGGCCTGGCAGCCCAGCCGCGAATTCAATTGCTGATCGGCGGCCATGTCGAGGCGGTCGAGTTCATCGTCCTCCGCTTCGCTCAGCCCCTCCGCGCCCTCCTTGATCCACACGTGGCAGGTGGTGCAAGCGCACGATCCGCCGCATGCGTGGTCGAGAAAGACGCCGAAGTTTTCCGCGACGTCGAGGAACGACATGGGGTTGCCGTGGTGATCGTAAGGCATCGCGCCGAACTCAAACTCGATGGTGCGGCCTTCGGGCAGAAACGTGACGCGCACGAGCTTGTCTACCGGTATTTCTTTCTTTAGCGTCTCACTCACGGCTCTCGTTCCCCAGGCAATGACTTGCTAACTCCGCTAACTCCGCCAGCGCCGCCAACTCCGCTGTTATTTGAACTCCGCTGGCGCCATGGCGTGCGGCGCGGTGACGGTTTCATCCACCTCTTTGCCGGCATCGTTCATGGTTTTGCCGCGAATAGCGCTTGACACCGCCGCATCCATCATCAGTTCCGCAAAGTGGCGCGTGGCCTTGTCGAGCGCAACCATGGCCTGGCTGATGGCGTTCAAATCGCTGCCCTGAATGACCAGAACCAGCCGGTCGCGCGCTACAGCGATGGCCGCCTGCTCTTCCGCGCTCAACTCGTTCCACGCGGGATTTTGCGGAGCGCGCCGGACGGCGGCAAGAATCGCATCCGCTTCGTTGCGCGCTTCGATGAGAAGACGGCGGGAAAAATCCTCCTCGGCGTGGTCGAAGGAATCGAGAATCATGTTCTCGACCTGCTCGTCCGTCAACCCATACGTCGGCTTCACTTCGATCTGCGAAGCCTTTCCGCTGCGTTGCTCGCGTGCGGATACCTGCAGAATGCCGTCGGCGTCGATAAGGAAACGCACCTCAATGCGCGGCAGCCCCGCCGCCATGGGCGGAATGCCTTTCAGGTCGAATCGCGCCAGGGAACGGCAGTCGGCGGCGAGTTCGCGCTCGCCTTGTAGTACGTGAATAGCCACGTTGGTCTGCCCGTCGACGCCGGTGGTGAAATGCTCGGTTGCCGAGGCGGGGATTGTGGAATTGCGCTGGATGATGCGCGCCACCGTTCCGCCCAGCGCCTCAATGCCGAGTGAAAGCGGCGTCACGTCGAGCAGCAGCATGTCGTCAGTGGTTTTTGATGCGCCGGCCAGAATGCCCGCCTGCACCGCCGCGCCCAGTGCGACCACTTCATCGGGATTGAGCTCAGTATGCGGCTTTTTTCCGCGCGCGCTGAGACGAAAAAGATCGTCGACCAGTGCGCGGACCGCAGGAATGCGCGTCGACCCTCCGACCAGCACCACCTCATCGATTTGTTCCGGAGTCATGCCGGCGTCGGCCAACGCCTGCTTGCATGGGCCCGCGGTGCGCTTGAGCATTGGCTCAACAAGCAGCTCGAAAACCGCGCGCGGAATCTCGCGCTGGTAACGGTCGCCGTTGGGCAATTCAATGTCGAATTGCGCGGCCCGTTCGGTCGAGAGCCGGATCTTGGCGTCGATGGCGGCCTTGCGCAGAGCCTGCACCGCGCCGGGATGGGCGCGCAGATCGACACCGTGCTCTGCGTAAATTTCGTCGAGCGCGACGGTCAGCAGGAGATTGTCGATATCGTCGCCACCCAGGTGCGTGTCCCCGTTGGTCGATTGCACCTCGAAGATGCCGTCGCACAGCTTGAGGATGGAGATGTCGAAGGTGCCTCCGCCGAGATCGTAGACGGCGATGGTGCCTTCTTTGGCGCGATCGAGCCCGTAGGCCAGCGCCGCGGCGGTGGGTTCGTTCACCAGGCGCAGCACGTCCAGGCCCGCCATGCGGCCTGCGTCTTTGGTGGCCTGGCGCTGCGCGTCGTTGAAGTAGGCGGGCACGGTGATCACGGCTTGCGCAACCGGCGTGCCAAAAAAGCGCTCGGCATTGCGCTTGAGCTGGCGCAGAATGTATGCCGAAATTTCCGGCGGCGTAAAACGAAGCTCGCCCAACTGGATGCGCGGGACTTCACCGGCTTCAATGTCGCCGGCAAGACGGAAGGGGAAAAACTTCAGCTCCGCCCGGACCTCTTCGAGGTCACGGCCCATCAATCTTTTCACGGAGTAAATGACGCGCTCCGGAGTTTCAATCAGCGCTTTGCGCGCGCTGTTGCCGACCGTGACCGTGGGCCGGCCACCGCTGGCGGGCATGGGATCGAGGGCAACCACCGAGGGCACAAGATTCGAGCCGTCTACGCCCGGAATGACCACGGGCCTGTCGCCCTCCATGTAGGCGACGAGGGAATTGGTGGTTCCCAGATCGATGCCGACGACAACCGCTCTCTCCGCTTCCGCCATGTCTGCTGCTTAATCTCCCAAGATTGCGGTCACGTCGCGGACCAGGTTGCTCAAGTAACGTCTGCGATCGACCAACGCGACCATGGCATGTAGCGCTGTCTGGCGCGCGGCCGCGTCGCCGGCATCCCAGATGGCCCATTGCGCGCGCAGGTCGCAGTCCACGGCGCCTACCAATCCCTCGAATTTTCCCTTGGCCTTCAGTAGGCTCTCTTTTAGTTCCGGGTCTTCCTGGCCCATCTTCCAGGCCATGCGCATCTCTTCAAGCTGCATGTTCAAGTCGAAGACCTCTTCCAGCAAATCGGCGGGAACGCGCGACGGATTCTTGCGATCTTTGTCGTCCGCAGCGGATGCGTCCATCTCCGCTCCCTGGAGCTTGAGCAGATATTCGGTGCGGCGCAGCGGATCCTTGAGCGTGCGATAGGCGTCGTTGAGAAGAGCGGTGTCGGCCAGGCTCCACTCTTTTTCATTTTCGCTGGCGCGGGCAAAGCGGTCGGGATGCAGGCTGCGGCTGAGGCGATGAAACTCCCGCTCCAGCGCCAACAGATCGATGTTCAACCGCGGCGTCAGTCCAAACACAGAGAAATAATCGCCGCTGGAAGGGGGCTGAATCTTGCTGCAATCGGGGCAAAAAAGCGTGGATTCGTTGTGGGCAACGGAGCAGGACCAGCAGGCAACCGGGACCGCATTCTCGACGACTTTCAGCATGAAACGGCCTTTACGCGCGTGGCGCTCTAAACAGAAAACGATGTGCCGCAACCGCAGGAACGCGTGGAATTCGGATTGATGAAGTTGAATCCCTGGCGCATCAGCGTCTCTTCGTAGTCCAGCGTCATTCCGTTCAGATAAACGAAGCTCTTGGGATCGACGAACACGCGCACGCCGTCGAACATAAAGATGCGGTCGCGCTCGCGGGGATGGGCGTCAAATGCAATCGCGTACGACAGGCCCGAGCAGCCGCCGCCCTTCACGCCGAGGCGCAGTCCGCCTTCCTCCGGCGAGATGCCTTCCTTGGCTAGGATTACGCGGATGCGCTTGACGGCGCTTGGAGTGACGTGGACGCCTCGCGCGGGCGCCGGTCGCGGCTCGACCGCGGCGGGGTTCTGGGAGGGCTTCGATTCGAGTGTGACGATGTCCGGCATCATTTCCATCCTTCTATCCTGGTTGCGCCTAATTATTTCGCCGGCGTCGGCGAAGTGTCCTTCGCAGCGCCATTCTTCTTCTTCCAATCGCCGATCGCGGCGCGAATCGCATCCTCGGCCAGCACCGAGCAGTGAATCTTCACCGGCGGCAGCGACAGTTCCTTCACAATGTCTGTGTTTTTGATGCTCAATGCGTCGTCCACGGTGCGGCCTTTGATCCACTCCGTGGCCAGTGAAGAGCTGGCGATGGCCGAGCCGCAGCCAAAGGTCTTGAATTTGGCTTCTTCGATCACATTCGTCTCAGGGTTCACGCGGATTTGCAGGCGCATCACATCGCCGCACTCCGGCGCGCCCACCAGGCCCGTGCCCACCTCGGCCGAAGCCTTGTCGAGCGTACCCACATTCCGCGGGTGGTTGTAGTGGTCCACTACTTTATCGCTATACGCCATCGTTGCTTCTATTCCTTTCGCGGGTAGCCGCATCCTCTCTTCTGTTAGACTCGGCAGGCCCGCCCGCCGAATCGAAAAACTGCATTGGCGCCTCGAGGGTTCCCTCAGGGGCTAAAGTCCGCCATTTAGCGTCCGTCTTCGGCACGAGTAAACTCGAGTCCTGATACAAAACTTCAGTGCGCCGCCCACTGGACCTTCGTCAAATCCACGCCTTCCTTCACCATCTCGTAGAGCGGCGACAGCTCGCGCAGGTGCCGCACTACCTGGATCACCTTGGCGGCCACGTAATCCACCTCGGCCTCTGTGTTGAAGCGACCCAAACCGAAGCGAATCGAACTGTGCGCCACGTCGTCGCCCAATCCCAGCGCCTTCAGCACATACGAAGGCTCCAGCGTGGCCGAAGTGCAGGCCGATCCGCTGGAAACCGCGACATCGTTGATGCCCATGAGCAGCGACTCGCCCTCGACGTAGACAAAACTCATGTTCAGATTGCCGGGCAAGCGATGTTCCATCGACCCGTTCACGTGCACGTAGTCGAGCTCTGCTTCGAGCTTCGTCTTGAGGCGGTCGCGCAGGGCTTGCAGGCGGCGAGCCTCGTCCGCCATTTCCTGCTGCGCGATCTCGCACGCCTTGCCCATGCCCACGATGCCGGGAACATTCAGGGTGCCGCTGCGCATGCCGTGCTCGTGGCCGCCACCGTCGATCTGCGCGGCAATCTGCACGCGGGGATTGCGGCGCCGTACGTACAGCGCGCCCACGCCCTTGGGGCCGTAAATTTTGTGCGCGGAAATCGACGCCACATCCACGAAGTCGTCGATCACGTTGAAAGGCACCTTGCCCACGGCCTGCACCGCGTCGGTATGGAAGAGCACGCCGCGCTCGTGGCAGATTTTGCCGATCTCGCGGATGGGTTGCAGCACGCCGATTTCGTTGTTGGCCGCCATGATGGTCACGAGAATCGTCTTGTCATCGATAGCGCGCCGCAGGTCTCCGAGATCGATGGTACCGTCGGCCTTCACCGGCAGATACGTGACACGATAGCCGTATTTCTCGAGGCGCTTGCAAGTGTCGAGCACGGCCTTGTGCTCGGTGACCTGGGTGATGACGTGATTGCCGCGCTCGCGGTACATCTCCGCGATGCCCTTGAGGGCCAGGTTGTCGCTCTCTGTCGCGCCGGAGGTAAAGATGATCTCTTTGGCCTTTGCGCCGATCAATTTGGCGATTTGCTCGCGGGCCGCTTCCACGGCCTGCTCGGCCTCCCATCCAAAGGAGTGATTGCGGCTGGCCGCGTTGCCAAACTTCGTCGTCAGGTAAGGCATCATCGCCTCCAGCACCCTGGGATCCAGGGGCGTGGTGGCGTGGTTATCCATGTAAATAGGCAGGTGTACGCCCGCCGGCGGCTTCACTTGACTTGCTGCCGTGCTCATCCTTGTCTCTCCAGCAGCGGTGTTGGCGGAGCTAGCGGAGTTGGCGGAGTTAAGAAGCCTCTCTAGCACCGCTAACCTCGCTAACTCCGCTAACTCCGCTCGTCATAGCGTCAACGTGACCAAACCATGCCCCTCGGGAGCCTGCCCCTCGCGCGCTTTGGCTGCGGCCTGCTCCTGCTCCGCCAGGTCGTGGATGCTGATGCTCTTCAGCACTCCAATGATGGTCTCGTTCACGCGCGCCAGCGGTTCCTTGATGGTGCAGTTCGGGGTTAGGTCGCAGGACTTGGCCCCTTTGGTGCAAGAGGTGAGAAACAGGGGCCCGTCGATGGCGTGAATCACTTCAAAAGCCGAAATCTTGCGGGGGTCGCGGGCCAGCGCGTAGCCGCCGTTCATGCCCGCGCTGGAGCGCAACAAGCCCGTCTTGGTGAGCCGCTGCAGGATCTTGGCCAGCAGTTGCGCCGGAATTCCATACGCATCGGCCACATCTTTGGCGCTCAACGCAGGGGTTTCCGGGTGCTCAGCAAGGTACTTGAGCGCCATCAGCCCGTAATCCGCTTTCTTGGTGAGCTTTAGCATTTAATATGCGACTGGAACGGTCCGTATTCAGTATACGTCCGCTTTCGTTTGCCTTTCAAGCTGGCAGTTGCCCCGCCCCGCCGGGCGAAATCCGCGATTCCCGCTGCAACTTTCATCAAAAATGGGTTTGCAATTGCCCAAAAGACAGCTACAATCTTGCGGATAGAGCATCTATCGCAATCCCAGATTGGCGAACCCCAAGCCGGCACCCCCCAAGCCCGAGGCTTCCCGCAAGCGGGCTTTTACTTCTGGGGTGAAAGTTGACCCTTCTCGCCATGGCCGGGAGCGGCCGGCGGCACGGGGCTGGCAAGGGCGCAACCAGTCTGGATTGCTGAAGTGCAAGAAGCCCCGAGAACGATGGCAACCGCCTGCAGACATCCTAAGGTCCGGATCGTTTCCCGGCACGAAGACACCGAGTTTGTCGAGTGCCTGGAGTGTGGCGAAATCTTCGATTCCGAAGAGTTTCGCGATATGGAGATTGAAGACACCGCTGGTACCGAGGATCTCCAGGACGATTCGTAGGATCTGTCCAGAGATCTGACGAGAGCGGACCGAGGCTATTGGCCTCCCTCCCATTCGCCGAGAACGCGAAAGGATGCGGCACGGAGCGATTCACTTGGTGGCGCCGTTGGCAGGCGACGTGCCAGTGCGGCGCGAAACCACCCACGCATAGTGCAGCCCCGAGATCACAGTGAGCGCCATGGTAGCGTCCAGCGCCACGGTGCGGAACGCAGCGACCCAGTACCAATCCGGCGTGACCTGATGCAGCAGCACCGCAGCAACCGCGGCGATCTGGGCCAGAGTGTTGGCCTTGCCCCAGATGCTGGGATTGAAATCTCGCCGGCCGGCGGCCGCATAGAGCAGCGCCGAGACCAGCAGGATGCCCACATCCCGGCCGAACACCAGCACCGTCACGTCGACCGGCATCAATCCCTTGTACAGCAGAACCAGAAACAGCGTGCTCAGCAGCAGCTTGTCGGCCACCGGATCGAGATAGGCGCCGAATGTCGACCGCTGCTTGAGCACCCGCGCCAGTGTGCCATCCAGCGCGTCGGTGAGACCCGCGGCGACAAAGAGGCTGAAGCTCAACAGATAGTGCCCCTCGAGGATCGCCGCCACGAGGAAGGGTGCCAGGCAGATGCGGATGAGCGTAAGCAGGTTCGGGGCGCTGCGTAACGGGTTCAAACGGCGGCGCGGTTCCTCACCCATGGCAAACCATTCCTGACGCGACCTTGGCGCGACCTGAGCGCGATCGACACGCGCCGGGAAGTAAATTTCTGATCTCAACGATGGTAAAGCATCGCGCCCATGCAGCGCAGCCGGACCTGTCGGGTCCGGCGCCGTGCTGTAGAATCCGAAGTCTCCGTCCGTTGCTCCCTTGCTCCCTTGTTCCCTGCCGGAGCCCCCAACGAGCGGTCTTTGCTCGCTGGGGTGGCTTGGTCCCTGCCTCCTACACTTCGATGGGCAGCTCCGCCGCCAGGATGTTCATAGGCGTAAGCCCGCGCTGGCGCAGGGCGCGCAAGCTCAACGCGTCGTGGCGCTTGGCCAAGCGGCGGCCGTGGTGGTCAACCACCAGGCGGCAGTGGTACCAGGCGGGATTTTGGAATCCCAGGGCGCGATTGAGCAGAATCTGGCGCGCGGTGGACTTGAGCAAATCAGCACCGCGCACCACTTCAGTGATGCGCATGGTGGCATCGTCGACCACGCAGGCAAGCTGGTAGCTTGGCCCGCCGTCGCGCCGCCAGATCACGAAGTCGCCAAAATCCACGCCGGCCACAAAACGCTGCGGGCCCAGGTTGCGGTCGACAAACTCAATCACTTCGCCATCGCGCACGCGGAAGCGCCAGTTGACGCCTTCGGGCGTGTCGACATCCGCCGACGTGGGGCCGGGCAGCTGCGGCAAATGACCGGTCAGGTGGCGGCACGTGCCGGGGTACATGGGTTCGTCGTCGAGGATATCGAGCTTGCTGCCGGCGCTCGCGGCTTGCACGCGCTCGTGCGGAGCGGCCAGCGCGGAATCGATGTCCTTGCGCGAACAACGGCATGCAAACAGGCAGTTGCGATGCAGCAGCTTGCGCCATGCTGCCAGATACAGTTGGCGGCGCTTGCTCTGCACGTAGGGCGCGTAGGGACCGCCCTTGTCCGGGCCCTCCTGCCAGCGAATCCCCAGCCAGCGCAGATCTTCTATCGCCGCTTCACTAAATGTCGACCGGCTGCGGTCGCCGTCCAGATCCTCCATGCGCATCACCAGTGTGCCGCCGGCCTCGCGTGCCCGCTGGAACGCCGTCCAGAAGGTGCGCGCGTGGCCCACATGCAGATAGCCCGTGGGCGAAGGCGCCAGCCGTCCGCGATAACCCGACGCCGGCGATGAGGGAGTGCTGGCCATTCTGAACTCGAGTGTAGCCAGCAGCTTTGATGCGGCATATAGCGCGCTTGGTACCTAAGAAGTAGCGCCGGTCTCCAGACCGGCTGTAGTGCGGGCGTCCTCGCCCGCACCAGCTTTCTATTCCCTACTCCCTGTTTTTCTCCACCGCAGAATCGGCTTGCGCGCGGCCTGCACTTCATCAAGCCGCGAGACGCGCGTGGAGTGCGGCGCGGTCTTCACCAGCTCGGGATTCTCCTCGACCTCGCGCGCGATGGAGCGCATGGCGTCGATGAACAGATCCAGCTCCTCGCGCGATTCGCTCTCCGTGGGTTCGATCATCAACGCGCCGTGCACGATGAGCGGGAAGCTAACCGTATAGGGATGGAAGCCGTAATCGATGAGCCGCTTGGCGATGTCGCCGGTCTTCACGCCGTGCACCGCCTGTCGCTTGTCGCTGAAGACCACCTCGTGCATCGAGGCCGTTTTGTACGGCAGTTCGTAGAGGTCTTCAATTTTTTTGCGGATGTAGTTGGCGTTCAGCACCGCGTCTTCGGTGGTCTGGCGCAGGCCGTCCGGGCCGTTAGCCAAAATGTAGGCCAGCGCGCGGATGAACATTCCCGTGTTGCCGTAGAACGCGCGCACGCGGCCAATGGATCGCGGACGGTTGTAGTCCCAGCGGAGCGTGCCGCTCTGCGGATGCAGCGGCAAGGGCTCTGTGTCGCCGACACGCTCGCCATCCGGCTTGAGCACGGGCGCGCGAAACAGCGGCGGGCAGCCCTCGGCCGTCGGCTCAGCGTTAGTGTCCTCCCAATCCCCGGCATCGGGGCAGTCCTTCGCGCCGTTCCGGCTTCGGACTAAAACCGGGATAGGCAAGAATGGCTCGAGAAATTTCTTGCACGCCACGGGACCGGAACCGGGTCCTCCGCCGCCGTGCGGAGTGGAGAAGGTTTTGTGCAGGTTCAGGTGCATCACGTCCACGCCGAAGTCGCCGGGGCGCACCTTGCCCACCAGCGCATTCATATTGGCGCCGTCCATGTAAAGCAGCGCACCCTTGGCGTGCAGGATATCGGCGATCTTGTGAATCTGATGCTCGAAGACGCCCAGCGTCGAAGGGTTGGTGAGCATCAGCGCCGCGGTGTCTTCGTCCACCTGCCGCGCCAGAGCTTCAAGATCGATGCCGCCGTCCGCATTCGATTTTAGATTCTCAACGGTGTAGCCGCTGAAGGCCGCGGTGGCCGGGTTGGTGCCGTGGGCCGAGTCCGGAATGAGAACTTTCTTGCGCGGATTCCCCTGCGACGCGTGCCACGCCCGCGTGAGCAGAATTCCCGTGAACTCGCCGTGCGCGCCCGCCGCCGGTTGCAGCGTAATCGCGTCCATGCCGGTGATCTCCAGCAGGCACCGCTGCAGCAGATCGAAGATTTCGAGCGCGCCCTGCGCCAATGCGTCGGGCCGATAGGGATGCGCCTCGGCCAGCCCTTCGATGCGGGCGACGAATTCATTGACGCGCGGGTTGTACTTCATGGTGCACGAGCCCAGCGGATACATGCCGAGGTCGATCGCGTAATTCCACGTGGAGAGGCGCGTGAAGTGGCGGATCAGCTCGATTTCGGAGAGTTCCGGCAGCTCCGCGCAGTGCTTGCGCACGGCGGAGCCAAGGAGCGCATCGGCATTCACGGCAGGCACGTCAAGCGGTGGCAATTTGTAAGCGCGCTTGCCCGGCGAGGACTTCTCGAAGAGCAATGCCTCGTTCTGCGAAGGATGCGGGCGAACTTTACCCAATGTGTGCGGGCCGGGGATTTGCGGACTACCTGCCATTTTCAATGCCTCGTTGCAGTTGCTTGAGAGTTTGCTCGGGCGATTCGTAATTGGAAGACGAGAGTTGCATCATCATCTCCCGTTGATAGCGCTTCTCATTCGATCCCCATTCTCTTACTCCCTCAAAGAAACCTGCAATGAGCCAGCCAACGCCATCGCCGAGGACGAGACCCCATAGATCGTCAATTCGTTTGTGTTCCCAAACGCGAATTAGAAAGGCACCGGCGATCCCGCAGCCTGCGGCAATAAGAACTCTGGTGAGCACGAAGCGCGCCTCTCCACGACTACGGATCTCCGTCCATTTCCGGAAGTGCTCTTCAGATGGAGGTGGTTCTTTCCTGCCAAACATCTTGACGCTTCCTCCGGTTCAAACTTGCCGCTCTACGCCTCCACCTCAACACCAGCCAGCACCTTCGCCGCCGCATCTATCTGTTCGCGCGTGATCACTTCCGTCGCGCACCAGAGCGTGCAGCTCGCAAGCTCGGGATACCAGCGGCCCAATTCCACGCCGCCGACAATCTTGTTGTCGAGCAGCCGTTGGCCCCATTCTGCCGGCGCTTCATCGGTCTCGAGCACAAATTCGTGGAAGCGCGGCGCTCCCGTAAAGCGCAGCTTCGCGCCGGGCTGACCGCCCAGCGTCTTCGCCGCGTAATCGGCCTTAGCCAGATTGTGCTCGGCCAGTTCGCGCATCCCTTCTTTGCCGTAAACCGCCATGAAGATCGTCGCCATCAGCGCGACCAGCGCCTGATTGGTACAGATGTTCGAGGTCGCCTTCTCGCGCCGTATGTGCTGCTCCCGCGTGGCCAGCGTCAAAACAAATCCGCGATTTCCTGCCCCGTCGACCGTCTGCCCGGCGAGTCGCCCCGGCATCTGGCGCACCAACTGCTCCTTGGCCGCAATCACGCCGCAGAACGGACCGCCATAGCTGAGTGCGACGCCGAACGACTGCGCCTCCATGGCGACAATGTCGGCCTCGACCGGCGGCCGCACGATGCCGAGCGAGATCGCCTCAGCAATCGACACAATCAAGAGCGCGCCCTTCGCATGCGCGATCTCGGCAATGGCGGGAATATCCTCAACGACGCCAAAGAAGTTCGGGCTTTGCACCAGCACACACGCCGTCTCGTCGGTGACAGCAGCGGCCAGCGCGGCTAGATCGACGCGTCCGGTTTTCGCGTCGTAGCCAACAAGCGTTGCCGGCAGGCCCTGGTGCTGCGCATAGGTGGCCAGCACCTCGCGGTATTCGGGATGCACCGTGGAAGCCACCACAGCCTTGTGGCGTCCCGTGACACGCACCGCCATCATCACCGCCTCCGCCGCCCCAGTTGACCCGTCGTACATGCTGGCGTTAGCCACGTCCATGCCGGTCAGCTCGGCAATCATGGTCTGGAATTCGAAGATGGCCTGCAGCGTGCCCTGCGTGATTTCGGCCTGGTAGGGCGTGTAGCTGGTGAGGAACTCGCCGCGCTGCACCAGGGCGTCAATAATCACCGGCCGGTAGTGGCGATAGGCGCCCGCGCCCAGAAAGCTGGCGAATCCGGTGGAGTTTTTCTCGCCGGCGGCACGAAAGTAGCTGATGATCTCGCTTTCCGCCTGCTGGCGCGGCACTTCGAGGTCGTGGTCGAGCCGGTATTCAGCCGGAATGCTCGCGAAAAGATCATCAATCGACGCCGCGCCGATTTCGGCCAGCATCTCGCGGCGCTCTTCGTCGGATTTGGGGAGGTAGCGCATGGAATCCTTTTGAGTGAAAGAAGTGTAGAAAGTGAAGGGAGTGAAAGGAGTGAAGAGAGTGAAGAAAAACCGTTTCTCGGGACTCCTTCACTTATTCACTTTCTTCACTTCTTCACTTTTCTTCAGCAACAAACGCCTCGTACGCCGCGGCGTCGAGCAGGTCCGCCACCTGGCCCGGATCAGACAGCTCCACCTTGATGATCCATGTGCCGTGCGCGTCCTGGTTGATCTTGTCCGGCTCGGTCTTCAATTCCTCGTTCACCGCGGTCACCGTGCCGCTGACGGGCGAATAAAGATCGCTGACTGCCTTCACGCTCTCCACCGAGCCAAAGGTGGTATTGGCGGTCACGGCATCGCCCACCTTGGGCGCGTCCACGTAGACAATGTCGCCCAGCGAGTTCTGCGCGTAATCCGTGATGCCAATCGAGCCGATTTGGCCTTCGACCGAGATCCATTCATGCTCGCGGGTATAACGATAATTCGTGGGATAGGACATGGCGATTCCGCTCCTTCGGAATACTGCGAAATATTAGTCTAAGCGGTGAGGGCCGGGAGAAGAAAACAGGGAACAAGGGACCAAGGGACCGAGGGACCAAAAAGACGAAGCGGCACTGCGGCAATCGGAAGTTTTCGTTGCCCCGTTTCCTCGTTCCCTTTTTCCCTTGGTCCCTTGTCCCCTTGTCCCCTTGTTCCCTGCTTCTACCCCATTACCACCACCGGCTGAAACAGCGTTCCCGCCACTCGTTTGGCAATTGCGGCCAGCTCCCGCGGCCCGGCGAACACCTTCACCAGCGACGCCGCGGAAAATTCCGGCAGATTAGCCTGGGCCCCGTTGCGCAACCGGCCCAGCGCCGTTGGATCGGCGGTGACAGAAGGCATTTCCGGCAGCAACAAGCGCGGATGCACGCATACGGTCTCAATTGTGGCGCTGGCCGCGCCGGGATTGCTGGCCACGGCTTCCAACTCCTCCAGCGTATGCGCGTCCTCCAGCGTAAACATGCCAGCCCGCGTGCGCCGCAGGCGACTCAGATGCGCGCCGCATCCTAGGTCCTGCCCCAGCTCGTGGGCCACCGAACGCACGTACCCACCGGAGCTGATATCGATGGTGAAGCTAGCCACGGGTCCCTCCAGCGCCAGAATCTCAAAAGCTTCAATCCGAATCTTCGCCGGCTTCAATTCCACCGGCTTGCCCGCGCGCGCCAGCTTGTACGCGGGCGTGCCTTCAATCTTCTTGGCCGAGAACTGCGGCGGCATCTGCTCGATTTCGCCGTGGAACCGCGCAGCCGCCGCTCGTACTCGCTCCAATGTGATGGTTTGCGATCCCTCCGGCCAGCGCTCCGGTCCCGCAGGCTCACCGTCAGCGTCCCATGTGTCGGTGGCAAACCCGAAGCGAATGTCTCCGCCATAGCTCTTTTCAGCAGCCGAGAAATACTGTGCCAGCCGCGTGTATCTGCCTATCAGCAGCGGGAGCACGCCGGTCGCCATGGGGTCCAGCGTGCCTAAATGCCCAATCGACCGCTCTCCGGTGATCTTGCGCAGCCGGTTCACCACATCGTGGCTGGTCATTCCGCCCGGTTTATCGATAACGAGAAGCCCGTTCACATCATCACTTTAGCCTCCGTTGCCCCCCTTGCCAACTTGCCCGGCGACGGACGAAGCTTAAAGATAGATGGCGGACGAACTGGAACGCGTGCGGAAGACGTTGCGCGAGCTCGGCAAATCGCTCGAGAGCTTGAACGGCGAATCCGCGCCCAAAGACGTGCACAAGCTGCGCACGGCAACGCGGCGGGTTGAAGCCATTGCCGGCATGCTCGAGGCCGCCGACGGCAAGAAATCGCGGCGCCTCGTCAAAGCCATCGAGCCGGTGCGCAAGGCGGCCGGCGGCGTGCGCGATATGGACGTGCTGCTGGCGGACGCGCGCAAACTGGCTCGGTATAGCCACGGCGAATCGCTGAAACACCTGGTTGCCCATTTGCAAACTGCCCGGCAGCAGAATGCGGAGGAGTTGCAGCATGCGCTGCACCACCGGCGCAAGGCCGTGCTGGAGGATCTCAAGGAGTATGCGAAGTTTGTCGCGTTGGTTGCGAAACACTTGCAACGCTCAGACGATCAGGGCAGCCGGGCGCAGGAGGAGATTCACAGTTCTGCCATGAACGTGATGCGCGAGCTGGGCGATTGGAAGCCTCTGGATGCGGAGAATCTGCATGGGTTCCGGCTGAAGGTGAAGCAATTGCGCTACACCATGCAACTGGACGCGCACGCCGACTCCAGTCTGATGGAAGCGCTGGGGGAGGTGCAGCGCCGCATCGGCGACTGGCACGATTGGCACCAATTAGAGGAGATTGCGCGCGAGCTGCTCGCGCTCGAACAGGATCAGGCGCTCCTCGACCGCATCGGCGAAACCGCAAAGCGCAGATTCGATCGCGCGCTTGCGGCCGCCAATGCGCTGCGCGGAAAATACCTGAACATGCCCCCGGCGATGGGCGCTTGAAGCCGATAAAGATTGCCGCGGCTTCAAGCCGAGGCGGCGCCCAGTGGCCGCACCAGCGACAGGAACTCCGCACGGGTTTCTTTTTGCCGGAAGCAGCCCAACATGGCGCTGGTGACCGTGGAAGAGTTCTGTTTTTCGATGCCGCGCATCATCATGCACAGGTGCCGCGCCTCAATGACTACGCCCACGCCCTGCGGCGCGATGGCCTCCTGGATCGAATCCGCAATCTGCCGTGTGAGCCGCTCCTGCACCTGCAGGCGGCGCGCGAAAACCTCGACGAGGCGCGCGATTTTGCTCAGCCCGATCACCTTGCCCTTGGGAATATAGGCCACGTGCACCTTGCCGAAGAAAGGCAGCATGTGGTGCTCGCACAGCGAGAACATCTCGATGTCCTTGACGATCACCATCTCGTCGTAATCCACCTCGAACAGCGCGTCACGCAGAATCTGCGCGGGATCCTGGTCGTATCCCTTGGTGAGGTAGGCCAGCGCTTTCTCCACGCGCTCCGGCGTCGCGCGCAGGCCGTCGCGATCGGGATCTTCGCCCAGGCGCGAGAGAATCTCGCGGTACATTTCCTGCGTGGTGTACGTACTCAGTCCTTCTGCCGCGTCCACTCTCTGCACTGGCTTACTCACAGCAATCGGGTGTGCCATGGCTCGTTATCCTCTCGCCCAACACTCAAAGTAATTATTTTCCGTCTCTTCCACGCGGACATATTCCAGATCACCCGCCGGCAACGCATCCTGCAACAAAGCGAAGATCGCCCTACAAAAATTCTCCGTCGTCGGTACGCGATCCGCAAAAAGTGGATCGAGATTCAGGTTGGCGTGATCGAAACGATCGAGAATGCGCTCGTCAACCGTCCGATCCAGCGCCACCAGGTCCACCACCATTCCCGTCTCACGGTCAACCGCGCCGCCCACCAGCAATTCAACAACATAATTGTGTCCATGGCCGTGCGCGTTGTTGCACTTTCCGTATACCGCGCAATTTTCCTCGGTCGTAAGCGTGGGCGTGTACAAGCGGTGGCTGGCGCTGACCAGGTAGCGTCGGCCGAAATACGCCTTCACGCCTCACCTCTGTATTCCGCAAAGATCTCCGGCGTCTCGTAGACGCGAATCCGGCTCAATTTCGCGCCGCCCGCACTATTAATGGCCGGCTCCAGCCTGCTCCACGCAGCAATGGCGATGTTCTCCGTGGTCGGATTCGCGTTCTTGAACTCCGGCGTCTCGAGATTCAGGTGCTTGTGGTCGTACGCCGAAAGCACTTCGCGCTCCATCACGTCCTTGAGCCATTTCAGATCGACTACGAAGCCGGTCACGGGATCGGGTTCGCCCGCTACGGTCACTTCCAGCGTGTAATTGTGCCCGTGCCCATTGCGATTCGCGCAGCGGCCGAAGACCTGCTGGTTCTTCTCCGCGGGCCAGGCTTCGTTCCAGTAATAGTGCGATGCGGAAAACGTCGCCCTCCGCGTCAGGAAGATCATGTCGACCCCAGTCTTACAGATGTTTTCGCCCCGTCCCGCGCTTCAACGAATCTGCTCTCAAGCCTTTGGTTCTCCGTTCCCTGTTCCCCGAATTTCTAGCGCCTCAGTCCCTTAGTCCCTTAGTCCCTGTATTCCCGCCCCTTCCAGCTTACGCGCTTCAGAATCCGGTGCTGAAACCAGCTGCGATAGAGCAGCACGACAAACAGCGGTAGGCCCAGCGGTGAAATTGCGCAATCGAGAAACGGAAAGTTCGACTTTGCCACTCGCCTGTAAAACCGGAACAGAGCACGCAGCCAAAGCAGAGCCAGAATCCATCCCGCGCCCAGCCACTCCAGGCCATGCGCGCCTAGCCGTGCGTTCCACAGCTCCCAGGCCAGAATCGGCAATCCAAAAAGAAGAAAAATATCCAGCGCCCTGAAGATCGCCAGCATCAGCGCGTTGTCGAACAGCAACTTCAAATTCTTGGTCCAGCCTTCGACCATGGCCGCCGTCGTGCGGTACATGCGCGCGGAGACAATGTCGTCCGCGTACCGGAAGCGCAATCCTACCCGGCGCCGCTTGGCCAGAACGGCCAGCGCCACATCTTCAAGCACCTCGCTGGCCACGCTCGGGTGCCCGCCCAGCTTGCGATATGCCTCCCGCTCCACCAGCAGAAACTGCCCATTGGCTGCCGCAATGCGCTCGGCCGGATCGGAGACTTTGGCCGGCGGATAGGCCAGCGCCAGCTCGCAAAACACCAGCGGCATCAGCGACCGCTGGGCGAGGCCTTTCACAATTTGCCGCGGCGAGCAGCTCAACATGCCCACCTTGTGCCGCTCCGCCTCGTGCATTGCGTGCCGCAGTCCGCCCGGCTCATGGATCGTATCCGCATCGGTGAAGAGCAGCCAGCGCCCGCGTGCCCGCCGCGCCGCCGTCCACACGGCATTGGCCTTACCCGTCCACCCGGGCTCCAGCTTCTCCGCCGCGATCACTGTCACCCCGGCAAAGCCGCGCGCAATTTCCGCAGTCCGATCGGTCGAGCCGTCGTCCACCACGATCAGATCCCAATCCTTGCCCAGTTCGAATATCTCTTCCGACTGGCTCACCAGCGATTCGAGGCACGCGCCCAGGCAGTCCTCCTCGTTCCGCGCCGGCACGATCACCGTGAGTTCGATAAGCTCTTCGGGCTCGGGCTGATCGAAAACTGTACCGGGGACCGTCTTGGCCGCCCATTCGCGCCAATCCATTCTTGCCGGCACGCCTTCCCCCGGCTCCGCAAGGCCCAGCACCGGTTTCCAACTTCCCGAGTCACTGTGCGACTTGGGCAACCCCGCGCCCCATCCGCGCAAACCCGGCTTATCGCTTTCCATCGCGCCTTAACCGTATCCTTTCTGCCCTTTCGGTTCGTATTATAGAGATGTGCGGTTTCCTCGTTTCCTGATCTGGGTTTTTCTCTCGCCCATCGCCCTCCTCGCGGCGTGCAACCGCGGCGCGCATCCCGCGCAAACCGACAAGCCCGCGCCCGATTTTACGGTTTCCGACGGCAAAACCACCGTGCATCTGGCCAGCTATCGCGGCCAGGTAGTGCTCTTGAACTTCTGGGCCAGCTGGTGCATGCCCTGCGTGGAAGAACTGCCGTCGCTCCTGACGCTTCACCACGAGCAGCCCAACCTGATGATTCTGGCCGTCAGCGTGGACGAGGATCCCGATGCGTATTCCAGATTCATCGTCCGTCACCACGTCGATCTCATCACGGTGCGTGACCCATCGGAGTCCGCGGCGCAGCTCTACCACACCGACATGTGGCCTGAATCCTATCTGATCGACCGCAACGGCATCATCCGCCGCAAATTCGTGGGCCCCCAGGACTGGACCAGTCCCGAGATCCGCAACTATCTGAATAGCCAGTAAGCGCTCGCTCTCCATTACTCGGTCATCCTGAGCGAGTCCCGGCGTGCCGGGACGAGTCGAAGGACCTGCATTTCGCGGCTCCTGTTCATGTTCCGAGCTTCGGAGACGCTTCGCCAACTGCTATCCTCTTCCTATGACCACGGTGGAGATCCATTATCGTTACGCCGTTGCGCCCACGGAGCGGGTAGCCACGGCGCTGGCGCGCGCGCGCGACGTCTACGGTATCCGGCAGCTCCGTTTTGACCGCGAGGCCCGCACCTTGCGCATCGAATTCGACGCCACACGTCTGAATGTCGCCGCCATCACCAAATTGTTGCGCGAAACCGGCCTCGAAATCGAGGAGGAAGCGCTGCAGATCGCCGCTCCCGCGCCGGCAGCCCCGGTGGCCACAGCCTGACGCACACAAGCGTTGCGCCACGGCTCCAACCTTGGTAATCTGAATAGGTCCACGAGGCTTCGCCCTGAAGCCCACACATGTGCGCCCGTAGCTCAGCTGGATAGAGCGACTGACTACGAATCAGTAGGTCGGGAGTTCGAATCTCTCCGGGCGCACCA
>Ga0181530_10000283_pt1 | contig 65053 bp, 56 predicted proteins | sample PEATcosm2014_Bin_42_FD_119769 | JGI IMG/M metagenome (GOLD analysis project Ga0181530, IMG submission 119769) | Peatland microbial communities from MTU Mesocosm Facility, Houghton, MI, USA - PEATcosm2014_Bin10_60_metaG | ecosystem: Environmental > Terrestrial > Soil > Wetlands > Peat | place...
AGCGCCGGTGGAAAAAGAAATTGTTGGCCGTAGTCGGGAGCGATTGGTTGTGCCATCGCTTGTTCGACGCCAGCCAGCTCATGGGGGTTACAGAGTTTTGAGACAGTCTCGGCAGCGCGGCCCTACCTTCGGCCGCGCCCAATACATCATGCCGATGTGCTGGTGCGTGTCAGTAATGCGGTGGATGTCGAGGAAACGCGGCGCGATGAGCGCGCGGGTGCCCGGCCCGGTCGTGGGCGGACGTTCGCCGAGCAACTCAACCTCCAGACCGCTTTCTTCCTTCGCCTCACGCAAGGCGGCCTGCTCCGGGTCTTCGTCCAGTTCGATGTGTCCGCCGAGCGGCAGCCATTTGTCGAGCTGGCGATGATGAATCAGCAAAATCTTTTCGTCGTGAACGACAAAAATGGCGACGGTGAAATCAATTTTTTCGTGGATATGGGGCATGAGTTGGAAAAGTTAAATAGCAAATGGTAATTGGTTAAATGAGTAAATCAGTGTCGGCTGGAAACCATTTAACGATTCACTGATTTAACCATTTAACTGACTCAATAATCATAAAGTCCTCCATCCTTGGTGTAACCGCCGCTGCCCGCGCCGCCTTCTCCGCCGCCCATGAAATCGCCGAGCACATCGCCCATGTCGGCCTCGATTTTTTCCGGGTCTTCGCCAGCTTCGAGCCGTTTGATGGCCGTGTCGAGTTCCTTGGGCATCGAGCCGGGCGGCATGAGGTCCTTCATTTTTTTCATCATGTGCGCCATGTGCCGCGGATTGTTTTCGTCCAGATGCTCCATGTCGCGCTCCATTTCCATCATCGCGCGCTCAACTCGGGGATCGTCGAGATCCGGCATGGGCGGGCCGTCCGGCGCACCGGCGGGGGCGGATGGTTCCTTCAAACCTTTGCTCAGGGCGAAGCGGCTGACTTGCTTGGACATTTTTTTGTTGCCGCATTTGGGGCAGACGGGCGGGCGGGCGGGATTCACGCGCTTCGACAGGAAGCTGAAAATCCGGCGGCACTGAGGACAGGCAAATTCGTAAATGGGCATGGCGCTTACAACCGCGGATTACGCGGATGGCGGAGATAAATTGGGAGCTTGAACAGCGAGCGTCAAGTGGTGTGTAATAAAACCTAAGCCCTAATGACTAATTCCTAAAGAAATCCCAAGCCCCAAGCCAGAAACTCAAAATAGCAACGACAACCATTCGGATTTTGGAATTCTTTAGGATTTATGGTTTAGTCATTAGGGATTTCCTACCTCAGCCGGTCGAAGTTCTTCTGGAGAATCTGCCAGTCTTTCAGGCCTTTGACTTTTTCCATCGCGGCCTTGTTGATGTCGGCTTCCTTCGCGTTTTTGGTGGGCTTGTTGATGTTGTAAAAAATGCCGAAGTAACCGGGAAAATCAGTGCCGGCGAGCTGGTAAGCGGCCGTTTCGTCAGTCGCGTCGTGGTCCTTTGGAATTTCCTTGAACATGCCGCCTTTGCGGGGATTGGCGGCGTCAAACGCGCCTTCGTAAAATTCCACGCATTCGCTCAGACATTCGATGAAGCTGAAGCCGTCGTGGTCCATCGCGGCTTCCATCATCGCCAGTACGTGATTGGGGTTTGTGGACGTGGTGCGGGCGACGAACGTGGCGCCGGCGGCGATGGCCTGTTTCAGCGGGTTGATGGGATAATCCACCGCGCCCCACTGGTCGGTCTTGCTCTTGAACCCCAGCGGCGAGGTCGGCGAAGTCTGCTTTTTCGTCAACCCATAAACCCAGTTGTCCATGACCACGTAGGTGAGCTTCACGTTTTTGCGCGCGGTGTGGGTGAAATGATTGCCGCCAATGGAAAACGCGTCGCCGTCGCCGCCGAAAACAAACACGTGCAAATCCGGCCGGGAAAGTGCAATGCCGCTGGCAAACGGCAGGGCGCGCCCGTGGATGAAATGCACCCCGTGCGCCTGCACAAAATACGGGAACCGGCTCGAACAACCGATGCCCGCGATGCTGACGAAGTCCTCGTGTCCCAGCTTCCGTTTTTCAATGAGCTTGAAGTAAAGTGCGAGCACCGAGAAATCGCCGCAGCCGGGACACCACGTCGGATGATCGGCGGCGAGTTCCTTTTTCGTCAGCCCCTGGCGCCCGGAATCGGGGGGCGCTGCCGCGACGGGAATCCCGCTTTGCGGGACGGGGGCGCGAACCTCGGTAATCGTTTCACTCATAAAACTTTATGGCTTTGTAAATTAGATGGTTTTGGCGGCGTGGCCGTTCGATGACAACTTGAGTTTCACCGCGGCGAGCAACTCCTTTACTTTCCACGTCAGGCCGTCGGTCTTGTTGATGCCGCGGATTCGGGGATCGCAATAACGGGCGCGCAGCAGGCCGGCCAGCTGGCCGTAACCGTAAAACCCCTCATCGTTCATCTCCACGACGAACACGTGGTGGAAGCCGGAGAAAATGTTGTCCAAACTGTTCGGCAGCGGATTGAGATGTTTGATGTGCAGCGACGAGATGCTGTCGCCGGCGGCGCGGGCGCGATCCACGGCTTCGCGGATCGGGCCTTGCGTCGAACCCCAGCCGACGAGCAGGACGTTGCCCTCCGGTGGGCCGTAAACCTTCGGCACGGGCAGTGTCGCTTGGAGGGCCAGCAATTTCTTGCGCCGCTTGGCGACCATGGCCTGGTGCATCTTGGGCGCAGCGGTCGGGTGGCCGGCTTCATCGTGCTCCAGGCCGGTCGCAACGGGATATTTGCCGCTGGCGATGCGCGTGCCCGGCACGACCCGCGGAACCACCCCGTCCGGCGCGGACAAATCATACGGCGTGAAATCGGGAACCGGCGAAAGATCGGGCGAAATGTCCTGGCAGACTTTTTCGAGATCCGGCTCCAAAAACGCCTCGATGCGCGTGGCAATGGCCTGGTCGCTCAAAATGAAAACCGGGACGTTGTATTTGCGCGCAATGTTGACGGCCTCGATGGCGACGTAGAAACAATCCTCGACGTTGGCCGGCGCCAGCACGACGCGGGGCGAGTCGCCGTGGCTGCCGAAGCGGGCAATGTTCAGATCGGATTGCTCGACGCTCGTCGGCAAACCGGTGGACGGCCCGCCGCGTTGAACATCCACCACCACCACCGGCACCTCGGCCATCACGCCCCAGCCGACCGCTTCCATTTTGAGAGAAATGCCCGGGCCGCTGGAACCCGTGACCGCGACGCGCCCGGCATAACTCGCGCCCATGGCCATCGAAACCGAAGCGATTTCATCCTCGCACTGGATGAACGAACCGCCGTATTTGGGCAATTCGCGCCGGAGCAATTCCATGACATCCGTCCACGGTGTGATTGGGTAGCCCGCGCCGAAACGCACTCCCGCGGCAATGAGACCGTAACCGAGCGCTTCGTTCCCGTTCATGACGACCTGCCGGCCGGCTTTGGCCGGGCCCTCGGTGAATTTGAAAGTTTCCAGCAAATTGCCGGTGTCGTAGGCATAACCCGCGTGAAACGCCACCAGCGCATTTTTCACGATGCTTTCATCCTTGCCGCCAAAGCGTTCGGCAATCAATTTTTCCAGTTTCGGCACGTTGAGATCGAACGTCCGCGCGATCAGGCCGAGCGCGTAAATGTTTTTGCCCTTGTCCTTGGCCGTGCCGCCAATGGCCTCAACGGCCAGCGTGGAAATGGGAATGTCGACGTGATGGTAATCCTTCTGCCATTCGGGCCTTGGTTCAACGTGGTCGGCATCGAAAAGCACGATGCCGCCTTTTTTTAGCGAACCGATGTGGTCTTCGTAGGAATGCTGGTAGAGCGCCAGCAGCACGTCCGCCTCGTCGCCCGCGCTCAACACTTCGCCCGAACCGATGCGCACCTGAAAAATGGACGGGCCGCCGGAAATGGTGGCCGGAATCGTCATGAAGGTCATGACTTCCTGTTCGCTGCGGCCGGCCAGCCGCGCGAGGAATCCGCCGATGGCCTGGATGCCGTCCTGCGAATTGCCGGCAATGCGGATTACGGCCTCGTTGATCCGCGAAACTTTCGGCGCGCCACCCGGCGACGCGGCTGTCATTGTGTCACTCATGGAACTCCGCGGTTAAATATTTCTACGACGCAAGGTGAGATGGCTGCTGAAGCTGAATCAGCGCGACACCTTGCCACGTCACAGTAATTCACTTGATGCGAACGTGTCAAATTCTAATGATAGATATATCTCGTTGCGAACAAACAATTTACAGCGCGCAGGCGAAGCTTATTCCAATTTCTTAGCAATCTGATTAGCGACCATAATTAACGCCGGCGGCCGGGGTAAGTTTTCTTTTGGCTGATATTGTCGCCGCTTGCGCAAACCAAGCCTTGTGCGTAGCGTTACGAAGATTGAGATTCGCGTGACGCAACGAGGGCAAAGGCCGGTGCGATCAATCACAATCCGCAACCTGAAAGCTAAATCGAATGAAGACCGCCTACGAACTCGCCATGGAACGGCTCAACCAAGCCGCTCCGGCCACCAAACTCACCAGAGCGCAGAAGAAGCAGCTCGCGGAGTTGGATTCAACCTGCGCCGCAAAAATTGCCGGGCGCGAAATTGCATTGAAAGACGAAATCGTGAAGGCCGCAGCAGCGGGTGATTCCGAGAAGGTCGAAGCGCTCCAGCAGCAATGGGTCAAGGAACGCAAATCGCTCCAAGCCGCGCTGGAGGAGAAAAAGGAGCAGGTGCGGCAATCGCCGCACCGGCAATAAAGCAAAACTGCCGGAAAATTTCTTGCCCCGGTTTTCCTGACTGTCAGCTCGGGAATTTTTTCGCACGTCGCCCAAAACAAAACCGCCCTCCGGCGCGGGCCGGAGGGCGGCGGGGAAAACCCAGCATTACTTGCCAACCGCTTTTTCTTCCGGAATCCGCATGCAGTAGAACGAGCGATAAACGAACACCAGCGCGACCACGAAGAAGAACGCCCCGATGCCGGTCTTCACGGCCTGGTCTTTCATCGTCACCGCGATTTCCACGGCGAGCAATCCGAACAGCGTGGTGAATTTGATCACCGGATTCATCGCCACGGACGAGGTGTCCTTGAACGGATCGCCCACGGTGTCGCCCACGACGGTGGCGGCGTGCAGTTCGGTGCCCTTCTCGCGGAGGTCCACCTCGACGATCTTCTTGGCGTTGTCCCACGCGCCGCCGGCGTTGGCCATGAAGATGGCCTGGAACAAGCCGAAGAACGCGATGCCGATCAGGTAGCCGATGAAGAAATACGGGTTGAAGAACGGCAGCGCGAGCGCGAAGCAGAACACCACGATGAAGATGTTCCACATGCCTTTCTGCGCATAAACGGTGCAGATGCGGACGACTTCCTTGCTGTCCTTCTCCGACGCGGTGGTGGCGTCGAGCTTCATGTGCTCCTTGATATAAACCACCGCACGATACGCGCCGGTGACGACCGCCTGGCAGGACGCGCCGGTGAACCAGTAAATCACCGCGCCGCCCATGATGAGGCCGAGGATGATTTCCGGCTGCACAATGCTCAAAGCGTCAACGACCGGCTTGAACGGACCGACAATCCCGGAAGCCAGCTGGCCCTCATACATGCGTTGCAACAGCATGATGATGCCGAACACCATCGTGGTCGCCCCGACGACGGCGGTGCCGATGAGCACGGGCTTGGCGGTGGCCTTGAAGGTGTTGCCCGCGCCGTCGCCCTTTTCCAGTTGATACTTGGCGTTTTCAAAGTCGGCGTCGAAACCGAAGTCTCGCTTGATTTGCTCCTTGGCGCGCTTCTTGGCCTCTTCACCGTGGCCTTCAATCTGGCTCAGTTCATAAACCGATTGCGCGTTGTCGGTGACCGGGCCGTAGCTGTCCACGGCAATCGTCACCGGCCCCATGCCGAGGAAGCCGAAGGCCACGAGGCCGAACGCGAAGATCGGCGCGGCAAAGAGGAATTCCTTGGGCATGAGCGAGAGCAGCGCCGGGTTTTGGGAAAAGAAATACGAGGTGGCCATCAACACCATGATGCACAACCCCATCCAGAAGGCCGAAAAGTTGCCGGCCACAAAGCCCGACAGGATGTTCAGCGACGCGCCGCCGTGCTTGGAGCAATTGGTCACTTCCTTGACGTGCTTCGAGTTGGTGCTGACGAAAATCTTGGTGAATTCGGGAATCAGCGCGCCCGCCACCGTGCCGCAACTGATGATAATCGAGAGCACCCACCACAGCGCGGGCTGGGCGGTGCCGTTGGCGTCAGTGAAGTCGCCCAAAAGTCGCCAACTGGCGATGAAGGTAACGATGATCGAAACAAACGAAGTGAGCCACACGAGGTGGGTCAACGGGGCTTCAAAGTCGAAGTCTTTCTTGCCGCTGAACATGGCCTTGCTGATGACTTCGTTTATGAAGTAGGACACCAGCGAGGTCACAATCATCAGCGCGCGCATGGTGAACAGCCAGACAATCAGAGTGGCGCAGATGGCCGGGCTGGCCGCCAGGGCCAGAGCGAGAAACGCGATCAACGCCACGCCGGTCACGCCGTAGGTTTCAAAACCGTCCGCCGTCGGACCGACCGAGTCGCCGGCGTTGTCACCGGTGCAATCCGCGATCACGCCGGGATTCTTCGGGTCGTCTTCGGGCAGCTTGAAGACGATTTTCATCAGGTCGGAGCCGATGTCGGCGATCTTGGTGAAGATGCCGCCGCAGATCCGGAGCACACTCGCGCCGAGCGATTCACCGATGGCAAACCCGATGAAGCAGGGGCCAACGAGTTCGCTCGGCAGGAACATCAGGATGCAAATCATGAAGAACAATTCCACGCAGACCAGGAGCAGGCCGACGCTCATGCCGGAACGCAGCGGGATGCCCAGCGTGGCGAGCGGGTTGCCCTTGAGCGCAGAAAACGCGGTGCGGGAGTTGGACACGGTGTTGATGCGGATGCCGAACCAGGCCACGCCGTAGGAACCCATGATGCCCAGGATGGAGGCGAGCAAAATGACCACGACATGGGCCGCCGTGTTTCCTTGAAGCCACCCAAAGTAATAGATCATGCAACACGCAATCAGCGTCCAGAGGATGGCAAGGAACTTGCCTTGCGTGAACAGGTAGGTTTTGCAGGTTTCCCAAATCATGTGGGAGACCTTGGCCATGCTGTCATGCACGGGCAAACCCTTGGTCTGCTTGTACTGCACCAAGCCGAACAGGGCGCCGACGCCGCAGAGCGCGATGCCGATCAGCATCAGGGCGGAACCGCTGATGCCGCCCAACCCGGCGAATTTCACCGTGTCCAGCGGTGGGATTTTGATGTCCGCCTCACCGGCGAACGCGTTGGTGGCGAGGGTAAACAGGCAAAACACAGCAAGTGCCCACAATGAAATATTGGTTTTTTTCATAAAAAAATGTCGCGGGCGGAGGCTAACAAAGCCCGTCTCCGCCGCCAACCATTTTTTGGCAAAGAACTCTCCAAAAATTGAACCGGATTGAAACAAAACACAATGAATTAACCCCTTTCGGGCGTTTTGAGCCTGGCTTCACTCTCTCCCCGCGAGACGGGGAGAGAGCCGGAGAGAGGGTTTGTAAAAAAATACGCGCCGCCTCTCCCCGACCCTCTCCTCCACTTCGCAGAGGAGAGGGAGTCAGCCACGTGGTTCCCAGTTTCGAGGAACAACACACTCTTGAAATTATCATTGGCGCACGCATTTGACCTTGTCGCTTGGGGCGTGTTTCCTCATCTTTGCGGTGATGGACGAACGCGCGGTTTCCACTTTGAACAAACCGGACGCGGCGTTGGAGATGACGCTGCGCCCCTCGCTCTTTTCCGAATTCACCGGCCAACTCAAGGTCAAGGAGCGCCTGGAAATCGCCGTGCAGGCGGCGAAACAGCGGAACGAAGCGCTCGACCACATCCTGCTCAGCGGTCCGCCCGGCCTCGGCAAAACCACCATTGCCAACATCCTCGCCAAGGCGATGGGCGCCAACCTCAAGTCCACCAGCGGCCCGACCATCGAGAAAGCCGGCGACCTTGCCGGACTGCTGACGAACCTCGAAGCCGGCGACGTGCTGTTCATTGACGAAATCCACCGCCTGCAAAAAACCATCGAGGAATATCTGTACCCGGCAATGGAGGATTTCAAACTCGACATCATCATTGACCAAGGGCCGAACGCGCGCAGCGTGCGGCTGAATCTTCCGCGCTTCACGCTCATCGGCGCGACCACGCGCAGCGGATTGCTCACCGCGCCGCTGCTCACGCGCTTTCCCATGCGCGAACGGCTTGATTATTACGTGGCCGCGGATTTGGAGAAAATCGTCGTCCGCTCGGCGCACCTGCTGAACGTGGAGATTGACGGCCAAGGCGCGCATGAGATTGCCCGGCGCAGCCGCGGCACGCCGCGCATCGCCAACAACTTGCTCCGCCGCGTGCGCGATTACGCGCAGGTCCGGCACGACGGCCGTATTACCGCCGACGTGGCGGACAAGGCGCTGGCGATGCTGGAAATTGACCAGAACGGCCTCGACGAAATGGACAAGCGCATCCTCGAAGCCATCATCGTGAAATTCGGCGGCGGGCCGGTGGGCGTGAATTCGCTGGCCGTGGCCGTGGGCGAGGAACCGGACACGATCGAGGAAGTTTATGAGCCGTATCTCATCATGGAAGGCTACCTCAACCGCACGTCGCAGGGCCGCGTGGCGACGGAATTGAGTTACAAGAAGCTTGGTTTGAAACCAGCAACGGGAAACCAGTCGAAGTTGTTTTGACCCGGCACCCTGTCCATTTGCCTGTGGCGGGTGCCGGCAAATGGGATTACCTTGGGCTTGTGAAGAATATTGCGGTGCCCCTTCTCAGGGCGCTGTCAATCCTGCCCCGGGAAAAACGCGGACAGACCAACGCCACCCCGGCGGGTGAGGAGGACCATTTCGCCGCCGGGCGCCGGCGCATGGTGCAGGAACAATTATCCAGTTCGGGGTACGGCATCACCAATGTGCAAGTGCTGGCCGCCATGGGCAAGGTCCCCCGCCACGAATTCGTCCCGGCGGAACTCCGGTACCGGGCTTACGACGATGGACCGTTGCCCATCGGCTATGGCCAGACCATTTCCCAGCCTTACATCGTCGCCTTCATGACCGAACAACTGAATTTCCAGCCAACGGACCGCGTGTTGGAAATCGGGACCGGCTCGGGATACCAGGCCGCAGTACTCGCCCAGCTTGTGGCGGAGATTTATACCATTGAAATCATCGAGCCGCTCGCCCGACGCGCCGAAGCCGACTTGAAACGGCTCGGTTATGCGAACATTCATGTGTGCGCCGGGGACGGTTGCCAGGGCTGGCCGGAAGCCGCGCCGTTCGATGCCATCATCGTCACCTGTGCCCCGGAACAGGTGCCGCAGCCGCTCGTTGAACAACTCCGGGACGGTGGACGGCTGATAATTCCCGTCGGGCCTATTGGAGACCAGGAACTGGTGTTGCTCCGCAAGCAAGGAGAACAATTGGAGCAACGCGTCGTGTTGCCCGTGCGATTCGTGCCCATGACCGGCGGGGCGCAGCACTGATTCAAGCGTGGCGGCGTCTCGGCAGAGCGCCGCTGATCGTTCAATGAGTTTGCGGCGCTCTGCCGAGACGCCGCTACGAGCAGCTTTTTCCTTTCATTTCGCGCCTCGTCCGTGTTTCATCCGTGGCGGTTTGAACTATGCCCAAGCGCACCGACATCCATTCCGTGCTCATCATCGGCGCCGGACCGATCATCATCGGCCAGGCGTGCGAGTTCGATTATTCCGGCACGCAGGCCTGCAAGGCACTCAAGGAGGAGGGTTACCGCGTCATCCTCATCAACTCCAATCCGGCCACCATCATGACCGACCCGGAGTTCGCCGACCGCACCTACATCGAACCCATCACGCCCGAGTGTGTCGAAAAAATCATCGTGCGCGAGAAAGACGAAATGAAAAAGCTCGGCGCGAAGGGCAAACTTGTTTTGCTTCCAACGCTCGGCGGCCAGACCGCCTTGAACACCGCCATGGACCTGCACCGTTCCGGCGCTCTGGAACGGCACGGTGTGGAAATGATCGGCGCGAAGCCGGAAGCCATTCACAAGGGTGAAGACCGCCAGGCGTTCAAGGAATTGATGCTCCAAATCGGGCTCGACGTTCCGATTTCCGGCACGGCGCACAATCTGGATGAGGCCCGCGCCGTGACGGAAAAAATCGGGCGCTTTCCCGTCATCATCCGGCCGGCATTCACGCTTGGCGGCACCGGTGGCGGCATCGCCTACAACCGCGATGAATTCGAGGATCTCGCCAAGCGCGGCCTGGACCTCTCGCCCGTCAGCGAAATCCTCATCGAGGAATCGCTCCTCGGCTGGAAGGAATTTGAGATGGAAGTCATGCGCGACAAGGCCGACAACTGCGTCATCATCTGCTCCATTGAAAACTTCGATCCCATGGGCGTGCATACCGGCGACAGCATCACCGTCGCGCCTATCCAGACGCTGACCGACAAGGAATTTCAGATCATGCGCGACCAGAGTTTTGCCGTGATCCGCGCCGTGGGCATCGAGACCGGCGGCTCGAACATCCAGTTCGCCGTGAACCCGGACAACGGCCGCATGGTCATAATCGAGATGAACCCGCGCGTCAGCCGCAGCTCCGCGCTGGCGTCCAAGGCCACCGGCTTTCCCATCGCCAAAATCGCCGCCAAGCTCGCCGTTGGCTACCTGCTCGACGAAATCAAGAACGACATCACGCGCGAAACCCCCGCGAGCTTCGAGCCGACGATTGATTACGTGGTGGTGAAGGTGCCGCGGTTTGCCTTCGAGAAATTCGCGCAGGCCGACCCGACGCTGACGACGCAGATGAAAAGCGTTGGCGAAGCCATGAGCATCGGGCGCACGTTCAAGGAGAGCCTGCAAAAATGCCTGCGCTCGCTGGAAATTGGCCGGAGCGGCCTGGGCGGCGACGGCAAACCGTGGCGCATCGGCACGGAAGTCTATGGCGACCGCGACATCCTGCCCAAGGACGTCATCAGCCGCAAACTGAGCGTGCCCAACGCCGAGCGCATCTTCTTCATCCGGCATGCATTGCGTGCCGGCTTCACCATCGACGAAATTTTCAACCTCACGAAAATCGACCGCTGGTTCCTGGTGCAGATCAAAGAGATTGTGGATTTTGAGAAGGAGCTGGCGGGGGCAAAGAATTAAGTTGGGAAAAACACTCTGCGTCCGCTATATTTCTGACGTGCGTAAGCTTGAATCAATCGTTGGAACAATTCAGCAAACTGACGCGCAATCTTTGATGCGCGACTTGCCGGATGAATCTTTCGATCTCATCGTTTGCGACGGGCCTTATGCCGTCACGACGCACGACTGGGATAACGTCGCGGACATCCAGCATTTCAATCTCAACCTGCTGAAATCTTTTTCCCGGCTGCTCAAACCCGGTGGCGCGGTTTATCTGTTCGGCAAACCGGATTGCATTGATTTCATTGATTACCGCCCGTTTCTCACGTTGCAGTCAAAAATTGTCTGGTATCAGCCAAGCCGGCTGGCGCAGGGACGAATTTCCTACACAAACAATTACGACGTTATCTGCTATTTCACCAAGGGTAAAGCGAAGACGTTCAACCTCGATGACATTCGCGTGCCGCAGTTGGTGGAGTTGGAGCATCGGTTGCGCTGCGAACGCGTGCCGTCCGTGCGCAACGGGAAGTTTGGCAAGACAGTTTTTCATCCCGACGGCAAGAATCCCGGCAATGTGTGGGGCGACATCAAGCAACTCACTTACAAGTCGAAGGAGTTGGTCAGCCGCGAATTGCTGAACACGATTCAGAAGCCGGAGAAGCTTATGGAACGAATCATCAAGGCCAGTTCAAATCCGGGCGACTTGGTATTCGATCCGTTCTGCGGTTCGGGAACTGTGCCGGTGGTTTGTGAGCGCCTCGACCGTAAGTTTGTCGCCTGCGAAATCAATGCGGACTATTGCCGCATCGCAGAAGAACGAATGGCCAAAGCAGCCAGCAAAAGCGAGTCCACAGAGAATTTCTTTGAGTTTGCGACCAAAGGCAGCAACGGACATCCAGTTCCCGCTCAAATCTGTTTGGTATAAACTACCTTGCCGTTCTGCTGCGCCCACTTAATGGTAAATCCAATGTGAGAAATCTCGTTGCTGCTGGCGTCAAGCTGTCGCCCGGCCTCGCGCATCATCGCCTCCACTGGAACTTCGTAAATTACGAGAATGTCCAGCGGGCTTTCCTTGTCGAACACGGCGCAATAGATGGCTGTGTTACGGGTAATCCGTTCCAATGATTTTTCGCGTTTATATGGCGGCGCACTAAACATCCGATCCAACTGAAATGTGCCGCCTTCAAAACACGAAAGATACTCAAACTTGCGTTCGGGATTAGCCGGGTCGAATGCATCGGGTTCATGTTTTGTTTTATGAACTTCATGACCGAGAATGTCAGCAACGACCAGTTCCTTGACGAGACCGGGCTGGAGAAGATTCTTGAATCCGTGTTCAGCCGCAATTTCCTGTGCCTTGCGAATGTAGTTGATAATTTGGCTGATATAATTCATCGGATTGGCGTAGGCTATCCGCTTCGTTGTTTGTTGTCGAGAGCCGCCGGGATTCCGTTCCGTCAGGAGCGAAATTTTTGTAGCCAGCGTAGTCAGACTGTGCCGGTCAACGCTGGGCTGAATGATGCAACTCCGTTGGAGTTGAATGGAATGGAATGGTTCTCAGAAAATAGCTGTATCAATGAAGCGGATTTGCTGCGACAATGTTCTGTTGGTTGCCAAGCATGGAAATTTCATCCGCCATTTTTGATTGCAGCGCGCCGGATCTGGATTCGTGCCCGGACGAGTCCCTGCCTGAATTCGCCTTCATCGGCCGGTCCAACGTCGGCAAGTCCTCCCTGCTGAACCTGCTCTCGGGCAAATTGGATCTGGCCCGGGTTTCGCCCACGCCGGGGTTCACCAAGCTCATCAACATCTTCACGATCAACAAAACCTGGCGGCTGGTGGACCTGCCGGGATACGGGTTCGCCGAAGGAGCGCGCAAAGCCAAATTCAAGTTCAACCACGCCGTGGACGATTACCTGAAACATCGAACGAACCTCAGCTGTGTTTTTGCGCTACTCGATTCCGGACTGCCGCCGCAGGAAATGGATGTTAAATTCGTGTCCTGGCTCACCCGCAACGCCGTCCCGTTCGTCCTCGTCTTTACCAAGACGGACAAGGTAACGCCCGCGACGGTGCAGGCGAACATCGCGGCGTTCACGGCGCGCATCTCCGGATGGTTCGAGAAGTTGCCGGCGATCTTTGCCTGTTCCGCGCTGGCAAAGCAGGGCCGGGAGGATTTGCTCGGAGTGATCGCCGAAGCGATGGCTGCCATGGAAGCCGAGTCGGGACCAGCGCCGCAGGATGCTGCGATTCCACCCGCAGATTTGTCGGCCGCCGGACAGAACGTGAGTACTCGGGTTACCCGCAAAAGACGGCCGGATCTCTTGCGCCCCTGGTGAGGTGCTGGTACACCGCGATCAGCGCTCGCAAGACGCGCTCAACCTTTCCGACTGTCTCCCGTTATTCCCCGCGTTCCCAGTCGCCACCAAACCCGCGCCCGGCCGGCCAACCAATCGGCGGCTGTCACAAAAATTTGCTTTTTCCGTTGTGAGGGACCGGTTCATGATGAGGCCATGCTGACGGAACTCATCGCTGCATTCAAAGCCGCCCCCTGGCCCATGGCCAGCCAATCGTTTCATGGCATTCTATTTTTCGCCGCCGTTTTCGCTGCGGGGGCCGGCCGGCTCGAAGCGCAAACACCCGAAATTATTCCGCTGGCCGCGCCGCAGCTCTGGCAACGGGCGGAGTTCCGGGTCGAACACGCGCCGGCGGCGACAAATTGTTTTGATCCCGACCTGATCCGCCTCGACGCCACGTTCACAACGCCTTCGGGGCGGAGCCTGACGATCCCGGCGTTCTGGTATCAGGATTTTTCCCGGGCCCGCGTGGGTGGTGCGGAAGTTCTCACTCCGGCCGGAACGCCGCAGTGGCGGATTCGATTTATGCCGGTCGAGCCGGGCGACTACACGCTGTCGTTGAACATCCAGACCAATAACGTGCCCGCGGGCAAGCCGGTCGTCATGCATTTCAAAGTGCCTTCCGCCGCCCCGTCCGGACCGCACGGCTACGTGCGCGTGGCGTCGGACAGGCGGTATTTCGAAACGTCCGACGGCCGGCCGCTGCGTCTCATCGGCCAGAACGTGTGCTGGGCGGATGGACATGGCACGTTTGATTACGACGCCTGGTTCGGCGGGATGAAAGACGCCGGCGAGAACTTCGCGCGCCTGTGGCTGGCGCCCTGGTTCATGGGCCTTGAACACAAGCCCGGCACCTTGAACAACTACGACCTCGGAGGTGCGTGGCAGCTCGACTACATTTTTCAGCAGGCGGAACAGGACGGCATCTTCCTGATGCTCTGTGGCGATCACCACGGCATGTACCAGGTGGACAACCTCAGTTGGGGCGGCAGCAACAATTTCTGGAAGACCAATCCCTACAACGAACTTAACGGCGGTCCCTGCACGAAGCCGAACGATTTCTTCACCAACGCCAAGGCACGGGCGATCTACCAGAAACGCCTGCGTTACCTCGTGGGGCGATACGGTTACAGCCCGCATCTGCTCGCCTGGCAGTTTTTCAACGAGATTGACAATGTCTTCGGCCCGCTCAACGGCAGCGACGTCGTGGCGTGGCACCGGGAGATGGGACAATGGCTTCGCGCCCACGATCCTTACGGCCACTTGATCACCACCAGCCTTACCGGCGGAAGCGAGCGGCCCGAAATCTGGTCGCTGCCGGAGCTGGATTTTTCGATGTACCATTCGTATGCCGAACCCGCGCCCGGAAAGGGGGCGGCGTCGGTGGCGCGGGCCATGGTGAAACGGTACGGCAAGCCGGCCATGATCGGGGAATTCGGCATTGACGCGCGCACCTGGAACATCGCCGCCGACCCGCATCTGCGCGGGTTCCGGCAGGCGTTGTGGGGCGGCGCGCTCGGCGGTTCGGTCGGCACCGCCATGCCCTGGTGGTGGCAGGACATGGATGCCGACAATGTGTATCCGTTGTTCGCCGCCATGAACGGGATCCTGGGCGCCGCCGGCTGGCAGGAAGGCGCCTGGACGCCGGTCGAATTCATCCGTAGCGAAGGCCCTCCGGCGGAACTCGCCCGGCCCATTCCCAACGGTGAACCGTTCAACGCGCAGGTCGCGCTCAATTCCTTCCGGCGCATGCAACGCAAATCGCCGGGTGAAGTGGCGGTGGCCAGCCGGCTGGCTGCGGATCGCGCCTCGGAAAGCCTGTCCGCATACTTGCGCGGCAGCAACGAGACGAATCTCCAGCACTCCATCACACTCACCGCTTTCTTCGGAGAGAAGGCCCGGCTCGTCCTCCGCGTCAAATCCGTGGCTTCCGATGCCGTGATGGTCGTGCGGGTGGACGGTACGGAAGTTTTGCGCACAAATTTCGTCGGCACCGGAGCAGCGCTCACCAAACCCCAGGAAATCAACCAGGATTTTGCGTTCGATCTGCCGCCGGGCAAACGGGTTATTGAGATCGCCAATGAAGCCGGCGCAGATTGGATTCTGCTGGACTCGCTGAGGCTGGAACAGGTGCAGCCCGCGGAATTCCCCGGTGATTGGGCATTTGCGCCCGAGCCGGTCGGCTTGCGCAACGGGAAAAAGACCGTGCTCTACGTTGTTTCACCCTGGGTGGTCTTTCCCGCCGGGACCCTTCGCTACAATCCCCCGCTCCTGTCGCATCAATCTTTGAAGCTGGCGGACTGGCCGGCCGGCACCTTCAATGCGCGGTGGTTCGATCCATGCACCGGCAAAGAAGTTGGAACAACGGAAGCAACGAGCGAGGGGAACATCCTGACGTTGCCGCTTCCCGCATTCACCGACGACCTGGCAGCCATTGTGACTCCGCAATGATAAATCCCCGCCAAAAAATGAACGCCGGTTTGTGTTGCAGATCAGGGAGATTATGGATTTTGAGCGGGACGCGGTCGTCCGCCGCTTGAATTTGCATTCGGCGGTTTGCGTGTATATTGCGGCCATGTTGGCGACACCGGAATTGATCCGCGAGGCGGGACAAATCCCGCAACTGGCCGAACTCCTGCCCCGTTGGCGGGCGGTGCCGCTCTATCGCAACGCCCTGGCGTCGGCGGAAAATCATTCCGTCGAAACTGACGCCCTCGCAAATTTCCGGCGTCTGCCTTTGCTGGCCAAACACAAAATCCGCGATGGCTTTCCCCGGAATTTTCTTCCCGCCGGGCAGACCCTTGAAACGTTGCTGGAGAACAAGCTGGTGGAACTGGAGCATACTTCTGGCACGTCCGAGGAACGGGTGCCGGTAATTTTTGGGCGCGACTGGTGGAATGAGCAGGAGGAACGCGCGCTGCGGCTGAATGCCCTTGTCGCCGGTGTGCTGGACAAGCACCCCAACGCCCGGCGGGCGACGCTCGTGCCGCCGGCCTGCAACGGCCTGACGTGTCCGACGGTCTGGATGTCGCGCGAACAACGGATGGCGGGCAACACCTTGTTCGTGAATCTGGCGCGCATCCCGTTTCTTTTGGACGACCGGGAGCTGGCGCGGATGGCGGGGGAAATTGCCGAATGGTCGCCGCAGTTTCTTGATCTGGATCCGGTTCATGGCGCGCGCCTGGCGCTTTATTGCGAGCAGCGCGGCCTGCGGTTTCCGTCGCTGCGGTTTGTATTGTGCAGTTATGAATTTGTCAGCGTGGTGCATCGCCGGATCCTCGAGCGCGTCTTCGGTGTACCGGTCTTCAACCTGTATGGCTCGACGGAGACCGGCCATCTGCTCATGGAAAACGAGCGTGGCGGGATGAAGTCCGGCCATAACACGGCGTTCCTCGAAATCGTGGAAGCCGGCCCGCGCGGCGTGGGCGAGCTGGTCGTCACGACGCTGACCAACGATTACATGCCATTGCTCCGCTATCGCATCGGCGATCTGGCGCAGCGGTGCGTGCAGCCCTACGAAACCAGTTTCGTGATCCATGGCCGCGCCCGCGACGCCCTCCGCGCCGGCGACGGCCAGCGCGTGACCACGTGGCAGGTGGACCAATGCTTTGTTGAGTTGCCCGGCATCCTCCACTATGAACTGCGCCAGAACGAAAACGGCGGTTGTGTTTTGCGCTTTGTGCCCGACGGGGCCGGGCCGACTGAAGCGGAATTGCGCCGCGTGACGTCACGGCTCGAAAACTTGCTGTGCTCCCGGTCTGAAATCGCAGCCGAGGCCATGCCGGTCCTGCTGCCAACGCCCTCGGGGAAGTTCCGCCTGACCTGTCCCGCGGTCGCAACCAATCTCCCCATCGAATCCTGAATGTTGGCAGGTAATGGTTACCTGCTTCCGGCGGCTTAATTCATCAACTGGGTCTTGAATTCGGCAAGCCGGTCGCTGAAGAAGTCCACGGATTTGGGCGTGGTGGTCACTGTGGAATCGAAGTTCACCAGCGTGACCAGTGTGCTGTAGGTGGCCATGTCGTAATGGGGCAGCACAGCGCGGATGCCGCCGGCCGGTCCCAGGCGCGAGTAACAATCCTGCTCGTGGATTTGCTTTACCAGCACGACCCGATAGCCAAGCTTGTCCAGGAAATTTGGGTAGGAATTTGTGGTGACAATCGCACCGCGCATTACCGAGTTGTCCATGCGCAGTTCGTTGAGGATGGCTTTCAGCGGTTTGAATTGGTCCCGCGACAGGATGCGGTCGAAGTGCTGCTGCTCAGTTTCGCTGCCCGGGGGCGGGTCGGGCATCGGCCTGACGATTGCTGGATTTTTGATCATAATGGCTTTGGTTGGAAACGGTGCCTTGGTCCGGCTTGGCTGAACGGGCGCGTCTGTTTCCCCATCGACGCTTGGAAAAAGGCAGAATTTCGGTTCTCTGTCATTGTCGTTCACATTGGCGGCGAAGTCCATGACTCATTTCGCCAGCGTTCAGTTTGAATTGTGGTGCCGGCGTCTCAGCCGACAGTGCGATGGAAAGGCGTCCCACCAAGTTTTCTCGCCGGGACAGAGGATTCCCGGCAAATTCATTTCACGATGCCCGGCTTGAATCAAAAATCCAACGTATTGTGAGCGACGCCACCTTGCCATCCCCGGACAGTTCCCGACCGGCGACGCCGCATCGCCGGCGCCCGCGTTATTCCGGGAAACATCCGCGCCGGTTCGAAGAGAAATACAAGGAGCGCGAGCCGCAGCGTTACGCCTCCACTGTCGCGAAGGTCCTCGCCTCCGGCAAAACGCCCGCCGGCACGCATCGGCCCATCATGGTCGCGGAAATTCTGGAAATACTCGCGCCCCGGCCCGGCGAGCTGGCGGTGGATTGCACGCTCGGGTACGGCGGCCATGCGCGGGAAATCCTCGCCCGGCTTCAGCCCGGCGGACGCCTGCTCGGCCTGGACGCCGACCCAGTTGAACTGCCAAAGACCGAAGCCCGCCTGCGCGCCGCCGGTTTCGGGCCGGAAGTTTTCACGGCCATCCGCAGCAACTTCGCCGGCCTGCCGCAGGCGCTGGCTTCGTTTTATTCCCTCTCTTCCCCAAAAGGAGGAGAGGGCCAGGGCGAGGAGGCCGTTGGCTCGCAAATTCAAATCCCCTCGCCCCGGCCCTCTCCCCGCTTGGGCGGGGCGAGGGAGAAAATACTCACCGGCGCAGACTGCATTCTCGCCGACCTCGGCGTTTCATCCATGCAGCTTGACGATCCGGCGCGCGGCTTCTCCGTGAAGGCCGATGGCCCGCTCGACATGCGCATGAATCCGCAGCGCGGTTTTCCCGCGTCGGCGTTGCTGGAAAAAACTTCGCCCGCAGCGCTGGCGGGGCTGCTTCAGGAAAATGCCGACGAGCCACAGGCCGGCAAACTGGCCGAGGCACTGGCCAGGCGGAGCTTTGCCACCACCAGAACATTGGCCGACGCCATCCGCGCCGTGCTGCCGCGACTGAACAAAGACGACGCCGACCTCACCGTGCGCCGGGTGTTTCAAGCGTTGCGCATCGAGGTGAACGACGAATTCTCCGCGCTCGACACGTTGCTGCGCCATTTGCCCGCGTGTCTGAATCCGGGCGGGCGCGTTGCAATTATCACGTTTCATTCCGGTGAGGATCGGCGCGTGAAAAAGGCGTTTGCGGCGGGGTTTCGCGACGGGTATTACGCGGACATCGCGCGGGACGTCATTCGTCCGACGCCCGGGGAACGCCGCGACAACCCGCGTTCCTCGCCCGCCAAACTTCGCTGGGCGCGCAAGGCGGATTCGCCGGCAACCCAAATCCACGCAGCGAATCCTTGAGTTCTCCGCGTTACCTCGTAGATTCTGTCCTTTCATGCTGACTCTTTCCGGCATCAGCAAGGCGTTCGGCGGGCAGGTTTTGTTCGCCGAGGCCGCGCTGCAGGTAAACCGCGCGGACCGCATCGGGCTGGTGGGTCCGAACGGCGCGGGGAAGACCACGCTTTTTTCCATCATCCTCGGCGCGGAATCGCCGGATGAGGGCAAGATGAGCCGTGAGCGCGGCATTACGCTTGGCTACCTGCCGCAGGAAACCGCAGTGGCCGGCGACGAAACCGTGATTGAACTCGCCACGTCCGTCACGCCGGATTTCGTGAAGCTGCGCCGCATCCTCAAAGCTTGGGAAGCGGATCACCCGGTCGAGGCGCTGCACCCGGAGGAAGTTCACGATAATGTGCATGACCGCTTCAACCAACTGGGCGGCTACCGGCTTGAGGCGAAGGCCAGGCAAATTCTCGCCGGCCTGGGTTTCCGCGCGGGCGACTTCGAGCGGCCCGCGCGCGAAATGAGCGGCGGCTGGGTGATGCGCGCGCACCTCGCGCGGCTGCTGGTGCAGGAGCCGGACCTGCTGCTGCTCGACGAACCGACGAATCATCTCGACCTCGAGGCGCTGCTCTGGCTTCAGGATTATTTGCAGAATTATCCCGGCGCGATCGTTGTCATCTCGCACGACCGCGAATTTCTCAACCGGCTCGTCGGCAGCATCGTGGAAATCCGCCAGCGCAAGCTCATCCGTTACCGCGGCAACTATGATGATTACCTCGAACAGCGCGAAGCCCACGAGGAACAGCTCCTCGCCGCGTTCAAGAATCAGGAACGCGAAATCGGGCGGCTGATGGAGTTCGTCAACCGTTTCCGCGCCAAGAACACCAAGGCGACCCAGGCCCAGGCCAAGCTCAAGCAGATTGACCGGATGGAAAAGGTGGAGGCGCCGGTGAATGACGAGCGGAAGATTGATTTCAAATTTCCCCAGCCGCATCGCGGCGGCCAGAAAGCCGTCACGCTCGAAAACATCCACCAGGCCTACGGCGGCAACGTGGTTTATCGCGGCCTGGATTTCAAGGCCGAGCGCGGACAGCGCATCGTGCTCGTCGGGCCGAACGGCGCGGGAAAATCCACGCTCCTGAAAATCCTGGCCGGGGTCGTCATCCCGCAAAGCGGCGCGCGCACGCTCGGCCACAACGTCAAGGCCGGTTACTATTCGCAGAACCGCGTCGAGATGTTGAACCCCGCGCACACCGTGCTCGAGGAGGCGCTCAACACGCCGCAGCGTGTCACCGAGCAGTTCGTCCGCACGCTGCTCGGCTGTTTTCTTTTCCAGGGCGACGACGTGTTCAAGCCGGTCAGCGTGTTGAGCGGCGGCGAAAAGAGCCGCCTTGCGCTCGTCAAGCTGCTGCTCGACCCGCCGAACCTGCTCCTGATGGACGAGCCGACCACGCACCTGGACATGGCGAGCATTGACGCGCTCGCCTATGCGCTCGACCAGTTCCAGGGCACGCTCATCTTCATCAGTCACGACGTGTATTTCATCCGCGCGCTGGCGACCCACGTCGTGCATGTGAACGCCGGCCGGCTCACGCATTACCCCGGCGGCTACCAGTATTATCTCGATAAAACGAAGGCGCAGTCCGAACGCGCCGCGCTGACTTCCGGCTCCAATTTCGGAGGGGCGGGTTCCACGACTCCCAATAATTCGGGGCGACGTGGAACTCCGCCCTCCGACAGCGGGCCGAACCGCAAGGACCAGAAACGACTGGAAGCCGAGCAACGCCAGGCCCGCTCCCGCGGGCGCAAGGCGCAGCAGGAAATTGTGAGCCGGCTCGAAGCCGAAATCTGCAAACTGGAAACGCGCCTGGGCGAACTCACCACGGAACTGGAGAACCCCGCAACCTACGAAAAACCGGGCCATGCCGCGCAAGTGAACCGCGAACTGTTGCACGCGCAGGAAAGACTGGCGCAATTGAATCCCGAGTGGGAAGCCGAGGCCGGCAAATTGTCAGCGATGAATTGACGGTCGGAGCGGTGCTTGCCCTTCCGCCGGTTCGATTGGCGCCGGGGCGGTAAAAGAAACTGTTGCCACGTTGTTGGTCCGCTGCTACACACGAATTGTGATTGAACCGACCAGGCGTCCGGTTGCGCGATTCTCCACCGCGGGGTTTTCGCTGCTGGAATTGTTTCTCGTGGCCGTGATACTTTTCATCGTGTTCACGCTTTTCCTCAGCGCCGGCTCGAAGAGCGGCCAGGAGAAAAGACTGGCGGCCTGCCAGATCAACCTGCAAAACATCTACGCCGCGCTGAGGACTTTTTCGCAGGACAACAACGGGACGCTCCCGGTCGTTCCCGGCGCGCAAACTTCCGAGGCGCCGTTGAGCCTGCTGGTGCCGAAATATACGACCGGGTCGGAATTTTTCATCTGTCCGGGCGGTAGGGACAAGCCGTTGCCGGATGCCCAACCTTTCGCGGACAGAAAAATCAGTTACGCCTATTACCTGGGGCGGACGCTTGAGGATGGTTCGGACGCGCCGCTCGTTTCCGATGCGCAGGTGGATACCGCGCCCAAAACGCAGGGGCAGATTGTTTTTTCCCCCGACGGCAAAAAGCCGGGCAACAATCACAACAAGTTCGGCGGCAATTTTCTTTTTTGCGACGGCAACGTCCAAACCACTCCGGCCCGGCTGGCATTTCCCCTGCCGCAGGCGACCAACGTCATTTTACTGAACCCGAAACCCTAGTCATGGAAGTCAAAATCCAGTGCCCGTGCGGAACACGGTTTGCGTTCGAGGTCGAGCCGGTGAACGGCCGGATGCCGGTGCGGGTCAAGTGTCCCGGTTGCGGCGCGGACGGAACGGATCTGGCCAACGAGGTGATTCGCCAGAAACTCGCCGCGACCGTGGTTGCGGCTCCGGTGCCGCCGGTTGCCGTCACCCCGGCGCCGGCCCCGCAAACTGCCGCTGCCGCAGCCGTGACCTTTTGTCCCCGGCACCCGAAGAGTCGGGCAACGGAAACCTGCCGGGTTTGCGGCAAACCCATTTGCGGCGAGTGCATGAAACAGTTTGGTTATGTCTGTTCGACTTTTTGCCGGAAGCGCGCCGAACAGACCGGGATGGATGTGCCGGTTTATGAAAAGCAACTGGCGGTCGTCGCGGCCAGGGCGGTCTGGGTGGGCGCGTGGGTCCTGCGGGCCGCCGTTTTCCTGGTGGTCGTTCTGGCGGGCGCGTGGATCTGGTACACGTTTTTCGGCTCGCAGCCGCGCGTCATTTATTCAGAGAAGCTGCTCCACGGCGATCGGGCGCGGTTCTATCAATTGCTGGCTCCCAATCAGTTGCTTTCCATCAAGGCAAACCAAATGACCCTGTTCGATTTGGCGGAACAAAAGCAACTGTGGTCGGCCACCTTGAATTCGGGACTCCCCGCGCCGGTCCCGTTAGATGCCGCCCGGGGCGAAAGCGAGGAGCCCGTCAGGCTTTATCCCGAGCCGCGCGTCATTGCCACGACGAATGATCTTTGGATTTTGTTTCCGGGCCGCCTCGCGCAATACGACCGGCATACCGGCAACCGCAAACAGGAATTGCCGTTGAACCCGCCGTTCTTCGGCCTGGCGCAAAGCGACAGTGGCCTGACAGTGATTTCCTCCGATGAATCCGGGCGCGAAACCATCACCCGCATCGCGTTTTCCAATGGCGCGGCTCAAACCGCACCGATCGAATACGGCGCCGCCGCGGCATCGCCAGCCAGGGGCCAGCCCCCACCCGCCACCATCGAGGTGGCCACCAACAGCGCGGACTATGCGATGCTGGCGAAGCTGGTGGCGGCAAAAGCCATAAAACTGAAGGAGCGGACAAGCTGGGGCGACCGGTTTGTCCCGGACGGAGCCGATGTTGTGCGGATGAAAGTGGATTTAATCGAGCGCAAGACGATTATTCATCAGGCAATGAAGGCCCAGAAAAAATCCGTGGTCGATGACAATCTCACCTCCGGTCAAAGCATGGAAGCTTCCGAACAGATGATCAACGACATGCGGCGGGACCAGACTGGCGGCGTGGAAGAGGAAGATGCCAGCCGATACCAGGTCATCTTGCGCCGGTGGCCGGCCAGCACCGCCCCGGATTGGACGGGCGAAGTCATCGGCGCTCCCTCGTTTTTCGCGCTCAAGACCCGGGATGTATTGGTGGCGGGGAATTCCATTGATGTTTTCGACAAGAACAACCGGAAACTTTGGACGGCCACCCTCACGTACTCCGTCCCGCCTCATTATTCGGAGGATTTCGCCACGGAAGCCGATCCGCCGTGCGTTGAATCGGGCAACACCCTGTATGTTTTTGACCGGGGCATGCTGACCAGTTTCGATGCGGCGACCGGCCAGGTGCGCTGGCGGCTCACCAGCGTCGGCATTTCCCAGGTGCAACCGGACGGCCAGGGATGCCTTTACGTGACCAGCACGACGGCCAGCCCGGACACCATTCAATTTTCCCAGCAGTTTAACCTGTCTTCAAAGGTGAACCCCGTGATTCTGAAAGTGGATGCCGCCACCGGCCGGGTGCTGTGGCGCAACGAGGGCATCGGTGACAAATGCTTCCTTTCCGGAAAATTTCTTTACGCCGCGCGCGCCGCGAAGAACCCCCTGATCACTCCGGGCGAAGATCCGGTTTTATATTTTGATTTGTACCGGCTGGGACCGTCCGACGGGCACGCGATGTGGGATTACTCGCAATCCCGTCATCCGGTGCAAATCGAGGTGCAGGGGAATCAAATCCTGCTCCACTTCCGGGGCGAATTGCAGGTCCTGAAGTTTTTCAGCCTCTAACCCGGCGGCGTCCGAGCAGCGATGTTCCGGGGTGAGAAATTATTTGAACGAATTCAACCTCAACGAACACACTGCGAAGAATTAGATCACAAGGGCGGTTGGAATGAACGAGCTGCTTTTGGCCATTTGTATGAGAGAGGTACGTATGAAGCCCCAGATTGTCTATAGGTATTTAATTCCAAAAGATGTTCATTATCTATGAATCTGCAATAAAAGGGTTGGTGTAGGTGTGAGATAAAAGATATGATGTTGTTTTTAACTCCCAGCGAAAATTTTCTGCGCGAGTTTAACCCGCATATGTGAACCACAAGTTCATGATCACAAATGAACTGTGAGTCCACCCCTTCAATCACACACGGTTCATATCCTTCAATTACCCATTGATATGATGGCTTTGGATGTTTCTCCCGATGTTCATCGCAGACCCAAGCGTGAAGAACCGTTCTCTCCGGCCAGGATACGCCGTGACGATATGGCTTTGCTTAAGCAAACTTGGCAGAATGCAGCGGTCCATTCATTCATCAACGCCAAAGATTTAAAAGATTGGGAAAGCGAGAGCGGCAAAAAGGCGACGGTGAAAATCATTTACGACCAACCTGCCGGAGAAGTTCGCGTGCTGGGCGAATGGAATGGCAAAACTTTGAACAAAACATTCCCGATTGAACGCGACCTCTCAATAACGCTGAAGCTGGTAAAAAATTACCTTGATCACTTCATCGCCGCATAGACGTGATGCACGTCGTCGTGGTCGTCCAGCGCGTTCAGGAAATTCATGACGTCCTGGCGCGCCGCCCCGCTGACTTCGACAAAATTCTTGGCGAGATAACGCATTTCCGAGGCGATGACGTTCCAGCCGGCGGCTTTCAACGCCTTGGAAACGTGATCGAGGTCCTTGATTTCCGTCAAAAACCGCGCGCCCTTCTGTCCGGCGGGAACTTCCTCGGCTTCGAGCGGTTCAATCTCCTGCGCGCCGGCTTCAATGGCGTCGGCTTCCGCGTCACGGCTGGCATCGGGATGGGTGGCTTCGACCACGCCGAGGTGATTGAAGAAAAACGCCACGCTGCCGGGCTGGCCGAGCGAGCCGGCCTTGAATATATTGCGGATTTCCGGCGCCGTGCGGTTGCGGCTGTCGGTGAGACATTCAACGATGACCGGCACCTTGTGCGGCGCGAACCCTTCATAGACGATGGTTTCGTAATTGACCTTTTCGGTGTCGAGTCCGGCGCCCTTTTTGATGGCGCGTTCGATGGTGTCCTTGTAAACGGAAGCTTTCTTGGCTTTTTCGACGGCGGCGAAGAGGCGCGGATTGAGGTCGGGGTCGGGACCGCCGAGTTTGGCCGCGACCATGATTTCGCGGACCAGTTTGACGGTCATCTGGCCCTTTTTCTGCGCGTTAATTTCGCGTCCGGACTGTTTCCATTGTGCGCCCATAGCCCGGCCAGTGTGGAAAGATAATCGGGCGGGTTCAATGCAAATTGCGCGGCCCGGAATATCCTTGAATGCTTGTGCTCACGAACGAAGCTGGCTTAAGCTGAAGCTCCGCATGCTTCCCCTGTTTGACAGCAGCAAGGCACATGGCTGGTGCCTGCTCTTGGCCGCCGGTTTCTGGCTGGCGTTGGCCTCCCCAAGTCTGGCGACCGTGACCGTTGGCGATTTGCGCTGCGATTATGCCGTGAACCCGCTCGGCGTGGACTCGCCCCAGCCGCGGCTGTTCTGGAAATTGGAAAGCCGGGAACGCGGCCAGAAGCAGACCGCCTGGCAAATCCTCGCCGCATCGTCCGCGAAAAATCTGGCGGCGGACAACGGCGATTTGTGGGACAGCGGAAAAGTGGATTCCGGCGAAACAATCCAGATTGCCTACGGCGGCAGGGTACTGAAATCTGCCCAGCCGGTTTTTTGGAAAGTCCGCGCCTGGGACGCCGGCGGAAAGGTTTCCGCATGGAGCCGGCCGGCAACCTGGACGATGGGCGTGCTGGCCGGTCCGGATTGGCGGGCCAAGTGGATTTCCGCACCGGACACCAATTTTGAAACGCTGCTGCTGCGCCGCGAATTCACCGTGAAGCCCGGACTCCAGCGCGCGCTCGTGAACCTTTGCGGCCTCGGCCAGTACGAATTGTCGCTCAATGGAAAAACGGCCAACGACGGTCTGCTCGCCCCCGGCTGGTCGAAATACGACCGGACCTGCCTCTACGACACCCTCGACGTCACGAAGTTCCTGCACCAGGGGGAAAATGCCGCCGGAATTTTTCTGGGTTGCGGAATGTATGACGTGCATGACGCCGCTCCCCGGTGCTTCATTCCTCCGAGCCTGGTTCCCTATACTTTTGGCCCGCTCCAGGCCATCGCCCAATTGCGGCTCGAATACGCCGACGGGACGGTCGAAATCATCGGCACGGACGAAACCTGGCGGGTGGCACCGGGGCCTATCACGTTTTCCTCGATTTTCAACGGCGAAGATTTTGACGCGCGGCTCGTGCCAGACGGGTGGGACCAGGCCAATTTCAACGACGCGAAGTGGCGATTCGCGCAGGTCACCGGCGGACCGGGCGGGGAATTGCGCGGCCTTTCCTGCGCCGCGCCGCCCATTCACGCCTTTGAGGTGTTGCAACCGGTTTCCACCCGCCAGCTCACGAACGGCGCGAAGGTTTATGACCTCGGCCAGAACGCCGCGGTGATCCCGCGCCTCACCGTGAAAGGCCCGGCGGGCGCGGTCGTGCGGATCGTCCCGTCCGAATTGGTGAAATCCGACGGCCGGCTGGACGATACCATGTGTGGCGGCAAAACCGCCTGGACTTACACGTTGAAGGGGGCGGGCACGGAAACCTGGTTTCCCAACTTTTTCTACCGCGGCGCGCGTTATTTGCGGGTGGATTGTTTGCCGCCCAAGGGCAAGACGGATTTGCCCGTCGTCAAATCCATTGCCGGCGTTGTCGTCCAGTCCGCGTCCGGGCCGGTGGGTGAATTTCAGTGTTCCGACGACTTGTTCAATCGCATTCACTCGCTCGTCCGCTGGGCGCAACGCGGCAACATGATGAGCCTGATGACCGACTGTCCGCAGCGCGAAAAGCGCGGCTGGCTGGAGGAGGACCACCTCAACGGCCCGGCGCTGCGCTATGAATTCGACCTCGCGCAACTGTTTACGAAGCAGATGAACGACATGGCCGATTCGCAACTGGCCAACGGCCTCGTCCCCACGACCGCGCCGGAATACACTGTCTTCCGGGACCGGGGCCAGACCAACCTCGACGAGCGCAACCCCTTTGGCGATTCACCCGAATGGGGCAGCGCGTTCATACTCGTGCCGTGGCAGCAATACGAATTCGACGGCGACCTGGAACTGTTCCGCCGCCATTACGACGCGATGACAAACTACATCGCCTTCCTCGGCAGCCGCGCGAGCAATCACATCATCAACTACGGCCTCGGCGATTGGTACGACCTCGGGCCGAAGGCGCCGGGCGTGGCGCAGCTCACGCCGATCGCGCTCACCGGGACCGCCTTTTATTTCCAGGATGCGCAAATCATGGCGCAGGCGGCGGCCCGGCTCGGCAAGACGAATGACGCCCATGCGTTTTCCGAACTCGCCGGCGAAATCCGCGCCGCGTTCAACGACCGGTTTTACCACCCGGCCAACCGCAGCTACGCCACCGGCTCGCAGTGCGCGAATTCCATTCCCCTCGTGATGGGCCTTTGCGATCCGGCCAACCGCGCCGCCGTCTTGGACGCCGTGGTCGGCGATGTTCGTGCCCGCGGCAACGCGCTCACGGCCGGCGACGTGGGCTACCGCTACCTGCTCCGCGCGCTCGCCGATGGCGGGCGCTCGGACGTGATCTTTGACCTGAATCATCAGTCCGAAAAGCCCGGGTACGGCTTTCAGTTGAAAAAGGGCGCGACGAGTCTGACCGAGGCGTGGAACGCCGGGCGCAGCTCATCGCAGAACCATTTCATGCTCGGCCAGATTATAGAATGGTTTTACCACGACCTGGCCGGAATCCAGAACGGCCCCGGCAGCCCGGGCTTCAAGCAAATTCTCATCCAGCCCCAGCCCGTCGGCGACATCACGTGGACCCGGGCGCGGTTCAATTCCATCCGTGGAAAAATCGTCAGCGACTGGAAGCGCGAGGGGGACAAATTCGCCTTGAAGGTTTCCATCCCGGCGAACACGACGGCGACGGTGTTGGTTCCGGCCAAAACTTCCGCCGGGGTGACGGAAAGTGGCAAGCCCGCGTCATCAAGCCGGGGTATTAAATTTCTCCGCGAGGAAAATGGCTGCGCGATCTTTGAAATCGGTTCCGGTGATTATAATTTCGAGTCAAAACTTTGAGACTGCTGCCAGCCCTGTTTCACTTGCGTGTCCCCGTCCATTTTTCCGTTATTGACGGGGCTTGAGCTTTCCCCCGTTTTCGCCTATTCGTCGCACATGCTTGTGGTTCACGTTTATGTTCATGTCAAACCAGAGTGCGTTGAAGCCTTCAAACAGGCGACCCTCGCCAATGCGTGGGAGAGTTTGAAGGAGCCGGGCGTCGCGCGCTTTGATGTCGTCCAGCAGCAGGATGACCCAACGCGGTTTGTGCTGGTGGAAGTGTATCGGGATGCCAACGCCGCCGCCGCGCACAAGGAAACGAATCATTACCCGGTCTGGCGTGACGCCGTCGCGTCCATGATGGCCGAGCCGCGCCACAGCGTGAAGTTCAACAACCTGTATCCCGAAGATGCTGGCTGGTAGTCCTTTGGAGCGCCGGCCTCCGGCACGGCTTGTTGGAGCCATACGCCCGGTTCGAGCCGTGCCGGAGGCCGGCGCTCCAATGCGAATAACGCTTGTAAAACCATGAGTGCTGTCAAATTTGAATTTAACACCGCTACAAGGATCGTCTTTGGTGTAGGGGCGATCCATCACGTCGCCGAGAAAATGTTGATGAAGCGTCATGGCCGACGGGCTTTCGTCGTAACCGGACGTAATGCTCGCCATGGTGAAGCGCTGGCCGCAGTTTTGCGGGGCCATGGAATGGATGTCGTGAACTTTTCCGTGTCCGGTGAACCCGAAATTGACACCGTGCGTGCCGGTGTCGCATTGGCAAAGCAGGAGCGCTGCAATTTTGTCATCGGCATTGGTGGCGGCAGCGCGATCGACACAGGCAAAGCCATTGCCGCCATGCTGACGAACAGTGGCGATTTGTTGGATTACATTGAAATCATTGGACGCGGCAAGGCATTGACGAAATGGTCCGCGCCGTTCACCGCGATTCCCACCACCGCCGGCACCGGCTCGGAAGTCACGAACAATGCGGTCCTGGCATCGCCGGAACACAAGGTGAAGGTCAGCTTGCGCAGCCGGTTGATCCAAGCACGCGTGGCGGTGGTGGATCCCGAATTGACCTACGATTTACCGCCCGCGCTCACGGCCAGCACCGGCCTCGATGCCCTGACGCAACTTATCGAGCCGTTCGTCTGCAATCGCGCCAACCCGATGACCGACGGACTATGCATCGAGGGGCTTCGTCGTGCCGCGCGGTCATTGCGCATCGCCTTCAGCAAAGGGAAGGACAAGGACGCGCGGGAAGATATGGCGGTGGCGAGTCTGTTCGGCGGACTGGCTTTGAGCAATGCCGGTCTCGGCGCGGTGCATGGTTTTGCCGGGCCGATTGGCGGCAGTTTTCCCGCGCCGCACGGCGCGATTTGCGCGGCGTTGTTGCCCCACGTGATGGCGATGAACCTCCGCGCGCTGCGACAACGCGATCCCAACGGCGTGGCGTTATATCGTTACGAAGAGGCGGCGCGATGGCTGGCCGGCGACATGAAGGCCAAAGCCGATGACGGCTTGAAATGGGTGCGCGCGCTCGTCCTCGACTTGAAAGTTCCGCGACTCGGCAGCTTTGGCATTCAACGCGAACATTTCCCCGATCTGGTTGCGAAGGCGGCAAACGCGAGCAGCATGAAGGCAAATCCGATTGTGCTCACGCCGGAGGAATTGACCGAAATTCTGGAACAGGCGTTGTAAGCCGCCGCCAATGCCCAAAGGTTGTCGCCTTCCGTTACTTCATCGCCTGATAAATGGCATAGGTCTGGCCGGGGACCTCAATTTTCAGCGTCTGGCCGTCTTGGGTCGTGTGAATCTCTTTCCCGGCAAGCAGTTTCAGCTTCTGATACCCAACCGGAAAGCTGAATTCAGCCGAAGCGGCACTGGCCGACGGATTGAAAATCATGAGCAACGTTTCTCCGCCGCTGGCCCGTGCATAGACGAACGGGTAGGTGTTTTCCTTCGCGTAAAGCGGAACGAATTCCGCGTAGGCCGCCAGTGCCGGTTCGGTGTGCTTGAGCCGGATGAGTTTCCGGACGCGATTCAGCAGCGAGTTGGGATCTTTCTCCTCCGCGGCGACGTTCGGAGCATCGGAGGCTGAATCCACCGGCAGGTAAAGTTTGGAAGGATCGGCGGTCGAAAAGCCGAGGTTCTTTCCCCCGGTCCATTGCATCGGGGTGCGGGCGCCGGCGCGCGGCTTGTAGCAACCCTCGATCTGCGGCAGGTTCTCCAACTGGCGCATGCCGATTTCATTGCCGTAGTAAAGGAACGGCACGCCGGGCATCGTCATGCCCCACGCCATGATGATTTCGAGGTCGTCGGTGGTGCGCTGGTTGTTCAGCCGCGCGATGTCGTGGTTGCCCAGCGGCAGGCAGATGTAACCTTTGGACCGCGTGTCCTGCCAGGCGGAATAGTAGCCATCCAGGAAATTCTTGATGTTCCCCTTGCCTTCACGGTCGAAAAAACTGTGGCCGTCGGTCATCCCGTTCCCAATGCGCCAGCTTTCTTTCTGGTAAATGTCATTGAAACCCTCGACCCAGTGATAGAAATCGGCATAAAACGCCCCGTCCAGCGCGTCGCGCGGGCCGGACCATTCCGAAACGGTGAAGGCTTGCGGGTAACTGGTGTTGAGGATTTGCCGCACCTCGCGCCAGTAGCCGAGGGTCTCGTGCTTGGGATCTTCGCCCTTGACCAGCGCGCCCGCCATGTCGGCGCGAAAACCGTCGCAGCCCATATCCATCCAGAAGCGCAGGATTTTCTTCATCTCCGCCCGCATGGCGAGCACGTCGGGATGATCGGTGGGCAACTGCCATTTTTTCTCCGGGTCAGGATTGCCGTAGCCCCAGTTGATCGCCGGCTCGTTCCAGAAAAAATTGCTCAGGAAATTGCCGTTGCGATGGCCATAACCGTGGACCCACTGGTTGCCGGACTCGTTTTTCCAGACGTTGTCCGACCAGACGTACCAGTTTGAATAGGGCCCCGGCTTCTGTTCGCACGAGGCGACGAACCACGGATTGTCAATGGCGGTGTAGGTGATGACGTAATCGAACAGGACTTTCAGTCCGCGTTTGTGCGCCTCCGTAAACAGCCGGCGCGCGTCGTCGTTGCTGCCGTAGCGCGGCGCGATCTTGTAATAATTGCGGATGTCGTAGCCGGCGTCGTTGAACGGCGAATCGAACCACGGATTGATCCAGATGGCATCCACGCCAAGGCTCTTGACGTAATCCAGCTTCTGGATGATGCCCGGCAGGTCGCCGATGCCGTCGCCGTTCGAGTCGTAGAACGTCTGCGGATAAATCTGATACACGACGGCGTGGTTCACCCATTCCGGGCAGGCTGGAATGATGTCCTTGCCGGTGATGGTGGCGTCTTGGGCGGCGGCGCTGCCGCCGAACAGCGCGGCGAGCAGGATGGAATAAATTTTCATAGGATGCGCCAAATGGTAAGAAGCCGCGCCTCAAACTCCAATCATTATCTGGCCGGGTTTAGGAATCCTGAAAGGATTCCATCATTCAGCCCAAGGTTGTGCCGTAGGCGCTACCTTGGGTAAAGATCCCCCAAAATCGATCAACCCTGAAAGGGTTGCATCAATCCCACACATACCGCTCGTCAAATTCGATTTCATAGCGTTTCAGGAATTCCCGATATTCATCCTGAAACGATACTTTCCGGTGATGCTCCTTCTGTCCCGCGATGTAATTCCGCACCGTTTCCACCTGCGAGCAGCCAATGGAAAAAATCCCATAACCGTTTTGCCACGCGAAATCATGCAGGTCCGGACTTTTGGTTTTCAGCCAGAGCGACGAGCCGCGTTTGGTTTCCTTGACCATTTCCGCCGCTTCGCAGGTGCGCGAGAGCGTCGAGAGGATGTGAACATGGTCCACCACGCCGCCGATGATGATGGGCTGGCAATCATGATGCGTCAGGATGCCGCCGAGGTAACGGTGCAATTCCTCGCGCAACTCGCGGTCGAGCAGAAACGGGCGGCGGTCTTTGGTGGAGAACACGGTGTGAACCAGAATTTTGGCGAGGGATTGTGGCATAGGGCGATGATGTGGAAAAACGACGCGTGATACAACCTTTTCAGGATTGGCCATCGCCGGATGACAGCTGTAAATGATTCACTCGCGCGTTGCACCACTGGCCACCGGCTTGGACCAGAGACGCATCGCGGGATCCGCTGCATCCGGTTTTGTTTGTCATTTCCGATTGATGGCCAGTTTGATGCCGAAGCCCAGCAGCCCCAGCCCAACCAGGCGTTTGGCCAAGACGCCAGCGTGCTGAAACCGTGAGAGCCTCACCGCGACCGCATTGCCGATGAGTACAAGCCCGGTCTGATACACCAGGCTGATCAGGCTCACATGAGCCATCATCACGCCCAGCGTGGCGGGGCACGAGTCGGAGGTGAGAAACAATGGGAAAAACGCCATGAAGAACATCACGGCTTTCGGGTTGGTCAGACACACAGCGAACGCTTGTCGGAAACACGTCCAATGATTCTGAACTCGCGCCTCACCCGCCCTCTCACCGGCAGCAGGTGCGCGGAGCAGCTTCAAGCCCAGCCAGCACAAATAAACAATCCCCACCCATTGCAACGAGGATAATATGACCGGACGCGCTGCAAGCACCGCCGCCAGACCGAGCACCGCGCCGAGCATGAAGAGAAGGTCGCCGGTCAGCGTGCCGAAGACGGCGCCCATTCCCGAGCGGACGCCATGCCGTGCTGTGGCGTTCAGGATGGCCAGCGTTCCGGGGCCGGGGATGATTTGGAACGCGACAATCGCCGCGACAAAACTCGTATAGTTGTGGATGCCAAACATGGCGTTCTTCAGAGCATAACAGTGTTGTTATAACGCACCGCTTGCACAGCACCGTGCATGAGTGGTTTTGCAACCTTGCCTGCCGTAATGCTCCGATAAAATCAGACCGGCGAATTCCTATCAAGGATTATCACCGGACCGCGTTTTGGCGTTAAATAATTCTTTGCACCGGACCGCGCTTTGCGCGAGATTACCCGCCGTTTATGAGCAAAAAAACCTGCGCCAAAATGCCGGACGCCCAGGGCCACTTCGGTCCCTACGGCGGGCGGTTCGTGCCGGAAACATTGATGCATCCGTTGCAGGAACTGGAGAAGGAATACCGGCGGGCGCAGAAGGACCCGAAGTTCAAGCGCGAGTTCGAGTATTATCTCCGGGAATTTTGCGGCCGGACCACGCCGCTTTATTTCGCCGAACGCCTCACGCGCGAGCTCGGCGGCGCGAAAATTTATCTCAAGCGCGAGGACCTGCTCCACACCGGCGCGCACAAAATCAACAACGCCATCGGCCAGATCCTCCTCGCCCGGCGCATGGGCAAGACCCGCATCATTGCCGAGACCGGCGCCGGCCAGCACGGCGTGGCCACCGCCACCGTCGCCGCGATGTTCGGATTGAAATGCGTGGTGTACATGGGCGCGGTGGATTGCGAACGGCAGGCGCTCAATGTTTATCGCATGAAAATGCTCGGCGCCGAGGTCGTGTCCGTGAAGGCCGGCCAGCAGACGCTCAAGGAAGCCATCAATGAAGCCATGCGCGACTGGGTCACCAATATCCGCACCACGCATTACATCCTCGGCACGGTCTATGGCGCGCATCCGTATCCGGTGATGGTGCGGAATTTCCAGCGCGTCATCGGCGACGAAGCGCGCCGGCAGATTTTGAAACAGGAAAAGCGCCTGCCCGACCTGCTCGTGGCCTGCGTCGGCGGCGGCTCGAACGCGATGGGACTGTTTTATCCGTTCCTCAAGGACAAATCCGTGAAGATGGTCGGCGTGGAAGCGGGCGGCCGCGGCATCAAACCCAACCAGCACGCGGCGCGATTTCACGGCGGCTCACTCGGCGTGTTGCAGGGCACGCGCAGCTACATTTTGCAGGACAAGAATGGGCAGATTCAACTTACGCACAGCGTCAGCGCTGGACTGGATTACGCCGCCGTGGGGCCGGAACACGCGTGGCTGCACGACCAGAAACGTGTGGAATACACCTACATCAAGGACGACGCGGCGCTGGCAGCGTTCATGAAACTGGCGCGGCTGGAAGGCATCATCCCCGCGCTGGAAAGCGCCCATGCGATTGCCGAAGTCATGAAACGCGCGCCGAAAATGGGCAGGAAGAAACTCATCATCGTGAACCTGAGCGGCCGCGGCGACAAAGACGTGACCCAAGTGGCGGACAAGGTGGGATTGCGGATGCCGAAGTAAACTTCTTTGAAAAGGCAAAATGGCGGAGCGAGCGAAAATCAAACGCATTTCTGCTCAAAGGCTGATTGACCGAACTGTTCGGTATTATCTTGAATCAGGAGATTTCAATGGTTTGCCCTTGGATAAAATTTTCGGGAAGCAAATAGAAAAAATCGAAGGGATTAAGGAATTTCTAAAACCGCTGATCGAACAGCAGAGAATCACTGTCAGGTGTGAGGAGGTTGACACAAATCCATTTATAAAGCGGATGGCAGATTTGCCGCCTGACAGAGAAGTGGCACGCCTAAACGAATGGAAGGGTGGAATTTTGAATGCCTATCCGACGCAGAAGGAAATGGCGACCAGAATTCGGCACGAAGATTTTGTTGGTCGGCCTTTTACTTTGGAAATGGCACTCGGCGCGGCTTGGCTTGATTTCAGAGTTTTCGATTTAGGAGTGCTCGAGCAGTATCGAAACGATCCAAGATGATACGTTTGACCAGAAATATCTAGCCGAGCAGCGCATGCTTTTAACAAGAGTCTATGAAATGATGCACGCGTTGCGATTTATATTGGGAAGTCATCCAAAAGTTAAATCTCAAGTCAAAGATGACGACGGTCCGGAAATAGATGAAATTTTAATTTATTGAAAACGTTGCGGGAGTGGAAATGTCTGGATTCGGACACCGGCGAAGATTTGGCGGGCGAACGACCGGAGTTGATCGCACCAAACAGAGGTGAAACTCATCCACCGCCGGTTTCGGGCGCGACACCCGAAACGACCCGCGGGACGCGGGTGCTACCACATTTACTCCACGCTTTCATTGTTCCCCGGCTTTCCAATCCGAGCGTCACCGTTTATTTTGTGTCGGTTAAACTATGGATGCCGCACGACAACTGCTGCGGCTGGCGCCGCAAGGCTGGGTGGGATTGCTCCTGCTGGCGGTGTGCTGGCCGTTGAACTGGATGCTGCCGGGCGTGCGCACGGCCTACCTGTTCTTCCCGCTGTGGCTGGGCTACATCCTGGTCGTGGACGCGCTGGTCTGGCGGCGCGCCGGCACGTCGCTGTGGACGCGTTCGTGCCGGGGATTCGTCCTGCTCTTCATCCTGTCCGTGCCGGGCTGGTGGCTGTTTGAAATCATCAATTGGCGGACGGGCAACTGGGAATATCTCGGCGCCGGCACCTTCACCCCGCTCGAATACTACGCGCTCTGCACGCTGTCGTTTTCCACCGTCATGCCGGCCGTGTTCGAAACCGCGGAACTGGTGCGGACGTTTCGCTGGGTGCAGTCGCTCCGGCCCGGCGCGCGTGTTCCGGACACATCCCGGGTTGGTCTGGGATTGCTGTTCGCCGGACTGGTCCTGCTGGCGTTGACGCTGGCCTGGCCGAAATTTTTCTATCCGCTGGTCTGGATTTCACTGGCGTTCATCTTCGAGCCGGTGAACCGCCGGCTGGGCCGGCCGCATTTTCTGGCATGGCTGCAACACGGCGACTGGCGGCCGGTGATTTCGCTGTCGCTCGGCGCGCTGATTTGCGGGTTCTTCTGGGAGATGTGGAATTTCTGGTCCTGGCCGCAATGGATTTACCACACGCCGGGCGCGCAGTTCCTGCACGTCTTCGCCATGCCGCTGCCGGGTTACGGCGGTTACATCCCGTTTGCGCTGGAACTGTTCGGGCTGAAAAATCTTCTCTGGGCGCGCGGGCCAAAACTGGAGCTTTGAACCAGGGCCTTCAACGGCAACCCGCCGCAGTTGCAAAGTCTGAAGAACCTGGAATAGCAGGCCCGCCCCGGCGGCCAGCGCCCCGAGGCTCACCAGCCGAAACAGCCACAGAACCAAGTTGTCCGATTGATTGCCCGTCACCCAACAAAACGCCGCCGCCAGGAGAACCCCCCCCCCCCAGCGGCGAGGTGAACGAGTGCAGACGTTCGCCGGGAGTAAAAACGAGGCCGTGGCCGGTCGCCAGGTTTCGACTGACGCGGAAGGTGATCCAATAATCCTCCCACGCATGTTGAGTGAAGGCCGCGAACACAAGGCCGACCAGCAGCTCAGCTCCCGCGACCAGCACCGCCTACCTGATTGCCGCCGTTTTCATGGGGCGGAAGGATCGTCCGCCAGCCCACGAGGTCAAGGTTGCGCGCGCGCGCGCACCTTGATCCTGCCCCCGGCGGGAATTCCGCCTTCAAAAATGTTCCGGGCTTCGTCACCGGGGGAAATTTTCCGCCGGTTGGAAGCGCACAAATTATCTCGGACCACCCGGATTGATTTGTTGCGCCAGCTTAAGGGTCTGCTCGACGACGCCATCGGTGTTGAGATACTCAAATTGTGCAAAACGACCGGCCGAGTGAATCCCCCGGCTCAAGAGATAATTGAGCACGAAATCGGCATTCCGCCGATGATCCAAATCATAAATGACATACGCATAAGGTTCAAAACGGATGGTGGTATCAATGACATCGCCCCGCTCGATGAATTTTTGCGCCACGAGTCCCTGAAGGACCTGTTCGACAATCTGCTGCTGCGGCAAAGAAGCCAGATACCCTCCGGGACGGAAGGTTACCTCGGCCATGAGCGTGCTTTGATTGTCGGGTAATTTGTAATTGTCGCCGAAAAAGTTCAATTTGCAAAGGCGATGGAAAATGATGTTTTTGTCGGGAATGTAAATGCCAAGGTGATCGCCAATATTGTCTTTTTTTACCTGAACCATGACGATGTAAATGGAATTGTATTTCAGGTTATTGAGATGATGTTTGGCCTCCTCCGAAGCGTCCAAAATTTTGAAAAGCTCATGCAGCGGCATGCAGTTGACAATCTGGGTGGCTTCAACTGCTCCTTGATTGGTGTGAACAACCCATCCGGTGTCCGTCTGTTGCAACCGTTGGATTTGAACCCCCGTATGAATGCGATGCCCTTTTGCCTGGGCGCGGTCGCGATAGGCATTAACCAGGGTTTGAAAACCTCCCGACTTTGGATAATGAAAGTACAGTTGATGGGTGTAGCCCTCCGTGGCAATGCCGTTGGCGGATTTTATGACGTCTTCCGGGGGGGGCTTGGGTATTCGATCCACCATCTGCGTATCCATGAATGACGGGTCAAACTTCCAAATCTTTTCATTGTAGGGCTGGAGATAAAGGCGGGTGATGCCTTCGCCGAAGGTGGACAGAAAAAACTGAAGCATGTTCGCCGGTTTGTAGTGCTCATAGGGATTCGATAAAAACTCTTTCAAGCAATAATCCCTTTCTTCGGCATCCAGCGCCGCGAGATCGTTCTCGAAGGGATATTTTACAAATCGCCCCTTGCAAAGGACCCGATTGGAACGCCGAATTCGATTGGTTTCGATCATCGTGGTATGCAGATCGAGAACCTGCTTGTTCTTCGAAAAAATAATGTGCGGCCCGATATCGTGGACAATGCCATTCATGGCATAGCTCCGGCTCAGACCCCCAACCTCCTTTTTGCTTTCGAGAATTATGGCGTGACGGTCGACAAACGACGCCAAAGAAAGTCCAGCAATGCCGCCACCAAGAATAACCACATCCGTCTTCATGTCATGAAAATCGATTTAAAATTTGTTCTTTGACCGATCGTTTGAGAAGCTGGATCGGCGAATTTGCCGCGCCGCAGCTTCATCATGCGCGGCTTATGGTTTGTCCCCCGGCGCGCAAAGGGTCTAACCTCAAGTTAACCCCCGTAAGGGGCGCCGTACATCTCCCTCGCGGCGGTTGTCGCCTGATTCTTTTGTTTGGCTCCCTGTTTTTGAACTCCGCAAGCCGAAAACGGCCGCTTGATCAACCATAAATATTTTTGGGATGCCGCGTCCGGCCGCCGATCCGGTAAACCACCAAATCGCGCAGCTCGACCAGAACCCTGGCGGCAAAAAGCAACTCCGCACCGGTTATGGATTTGGCCGCCTGGGCGATTTCCCGGGACTGCTCCGGATTTCCGCCCTGCCGGACTCGTTTTGATTTGATGCCGGCCCGGACGGCCAGCATGGCTTTCAACTTCAACCGGCGGCGCGGGCTGATCCCGCGGCCCCGGAAGCCTTCCATCAATTCCATGGCCCGCCATTCATCCTGGACCAGACACTCGGTTTTGGGCGCAAACGCGCTGGTTCCATTCGCGTTGTGCCAGCGGTATTTGCCGAGCGGAAGGTTCACCTTCACGATTTTTTGACTGTGTGATGCCCATTCCGCCCAGAAAACGGCGTCCGCCACGATCGGCAGGTCCAACCGAAACCGGCACGGCGCTTTTTGAAAATTTGTTTTCAACAGGCTTGAGGCAAAAGCCTGGTTGCCAAAACCCGCCTGATGCTTCAGATAATCATCCCTGGCCAACTCTGTTATTTTTCCGTCCACCCTGCCCGAAAAGCTCAACCGGCGGTTCTGCTCATCAATGCGCTCATCCAGGCAGAAGGCCAGGCCGAGGCCATCACAGTTTTCCAGTTGCCTGGTCATCACCTCGTAAAACTGCGGTTCGATCCAGTCGTCGGCGTGCAGGATTTGCAGATATTGCGCCTCGGGGGCGTATTCCAATCCATGATTCATGCTGCCGAAGGCGCCCAGCCGTACGGGTTCCGGAACCCACTCGCATTTTATGGCTTGGAATTCTTTTACGGTTCGCTCCGTGTTGTCTTTGGAACCGCCGTCCAGGACAATGACCCGGCTGGGCCGAACCGTCTGCTTGGCCAGCGATTGCAAAGTTTGAATGATATAAGGTTCCCCGTTATAAACCGGGATAACCGTGACGATTTGCGGGCTCATTGTTAAGTGGTGAGCATACAAAAGCGCACTGGAATTACAATGCCAATCCGAACTACAAGCCGGTCGGATGATCAATGAAAATCGCCGGCAGCTTGAATTTTTTGGAAAGCTCCGCCGCCAAAGCTTTCACACCGAAAATTTCCGTCGCATAGTGGCCGCCGTAAAAGACGTTGAGGCCCAGTTCCTCCGCCAGCGCGTATGTCCAATGCGGACCTTCCCCGGTAATGAAGGTGTCCACGCCCTCTTCCGCCGCCTGTTTCAAATCGCCGCCCGCGCCGCCCGTCACGACGCCGATGCGCTCGCAAATTTCCCTGCCGCCGGGAATGATTCGCGGCTTGCCGCTGATTGCGCGCGCAAGCCTCGCGGCAAGTTCTGCGCGGGAAATCCTGGCGCGTGACCAAAAACCAATGGGCTGGCCGTGGGTGACAAAAAACGGCCGCAGTTTTTTCAACCCCAGCGCGGCGCAGAGTTGCGCGTTGTTGCCGAGCCGGGGATGCGCATCGAGCGGCAGATGCGAACTGTAAACCGCCAGATTATTTTCAACCAGAAGCCGCAGCAGTTCGTATTTTTTGCCCGTCCACGGTTGTGCTAGCGACCAGAACAGTCCGTGATGCACGATCATCAAATCCGCTTTGGCGGCAATGGCGAGTTTTGCGGTGGCGAGGCTGGCGTCCACCGCCGCCGCGATGCGCGTGACGGCGCCGGAGTTTGCAACTTGCAAGCCGTTCACGGCCCCGTCATAGTCTCCGGTTTCTTTTGTGCGCAGATGCCGGTCGCAATGCTTGACGATGGTGGCGAGAGAAACTGTCGTCATTTATGTTTGATTATTGCTGCTGCCTTGTTTTTGGCGAACCATTTTTGCGATTCCCCAAACGATGAGAACGCCGCCCAGCACGGCCAGCGCGGCCCCGCTGTTGGTTCCCACCAAAACGAGGTTTCCTGACAATCCACCAATGACCATGATGACCCCGATTATTATTTTTACCATATCGTTCCTTTTTTTGTCTGTTGGGTGGAGAAGCAAATCCTTCAAGCCGTTGTGTTGGGCCCCTCGCGTTTGCCGAATATTTTCCGGAACCATGCCGCCACCGCCACGAAAGCAATGATGATGAATTTTTTCGCGGCCAGCAGGAAAACCCAGAATAATTTGAAGAAACCCAGCTTGGCGGCAATCCCGCCCGCGACCAGCGCCGCAATGCCGTAGGTGGCCACTTTGTCCGCCTTGGGATCGAAATCGGCATACCGGCTGCCGCCGCTGAAATCCACCATGCTCAAAATCTGCGGCGTTTGTTTTTCGATTTCGCCGAGCTGATTCATGCTCGCCACCGCGTCCAAAACCAGCACTCCCCGCCGCCCCAACATCCGGATGTCGTAATTCAGTGTGTTGTCCGCCTGATGGCCGAATTTCAATTCCTTGGCCCAGTACAATTTGTGCGTGGCCGCGTCATAACGGGGTGGCTCCGCCCAGCCCACCAATTCGATCGCCGGATAGCCCTTGGCGGTGCGGGTCTTGTTGTTTTCATGGGTGGCCTCCTGCATTTCCTTCAACAGCTTGTCGTAGTTGATCTTGCCGGCGTCATCATCTTTCACATAACCGTCGTCCGCATAGGAAATGGTCACCACCCAGCAATCTTCATCCAGCGGGGTTTTGTCCGCGGGGATCAACAGTCCCAGCGTCTTGGTGGAGGGCGGATTGTGCCAAAGTTTGACCAGCACCGTCTCGGCATCGTTTTGATTGAGGTAGTTGAAGTTCGTCGGAACATTGAGCGTGGCCAGGCCGTCCCGGATTTTGATTTCGCCTTGTTGGTATTTCAGCCCCTCGACGAGCTTCTTTGCTTCGGCGCGGGTTTTGGGATAATCCTGCGCCCGGCCAGCACCAGCGGCAGTCATCAGCCCGGCTAGAAACGCTATAATGAGTTTGGTTTTCATGGTTTTGCAGGGGTTAGTGGTTGCCGGGCCCGGAATAAAAACCGTTTGACCGTAAACCGCCGGATTGGCTGGGCGTCGGAGCCGGCATGATCTGTCCGCCGCGGCAGGCCGCGTCATCCCCCAGCTTTAATGCCGTCCACGTGCGAGAAGCTTCGTGAACTGTCGTTGAAAACACAAACGCCAGGTGCCATTTGACGCCGTCGGTCATGCCCGCAGTCACGGGACGCGATGCTATAAGGCCGAAAAGGATTGTCAATTCCGGTTCCCAGCACTGGAGATGACAGCGTCCGGGTTTGAGTGGAGCGCGCTGCGTTTTCCACCCGCTGCGGCTTCACTGGTGAAACCAGTTGTAGGCGTTCGGGAAAAGCCGCCAGTCAATGAAGGTTTCCGAAATCAGCATGAACAAAACCATTCCCACCAAAACCACCGGGCGGAGCCAACGGTTTTTCACGCGGCACAACACGCGGTCGAGTCCGTAAAGGTAGAGCAGCAAAAATGGAATTAACGCGCCGAGCATCAACCGGCCGGACGTGAAATATGGGTGCGCGCCCGACGGATAGAAGCAGTCGTTAAAATCGTAAATGATGGACAGGAACCCCAGAAACGCCACCGCCGCTAGGAAACACAAAAAACCGAACCCCAGCGCCTGCCGTTGCGCCCCGGTCAAGGCGGTGGAGCGTGAAAGCAGGACCACCACCGCCATTCCGACAAAACCAACGGATGAAATGGCGTAAATCGCGTTCACTGCCGGCGACGCCAGCGGCTGGCGATGCCAGAGAAATTCTCCCTGCCAGAACGTGGCCATGAGGCCCGACACAAAAGTCCAAAAACCCTGCGGCGTGAAAATCGGATGCTGCCACCATTCGCCGAACGGCTTGGGCGTCCAGTTGAGAAATTGAATTTTCGCCGCCGTACCGGTGAAATCGCCGAAGGCATGCTTGCACCAGGCCAGCCAGGTAATCATCGGCAGGCCCGCGCACAACGCCAGCAACGCCAGTGCCGGACCGGCGGCGCGCAATTTTCCCGACCGGGCCAGACATCCCGTTTTGAACAGCACCACCAGCCCGGACGCAGCCAGGAGGGGCAGGTTGCTGATTTTGGTCAGGAACGTCGCCGCGAGCGCCAGACCAGCGAGGGTTCCGAGCCGGACCCCCGGAATTTCCGCGCGCAACAACCGCACCAGCAAAATGAACGCCACGCCAAAGGCCAGCGGCGACAGAACGTCGTTTTGAATGGAGTAAAAGGCGCTTTGTGGGATGAACGCGAGCAGCGCCGGAACCCCGAGCCGTAAAAATTTCCGTTCCGGGAAAACCAATCGCGCCGCCAGGTACCCCAGCCAGACCAGCGCGACAACGAAGAAAAGGTTGAGGAAGCGGAGCCAATACAGCAAAGGCCCGTCGTGAAATCCGCACCCCTTTCCCAGACGCCACCACAAAGCCGCGAGCGCGTAATATAGCGGCGGCTGTGCCGCTTCATAATTCGTCACTGCCCGCCACGCCATCGTTTTGGCGACCAGGGCCGGGCGGACTTTTTCCAGGGGCTGCGTCCACGGTGGCGGTGGAAACTGTCCATCGGGGTAATTGGCCGGATTTCCCACATACTCCGGTGAGCCGTACAATGTGGCGTAAGGCACCACCTCGGCGGATACCGGCTCCAGCGAACGGGGGATGTGTCCCTGTGAATACTTGACCGCCAGATCAAGGTGGATTTGCTCGTCCACATTGTTGAAAAACGGGGCCGCCGCCGAAAAAACAAAAACATGCGCCGCGGCAAGCAGGCACAACAGCCAGACGATTCTGCGCTCCTGCGTTTCAGAAGAAGTGGCGGGCGGATTGGAATCTGCGGCGTTCACACCATTTTTTATTGCGCGGTCAAATTAAAGCACGCGCGGCAAATCACAAGTCCAGGTCTCAAGGATCTTCCCGGCGGCCAATCCCCGCCGTGCTCGACTTCCCCGCGGTGACGACTGGAATTTGAATCTCCCGCTCGAGAAACCTGGCGGCACCCCGTGTTAATCCTTGATGCAAATGCGCCGGCCCGATTTCTTCGGGGCCTGATATTGGGCAGGGTTACAAAAACCACTCAGGCATGACGTCGTCGTCTCTGGTTTTGCTCCCTCCGGTTGCTCGTCTGGGGCATACGGCCCGATGGGTGGTCCCTTGGCCGTCGAATCTCTCGCGCATTTCCTCGGGCTTGTTCCAGTTCTTGTTTCGTTGACGTGCAGGTGCTGGGGACAGATTTAACCCCCGCGGGAAATTCGCAGCTATTTGATCCACTTCACTTCCTGCGGTGGCTGGAAGGTCTCCAGCCGGAGCAGCAATTTTTCCGCGTCTTCCTCCACCATGACCAGTTCGCGGTGTTTGGGACGGATGAAGCCTTCGCGTGTTGCGTGGTCGAAAAACTCCAGGATGCCGCGGTAAAAACCCGCCACGTCCAGCAACCCGAATGGTTTTTTATGATAGCCAAGCTGGCTCCAGGCCAGCACCTCGCAAAACTCCTCGTAGGTCCCATACCCGCCGGGGAGAGCAATAAAACCGTCGGCGAGTTCGGCGATCAGCGCCTTGCGCTCGTGCATGTTTTTTACCGCGCGCAAGTCGGGCAGTTTTTCATGCACCACTTCCTTGATGACGAGCGATTGCGGGATCACGCCGATGACGTGTCCCCCGTTCTGAAGCGCGGCGTCCGCCAGAACGCCCATCAGCCCGACGCAACCGCCGCCATAAACCAGTTCGATTCCGCGTTTGGCCAGCTGGCGTCCAAGGTTTTCCGCCGCTTCGGCATAGGCGGCGCGGGTGCCTTTGTTCGAACCGCAAAAAACGGCGATGCGTTTCATGTTTGCTCCGCCTGGCGAACGTTGGCGATGAACGCGCGCACCCTGGCGTGGTCCTTTTTCCCGGGCGACGATTCCACCCCGCTGGAAACGTCCACGCCGAACGGCTGCACCTTTCGTACGGCGGCGGCAACATTTTCCGGCGTCAATCCGCCGGCAAGAAAAAAAGGTTTGGCAAATTTTTTCGCCTCGACGGCCAGATCCCAGTTGAATTTTTCGCCCGTGCCGCCGCGGTTTGCTGCCGAGTAAGCGTCGAGCAGCCAGGCCTCGGTGGGGTATTTCGGCAGCTCCTTAAGTGATTCGGCGTCGCGGATGCGGAACGCTTTCATGCTCATCAGGCCGAACCGCATGCAAAATCTCGGCGTTTCGTCTCCGTGAAACTGCAGCAGGCCCAGGCCGCATTCCCCGATGGCGCGAGTGACCCATTCCTCCGCCGCATTCACAAAAACTCCAACGCGCAGGACGGTTGCGGGTAGCTGTTTTGTAATTTTGGCGGCTTTGGTTATGGTCAGGCGCCGCAGGCTTTTTTCATAAAAATTGAAGCCCAGCGCGTCCGCGCCGGCCTCAACGGCGGCTTGCGCGTCGGCCAGGTTCGTGATCCCGCAAATTTTGACCCGTGTGCTCATTTTGGGGTTTCGTTGTTCGTTTTGCGATTGACGAGACTTTCGCCCTTAACTGCGTAAATCGTAAATCGTAAATCGGATTTTGCAACTGAGGCTTTTTCCCGCGCTTTTTTCTCGCCGGCTTGCTTCTTTCTTCCTCAGTATATGCTTGATCCCACGGACGATTTTCTTCGATTTCAACGCCACGACGACGCTCGACCCGGCGGTGCGCGAGGTCTTGCTGCCGTTTTTCGGCGAGATTTGGGGCAACCCGTCGTTCGTGCATCTTGTCGGCCGGCGCGCCCGGGCGGTGCTTGACGATTCGCGCGGCCGCGCTGCTAAAATCCTTGGTTGCAAGCCGAGTGAAGTCGTTTTCACCAGCGGCGGCACCGAGAGCAACAATCTCGCAATTTTGGGGCCCGCTCGGCTGCTCAAACCCAAAGGCCGGCATTTGATCACTTCAACCATTGAACCCCACGCGGTGCTGAATTGCTTCGATTCCCTCGATAAAAAGGAAGGTTTTGAAGTCTCGCGGCTGCCAGTGAATTCGGAGGGGCTTGTTTCCTTGGACGTTTTGAGGAAGTCCATACGGCCAGACACGATTCTGGTTTCAATCATGGCGGCGAACAATGAAATCGGCACGATCCAGCCGGTCGCCGAACTCGGCGCGGTTTGCCGAGAGCGCGGAATTGTTTTCCACACGGATGCGATCCAATGGTTTGGCAAGGACCCCGTTGAATGCGCCGTCTTTTTCAATGCGGTTCTGGTTTCGGCCTGTGCTCACAAATTCCACGGGCCGAAGGGGGCAGGGCTGCTTTATATCAGATATAGTCAATCAAGTGCTGCCTGAAATTGTTCGTCGGGCACAACGTGGAAATAACCCGTCGTTTTCCTGTTAATGGATTGAGAACTTTGTGGAAAACTCCAACTTTGGACGATGAGCAGTTTTAAATTCCTGCCATTCCCATTTTCTTTTCTTTACAAAACTCAGTGGCTGCCTTGACATTTAAAGTTGTTTGCTTTATTCACAGCCCTTAATACGGATAATTTAAAGTTAGGAAAGAATTACTATTAAACGCGCATGAACCTTACCATTGCCAAGGAACAAATTCTCACCGGCCTGCAAGCCGTTCAAAATGTTGTCAGTACGCGCACGACGCTGCCCATTCTTTCCAATGTGCTGGTGCGCGCCGAGGGTGATCGTGTGGAATTCACCGCGACAGATTTGGACGTGACAGTCGCTTGCAAAGTAGAAGCGAAGGTGAAAAAGGGCGGCAGCACAACTGTCCCGGTGAAAAAGCTGTTTGGCATAGTCCGAGAATTGGGCGGCAATGAAATAGACATCGAGACCGACGAAAAAAACGTCACCAGCATCCGTTGTAACGCCTCTTTTTATAAGATCAACGGCCTGGGAGCGGATGAGTTTCCTCCCTTGCCAAAATTCAAGGACGACAAGAAAGTTTCCCTGCCCCAGGAAACGGTGAAGGCGATGATGCGCAAAACCTCGTTCGCCGTGTCCACCGACGAATCGCGTTACGTCCTCAATGGCATTTTCATCAGTTTGAAAGACCACAAAATGACCATGGTGGCCACCGATGGCCGCCGGCTCGCGCTGGTGGATGAGGAAGTGGACATCGCCGAGAAAAGCAGCGGCGAATTCATTGTGCCGGCCAAGGCGGTGACCGAATTGAACCGGCTGCTTCAGGACAAAGGGGACGTGGAAATCAAATTCGGGGAGAACCAGGCGTCATTCGCGCTCAAGGACGACAAGGGATTTTCCGTGCTCGTCATCACGAAATTGATCGAGGGCAATTACCCGAATTACCGCCAGGTCATACCCGCCGAGGTGAAGGAGCGCGTGCCGCTCAGTCGCGAGGAGTTTCTGCAGGCCCTGCGCCGCGCCGAAATCATGACCAGCGAAAAGGCCAATTCCGTCAAGCTCACATTCGGCAAAAACAACCTCGCCATCACCGCCAATTCGCCGGAAGTCGGCGAGGCGCGCGAAACACTGGCGGTGAACTACAAAGGCAAGGAAATCGCCATCGCCTTCAATCCGCGCTACCTCATCGACCCGCTCAATTCATTGACCGAGGACGAAGTGTTCTTTGAATTGATTGACGAACTCAGCCCCGGCGTTCTCAAGATCAATGGCCCGTTCCTCTATGTCGTCATGCCCATGCGGTTGAGCTAAAAAACAGGCGGCAAATTTCCATGAAGCAAAAATTGATCATTTTGACAGTTTTGCTGTTCGCCTTTGGAATTCATGCGGCCTTGGTTGAATATTCTTATACGGGGAAAGAAACGTTTACGGGTGCCGGCAATCTGGTAACATTCACATATTCGGAATAATGATTTACGACACCATATCAGCAAACGTGACTTTTGTTGGTTGGCGGAGCAAGAAATTTAAAATCGTCGACACAATCACAGGCTCAAGTTCCACTTCAATCGTTAAAATTTATTGGGTTAACACACATACAAACTTGCATTTCACCACAGTAACGGGACTCGAATCAAAAACCTATACTGTCATAACACATTCCTCATCAGGAACGAACACCAACGGGATTTATCAAGTGGACGATTGGATGAACAGCGGCCAGAACGAAACATTAACAATTGCGGCCAACACAATATTTGTGTTTCCGAAACGCTTCACCAGAAGCAACAACTGGAGCATAAGTCCCGAAGACAATGGCAACGACTGGTTGGAAACCTGGGGTGAAACCATGACTTTTTCCGCAAGCCGGACCCAATCCGACAACAATGAAAATTTAAGCAGCGACGAAGTTGTAAACACAATAGTCACTAATTTGCAAAGCAAGGGATATTCGGAACAATAAGCCCTGAGGCAAAAGCCTACATTTGCTCCACGACTTCAATTCCGAGAACGTCCAAGCCCTGTTTCAAAACCCGCGCGGTCAAATCGCATAGCGCCAGACGCGAAGCCCGCGTGGCTTCGTCGGCCTTGAGCACGGGACAATTTTCGTAGAATGACGTGAACTTCCCGGCCAGCGCGAAGAGATAATTGCACAGAAAATTCGGGCGATATTCCTCCGCCACCGATTCCAGCGTCAGCCCAAAATTTAACAGATGCCTGGCCAGCAAGGCCTCTTCCGCTGCCGCCAATTGGATGTTGGATGTTGGAGGTTGAAGGTTGGATGTTTCCCCCGTCTTCCGAAAGATGCTTTTGATCCGCGCATACGCATATTGCAGATACGGCGCGGTGTTGCCTTGCAGCGCCAGCATCTTGTCCCAACTGAAAACATAATCGCTCTGCCGGTTCGGCAGCAGGTCGGCGTATTTCACGGCGCCCAGCCCGACCACCCGCGCAATCTCGCGGCGTAGCGCCTCCGGCAAAACCGGATTCTTTTCGGAAACGATTTTAAAAGCCCGCTCTTCTGCTTCATCGAGTAAATCGGCCAGTTTCACCGTCTCGCCGCTGCGGGTTTTGAACGGCTTGCCATCCTCGCCCAGAATCGAGCCGAACCAGACGTGGGCCAAAAAAAGTGTCGAGTGTCGAGCGTCGAGTGTCGAGTGCCAGCGGCGGAACGCGGTAAACACTTGCTGGAAATGCAACTGCTGCCGGCCGTCGGTGACGTAAATAATTTCATCCGGATGCCAGGTCTCCAGCCGGTACGCCAGCGTGGCCAGGTCCGTGGTCGTGTAATTGAACCCGCCGTCGCTTTTGCGGATGAGCGCGGGCTGTTCCTTGAGCTGGGGCAGGTCGTCGAAGAAAACGGCCATCGCACCTTCGCTTTCGCGCGCGATGCCCCTGGCGACAAGTTCGTCCACCAGCGGTTTGAGGCGCGGATTGTAAAAGCTTTCGCCGAAAGTGTGGTCGAACTTCACGCCCAGCCGCCCGTAAATCGTGTCGAACTGCTTTTGCGACAGCGCAATCATCTCGTGCCAGATCTTCAGGTTTTCAGCGTCCCCGCCCTGGAGTTTGACGAGTTCCTGGCGGGCGGCGCCCCGGACGGTTTCCTGAGCTTCACTGGTGGCGCTGACCAATTTATAGAGCCGTTCCATCTCGCCGAGGGGATCGGCTTTCAGCGCGTCGGGCCTGAGATGATGTTTCCAGCCCAGCAGCAACATGCCGAACTGCGTGCCCCAGTCGCCGATGTGGTTGTCGGTGACGACGCGGTGCCCGAGCAGACGCAACGTGCGCGCGAGGCTGTCTCCGAGGATCGTGGAGCGGATGTGGCCCACGTGCATCGGCTTGGCCACGTTTGGCGAACTGAAATCAATCACGACGGTCCGAGGAATCGCGGTTTTATCGAAAAACAAATGTTCGCCGCGGACGGCCGATTCCAGAGTTTGTACGAGACAAGAGCTTTTCAGCCGGAAATTCAGGAAGCCGGCACCGCCGATTTCGACTTTTTCGTAACAATTGCCGACGTCGAGTTTGGCGAGCACGTCGGTGGCAAGCCGGCGCGGATTCATTTTCCGTGCCTTGGCCAGCGACATGAGCGCGTTGCACTGATAGTCGCCGAACTTCGGATCGGGACATGGGCGGACGAGAACGGCGGAGGTCTCAGCCGCCGGCAGGACCGCACGGACGGCCTGTTGCAAAATCAGTTCAATCTGTTTGTTCGGCAGCACGGAAAATATTTAACCACGGATGGACACGGCTTGCCACGACGAAGTGAAACGAAGGCGGGATGGACACGGAAAAAAATTCCGAGGGCCGGAACGGAACGCGGCGGTCCCACCCGCAGCAGCCAGGATTGTCAAATGAGCGCACGAAATTCCGAGAGTTTTGGTGTTGTCGTACGTGCTGCGGCTGAGACAGCCACGCGCCGCAGGATCATTTTTTCCCGTATTCCTTGATGATATTGAGCATCGCATCGGCGTCGGGAGCTTCTTCGAGCGCTGAGCGAAAATCGGGTTTATGAAGGAACTTGGCGATGTTGGCCAGGGTGTGGAGATGTTTCTGGAACTGGCCCTGCGGCACGAGAAAAAGCATGACGAGTTTAACCGGCTGGTTGTCGAGCGCGTCGAAGTTGACACCCGCCTTCGAGCGGCCCAATGCGCCGACCACTTCGTAAATCAGGTCGGTCGAAGCGTGGGGAATGCCAATGCCAAACCCGATGCCGGTGCTCATCGAGGTCTCGCGCTTCTTGACGGCGGCCGTCACGGCGGCGCGGTCGCCGGGCTGGATTTTCCCGGTGGCGACGAGATTCTCAATCAACTCGTCAATCGCTTCCCAGCGATTGGCCGCGCGCAAGTCGGGAAGAATCTGCGCTTTGCTTAAAATATCACCCAAGTCCATACGTTGCTTCTTTAATGATTGAACCCATTCGCGCTTTAATTCAAGACAGAAATATCGACAAATTTCAGGTTGAATTATTCGAACAGCCGCGCCAGCCAGTTGAAAACCTGTCCCGCGCCCTCCAGCCACCAGCCCAACGCGTGGAAAACACTGACTTTCGCGGTCAAAAACGGCAGGCCAAACAGCAACACCCCGGCGTTGCCGAGGAAAATGATTACCGCCGAAAACAACCAGCCCTGCGACGTAATGTCCGATTGCCGCGTTTTCAAGGCGTGCCAGGTCAAGGTCACATGAAACGCGTACGTCGCGCCAACGCACAGATGAAACCAGACCAGATAATTCCACCAATCCCAAAAGAATTGGCCAAGGGCGAACACCGCAATGATCAGTGCCGTGTAGAAGGGGAAAAAATAAGGCGCTAGGGTGATGACAAAATTGGTTTTGCTCACGACAACATGGCCGCCGGCGGAAGAGACCTTCATTTTTTTCACCTGCCCGCCGAACAGCCACGTCCACAAGGCATGCGTCAATTCGTGGCCGAAGACATAAAACCACATCGGCTTGGGCAGCAGCAGAAAAATCACCACCCAGCACGCCGCGCCCGCCAGCAACGGCACCCAAACCACGTCCGCCCTGCCGCTGGCGCGCAACACCAGCCACAACGCCCGCGCCGCACCGGCGCAAACCGGCAGCAGCAAGATGGCAATGATGAACTTGATCCACTTCGGCACGCGGCCAGAATTCAGAATTCGGAAATCAGAAGCCAGAAGAAAGATAAGTTGGAGTTCAAACTTCGGCGCGTCCGGGGCAGCCGGAAGCTCGGACTTCAACTTAAACCGCCGCTTGCGGCAGAAGTTTGACCGACAACGGAATGCCCGCCTGCGATTTGTCATCCAGCCGCACATCCACGGAATACAATCCCGCCTCGGCGAACTTCAATTGCTGGATGTTGATGATGAAATTGCGCGTGAGAAAATGCACGTCGTCCGGCAGCGAGACGACCACCGGGATTTCGATGGGCGGCATGATGCTGTGCCCGTCGGCGTTGACGAAGTTCAGCTTGAGCTTGTGTGTGCCCTCGTCGCTGGCGTTGAACGTGACGCGCAACGCGACGGCGCACTGCGGATGCACCGCGGGCAATTGCGGTGTGAAAATCGTGTCGAACGAGCCCAGCAGGTTGAGCTTGCCGTGGTCCTCGGTCGCCGCATCGCACAAAACAGCCACTTGAATGTTCATGCCTCAAGATTAAGCCACAATTCCGCGAATTGGCACGAATTTCTTTCAACCAATTTTCCCGCTTGACATACATATAAACTCTATGTATCGTGACTCTATGATTCGAAAAGAACTGGTCGCGGCATCGGCGGAGCCGCTGATTTTGTCCCTGCTGTCCCGGGGCGAGAGCTACGGTTATGCCATCATCCAGGAGGTCAAGGCCCGCTCCGACGGCAAGCTGCAATGGACGGATGGGATGCTCTACCCGGTATTGCACCGGATGGAACACCGGGGGCTGATCAAATCGCGCTGGGGCGAAAGTGAAACCGGACGGAAGCGGAAATATTACTCGCTCAAAAAAGACGGCAAAACGGCAATGGCCAAACACCACGAACAATGGTCACTGGTGCATTCGGTTTTGGTCGGCCTGCAAAAGGAACAATATGTTTAACCTCGAACAATCAATCGCGGCTTGGCGGCAGCAAATGCTGGCTGCCGGAATCAAAACTCCCGTGCCGCTGGAGGAATTGGAAGGCCATCTGCGCGAAGACATCGAGCGGCAGATGAAATCGGGATTGAACGCGCAACGGGCTTTTGAAAATGCAATACAACACATCGGAAAGGCGAATATGCTAAAAAGTGAATTTGCGAAAGTTGACGCAACGAAGGTCGCAAACAGGTTGAAACAATGCCAGATCATCATGGTTGCCTGCTTGGGTGTGGAATCGTTGTTCTGGACAACCTGCCTCCTCTTGAAAAAGGGACGTTTTTCGGAAATAACCGCCGCGCAGCAAATGTCCGGGCTGGCGGCCGTTGCCGTGATGATTTTGCTCGCGGGCATCGGGCTATCCGGCCACAGTCCTGTCATCTTGAGGCGGAAAGTGAGGGATCTGATTTGCACTTCAAATGGCAGGCTGTTGGGGCTATTGTGGGTGTGGGTTTTTGGCTTCGTCATTGGGCCGGTGGACACCTTTTTCGTACTTCCCAATTACGCCGGGGGATTTCTTTGGATCATGCTGCCCCCGGCCGGAATTCTGTTTGGTTTCATTGGCGGACTGGAAAAAGCCGCTATGAAAAAAACCGCGATGGCGGATTTGTCAGCCGGGCAGAGTTGACCGTGCCTCCAGAAACTTTTTCAATTCCACCGCCGCCTTGCCGCCGAAACCCGGCACGGCGGCGATTTGTTCCAGCGTGGCCGTCCGCAATCGCTGCACCGAGCCGAATTTTTTCAGCAGCGCCTGCTTGCGCCGCTCGCCAATGCCGGGAAATTCGTCGAGCACGCTCTCCGAAATCCGCTTGATGCGCAACTGCGCGTTGTAGCTGTTCGCCACGCGATGGCATTCGTCGCGAATTCGCTGGAGCAACTTCACCGCCGGATGATTCAGCCCCAGCCGCAGCGGTTTGCTTTCGCCCGGCTGGTAAATTTCCTCAAACTCCTTCGCCAGCCCGATGACCGGAATCTTTTCGAGTCCGAGTTTCGCCAGTTCCGCGCACGCGGCATTAAGCTGCCCCTTGCCGCCGTCTATCAGGATCAGGTCGGGCAAAGTAGGGCAGGCATCTTGCCTGCTCATTTCCCCGGAGTTTCCAGCCGTTTCGGTTTTGACAAAACGGGACAGGCTGGAAGCCCGTCCTACTTTAGCCTCCTTCAACAGCCGCGAGTAGCGGCGGCGCACCACCTCCGCCATGCTGGCAAAATCATCCTGGCCTGCGACCGTTTTGATCTTGAACCGGCGGTAATTCACGCGATCGGGCCGGCCATGCTTGAAGCTCACCAGCGACGCCACCGCGAACGTGCCGCTGATGTTAGAGATGTCGAAACCTTCAATGCGCTGGGGCGGTTCGCGCAGACCCAGCGCGTTCGCCAGTTCCACGAGGTCGCGCTGCGGGTCAATCGCCAGAGGCAACGTGTAAGGCACGCGCTCGAATTTCCGTTCCTTCTTCGTCGTTTCCTTCAGGTCGGCGATGAGATCGCGCAGGCCGGCGGCCTTTTCGTAATCCTGCGCCGCCGCGGCCTTGCGCATTTCGGCTTCGAGCTGGCCCTTCATCTCGTGGCACTGGCCGGCGATGAAATCGCACGCGGCGTTCACCTGCTCCAGGTATTGTTCGCGCGTGACGTTGCCGATGCACGGCGCGGTGCAGTATTTGAGGTGCGCGTAGAGGCAATGCTTGTAGTCCGCCTCGCCCGGCGTGAACACGCGGCAGCCGCGCAGATTGAACTGCCGCCGCACCAGCGCGAGCGTGTTGCGCAGCGCGCCTGAATTCGAGAACGGCCCGAAATAACGCGCCCCGTCGTCCTTTTTGAGCCGGGTGAAGGTGAAGTTCGGAATCGGGTCGTTCAAATTCACCTTGAGCATCAGGAACCGTTTGTCGTCGCGGAAACTGATGTTGTAGCGCGGGTGAAATTCCTTGATGAGCTTGCCTTCGAGCAGAAACGCCTCCGGCTCGCTGCGGACGACGTGAATGTCGAAATCGTGGATGGCCTCGACCAGCGCGTTGAATTTCAGGTCCCAGCCCAGGCGGCGCGACGGATGGAAATACTGGCTCACGCGCTTGCGCAGGTCGCGCGCCTTGCCGACGTAAATGACCGTGCCAAACCGGTCCTTCATCAGGTAGATGCCCGGTTTGTGCGGCAGGACGCCCAGTTTTTTGCGGATGGCTTCAGTCGCAGGCACGAAGGAATTTCAACGCAAAGCCGCCCAGGCGCAAAGAAATTTAGACACGGATTTCACTAATTTTCACGAATTTAATCGGCATCATCGCCGGCCTCAAGGCCAAGGGTGTGGAACGATGCTTGCCAACGGATTTTTTGAGGGGAATATTTCCATCCGCTGGAACCTTTCATCCGTTGGCGAAAAGGAAGCGCGATGCTTGCGGCGGAAATTTGTCGTCAGTAATGCACAGATGTTCACGGGTTGAATCTGTGAAAATTAGTGAAATCCGTGGCAAAGTTTTTTCTTCATGTGCCGGTGGACGAAGAAATAATACAGTCCGCCCAGCACCAGCATCGCGCCCGCGAGCCAGAGGGTGACGTGTTTATATTCCAGATTCATCAAGTCCTTGTCCTGCCCGGCCTTGATGCCAACGTAACAAAGCACCGAGCACCAGATGCCCGAGCCGAGCAGCGTGAACAGGGAAAATTGCAGGTAATCCATTCGCACGATGCCCGCCGGGATGCCGATGAGATGCCGCACCACCGGCAGCAGGCGCGAAATGAAAATGCCCATCGCGCCGTAATGCGCCGCCCAGCGTTCCGCGCCCTCCACTTTGTAGGTGGAAATGAAAAAATATCTGCCAAAGTGCAGCACGAGCGGCCGTCCGGCCAGCCGCGACGCCCAATACATCAGCGTGGCGCCGAACCACGACCCGAGGGTGCCCGCCAGCACGATGCCCCAGAGCGACAACGGGATTTGTCCGGTGTGCGCCCAATGCGCCGCCGGCGGAATTACAATCTCGCTGGGGAGCGGGAACAACGAGCTTTCCACCGCCATCATCAGCGCGATGGCGGGATAGCCGCCCGTTTGTAGCGCATGATTATACCAATCGCTCAGAGCCTGGATGATTTGATGCATGGCGGTTGGTTATAGCGGAAAAGCGGGCTGAAGCAATCCGCGAATTCGGGAGGAGTCGAGGTAACGAGACTCAAACATCCCAAGACCCAAGATGCGTGATCCGAGACCCAAGTTCAGAGTCTCCTTACGTCGTCTCCTACGATTTAACGAAATTCGGACTTTGAGGTTCCAGAACGCGACGGGCCAGTTCACGTGTCACGGACGGAAAACATTCAAGAAATTCGTCGAGCGAGTAATTGTTTTCCAGATACTCGAACAGCGTCTTCACCGGCACGCGCGTGCCTTTGAACACCGGCGTGCCGCCGAGAATGTCGGAATCAACAGTGATGAGGTCGTTCGACTTCATGCAGGCAATTTACCACACTTTGCCGTTGGGCGTAAATCCTTGAATAGCGGCAATGGTTTTGAGCCTCAGTTGGTGGTTATAGCGGAAAAAGAAACGGAGCAAGTGGGTTTGTGTTCGGGTAGTGTCTTGATTAGAAATTTTTTAAGCCATCAAGCGATTTTGAAATGACTATCTACAAATACTTCATACCACAGAATCTGAAAAAGTGAACAAAATCCATTTTTTGCGAATAATGCGCAAAAATGTTTAAGAAAAACGGAACAAAAGGCACAAAACACCTGTGAATATCGTTTGTGAAGAACGTGTCACTAATATTCAATAAGTCGGATTTGCCCTAAAAACCAATCTACTCAACGGTGGGTTATAGCCGGGCCGAAAACCCACTTAGTTGTGCGGTGAAAAATTTCCCCGCTTGCGCTAACAAGCGGGGTTTTAGGGGCGTAGCACGAATGGAACGTGCATCGCTGTTCTAGCAGTCCTAACCAGATTGCGCGGCGAAGGTTGGTGGTTCAAATCCAACCGCCCCTCACAAAATTCATCGGTACTTTACTGGTTTTTTTCCAAAAAACAATTTTGAATTGGATGGCTAATTTGCTTTACACCTTCAAAAAATAATTCCGCTGCTTTTCGCTGATGGGCATTTCGAGCTTTTCCATCACGGCCAGCATGTCCTCCCAGACCTTGCGCTTCTCGCTCATGGCCTGGTTGCGCAGCAGATACGCCGGATGATACGTCGGCATGAGCGGCGTGCCGCGATACGTTTTCCAGGTGCCGCGCAGCTTGGTGATGCCGAGGGTCTTGCCCAGCAGCCCTTCCACCGCCGTCGCGCCCAGCGCCACGATGACCTTGGGCCGGATCAAATCTATTTGCTCGTGCAGATACGGAATGCACGTGGCCATTTCGTCGGAGGTCGGCTTGCGGTTGCCGGCGGTCTGGCCGGGCGTGTCGGGCCGGCATTTCAAAATGTTGGCGATGTAAACGTCCGCGCGGCTCAAACCCGTCGCCTGGATGATTTTGGTGAGCAACTGGCCGGCCTTGCCAACGAACGGCTCGCCCTGTTCGTCTTCGTCCGCGCCCGGCGCCTCGCCCACGAACATGAGCTGCGCGTCAATGCTGCCGACGCCGAACGCGACGCTCTTGCGCGACGACGCGAGGTGGGGGCATTTGACGCACGCCAGCGCCCGCTCGCGCAACGCGGCAAACGCCGCCGCTTTGGCCTGGGATTCCAGCGGCGCGGCGGTGGGTACGATTTCGCCGGGCAACGCGAGCAAGGCGGTTTGTTCGGCAACGGGCTGTGGAGCGCCGGTCTCCAACCCGGCGGGTTTCTGTCTTTCCGCGCGGGCCGGGCCGGAGGCCGGCGTTCCGATTGCAGCCGGCTGCGCCAGGGCGCGGAGGGTTTCGGGTGCGACGGCGACGTGGCACGCGCCGCGCGATTTCAAATCCTCCAGATGTCGGATCGTCGCATCGAGCAGTTGGTTATAAGCTGAAGCCATCGGCCCATCGTAGCGGCTGCGCGGCAAAGCACAAAAATTACTTGTTCACAATGGGGGCGCGGCGTTTACGCCGCTTCATCATCCTTCACCTGTGGAATCGGCGTTTGCAAAGGTACTTTGTCCATTGAAGCGGCCTGAAGGCCGCGCGCCGGAAGCGTGCGCGAATGCGCCCTCCTGTCCCGCCTTCGGCATTGCGCGACTCTGGATTTCCCCGTAATTAAGTTGTGCCCATGAAACGAAAAAACGCCCTGCCACTGCTGCCGGTTCTGTTTGCGTCCCTGCTGTTCGCCGGCTGCGCTTCCACTCCGAGTACGCCGCTTTCCCGGATTTGCCCGGTCAAAATTGACGGGTTGTTTTTTGAAACGGCAGCCGGCCGGACACCGCTCCCGCCCATCCCTTTCACCATGACACAAGAGGGTCCGGGCCAGCAGGCGGGAATCACAATGCCCGACGGACGGATGGTGAAAATCTTTGTGAAACCGGATGGGAACGACTTCTCCATCCAGCTTTCCGCGACGCCGGACGCGGACATCGTCAGATGGGGATTGGCCGTGGAGGCCGCGCCAAAAGAATACTTCACCGGTTTGATGGAGCGCGTCGTGGACGGGCCGCAGCAGGCTTCATGGGCGACGAACATCACCGCCGCCATGAACCTGCGCGGCGAGACCGTGGACATGATTGTCAAGCCGACGCTGTCGGTCTATGCGCCGTTTTACATTTCATCGCGCGGTTATGCGATTTTTGTGAAGGGCAACTGGCCGGGCCGTTTTGATTTTTGCGCGAGCGATCCGAAACGGGTGAAGATTGAATTTGAAGGTCCGTCTTTCGAGGCAAAAATCTACACTGCCGCCAATCCCGCCGCGCTCGTCCGCGCGCACGCGCTCGACGCCGGGCCGCCGTTCCTGCCGCCGAAATGGATGTATGGCACCTGGCGCTGGCGCGACGAAAACACGCAACGGACAAATTATTACGACGGCACACCGGTCACCGGCCCGTTCAACTCCGAGTTCATGGAGGACGTGTTGTTGATGAAGGCCTACGGCATTCCCCTCGGCATTTACTGGGTTGACCGTCCCTGGGGGCCGGGCAAAAACGGCTACGATGATTTCGAGATTGATGCGAACCGTTTGCCGAATTTTGCCGAATCAGTGAAATGGCTCAACGGGCAGGGCATGCAGATGTTTTTGTGGATCGGACCGTTTTTCAACGGGCAAATGGCAACCAACGCGCTCGCCCGGGGCTGGACGCTGGCCAGTGCCGGCCAAAAGCCGTCGAAAAACAATTATCCGCTGGCGGACTTTACCAATCCGGAGGCGAAACAATACTGGAAGGAGGGCGTGGCCAGACTGTTGAAGCTGGGAGTGGCCGGTTTCAAAATGGATCGCAGCGAGGAGAACATCCCCGAAAACGGGCCGGACAAGGTTTTTGACGGCCGATCCATCCGCGAAAACCGCAATGCCTATCCGGTCATGTATTTGCAGGCGGCTTATGACGTCGCCCGGGAATATCGCGGCGACGATTTCGTCTGCATGCCGCGCGCGGCTTACACCGGCAGTTCGGCCCGCGGCGTTTTCTGGGGCGGCGACATCGGCGGCACCCCGGAAGGTCTGCGCGCCGAAATCATCGCCGTGCAACGCGCCGCGGTGATGGGCTATCCCAACTGGGGCTCGGACACCTGTGGCTACAGCCAGCAATCTGCGGACACGGAAGTCTGTGGCCGCTGGCTGGCGTTCAGTTGCTTCACACCCATCATGGAGGTGGGCCCGACGAAAAACCGGGCGTTCTGGAACTTTCACACTCCGCCCCGCTACGACGCGGAGTTGATTGCCATCTGGCGGCTTTATGCGCGACTGCACACGCGGCTGGCCGATTACAGTTTTGAACAGGCGAAAACCGCCCATGAAACCGGGATGCCGATCGTGCGCCCGCTGTTCCTGGCCGATCCCGGAGCGCCCGCGGCGTGGTCGAACTGGTGGACTTATCTTTACGGCCCGGACATTCTGGTCTCGCCGATCTGGCAAAAGAACCAGCGGACGCAGGAGGTTTATCTGTCGTCCGGCAGCCAATGGCGCGACGCTTGGCATCCGGAAAAAATTTACGACGGCGGCCGGACCATCACCGTCAAGGTGGACTTGCATCAAATGCCGGTTTTTGTCCGCGTCGGCTCGAATGTCGAACTCGGCGATTTGAACCGGGAATGGACCGACGCCGTTGCCGCCGCGAACACGCGCCCGGATTTGAAACAGTTCGACGCCGGGGTGAAGGCGTGGTTCGACAAGGAATATCCCGGCCAGGCAGCCAGTCACGAGTGATTCCCGCCGGCGGAACGCAAAGCAACGCCGCCATTATTTGATCTGCGTCGGCGCCTCTGTTGGCAAAGTCACCGGGCCGGGCCTGATGGCCGCATTCAGTCGAGGTCGGGTTTGACGCTTTCCAATTCCAGCTTGAGCGCGTGCAGCGCCATGTTGATGTCGCAGATGAACGCGATCAGCGACGCGAGCAGCGCGGTCATGCACGCGATGAATAACAGGCCGATGAAAAATCCCTGCTCCCAGTGCAGCAACGCGGTCACAAACAGCGTGATGATGAGCGCCGACGCCAGCAGGGCGCTGAGCGTGGCCAGGATGATGCTCAGGCGGACCACCCGGGCGCGCCGGTAAAGGATGGCCACCTGCGCCAGCGCCTGCGCGCGATCCTCGTCCGTGCGGTGCGACAATTCCGCCTTCAGCAGCCGGGCGCGATCAATGGCGCGGCCCAGCCGGTTGGTCATCGTGAGCAGCAACAGGCCGATGCCGGATATGAGGATGACCGGACCGATGGCCACCTGGAGCATCGGAACAATTTCATTGAGCGGAGTCATTAGCGTCAAAAAATATTGAAAGAGGAGATATCTGGTCGCACCGGCACCACATGACAAGCCCGGTTCGGCGGATATTATCGAGGAATTAAGTCACACGGACGCGCTGATATTTGGCATGTGAACTCCTCTGACTGGCTCTTGTCTCCGGCATTCATGTGAAGTTCTATCACTTTGTCATTAACAATTTTTAGACTTACTGTGCCAGCTCGAAGACCGTGGAGTACCGCATTTTTTTTCTTTGACAAGCGCTTTATTGCAGAGAGATATTCATTCACTACGAATTGATCTGACCAGTTTATCCACTCATTGGTGATCAAATCAAATGGCCAGTGGCAAAAAAGTCTGACGAAGCGATGAGGCTGATCAAGTTCGAAGTTTAATTCACCTCCCTCTGGGTGTTTTAATTGATAAAATTGAGCGTGCGGAATCACATCAGTATTCATAAGTTTTTGGCCTTTCTTGAAGTCTTGATTCTATAAGCGTTCTGGTTCTGCATTTTATTTCAGGCGGCTTCCTGCTGGTCATGTGCTTTGACAACCCCCGTCACCGGGATATATTCCACTGTGTCTTGGCAGGCAAACCGCCAGCAATCGACGGCATTATTAAAACCGATTGATATATTTAACCCCTGGTTTTCGACCATTTCGGGAGTAAGATCCAAGACCCTCAAGACCGTTCCGCTTGAAGTTAGGAACTTGACCTCGATTACAGTATGTGTTAAGCATTTCATTGTAACGTGTTTGCGTTATGCGGGAAGGTCTTTCTGTCCTCGTAAAGCAGTTGGCCTTCTCGCGGTTTTTTGCAGCAAACTCGGGAATTGTTCCTTCATTCTTGGTTCAGAAGCCTTCGGACAACCCCAAGGACAAGCTGCGCCAACAGTTTCAACGATCAATTTTAAAGTAGGTTCTCACAACAACATGCTACGGTCAAGCCAAAAATCGCCATAAATCGTTGTTTTTGAGATGTTTATAGTTATGTTAAAGGCAAATCGAACAAGAAGCTGTGACATATCTGCACACAATACTTGCAATAGTATTACATTAGTGTATGATTTTGATGACTACTTGCATTAATGGCTGGCACAATGTGGCATGTAATGGCATGTTTGAACATTGATAATGTAAATAATGATGCAATAAGCACAATATTGACATCTACATTTACAAACTTAGTGCTGTTTTTTCATTTTATGAACTATATTAGAACATTGAATTATAACTCGTATTTGAGAATACCAACCTCCGGGTGCGGTTTGGAAGATGTTGCGAGTTTGTATAATCCTATCAAATCACGATTAAAACTTTCAGCAGAACAGTCGGATTCAAGGCAACTGTTAAAAGGAGGTGGGCAATGAGTCGGTTTTTTTTTGACAAGCAAGACGAGTTAATCAAACGGGTGCTTCTGGAGTGTTTCGCGCAGAAACTCGAAGAACATCTGGGAAAAAAAGAGCCCCCTAAAAATGGTTCTAAAAGAAGGTCGCCGCCACCATTGGATCGAAGAGCTGTGATGAAAGATGTTGGGGATGCGGTAAACATTACATTAAAAAACGTCAAAGGCGCGCCTGAGTTTGATCAGAAGCTGGATGTTCGGCAATTTGAAACGTTTCTGAAGAAAATATATCCCAACTACCTGAAGTTCCCTGTCCGGCTGGACTACGATGCGGCGGTAAGAGTTAAACAGCGGATGCGAGATACTGTTCGTGAGATCACGGTTGTGGCAGGAACCGACCAAAGCAAATTTGCCCAAGCCGCAGCAGAATGCTTCATCAAGCAGTTATATGAAGTAGGTGTCGACAAACCAGAAAAATCCAAACAGGAAGAGACTAAAGATTGGTTGAATGTTGGTATCGTATCAGGAAGCACAATCGGAAGCACAATCAGGGCGGCTGATGAATTAGATTGGAGAGAGCTGCTTGGGAAGAATGTGGAGCAACTTCCAAAAATCCGCGTGCTTGCCCTGAATGTCTGCCTTACAACACACAAATACTTGAGCGACAACGCGAATATACTGGCCCATCTTCTTTCGAACAAAATCAACAAAACACTTGGTCACGGCCACGCAGAGGCATACGGCCTTTCTGCTCCATTGCTGGTTGAATATTCGAAATTACGGGAGACTGATAATGCGCCCCAGAATAAAGATGTGGTGCAATGGACGGAACCAAATCGGTTGATGCCATCGCCACGGCCTGACCTGGCCGATGATGAGACCAAACTTGACATTGTTTTAACCGGTGTTGGCGAACTGCCGGGTTTAGATCCATCAGGGGAAGGTTCAATTTTCTACAAACTCTCAGACGAGTTTGGATTTAACATGAAGGAGATGGTAAATGTGGAACGTATTGTAGGTGACATTGCATTTTCTGCAATCACAAGCGGTGGAGAGTGGGTACCGCTCAGGGACAAATATCGCAAGACGGAAGTTTCAGAAATGGGGGCCAATTCACAGGCCAAAAATGTTGGTTCGAAGGAATGGATGTTTTATTCGGCTGTAAGGCTTCGAATTCTCGAAAAAATGGCATGTGATGATAAAAAACGTGTTATTCTCGTTGCCCGAAAGGCTCCAGGAAAAAGCAAAGCACCCGCAATTTTTGCGTCGGTGGCGAGAGGTCACCGCTATGCCACCCATCTGATCATCGACGAGGATACGGCTCTTGAATTACGACAAGCATAGTGATTTCACGCCTGGACAAGTGTAATGTTGTGAGGCGACATTCATGCTGAGGTGGCCGGCCCAAGGCCTCTTTCGCAAAGGTCGTTACAATTTCACCCACTTGCCCTTTTGAGCGGATTCCTCGACCGCCGCCAGCACGCGCTGATTTTTCAATCCGTCCTCGAATGTCGGCTGGACCGGTTTGCCCTCCACACACGCGTTCACAAAATCGGCGACCGTGTGAATGAATGTGTGTTCGTAGCCGAGGCCGTGTCCTGGCGGCCACCAGTTGCCCACGTACGGCTGCACCCCGTCGCGCTCGGTCACGAGGATGTCGCGGAAACCCCGCCGGTCTTTCGGGTCATCGCCATTGTAAAATTTCAGCCGGTTCATGTCCTCGAAATCAAAATAGATCGAGCCTTTGCTCCCGTTGATTTCGATGGCAATGTGGTTCTTCCGGCCGAGCGCATAGCGCGTGGCTTCCACGTTCGCCAGCACGCCATTTTCCACCCGCCCGATGAACAGCGCCGAGTCTGGCACGGTGACCTTACCCATCCTGCGCGCGCCCTTGGCCAGCGCATCCGCCAGCGGGCGCTCCGGGATGAACGTGTTCAGCAACCCGCAGACTTCCTTGAACTCACCGACGAGGTAACGCCCCAAATCAATGACGTGCGAATTGATGTCGCTGTGGACGCCGGCGCCGCTGGTTTCCTTTTGCAACCGCCAGTCCAGCGGAAATTCCGGGTCCGTCAGCCGGTCCTGCGCGTAACGCGCGTGAAAATGAAAAATCCGGCCCAGCGCGCCTTCGCCAATCATCCGCTTCGCCAGCGCAATGGCCGGAATGCGCCGGTAATTGTGGCAGACCATGTGGACGACCTTCGCCTTTTGCGCGGCGGCGAACATGGTTTCGGCTTGTTTGAGATTCAGCGCCAGCGGCTTTTCGCACAAGACGTGCTTGCCGTTTTTCACCGCGGCAATCGCCATCTCCGCGTGAAAATTCGTCGGCGTCACGATATCCACGATATCGATCAGCGGCGACTCGACGACCTCCTGCCAGTCGGTGGCGGAGTTTTGCCAGCCGAGTTGCGCGCGGGCCGCCTGCACTCCGGCGGCGTGGCGTCCGCAGAGGGTGTGCAGCTCGACATTGGCCTTGAGATTGAAGAAACGGGGTGCCTGCCGCCATGCATTGGAGTGCGCCCTGCCCATGAAGCGGTAGCCGATCAGCCCGACACGCAAAGTCTTTGCCATGCAAACTTGGGGTTGAACTGGATACGCCTGCCTTTATAGTGAGCCGCGTTGACCAAGTCAACGGCAACCGCATAAAATGCCAAATATGACCTTTACCACCGCTGAAATTGCAAAACACCTTGAAGGTGAAGTGATTGGCAATGCCGCGGCAACGCTCACGGGCTTTGCTCACGCCGACCACGCCAAGCCGGGCGACCTCACATTCGCCGAAAATGAGGACTATTTCGCCCGCGCCGAGCAAAGCGCGGCGACCGCCATCATCGCCGACAAACGATTCACATCCGCGAAGAAAATTCTGATCCGTGTGCCGAATGCCCGCATTGCGTTCGCCAAGGCCATGGCGCAGTTTTTTCCGGAAAAGAAATTCACCGCCGGCATTCATCCCACGGCTGTCATTGCGGCGAGCGCCAAAGTGGACGCCACCGCGCACCTCGGGCCGCATTGTGTTGTCGGCGAACGCGTGAAAATCGGCGCGCGCGCGGTCCTGCAGGCCGGCACTTGTGTCGGCGATGATTCGAAGCTCGGCGACGACGTGAACCTGTTTCCGAACGTCACCATTTATCCGGAAACGGAAATTGGCCGGCGCGTGCGCATTCATGCCGGCACGGTGGTTGGCTCGGACGGCTTCGGCTATGTGCAGGACGGCGGCGTTCACCTCAAGGTGCCGCAGATCGGCAACGTCATCATCGGCGACGACGTGGAGATTGGCGCGAACGTGACGATTGATCGCGGCGCACTTGGCCCAACGGTCATCGGCAAAGGCACGAAGATTGATAACCTCGTCCAGATCGCGCACAACGTCGAAATCGGCGAAGGCTCCCTGATAATCTCGCAAGTCGGCATTGCCGGCAGCACCAAGTTTGGCAAGTATGTCATCCTGGCCGGGCAGGCCGGTTTTGCCGGACATTTGAAAATCGGCGACCGCGTCACCGTCTCGGCGCAATCGGGCGTGATGACCGACATTCCGGACGGCGAAACCTGGCTGGGCTCGCCGGCGCAGCCGGACAAGCAGGCCAAACGCCAGATGATTGCCATTCAGCGCCTGCCGGACCTGCTCAAGCGCGTCGCGGAACTGGAAAAGCAGGCCGGCATTAAACCCGAATCCGGCAACAAGGCATAAATCCTGAATTGCAACCACGGATGGACACGGATTCACACGGATGGGAAAAGAAGGGGGCACAATGCTTGACACGAATTGCGCGAATTATCGCCAATTGAATTCGCGTCAATTCGCGAAATTCGCGTCTCACCGTTATCCGTGTTCATCCGTGGTTAAAGAAAAAACTTTGCGACTCTCTGCGTCCTCGGCGTCTCTGCGTTAAATTTATTCCCCTCCGGCCAAAAAATTCAGTTGTCAGCACGCCAGCAACCGGCTCATTTTAACCCCATGACCCAGCCAGCCACCCCCTCGCTTTCCGAACCCGGCCAAACTCGTACTTGGCTGAATGCCAGTTAAGGGGTGAAATCGGCTTCCACATGAAATATGCAGACGACAAGCTCCGGGTTAGAAAGGGGTAAACCGCATTCCATGAGGTTTCAACGAGGCATCTTATACTATATTGCGTTCAATCTAACATTAACAATCCAGTCAAAGCCGGTGAGGGATTGGATTTGGGCGGGTGAGGATTCCAGTTGGCGGAGGCGGCAGACCAAGGCGTTTTCGACCGCG
>Ga0181530_10000286_pt1 | contig 64897 bp, 50 predicted proteins | sample PEATcosm2014_Bin_42_FD_119769 | JGI IMG/M metagenome (GOLD analysis project Ga0181530, IMG submission 119769) | Peatland microbial communities from MTU Mesocosm Facility, Houghton, MI, USA - PEATcosm2014_Bin10_60_metaG | ecosystem: Environmental > Terrestrial > Soil > Wetlands > Peat | place...
ATGGTCAATTGCGCCTTCCAGCAATGGCGCAACAAAAACAAGGCATGCGCCGCCACGCCCAGAGCTTCCCGCCTCCATTCCCCCAATCCCAACAAGGCGCCGATGCCCAGGCGCCGGAAACCCGCCGCGTAAGCCCGTTCGGGCGTTTCCAGGCGCCAGTTGAAATCGCGCTTTGGCCCCGAGGTGTGCATCCGGGCATAGATTGCGCGGTCATAAGTTTCCTGGTACACCACCAAACCTTCCGCACCGGCCCCGGCCAGCGCGCGGTATTGGGCGGTGTCCATCGGGCCTAGTTCGAGTGAAATTCCGGGCATTTCCCCATGCAAGGCCCGGACACATTCCACCAGGTAGGAGTCGGAAACAAATTTCGGATGTTCTCCGGCGACAAGGAGGATATTGCGAAAGCCCTGCGTCCGCAGAGCGCGCGCCTCTTCCAGCACTTCCGCCACGCTCAAGGTGACGCGCAGAATCGCGTTGTCGCGCGAGAAGCCGCAGTACTGGCAATTGTTGATGCATTCGTTGGAGAGATACAGCGGCGCGAAAAAGCGGATCACCCTGCCGAAACGCTGCCGGGTCAGCGCCTGCGAGCGCCGGCCCATCGCTTCCAACAAGCCGCCCGCCGCCGGGGAAATCAGACGCGCGAAATCCCGCAGCGACAAATTGGATTTCGCCACGCTCGCGCCCGCATCCGCCGCCGAAGCCTCCAGCGACTCGGCGACCAGGGCATCCAGCGGCAGCGCGTCAAACTCGCCAATAAAACTCATGGCATGGAAAGTAGCAGAATTGGGGCAAAACACAAATTGCGGCTGGACTGCGCCCCAAGCATCTGTGGGGCGCGGACTTGGCATGGCAGCGTGCCGCAGGTTTCCAAACCTGCCGTATCGCCGGCTTCCAAGCCGGCCCAGCGCACTGCCGCGTGCAGGTTTGGAAACCTGCGGCACGGGACTGGGAATCATTAGCATTTTAGTCAGGATTGCGTCATTTCTTGGCATATTCGACGCCTCAATAACATTCCTTTTTTAGCTTAATTAACCTTAATTAACCTTAATTAGGCTTAATTGACCTTAATTGGAAAACCTCGATTTTGGTTGTAAGTTGTTGATAGACAGTAAGTTGTGCTGATTTGCCGCAAAAAGGCGCAAAAGGCTCAAAAACAGAGAGTTGCAGGGGCATCGGAAAGTACAGTGATTTGGTAGAGTATCCAGAGGATCAAACAGGGAAATCCGTCCCGATGCATCGGGACAATCCGCAATATCGCCCGCCTCCTCCCGGATGCGCCGCTGGCCCTTGACTGTGCTTTCATGCACCATGCTCACTATTTAAGCATAGGCTCTAATTTTTGTCAAGCCCCGGTTGCGAACCCAAATCCCCGCTTGCGGCGCATCCATGCGGAAGAGAACCGAGGATGCACACTGATGGACGCGGATATGCCGGCACTTTCGGGTTCGGAGCGCCGATTTTGAATCGGCTTTCAGAGTCATTGCGCGCCCAAAGCCGACTGCAAGCCGGCGCTGCGGATGGCAGGCATTTCGTGCGACGCATGAAATTTGCGGGCTGGCCGGCCTGCCGCATCCGTGTAATCCTGGAATCCGTGGTCAATTCCTTTTGGCTGCGGCTTTGCCGCTCTGGGCGATCCGTGGTAAAATCCTCGCAAGAATGAGCGATTGTGGAGGCCGTGCAGAGCGGAGCATTTCTGCTTTCTGCTTTCCAAATTTCTGCTTTTTCCTGTGCGCCTTTGCGTTAAATCTCCCCATGCCATCACTTCAACCCTGGGGCTGTGTCGCGGTGGGCTTGCCACCAGTTTGACCATTGCGCCTTGTCCGCGCCGATGGGCTGGCCGGTTAAGGAATGGAGGGAGCCGGCAATGTTGTCTTGGAACATCTCCGGGTTGTAAGCGCGTTTCCAATCATTCTTGCCTTGAAAATCGGCATCGAAGCTTGCGATAAGAGCATCCACCGCCGCCTTGTATTTGAATACCGCCAGAACGGTTATGACCTGGTTGACCACAGCTCCGCTCTTGTCGGTCTTGATGGCCCCGGCCAGGAATGGAATCGCCCGCGGGTCCGGTTGATCGGCCAGACGCCAGACGACGGCCCTTCGCTGGAACTCATCGAACGAGGCCTCGGTGAGCAGTTCACACAGCCTGGCGGTGCGATCCTTGGGGTCGAGGCTCGCCACCGCAATGCGGGCCGCCGCCAGCCGATGCTGCACAAGGTCGGGGTCATTGCTCACTCCTGTTTTCTCAATCTTGCCTTTTGAGAGGATCAGGTTTTGCAAGGGCGCAATGGCGCGCGCATCGCCAATATCTTGCAGCGCCTCAATGACATCGGGATATTGGATGTACTCGAGCAAAACAGGTACAGCTTCCTTGGCGCGGAGGTTGGCTAAAGCCTCGACTGGACGCAAGAGATCGTCACCTAATACGCCCCCGCTTTCCTGCTTGGCAGTCGGGCCTTTCTGTTTAACAAGGTCAATCATGAGCGGTATTGCCCTCGGATCGCCGAGCTGGCCCAAAGCCATGATCGGGCCGCGGCGCCCATTGGTTTTCCTCGCCATTTCGATGAGAAACGGGACGGCGTTGGTGCATTTCAAATAACCCAATGCCTGGGTGAGGTCCCCTTCTTCGTCGGCCAAATAGGACATGGTCTTCAACGTGCCTCTGCTCCAACCGGCTTTCTCTAATCCCGTCACATACCGGTCATCCGACAAAGCGGTGATCGCCAGTTCCACAAGCCACTCGGGCGGATTCGTTTCGTAATGGGTAAAGGCGCCGCGGAGCGCGGCATGCGTGTTCATCGCGGTTTGGTAATCGGTGTCTTTCAGCGACTCCAAAAGGAACAAGGCAGCCCGTTCACTTCCACGCGGCGCCGCTTCGGAAGCCAGGAGAAGTTTCATCGGCAAGGATGTTTCCTTTTCCATCAACGCTTCCAACTTCTTGCCGAGTTGATTCCCCCCGTTTGTCTTCAACCGCTCCAGCAATTCCCGGTTGGCGTTCCAGAGTCCAACGATGTCGGGTTCATCGGGCGGACCATTCTCGCTATGCTCGGGAGTGTGGTTGAATTCGGGAAGAGGCTCGGAAGCCGGTTGGCTGTTGTCCGAAGGAGCGTCGCCGTTGCCGAGACGCCGCTGAATCAATGCGCGTATCGTTTGCTCCCGCTCCGGACCGCCGAATGCAGAAATGTCCCGGTTCAAGTTTTCTACTGTGGCCAGTTTCGGTTCCAAGCCGACGTTGAACCCCATGTAGAGGTTGCCGCAACTTTGCACATCCGTGGACAGACCGAGTTCGACTGGATTGAATTCAAAGTGGTATTGATAATAGCCTGGCGCAGCCACGCTAAACCAATCGCGAATGTCGAAAACGGCCACCCGCGCCTTTTCACCCGTTTCAAGAAAAGGACCGGCTGCACTGGTAATGAAAGAATTCGTGCGAATCGGGGCAACCTCTTTAAAGTCCTCCATGTGCGGATAATCCGGGTCAGCGTTTTTTGCATTGAAAGAAGCATACCCGAGGGAAAGGGTGATCCCCTTGCGAAAGGCCGGGCCGCCGTTGTTTGCATCGTGGTATATGTCGCCCAAAACTCTTTGGGTGACTCCGAGCCTGTTTCTCAGGTAGATTTCCACACGCACAGGGTCTCCAACGTTGGCAATTGGGAGCGCGACCCTTCCAGTATTCGTGTCCTCTTTGCCGCCGGGCGTGCCCCAATCCACGCCGCCGGGAAGTTCGACCGAATATATGCGCGGATCTTCATCGCAGTCGCAAAATGAGAGATAGACTTCGCCAGCGGGAACAACCGCGGTGCCGTGTTCGCAAACAAATCCGAAATATCGCTTCCATTGTCCGTTGATCTGGAGTTCTTCCGCCTGGCACACATAACCGAAATCGTTGAAGTTCGTTCCGCCCGGGCCACTCTGTCCCGGAAACGGATAATCCTTGAGCGAAGGCCACTCGCAAAAGATCGGACACTTGGGAAGTTTCCAAACCCGCGACGGTCCCAGCCCGTCGAACGTGAAAACGGCGGTTCCCTTTTCGACATCCTGTTGGGTGCCGGGCCGGGTGAGTTCAGTGAATTTCATGTCGAATTCATAAGGAATTTTGCCCGGCGTGACTTTGCGGCTGTAACGCTGATAGACGGCGTCGTCGTGAGCGTCGGCCCGGGCTTGCGGACGCGCCGCGAAAATGCAGAGGATTACAGCCAACCCCAGCGGCATGTTTTGGATTCGGAGCGCGTTCATAGGCCCTTGTCAAAATTAAAGATACGCCAGGCCGCCTCCAATCCGCAAGCACAAAAGGCTCGCCGCATCAGGCCCGGACGCATGAGAAAATCTCCACCTTCCCGGCAGGGCAGAGCTGCCGCCCTGCCCTCAATTCTTGGGCGGCGCGGCAGCGCCGACCTACCGAAAATCTGAGGATTTTTGACGCGCACCCCTTTCCGCCGCGATGAAGTTTCCCGGCTTGCAAGATGCGCCCGGCTCTGCCGTAATGGAGGGTATATGCGTCTGCATTTGTTGATCTTTGTGGTTGGTGTCGCTTGTGTCATTGCCCTTGTCATGTACGTCTTCCGTCTTCTGGACGATGGCAAGTAGCCGGTGTTCAGGCTCTTACTCTTAATCCTAATCTTAATCTTAATCTCAGTCCAATTGGGTTGAGATTAAGATTAAGATTAGGATTAAGAGTAAGAGTTTGGGTGGCATTGACACGGGGTGGCTGGGCGCGATAGAATCGGCGCATGTTCAACCGTTTCATGGGGGCAATGCGCCGGGGGCGTGCCGATTCAAAAAGGTGGCGGCGAGGAATGGGGCCGGGCGCGGGAAGATGGCCGGTCCTTGGGCTGATGTTAATGACTTTGTTTTCAGGCGGCACCCTGAGAAGCCAGCCCGCGCCCACCGTTCAGCTCGCGGTGCCGGCGCCCGGCACCAATTACGTTTTCACAACCAGCGCGCAGTCGGGCAATTACTACACGATGCTGTCTTCGACCAACCTGTCCAATTGGACATCCTCGACCCCGTTGTATCCGGGCGGGGCGACGATAAGCTGGACCAACCCGGTTCCCGCGCAGCCCAAGATGCAGTTCTTTCGGACGCAGGTCAACCCGACCAATCTGGCAGTGATCACCAACTATCATGGCTGGACCAACGCCATCTATTTGAGCAACGGACTGGTTGAGGCTTTCATCGTTCCCAACGCCGGGCGGGTGATGCAGTTCCGGTGGGCCGGGACCACCAACGGGCCGTTTTGGGAGAATTCGCTGCTGTACGGACACACTTCGACCAGCACGAATTGGAACACAACGGGGGCGTTTGGCGGGGACAAATCGTGGCCCGCGCCGCAAACGGATTGGAGCGGAGGCTGGCCGCCGCCGACCGGTTTTGACGGGGAGCCTTACACGTATGGAATCACCAACGGGGTCGTGACGATCACAAGCCAGGTGGACAGCAGCTATGAGATTCAAGTGACCCGGACCATCCAGTTGCTGTTCAATCAAGCGGTGATGGTGATCAACACGGTTTTCCACCGCGTTGCTTCGGCCAGTGAGAACAAGCCGGTCGGAATCTGGGTCATTACGCAGGTGAGCGACGCCGGGACCGATCCGCTGGGCATATATGTGCCGGTGCCGACGAACTCCATTTTCACCCCCACAAATTATTTGGAACGCGAGAGCACGCAGGTGATGCCGGCCAATTGGGTCAGCACTTCCGATTTGATTTCGTTCACCCGCAATCTCACCTCGCAAACCGAACTGGGGTTCGACGCCGGGTCGCTGGCATGGATTTCGACGAATTGGATGTTGCGAATTGACGGACCGCGGGTGCCCGGTTTGAACAAAACCAATTATCCCAACAGCGGCTGCAGCACGTCGGTCTATACCAATCCCAACCCCACCCCTTATGAGGAGCTTGAATTCTTTGCGCCGTTGACGAATTTGGTGAGCGGGCAGTCCATGTCGTTCGTCACGACCTACAACCTGTTTTATCGCTCGAACAGCAATCCGACCGTGGATGCGTGCGCGATTCTGGGTCTGCCCGCGCCGCCCCCGCCGTAGGTTGTGGTTCCTGGGCGCATCTTGTCTTGTGAGTCTGTGAAAGGAGATGGCTCCGCTGGAGCGTCGCCCTACCTTCGCCGCCTCGGTAGGGCGACGCTCCAGCGGAGCCAAAACGCCGCTTGCGCCGTCAACCGGGCAGGAAAATCTTGCGCAATTTGCATTTGAACCCCGGCAGAACCGCGCCGCCTGTCAGAACGTCGTCCAGATCGGTCAATGCCTCGATGCTGTCGGGGGTGTAAATGTGGATTTGCAGCTTTCGCAGGTTGACCAGCCAGGCCAGCCGGGCGCCGTGCTCGAAGTAGTGCTCCAGTTTGCGGTTGATCTGCGCCATGCGGTCGGATGGGGAGAGAACTTCCACCACCAAATCCGGCGCGCCGGCGAGGAATTTTTCGGGAGAAACCCGGATTGTTTTCAGCCGCTCGTTGCTGGCGAACGAAACGTCCGGAGAGAGCAGCAGATCTTCGCTGAGGCGAAAACCAGTGCTGGAGTCATAAACCTTGCCGAGTTTTCGCCGGCGAACAAACGCGCCGATCAGCAAGATGATCTCAAAACAAACTGATCCGTGGTTCTCATGCACCGGACTCATAATCAAATCTCCATCCAGCAATTCATATTTGTGGCCGTCCTTTGGAAGAGTTTCCAATTCCTCGTCCGTCCAGGTCTTTCGTGTCGTGGTGATCGCGGCCGTTTGCATGGGAGGAGTCTTGCACGAAAGAGGGCGATGGTCAACCCTGGCGCGATTGGGTGTCGCGATTGGGCTGGTGGACCGAAATCTTCATGAGTTCGGCAGGGCGGCGCTGCTGCGCCGCCCAAGAATTCAGGGCAGAGCGGCAGCTCTGCCCTACCAGGAGGTGAATGTTTTATTTAAGCGCCGGCGCGATTGACAAAGCGGCGGTGGCGGGCGAAGACGCCGCGCAAGGCCAGCGAGGTTTCGTCCTGCATCTGCTGCAACTCGCGGTAGAGCTTGACGTTGGCGCTGATTGGCTCGGCGGTTTCCGCGCGGTTCAATTGGACAAACTGGTCGGTGATGTCGCCGATGGCGACCCGTTCGCCGCGTTGCAAGCGCCAGCACCAGAGGGCTTGCAGGGCCGCCCCGTAAGCGGCGCCTTCGCTCTCCTTGAGCGTCACCACTTCCGCCTCGAAAACGTCGGCCATGATCTGCCGCCAGAATTTGGATTTCGCCCCGCCGCCGGTGGCGCGGATTTGGCGGGGCTTGACCCCCAGCTCGCGCAGGCGCCGCAGGCCGTAGTTCATTCCGAGCGTCACGCCCTCCATCGCAGCGCGGGCGAAATGGGGCGCGGCAAAAGTGGCCTTGTTGGCGCCGAGCCAGACGCCGGTGCCGTCCGGCACGTTGGGCGTGCGCTCGCCTTCCAGGTAAGGGAGAAGGAACAAGCCGCCGCAGCCCGGCGGGGCCGTGGCGGCTTGGGCGGCGAATTGCTCGTGAGTCAAACCGAAATCTTCGCGCACCATTTCCGTGGCGACCGTAACGTTCATGGTGCAGAGGAGGGGCAGCCAGCGGTTGGTGGAATCGCAAAACGCGGCGATTTCCCCGCGGGGATCAATGACCGGCTTTTCCGAGCAGGCGTAAATGGTGCCGCTGGTGCCGAAGCTGGCGGTGACGACGCCGGCGCGGGTGTTCCCGGTGCCGATGGCCCCCATCATGTTGTCCCCGCCGCCGGCGCTGACCAGCACGCCGGGCTTGAGGCCCAATTCGCGGGCTGTCGCCGCCTGCAAAACCCCCGCCGGCTGGTCGCCGCGGATCAACGGCGGCAGCGCGCCCGCCAGCCGGGCGTCAATCGCGCGCAAGACTTTGGGCGACCAATCGCGCGTGCGGACATTGAGGAGGGCCGTGCCGCTGGCGTCGCCGAATTCCATGACGCGGCTGCCTGTCAACCAAAAATTCAGGTAATCGTGGGGCAGCAGCACTGTGGCCAGCCGCGCGAAGTTCTTCGGCTCGCGGCGTTTGAGCCAGAGGATTTTCGGGGCGGTAAATCCGGGCAGAATCGCGTTGCCCAATTCCGCAATCGCGCCGTCCAGCCCGCCGAGCTTGCGGGTGAGGATGTCGCACTCCGGCGCGGTGGACGTGTCGCACCAAAGTTTGGCCGGGCGGATGACTTCGCCCGCCGCGTCCAAAGGAACAAAGCCGTGCTGCTGTCCGCTCACCCCGATGGCCGCGACTTCCTCCGGCGCGGCCCCGGCGGCTTTGAGGGCGGCTATGATGGCCTGGGCGGCGGCGGCGCGCCAGTCGTGGGGATGCTGCTCCTTGAAGCCCGGCGGCAAACCGGGAATCAGATCGTAAGCCGCGGCGGCCTGGGCGAGGACCTTGCCGTTGCGGGCGTCGGCGACCAGAACTTTGGTTGACTGCGTGCCGCTATCAATGCCAAGCAAAAGATTACGCATAAAAATACTTTCGAGCGGCCGCTTTCATTTGAAGCGCGAGAGGCGCCGGGCTGCCGCGACCGGACTCATCACGACCGGAGTCATACAAACAAAAACTCCGGTTTCGATCCAGTTTATTCTACGATTCATCGCGCAAGGCGAAGCCGAGCAAGGCGGCCAGGGTGATGGCCAGCGAGGCGGCTTCGAGCCATTTGCTCACCAGAATGACCGCCCAGATGGATGCCCAAATTCCAGATGCAGCGGCTGCGAACAGGATTATTTCTCCGCGAGTTCGTTCCATAAACTATGGCGTAACATAAGGGATGGAGTCTTGGATTTCAAGCATGTTGTTGTCACGCCATGTCTGCGAGGAAATTGGCGGCGGTCACAGACCGCCGCTACGGCATAAAGGCAAATTTGAGCTTTATTGCGGCGGGGCGGGCAGGCGAGAATGCGGGAGTTGGCCGGCTTGAGTTGTTTGGCGCGTTGCGCGCCGGCTTGCGGCCATCTTGATTTATGAGCATAGCCTATCAAATTGTCGTCTGCGGCGGCATTGTGCCGGACCCGCTCCAAACGCTGGAGCCGGTGACCGGCCCGGCCGGCCCGGCGTTGAAGAATGAAATGATGCTGCCCGCCATCCTCGATCCGTGGGCGGCCCACGCGCTTTATGAGGCGGCCAACCTCGCCCGGAACGCCCCCGGCAGCAAGGTCTGGCTCGTCAGCCTCGGCCCGAAGGCCAAGCTCCAGCAGGTGATGATGACTGTCGCGCAAAAAGTGCCCTTTGAACTCGTCGCGCTCGACGGTCCGGCCAGCGGCTTCACCGAGGCGGCCGAGGCCGCCGCCGCGCTGGCCGAGGCCATCCAGGCCATTCCCGGTCTGGACAAGTCGCGGCTGCTGCTCTTCGGCGGCTGGGAATCCGCGTCGCGCGGGGCGGGGGCGACGCTGCAGATGGCCGGCGAACGGCTTGGCATCGCGGACCAATTCCAGGGTGTGGACGAATTGAAGGTCAACACGGACGGCTCGCTGGAAATTCTGGAGCGCATCGAAGGCGGGCGGCATCAGGTGTCCCGGTGCGCCGGGCCGCCGGCGTTGCTGGGGTGGGCCACGGGCAGCCTGCCCGAGCCGAAGAACAATCCGCAGGTCGGCATGGCCAACATGCGCGCCGTCATGCCGGCGTTGCAGAAGGCGCGGCCGGCGAAGCTCGCGGGCGAAGGATTGACGTTTGTAAGCGTGACGCTGCCCAAACAGCTTCGGGCCACCCGGATCGTCAAGGACAAATCGCCGGAAGACATCGCGAAGGAAATCGTGGAATGGATCAAGAGAGGAAGACAAACGGAGTGATGGAGTGTTGGAGTGTTGGGGTTATGAAACTCCTTTTCTCCAACCCACCACTCCACGACTCCAGCACTCCAGCACTCCAACACTCCAACACTCCAACACTCCAACCCCACACTCCCCATGGAAACCATTCTTCTGCTCGCTCACATCGAAACCGACGGCGCGCTCGCCAAATCGGCGCGCGAGGCGCTGCGCGCGGCCCGGACTTTGAATCAGGCCATCGCCGGCTCCAGCCTCGCCGTCGGGCTGGCTGGCGAAAACGTCCAAGCGGCGGCGGATTCCATCGCGGCCTGTCCGGCCGCAAATTATTTCGGCGTGGCGGGCGCGGAGTTTGGCCAGCCGCGCTATTGCACGGACGCGGCGGCGGCGGAGAGCCTGTGCAAGGCGGCGAAGGCCACCCTGGTTGTCGCTCCGGCAACTTCGCGCTGGAATCGCGTTTTGCCCGGAGTCGCCCAACGGCTGGGCGGGCGCGTGGATTGCCATGTGACCGGCCTCGGCGCCGAGGGCGGGAAGCCCTGGGTCAGCCGCTGGTACTACCGCCAGCGCATGGAGGCGGCGCTGACGCGAACGCGGCGCCCGTGGTTCCTGCTCATTGACCCCGGCAGCCAGACGGCGTGCGAGTGCGGCGCGGGGACGGCGGCGGTGGAATTGGTTCCGGCGGCACTGCCGGAGGGCGGCCCGCGCACGATGGTGACGGGCATCCGCGAGCCGAAAGCCGACGCGCAAACGATCCGTCCCGACGCGCCGCTGCTGTTCGTCACCGGGGCGGGCTGGACGAAGAAGCAGGCGGATGGCCGGACGCATGTTGCGGAGGCGGAGAAGTTGATCCTGGATTTTCTCAGGGTGACCCGCGCCTCGTTGGGCAGCAGCAAGTCGCTGGTGGATTTGGGCGGCGAAGGGCAGGCGGTGCTGCCGTTCCTGTCGCATCTGAACCAGATCGGCCAGACGGGGGCGACTCCGCGGCACGCCAAGGGTCTGAGCACCTGCTGTCACGGCGAAGAGCCGCATACGGTTGGCTGGCGTTTCATCGGCGAGCGCCGCGCCATCAGCCTGGACCCCAACTGCGGCTGGGCGCGCGGCAAAGCCGACGTGCTTTATGTGGCCGACGCGTTCGCGGTGATTGCGAAAGTCAACGAGCTGCTGGCGGCCAATCCATGAGGGACAAGCAGAATGCAGAGTCGCGCCTGTGGCGCGAAAGCGTAGCGGCGCTCGGCAGAGCGCCGCACTATTCGGGTTTCACTCGCGCCGGCCTGCGGTGGAAGGAAAAATGGCGGCTTTCTGTCCCCGCTACGAGGTTCCTTGGAAGCGGACGATGCTTCTAAAAACGAACAGGGCGCCGGAGCGCGCCCTGTTTGTTTTTTTGGTTCCTTGTGCCCGGTGCGATTGCGCCGGGCAGTGGGCGGGGTTGGTGTATTCCTTCGGGAAGGAACAATGGAAATGGGCTTCAACTCCGGTTCATCGCAGTCGCGGAAAGGTTCGTCATTACCGGGTCAATACAAACCGCGATGGTTGCGCGCGATTGGCGCAAATTGGAGAAAGACCCAACCACCATGCCGGCGGGAGAAAAAAGCAGGGCGCGCCCAAGACGCGCCCTGGTCGCAGTTATTTAATCCAGTAAACTCAGGGGGATCGAGTTGTGGCGTGGCCTGGATGTGCAGTTGTCTGAGAAGAAATCGTGTAACCGGGACAATTCGCCCAAGGGCCAATCGCCTCCATAGGCGCGCGCCACGCTGCTTGAGTTTGACTGCTGCGATATGTCTAATCATTACGCCTATAACATCGCTCACAAGCAGGACTTTCCGCTTCTCAAATTTTGCCAAAAATACAACCGATTTTGTCCACCCTTTCCGGCGGTTCAACGGCCTTTTTGGGGAGGTATGCGGCCCCATTCAAACCGGGTTGAGGGGGCGCTCCCAAAGCGCATTGGGGAAGGCAATTGACAATTGGCCATTGAGAATTTGCAAATGGCAATTGAACCGCAGGAAGATCGCGGCTAATTTGCCGATGACAAATTTTCAATGACCAATTATTAATGACCAATTATCAATCAACGCGTCCGAGTATTAAAATATGAAAAAAACTCGTTCCCCGATCTCATTCTTCACAGCCCTCGCGTGCGCCATGCCTCTCTCGCTGGCCGCGCAAAATGCCGCCCCGACCGCCACGGCGGCGGCGGCCAATCCGCTCTATGCGCCCTGGAAGGGGCAGGAGGGCAGGACGGTCACCTTCACCCGCACCGAGCGCATCAGCGGCGGAGCGCCCATTCCCGGCGGCGGCGAGCGGGCGGCGTCCTCCAATTCCGTCCAATTCACGCTTTCGGAATTCTCCGCCGGGCAAGCCGTTATCAAGGTCGTCACCGCCCCCAACCTGCCGGCGGAGACCCTCGCCATTCCCGCCACGCTCATGGCCGATGATCCGGCCTTTCCCAAATCCGCCGGCGGCGAGGAATTGAAAATCGGCGGCAAGACTTACTCCTGCGTCAAGTATACCTATTCCACCGCTTCCAAAGCCGAGTTGGGCCGCGATCCCCAGGGCCTGCGCGGCCGCGTCACCGTCTGGGTCGCCGACGGCGTTCCCGGTGGCGTCGTCCAACGCCACATCTCCCTGACCATCCGCGCCTCCTACGACATCACCGACACCCTGGCGCTCGCGCCATAGGCGTTTCGTCCGCGGGGGCATGAGGACAATGGGAGTAATGGGAATGATGGGAATGATGGGAATGATGATCGCGCCATATCCGCTATCCGCCGCGGGCGCATGAGTCCCATTCGTCCCATTCGTCCCATTCCTCCCATCGGCCCGCAGCCCCCCTACGCACTGCGCGCGCAAGCTCCCCTGGCCAGTTTCTGTAGAATGAAACTCATCACGACCCGTTGCGCGACATACTGCTCCTGCACCGGGGGCGGGAGGGTGGAGAAGTCGGCCACGACATGACGGCACTTGGGAGCGCCGCACAGGCATCGCATGGTGAAGGAGTGCTCCTCCATCGTGGTCGAGTAATCGAACCGGACCTCTTCACCCGGCCGGATGGGGCGCAGCGCGACCAGGTCCCGGTCGTCGCGAATGCCGGCATTGGGTTCGCAGGAATGGTTGACAAAAACCCCGGGCGGCTGGGTGTCGTAGTACTGGTTCTGCCCGATTTGCATCGGCATGCATTCCCAGGGGCCGCGCCGTTTGGTTTCGTCAAAGTCTATCACCGGCCCTCCAAAAGCCAGGATGGCCTCCCCCGCCTGAATATCGCGGTTGGCAAAGACGCCCAGGCCGACGTCGCATTCATCAATGCGTATGGTTGCGTTGGAAAAGCAGTCCTTCACAAACTGCCGCTTTTCCGCAAGCAAGAAAAGTGACGGCTGATACATATATTATGAAATCAGATCTTGGCTTTCATTTCGGTTTTTGTCCTGACCATGGCCGTATCAAAGCAAATCCGTCCATGTCTGTAAAGGGGTGTCGTGACGGATTTTTTCGCGGGGGGGGCTGCGGTCACTTCAGGGTTTCACATTAGGATGGTGGTTTCCTGTTCTTAATCCTAAGATTAGGATTAAGATGAAGAGGCCATTATGACAACCAATATCTCATCCGAACCGCCGCCGCTGTGCGCCGTCTTGATGCCTCACGCCCCCATCCTCGTGCCGGAAGTCGGCGGCGACAGGGGCGGCGCGGCGCGGGCCAGCGCGCGGGCGATGCGCGAAGCCGCGGTGCGCGTGATGGATTTTCAACCGGACACGCTGGCGCTGATTTCGCCGCACTCGCCGCGCCAGCCGGGCGCCTTCGGCGTCTGGGCCGGGGAACGTCTTCACGGAACGTTTGCCCAATTTAACGCTCCCGGCGCGCAAGTCAGCCTTCCCAACGACACGCCGCTGGCCGATGCCATCATCGCCGAGGCCCGGAACCGCAGTCTGGCAACCTGGATGATCCGCGGCCAAACCCTCGATCACGGCGCGCTGGTGCCGCTTTGGTTTCTGGCCCAGGCGGGCTGGACCGGCCCCACGGTCGTTCTCAGCCTGAAGGACCCGGAGGACGGCGGGCTGGCGGAACTGGGGGAAGCCATCGCCGCCGCCGCCCGCGCGTCCCGGCGCCGCCTCGCCATCGTCGCCAGCGGCGATATGAGTCATCGTCTGAAGGCAAACGCGCCGTGCGGTTTTCATCCCCAGGCACATCAATTCGACGAAACCTTCATGGACCTGATCCGCGATGGCAATTACCGCGGGATTGCGAACATGGCGCCGGCGCTGCGGGAACTGGCGGCGGAAGACGCGGTGGACTCCACTTTGATCGCGGCGGCGGCCGTGGATTGGAAGAGCACGGGCCACAAGGTTCTCAATTACGAAGCGCCCTTCGGCGTTGGCTACGGCGTGGCAATCCTTTTCGCGGAAAAATCAAATCCCGCCGGGCCGCCGCCGGCTCCGGCCCGCGCCTCCAGCCGCGAGGGCGACATCCTGCCCGCTCTGGCCCGCCAATCCGTCGCGGCGGCGCTGCGCGACAGTTCCGAGGTTCCGCCCGCGGCCGCCGCTCCGTATCTCAGCGCCAAACGCGGCGTTTTTGTCACAATCCGCGAGCGGAACGGCATGTTGCGCGGCTGCTGCGGAACGATTCATCCCGCCTGCGACAACGTTGTTGCCGAGACCTGGCGCAGCGCGCGCCTGGCGGCGCTCCAGGACACGCGTTTTTCGCCGGTGCAATCCACGGAGCTGGCCAACCTGCATTTTGACGTGAGCGTGCTGCACTCGATGGAAAAAATCTCCGCCGCCGCCGACCTGGACCCCGCCCGCTACGGCGTGGTGGTTTCCACCGAGGACGGCCGCCGCGCCCTGCTGCTGCCGGGCATTGAGGAGATCACGACCAGCGAGCAGCAGTTGGGCATTGCCCGGAAGAAGGGCCGGATCGGCCCGCACGAGCCGGTGATCCTGCAACGCTTTCAAGTGGACCACTTTGAAGAGCCGGCGGATTAGTCTTAATCTTAATCTCTTCTTCACTGGATGGAGAGCGGGATTAAGATTAAGATGAAGACTAAGATTAAGAGAGGACAGCCAAGAAACAGAAATGCGCCCCGGAGAATATGATTGACTCAGTGGCACAGCCCAATTTCCCCGCCCGATGGTGGGAACCGCTGCCCGACGGGCGAATCGTCTGCCGGGCCTGTCCGCGCCTGTGCAAACTCCAGGCCGGCCAGCGGGGGTTCTGCTTCGTGCGCCAAAACGTCGAAGGCCGGATGGTCCTCACCACCTACGGCCGCAGCAGCGGTTTTTGCATTGACCCCATCGAGAAGAAACCGTTGAACCATTTCCATCCGGGCACCAGCGTCCTTTCCTTCGGCACGGCCGGCTGCAACCTCGGCTGCCGCTTTTGCCAAAACTGGGACATCAGCAAGGCGCGCGAATTTGACCGGCTGGCCAATGAGGCATCGCCGGAAGCCATCGCCGCCGCCGCGCGCCGTTTGGGCTGCCGCTCCGTCGCCTTCACCTACAACGATCCGGTCATCTTTGCCGAATACGCCATGGACACCGCCGACGCCTGCCGCCGGGCCGGCGTGGCGGCGGTGGCGGTAACGGCGGGCTACATGGCGGATGAGCCGCGCCCCGAATTCTACCGGCATATTGACGCGGCGAACGTGGATTTGAAGGGATTCACTGAGGAGTTTTATCACCGCAATTGCTACGGCGAACTCGCGCCCGTGCTCGACACTTTGAAGTATTTGCGCCACGAGACCAACGTCTGGTTCGAAGTCACCACGCTCCTGATTCCCGGCGAGAACGACAGCGAGGCGGAAATCGAAAAAGCCGCCGCCTGGTATGCCGCCAACCTGGGGCCGGACGTGCCGTGGCATTTCACCGCGTTTCATCCCGATTACAAGATGCTTGACAAGCCGCCCACCCCGCCGGCAACGCTCGTCCGGGCGCGCGCCATCGCCCGGGCGCACGGTTTGCGCTACGTCTATGCCGGCAACGTCCATGACCCCGAAAGCGGCAGCACCTGGTGTCCGGGCTGCGGCCGGCGGGTGATTGAGCGCGATTGGTATGTGCTGGGCGAGTGGCGGCTCAACGGCAACCGCTGCGCCCATTGCGGATTCGAGATCGCCGGGCACTTCGACAAAGAGCCGGGCCGCTGGGGCAACCGCCGCCTGCCCGTGCGTCTATGATCCCCAGTGAGGAGGGCGGGTGCATTTCGCATTTTTGGGCGCCCCTCTTAATCTTGCTCACTCTCACGGCGACGAACGGCAACGGCAGCCTGGCGACGGTCACGCTGCTGGATCCAACGCCGGAAGGCGCTCGTTTCCATCAAGTCGTGCAAGAGCCGGCCCTGTGACTTCCCCCCATTTTTCTGACCCATTTTTCTGACTTCATGACTCTTGGCCGGGCTGTTTGCCGTTTGAGGCTGGTTCGAGTCAGAAAGATGGGGTCAGAAACATTATCAGGAAATAAGCCCTGCCGGATTTCGCGTTCCATCATTTTCCATCATTTTTCCTATTTGATTTTGATTGCGCCCCCGGAACGCGCCGCTTATGCTTTTTGAAAACAGAATAACGACACCGCATGAGACGCAATCCCGATCTATTCCCGATGGTTGAAGAGAAGGGAATCCGATATGATTTTCACGCCGGATTGAAGTCAGAAGGAAACATCCGATAAGAGGAGCGCAACACCGTGAGCAAATTATTGGTCACCGGCTCATCCGGTCTTGTCGGATCGGAGGTGGTGGACTATTTCTGCAAGGCGGGCTGGGAGACGCATGGCATTGACAACAACACGCGCGCGGATTTCTTCGGACCGCCCGGAGACACGAGATGGAACCAGCGCCGCTTGCAGTCCCTGCACCCGGATTTCCGCCACCATGAACTGGACATCCGCGACCGCGCCGGGGTGGACGCGCTTCTGGCGGCGCTGAAACCGGACGTGTTGGTTCACACCGCCGCCCAGCCCAGCCACGACCTCGCCGCCTCGCGGCCCTTCGACGATTTTGACGTCAACGCCGGCGGCACGCTGAATCTGCTCGAAGCGGCCCGGCGGCACGCGCCGGGCGTTGTGTTCGTCCACTTGAGCACCAACAAGGTGTATGGCGACCGCCCCAACGCCATCCGTCTGAAAGAACTTCCCACGCGCTGGGATTACGACGACCCGTCCCACGCCAACGGAATTGCGGAAGATTTTCCGATAGACCAAAGCAAACACAGTCTGTTCGGCGCCTCGAAAGTGGCGGGGGACGTGATGGCGCAGGAATACGGGCGCTACTTCGGCATGAAAACCTGCTGTCTTCGCGGCGGATGTTTGACAGGCCCGAACCACAGCGGGGTGGAATTGCACGGCTTCCTGAGCTATCTGATCCAGTGCAACATTCAGGGACGCCTCTACCGGGTTTTTGGCTACAAGGGCAAGCAAGTTCGCGACAACATCCATTCCCTTGACGTGGCCCGTTTCATCCATGCCTTTGCGGAGAACCCGCGTTGCGGCGAGGTGTATAACATCGGCGGCGGGCGCGCCAACAGCGTTTCCATTCTGGAGGCCTTTGAACGCGCGGCGGAGCGCAGCGGCCGGAAAATGAACTGGGAATATGTGGAGCAAAACCGCGCCGGGGACCATATCTGTTACATCAGCGACCTGTCGAAAATGAAGGCGCATTATCCGGGCTGGGGCATCACCAAGAGCCTGGACGATATCTTCCGGGAAATCCACGAGGCGGCGGTCCGGGGCCGGTGATTCCGCTTTCGAGTTTCTTGCCATGCGAATTTTAATTACAGGCGGGGCCGGTTTCGTGGGGTCGAATCTGGCGATGGCCGCGCGCGCGGCTTTTCCCGGCGCGGCGTTGGTCTGCATGGACAACCTGCACCGGCGCGGTTCCGAGTTGAATGTGCCGCGGCTGGAGCAAGCCGGCGCGCAATTCCATCGAGGAGACGTGCGCCAGCCGGCCCAGTTTCCGCCCGGCCCGTTCGACTTCCTCATCGAAGCCTCCGCCGAACCGTCGGTGCTGGCGGGTCAGGATGGCGCGCCGGACTATCTGTTTGAAACCAATCTGGCGGGGGCGTATCATTGCCTGGAGAAAGCGCGCGTCTGGAACAGCCGGTTTTTGTTTCTCTCCACCAGCCGGGTGTACCCGGTTGCCCGTCTGGAGGCGCATCCGTATTGCGAGGAAGCCACGCGCTTTACGTGGAAGGATGACGGCCCGCCGGGCATCACCTCGCGGGGAGTGCGGGAAAGCGTGGCCATGACCGGCGCCCGCTCGCTCTATGGGGCCACCAAGCTTGCCGCCGAACTTCTCATTGAGGAATACCGGGCCGCCTTCGGGCTGAAGGCCGTCGTCAACCGCTGTGGCGTCATTGCCGGCCCGTGGCAATTTGGCAAAGTGGACCAGGGGGTGGTGGCGCTCTGGGTTTTGGCGCACCAGTTTGGACGGCCGCTCAATTACATCGGTTACGGCGGCGGCGGAAAACAAACCCGCGACCTTCTGCATGTGGACGATCTGTGCGACCTGCTCCTGGAACAAATCCGGGGGTTCGACTCCTGGGATGGATGGGTGGGCAATGTCGCTGGCGGATTGGAGAACAGCGTCTCGCTTTGCGAACTGACGGCGCTCTGCCAGGAAATCACCGGGAAGAGAATCCAGATCGGCCGCGTGGCGGCGACCCGGCTGTCCGACCTGCGCGTGTTCATTGGCGATTGTTCCCGGCTTTTCGCGCGCACGGCCTGGCGGCCAAAACGCGGCGTCCGCCGTATCGTTGGCGACATTGCCGCCTGGGCCGCCGCGCAGGGCGAGGCCCTGGCGAAACTTTAATTCTATGAAGCATCCCCCGCCCTTGCCGCCCTCGCCGGGAAAACCGCTCCGCCTGTTGAGCGTGGTCATCCCGGCGCGCGATGAGGAGGGGTGCATTGCCGCCACCGTCGAGCATTTGCATCTGGAACTCCAGCTCAACCGGGTGCCGCATGAAATCGTGGTGGTGGACGACGGCAGCGGAGACCGGACCTGGGAAATCTTGCGGGAAATCCGCGCGCGGATTCCGGAGTTGTCGCCGCTTCAGAACCGGGGCGAGCACGGTTTTGGCTGCGCCGTGATTGCCGGAATCAACGCCGCGAAAGGGGACGCGGTGGTGATCATGATGGCGGATGAATCGGATGATTGCCGGGACGTGGTCCGGTACTGGAAGAAGTTGAACGAGGGTTGGGAATGCGTGTTCGGCAGCCGGTTTATGCCGGGGGGCGGAGTGATTGATTACCCGTGGCTGAAATTGCGAATCAACCGGCTGGCCAATCTGTTCATCCGCCTTTTGTTCAAAGTCTCCCTGAACGACACGACCAACGCCTTCAAGGCCTACCGGCGCAGCGCGTTGGACGGATGCCGCCCCTTGCTCGCCGCGCACTTCAACCTGACGGTGGAGATACCGCTCAAGGCCATCGTGCGCGGGTATTCCTGGACGGTGGTGCCGATCACCTGGCGCAACCGCCGCACGGGCACGGCCAAACTCAAGATCAAGGAAATGGGCAGCCGCTACTTCTTCATCTGCGCCTATATCTGGCTGGAAAAGCACTTCAGCCGGGGCGACTACAACCGGCCGGCGCAAGAGGGAAACCCGGAGGAGAAGCGAACCTGATTATGGCCTCCGCAATCAGAACTTTTTTTCCGCGATGCTCAGCCTGGCTGGCGGGCCGTCCAGGAAGGCTCCTCGTCCTGCTCCTGGCGGCGTCGTTTTCGCTGCCGCGCCTGTTTGGCCCCGGTCTGGTTCAGGGCCTGGATGCGGCGTGGCAACAATCCCTCCAGGCGGCCGCCACCGGGAGCGTCGTGTTTGGCCGGGATTTTCTCTTTACCTACGGGCCTCTGGGTTATTTGTTCACCCGATCTCCTGTCAACAAGCTGATTCTGGTGCTGTATGATTTCTTCATCCTCGCCAGCCTGTTGTCGGTTTATCGCAGGCTCCTGCCCTCGCCCGCGCGGCCGGGGGGCGCCATTTTGGTTCTGGCGGTGGCCCTCATTACAAAATATGCGCTGTCGGGGGACCCGGAGGCGGTCTTGTTCGTCGTCGGCGGGTACTGGCTTTGGCGCCTCCATGCCGGCGACTCGTTCGGGATTCCGCTGGCGGGGGCGCTGGCCGCGGCGGTCCTGCTTTTTTTTAGCAAGGTGAATTTTGGGCTGCTCATGCTCGGCCTGATTCCCGGCTACAGCATTGGGCTCCTGGCGTGCCGGCGGGATTGGAGGAGAGCGGTGTTGTTGACAGGAGGTTTTGCGCTGCTGGTCTGGATCGGGTCCGCCTGCTGGCGGGTCCAGTTGGGCGGTTATCTGCGCGGCAGCCTGGAGCTGGCAGGCGGATACAATGAAGCCATGTTCATCCCTTTTCCCGCGCACTCGCGGTTCCCGCTGGTTTTCGTAACAGCCGCTTTGCTGGCGGCCGGCATCGTGGCTTCAGCCTTTGCCAGTTTGCGGGCGGCAGTGTGGCGGGACTGGATGATGATCTGTCCGTTCGTCATGCTCACCGCCTTCCTGCTGCTGGAGAACGCGTTTGTCCGCGCGGATACCGTTCACACCAGCCGTTTTTTTCCAAGCCTGGCGTTGGCGCTTGCTGTGTGGAGCCTCGCCTTTCCGGGTTCCAGGAGTGTGAAGGTTCTTCTGGTGCTGAGTCTTCTGGGCGTGGGGTTTGAACGGGCGGCCCTCCATTCTGCTGAGGCGCCGTCCCAGACACCCTCCCCCGGCGCCCCGGCGGCGCTCCCTGATTCCGGGACGCCTCTCCCGAATCCAAGTCAAGCAAGTCAACCGCCAGCCGGCCATCGTTCCATACCTGAGTGGTTGACACCGCTGGGCTATGCGCGGGGATTCTGGGCGGCGCCCTGGCGGCAGAACGCGGAACAGTTGGGAGCGGAATTGCGCGCGCGCGCGCCGGAAGTGCTGGCGCCCGGGGATGCGCGAACCGCCATTGGGCGCTCTTCGGTGGACGTGATGCCGTGGGATTCGTCCCTGGCAATCCGGAGCGGCCTGAATCTGAAGCAGCGGCCCGTCATACAGTCCTACTCCGCCTACACCCGTTGGCTCGACGAGCGGAATGCCCGGTTTCTTGCATCCGACAACGCCTCTGATTTCATTCTTTACATGGCTCTGTCCCCAAACTCCATTGACGATCGGCCGGCGGCCTGGGACGAGTCCATCACCAAAAGAGCATTGATGGAGAACTACATTCCCTACATGAGATTCCAGCAGACGCGGCGATTCTCCCCGACCGGGGAGCCACACCCGGTGATTGGGTTGGTGGTTCTAAAACGATCTCCCGGCGCCCGGGAGTATGAACCCATTTCAACCAATAGTGTCGCCCTCGCTCTGGATCAACCTCTGGACATCCCGGCCTCCACCAATTTCGTCTTCCTTTGGCTGGATGTGGAACGGACGCCGCTGGGCAAGCTGGCAGCTCTCTCCTGCCAGACCTCCGGGCTTGCCGCGGAAATGGAATACAGCGACGGGACCACCCAGCAATATCGCGCGGTTCTCCCCATTTTATCAACGGGCGTCCTGATCAATTACCGGGTCGAATCCGCCGAGGAAATCCTGCGCTGGCTTTCTTCGGATATGACCGGCAACGCGACGGCCCGCTCCATTCGGTTTCAGAGCGCCAGTCCGTGGGCGTTTCGGGTCCCTTTCCAGGGCAAAGTGGTTACCTACAGGCTTGTGGACCGGCATTTGGCCGGCCCGGCCGGAGCCGGCGAGGGGTCAGGGCCAGCAGGCCCCCCCAAGCGTTCATCAGGCTTGTGAGACAAAACTCTTCTTACACATGGTAGGTGCGCCTCGCGGAGGCCTCCGCTCGTCCCGCCGGGACGCCCCTACCAAAAGAAGAACATTTCCCTGCAGCCTGCCACAGACACCTGAGATCATTCTGGTTGATACCCGTCACCCAAAGGGATATTCTGATCAATGATGACCATCTACCGCCAAATTATTAAGCTATTTGATCGACCCGGCCTTCGCCCCATTCTCGGCTATGCGGCGAGTGCCTACGCGAGGCGCAAGACCGGCTTGGAGGTGCATATCTTCTATGATGAAGCGTGGACCCGCCAGATCGGCACTTGCTACCTCGCTGAGTCGCGCACCTTCGACTGGAGCGCCGACATGGTGGCCGGATGGAAGAAGGACCTCGCTGAAGTGCTCCAGATACATCGCGAGTGGTGGTTTCACCAGTACAAACCGAAAGAGGGCGACGTCATTGTGGATATTGGCGCTGGCATCGGAGATGATGCTGTTCTTTTCTCACAAGCGGTTGGCCAACGAGGCAGGGTTCTGTCAGTCGAAGCGCATCCAGCCACGTTCCGGTTGCTGCAAAAGAACTGTCGCTACAACCGACTCGAAAACGTCAGTGCCGTGCAGCAGGCGCTTATGGACAAAACCTGCACCGTCTCCATCGAGAACCGAGCCGGATATGGGGCCAACACCATCATGCTGTCCAAGGATGATTATCAATCGGCCCTCAAAGTACCGGCTTGTTCTTTCGATGAATTGTGCGCGCAGCAGAAGATTGAGCACATTGACTTTCTGAAGATGAACATCGAAGGAGCAGAACGGTTCGCCATCCAAGGTATGCCACGAATGATTCAACACATTTCCCAGGTTTGCATTGCCTGCCATGATTTTCTCAGCGAACAAAATGAATTCTACCGGACTAAAGCTCTCGTGACTGATTTCCTGAAATCTAACGGCTTTGCTCTCAGCCTTCTCGAGAATGACCCTGCCCCTTGGGTTCGCGATCACGTCCACGGTAAGCGGGTGGCGCAAATTTAGGGGTGCAAGAAATGACGCTGTTCATGAGCTTCAAAACGTGACCGGCTTGACTTCCCGACTTGCGGAGGCATGATGCGGGCGTGGCTTCCGACGCAATATCAGTGGCAGGCGTGGTGGCGACTTTCAAGCGGCCCGCCATGCTGCGGATGCTGCTTGGCTCTCTGCGGGAAGCCGCGCCGCTCCGCAAAATGATCGTGGTGGATAACGGCTTTGACGCCGAGACGGAAGCCGTCTGCCGGGAGCAGCCGTTCCGGGTTCTTTATCATCGTCCCGAACGCAATCTGGGATGCGGGGACGGCATTGGTTGCGGCCTCCGGCTCGGTTTGGAAGACCCGGCAATCAATTATTTCTGTTGCTTTGATGATGACGCGCAAGCCACTCCCGGAGCCGTGGAGGCGCTGATGGGCGGCATGATCGCTGCCGACGCGGACCTTGCCGTGCCGTTGGTCACCGATGCCGGGGGGCTTGTCAGTTGGACGCCCGGGGTTCTGGAGCGTCAGGCCTGGCAGTTGTTCTGCCGCAGCCGCGTGACGCCGGCCCAATACCGGGCGGCCTGCGGCATTGGCCCGGTCCCGTTCAGTTGGTCGCCCTGGATGGCGCTGGCGCTCTCCGCCCGGGTCGTGCGCGAGTGCGGCTTTCCGCGCGGCGACTTCTGGATGTATGGCGAGGATTTGGAATACACGCTGCGGCTGACGCACCGGCATCGCGGCGTGCTGGTGCCGGCCGCGGTCTGCCGCCATTTGCCGCCTCCATCCTCGGGAGGCAATTACGTGGGCAGCCCCCATTACCTGCGTTCCTGCTTGATGCTGCAGAATATCTCCTACATCTCAACGCGCCTCCCGCATGCCCGCCGCATCTTCCGCCATTTGCCGGGCAATTTCAGGCGCTTCCTCCGCACACACGGCTGCACTCCAGCCTCTCTGCGCGATGGCTGGCTGGCTTGGTGGCGGGGCGCCGTCCGCGGCAAACCGGCAGGAACCCCCGGCTTCGACGGCTTCAAGAACCGGTTCCTCAAGCTGCCCGGCTAGGCCTGGGAAAGGAAAGCCTCGATTTCGCTCCATTTGTTTGGGAGACGATTTAACTTCTGCGGCTTGTCGCGGTCAATTTCGTCGAAGTCCAGCGCCATGAACTCTTGCTCCAGCTCAGGCAGGCGCGAGGAGAGCGCCCTGGATGCCGGGTCAAGCCCCCGGATCATCGTCAAGCCTGTCGGAGCGATATCCACAGTGCCGATCTTGAGGTCCGGGCGGTACTTCTTCAGGCAAACGACCAGTTTCCAAACGTCGCCGCTCCAAAGCAGCGTGTTCTGCCGGCGCGAGGAGGTCGCGCGGTCTATGGGGTAGCAATCATGGACCAAAATAGTGGATTGCCGGCTGCAGTGGCGTTCCAGTTGGACGAAATCGCGCAGAGCAAACTCGAAAAGGTGCATCCCGTCAATAAATGCCAGATCCAGCGTCTTATGGCCCAGTTCGGCCGTCAGATCATAGTCGCTGAAAAAGGCATCGCTGGTCATTCTATAAATTCGCGCGACAGGCGGCAAAATGACTTTGATCTGCGGTGAAGGATCAATGCCGACACAAACCTCGGCGCTCTTGCCCAGCACAATCGAGTCACCGTAGCAAAGGCCGATTTCGACATAGGTGCGAGGTTTGAGGTGGGCATGAATCCGCCGCAAGAGGCGATAATAGGGATACCTGCGGATGCGCCGCAAGCGCCTTAATGAAGAATAAGCGCGGGCCAGGAGGCCGTGCTTCTCCGATGTCTCCGCATTGATCTTGTGCGCTGTCTCAATCATAACCCAGCAATGGCTGGCCACAGTTCCACATTCCAAACCGGCTTGTCAAGGCCCAAGAGTTCATTCAACAATCTTGTTGATTTTTGCCGCTTTGGAACACAATCTCAGCAAGAGATGAAGAGAGTCTTTTTTCCAGGCCGCCCGGCGTGTCATGGCTCCAAACCGTGAAGAGTCCCGGCGGCCGCCCATCCGATCCCTATGTCCCGAATTAAGAGATTCGCCCATTCCTTTCTGTCCGGCTACGCGCAGTTGGGGGCGAACGTATTCTTCACTCTCGCCTCCGTGCCCCTGGCGCTGCACTACCTTTCCACAGAGGAGTTTGGCCTCTGGGGCGTCACCTCCCAGATTGCCGGCGGCATTGCCCTGATGGATTTCGGCTTGAACGCCGCCGCGGCGCGAATTCTCATTGACTACAAGGACCAGCCGCAGCGGGGAGAATACGGCGGCATCATCCAGACGGCGGCCTGGGTGGGGTTGTTGCAAGCCGCGTTGATTTTTCTGATCGGAGCGATTCTGGCGCTTGTGGTTGGGCCGCTCCTGCACATTCCGGCGGCGCTGGAACGGCAATTTGCCTGGCTGGTGATTGGCCAGTCCGGGATTACCGCCCTCATGTTTGCGGCCCGGATCCTCGCCAACCTTCTCACCGCCAACCAGCGTTTTGACGTGGGCAACTACGCCGGCGCCCTCTCCCTGGCTGTCAACTATGGGGTCTTATGGTGGGGCTTTTCCCACGCTCTCGGCGTGTTCAGCATGCTTTGGGGACAAGCCGCCGGTGTCCTCACGTCGGTGGCCGTGTGCTGGGCCGGGTGTTATTGGTTGTCCTTATTCCCCCGGCGCGGCCAGTGGGGGCGCCCGAGTTGGAAGGCATTCCGCGAGCTGTTTGTTTTCGGACGCGACGCCTTTCTGATTGCGCTGGGAGGCCAGTTTATGAACTACAGCCAGACCTTGATCCTGACGCGGTTACTCGGCCTTAAGGCCGCCGCTGTTTGGACTGTCTGCACGAAGATCTACCCTTTTTTCAGGGAGACGATTAGCCGGATTTTTGATTACTCAAGCTCGGCCCTGGCCGAGATGATTGTCCGCGGCGAGCGCGAGCGATTGTTGCGGCGCTTTCGGGAAATCGCCGTCGTTTCCGTCAACCTGGCGGTGGCCGCCGGGGCGCTGATCGCGGTTGGCAATGGCCCGTTCGTCAAGGTCTGGATGTCCGGCAAATTCGCTTGGCCGGTGTGGAATGACTTGCTCCTGGGGGTCTGGCTGGTGACACTCATGGTCGTTCGGACGCATTGCGGCTTTGTGGGACAAACCAAGGCATTCCGGTTCATGCGCTATATTTATTTCCTGGAAGGCTCCGCGTTTATCGGCCTGACGGTTCTGTTCCACCGCTTTGGCGGCGGCATCACCATGATGCTCATCGCCTCGATTGTGTGCAGCGTTTGTTTCACTTTCTCTTATGGGCTGTGGCGCACGCGCGAGTACTTTCATCTGGGGTGGGGCGATCTGGCCCGCTGGCACCGGAGCACGCTCGCGCTGGCCGCCACCGTGGCGCCCGCCGCCCTGCTGGTCTGGTGGCTGACGCGAAATCTCCCAGCGCTCCAACAACTCATGGCGGATTCGGCCCTTGGAATCTGGATCGCAGCGATGTTTCTGCGCCACGGCATTGGGGCTTCCTTGCGCGCCGAGGCGCTCCGCTTTGCGCCGGGTTGGGCGGGACCGATTCTTGACCGGATGTGCGCCGCCAATTCAGAGGCGCGGGACAACCTGTGAAAATTCTCGTCACCAGTTTCACCTTCCCACCGCAGGCTAACGGGGTTTCCGAAGTCGCGAAAACTCAATCCGCCGGACTGGCGGCGCGCGGCCATGAAGTCACCGTTGCCACTGGTTTCGACGCCGCCCGCTCCCCGGCACATTCGCCGCCAGGCGTGGTGGTGAGGCAGTTCGGCGTTTCCGGCGCCGCCAGCGTCCGGGGCGGGTGCCGGGGTGAAACCGCCGCTTACGGGCAGTTCATCGCTTGTTATGACGGCGACATCATTCTGTGCAATGGCTGGCAAACCTGGGCTACGGATGTGGCAATTCAGTTCTTTGCCAAGTCAAAGGCCCGCAAAGTAATCGTATCGCATGGCTTTGCGGCTCATGTTTGGCATCCCTACCGGCATTTTGCCTGGGGCTTCGGGCAATGGCTTCGCGCCCAGCCTTATGTGTTGCGTTTGCCAAAGATGATGAAGGCCTTTGACCGCCTCATTTTCCTCAGTTCCCGCTGTGACGCCGGCCGCTTTTTCGATCATTCGGTTGCCAGGCGCCTCTTTTCGGATCGAATCTCCATCATACCCAATGGGGTCCACCTTTCGGCTTTGCAAACAGCCGGCGCTGATTTCCGGCGAGCCTGGAACATCAAGACAAAGCACCTGTTGCTCAATGTGGCCTATTATTCCGCGCTCAAAAACCAACTCGCCACGTTGCGCGATTTTATGCGGGCCAACCGCCCGGACGCGACTTTGGTGTTTATTGGCAGCGAATTCAACGATTACTCGGCGGCAATGAAGAACTTCTACGAGTCAAGCCGCGCCAAATTTCCGCATTCCCAAGTTCTATTCTTGGAGAAAATCCCCAGGGAAACCATCTATGCGGCCTATCGCGCCGCGGACGTTTTTATCCTGTCTTCAAGGCGCGAAACCCAGCCGCTCGCTATTCTTGACGCCATGGCCTCCGGCGTTCCATTTATTTCAACAAAAGTCGGATGCGTGTCCGATTTCCCCGGCGGATGGATTGTGGGTTCCGGCCGCGCAACGACCCAAACCATAAATGAGTTCCTGGATCGTCCCGATCTTCGGCGCCAACTGGGCGAGGAAGGAAGGGCCGCCTGTGTGGCAAAATACAACTGGAATGAGGTGATGGCCGCTTATGAAAGTGTGTTTGAGCGGCTCCTGCAGCCCTGACCTTCAGGCCAGCAATCGCGCCCAAAGGTGGGGAGACCAAAACTGGATGTTTTCCCTTGCGACCATGCGCACCGTTGCGCGCAGGACAAGCCCGGCGGCCTTCGCCAGCGGCGCCTTCAACCAGCGATGATCGCGAATTACCCCGGCCCCTTCATCCGCGAATTGCGTCCCGGAATAGCCGTGCATTTGCGACAGTGAACGGAGCGCGTTGGGGGTGTAGGTCCAAACGTGTGTGATGTCGTTGAACAAGTTCATCCCCACAAACGGTGAATCGCCGTTGGGCAATCGCAAAATCAGGCTGCCATCGGCAGACAACGCGGCTTTTGCCAAACGCAACAGCTCCATGAAATCATCCTTGGACAAATGCTCGGCCAGGTCAATCGCGAGGATCGCCCCATAATGGTTCTTCGGCTGGCGCGCCAGCCACCGATTCGCGTCCTCCTCTTCCACCTTTACACCAACCTGCCGCGCCAGTTCAGTCTGTTCCGGGCTGGAATCCACGCCGGTCACGCTCGTGTAACCGCGGCTCTTAAGCCACCACAGGAAACTGCCGTGCCCGCAGGCGATCTCCGCGACTGGCAGGTCCCTCTTCTCCGGCAGCCAGGCGCGGACGATCCGATCATAGACATGGGACTTTTCCCCAGCCGCGCGCCGCACATCGTCCAAAGACCGCACGCCGCGCGCCTGGGCCTGGAATTTGTAATAGTCTCGATGGTTCATGTTCGATTGACGGCCTGTGAGGATGTTGGACACTTGAAGCCGGCTTGCTCGAAAATTTTGCGGAACCGGTGTTCCCAGGTGTGTTCCGCCACCGCCCTGCGCCACGCTGCCTGGGCGATCTTGAGGCACTCTTCCGGCCGCTTGCCGTACCACGAATAGATCTCAATCAATTCCTGAATGCCCCGGTAACAAAGGATCTCCTTGCCGAGTTCCCAGTGCAGAGGCAGCCCCCAGTTATAGGTTGTCAAATAACACGCCCCCACTCCGGGACATTCGAAATCCCTCCCCTTGATATTTGTCACCTCCAGCGAGGGCGACGCGAATCCTATGCCGAGGTTGATTTGCGACCCGCGAAAAACCGCGTTCGGATTCTCCACCCACCGGCTGTTGGGCCATCCCGCGCCAAAAAGGCTCACTAAAACCCCGGCTCTCCGCAGTTCCTCGATCACCGCGGCGCGTTCGACTTTCCGGGAACCCAGAAAGCTGATTTTGTATTTGAAATCCGCCGAGACAGGCAGGGTGAGTTCCTGAGTCAGATGCACCCCCTGTGGCGAATAGATCGAGGCCGCGCCGCGTTGGCGATACCAGTCCATCGCGGGCAGACAATTGGTGATGTTCAGGTCGAACTTCTTCACCCAACGCCCGTAATCATCGTCCCCGGACGCAAGGACGCCGTAAGGAAAAAACTCCATGCGATCATCCAGGTTCATGCCCAACAGCGGGCACTTCCAGCGGCGCCGCAACACGTCGAACACCTCGTCGGAAAGCGACGCGGGCCGAAGATAAAACAGAATTACATCCGGCGAGAGCGCGCGATTGGCTTCCGAGAACTGCCGGACGGCTTCCGTGACCGCGCTGCGCGTCCTCGGGCCTTCCGGCGCGCTTTTCAGCGCGGGCCGCAAATCCAGCAGGCGGGTGTCGGCAATCCGCGCCAATTCCGGCGCCAGATCGTTCTGCTCCCATTGGCAATTGGCTATGAGAAGAATCTGGCGCAGCTTGGCCGAGCCGGCGAATTCGGGACGGCGAACCGGCGCCGCAACTGCATCGAACATCTTTGTCAATTCCGCGCGGTAAGCGCCATCCGACTGCCGTCCGCGCCGCAGCACCCACCAATCCAACACGCGGCCGCGCAACAGCAGGCCGGCCAGCCACCGCCTGGCCAGGGAAATCAAATTCGTCACGGCTGCAAATGCTAACTGCATTCTCCAGCCGTGGCAAGCCGCGGAGTTTCGGTTGTGGAGTTTGCACAAATCCCCGCTCCACGGCGGTCGAGAAAAATTCCGGGCATACGCGCCTCGCGTGTGCTGACCGGCGCCCTCGCCGGTCAGTTTTCGTTTCACCCCCTCCGGCCTCGACTTTTCCATGGGGAAGTGAGCCGGAGCATGGGCCGGCGTCACCCCTCACTACTTATTAGCATAACTTATATTCGCGAGAATTGCGCATTTTTGGCAAAATTTTCCGAACCTTCTTTCCGAATGACAAATGACAAATTCTCAATGACCAATTCTCAATTTAGACCCAGCGTTTTGGTTGCGGCTGGCCGCGCTGCGCCATTGCGCCTTTGCGCTTAACAGCCGCGTGTCCCTCGGTCCTAAAATCTTCGCGGAAATGCGCGATTCTGACGGATTGCAGTGCAAAAGGAGGATTTTCTTTTGCGCTTTTTGTGCTTTCTAGCGGCTAAAACTCATTGGGATTGTTAATTGAGGTTGACGGCAGGGCGAGCCTCTGCCGAGCCGTGGTTTTCAGAGGTCAGAGATCAGAGGTTAGATCGAGTCACGGTTCGACAGAGTCTCGCCCTGCCGTTTTCTTATGAGGCCTCACCCGCCAAACGCGCCGCCCAAGAATTCAGGGCAGAGCGGCAGCTCTGCCCTACCGCCCTTGAGGAGTTGAGCGGCCCACCTCAGCCGCCAAAGGCGCTGAACAAGGCGCGCATTTCCTCTTCCACCTGCGCCGGATCGGAAAGGGTTTGGCCGATTTCCTCGCGCAACACTTCCCGGTAACGCCGGCGCAATCGGTGGACCGCTACGCGCGCCGCCCCTTCCGTCATGGCCAGCCCGGCGGCGGCCTGGGCGTAGGGAATGTCGCCCCGGCCCATCATCAAGAACGGCTTCAACCGCTCGAACATCGGCGCCTTCCCCTCGGCGGCGCTCTCCTCGCGCAGGCGGCCGATGACCCTTTCCAGCAGAGTCACCGCCCAGGCGCGGTCGTAGATTTTGTCGGGGCTGAGAAGATCGGCCGGCTCAATCTGATAGCGGCTGTCGGCGTCCTGCCAGTCAAGCGAAAGTGGCGGAAGGCCGCCGCCGCGTTTTTGGCGGCGGGCGCGGTCCCATTCGTTGGCCAGGAAATGTTTGAGCGAAGCGAGCAGGAAGGCGCGGAATTTGCCGTGTTCGGCCTGGAGTTTTTCGAGGTAATTCTTTTGCAGGAAGCGGGCGAAGAAGGATTGCGTGAGGTCCTCGGCGTCTTCGCGCGAATGGCCGTGGCGACGGGTGTAGGCGTAAAGGGGATACCAATAAGTGCGGCACAACTCCTCCAGCGCCACATCGGCGTTGGGCGTGGAACGGCTTCCGGCGGCGAGCACGACCGTCCAGCGCGTCGTCGCGAAATAATCGCGCGGCGGGCCGGTGGCGCGGGTTGAGTCGTCCGGTGTCAAATCATTGGTTGGTTGTGACGGTGAAGTTCGTGCCATTCTTCGACCACTGGTAAGTGGTTGCCGGCCCAAAAGGCGGAGGACCGATGGTGAAGGAGCCGCTGCCGCCGGAACTGCCGGCCCGCGCCGCCGAAAGGGCCTGTTGAACTTGGAAGTCGAACACGTTCGAGAGCATTTGTTGGGCGGGCTGGAGCACCAGGTTGCCTTGAAGTTGTTGCATCGCCTGCCCGAACGCGCCGACGATCTGGACAATGCCGTTTGAGACCTCCCCGACTGATGAAGCTGCGTCAGAAGGGGGATTGGCAGCCAGCGCATGGATTTTCTCGCGCAAATTCCCGGCCTCTTTTTCGAACTGCTTGACCGCCGCCTCTTGAGTCAATGTGAAATCCAGATCGTCGAGCAGACATATCTTCCATTGTCCATTCTGTCGGGCCAGACATTCCGTGATGAATTGGTTGGTGCTGGGTCTGAAGGTGATGACTCCAGCGAGTTCATCCCGATAAAGGACAACTTCCACAACGGTGTTCCGGAGCATATCGGCGGCATCCTGCGCTGAAACCGTCACCTTCAACAAGCCTTCGGGCAGCCGTGGCGCGCCGATGGTTGCTTTGTTGACCAACGCGGCAAGGTCCGTTTCCCCTGCCGAACGGATTCCGAACGACCCGACCGCTTTTTCAGGCGAGGACAGATCGAACACGTCTCCCAGTTCAGGCCAGGTCTTTTTGACGGCGTATTCCACAAAGTCCCCGGCGGCGTTGGTTCCTGATGTGTTGGTGAAGCTGGGAAAATTGGATACCGCCGGCGCGACAGGCGGCGCGACAGGCGGCGCGACAGGCGGCGGAGTGGTTGTCGCGGAATCAGGCGATTCCCTATGCTCGTACCATGAAACCGTGTATCCAATGATCAGAATAATAACGGCCACGGCGGCCAGGGACAGTATCACGATGGCAACCACCCGGCCAATCCGATCATGCCAACTGATAATCCCGAAGACCAGCGCCAGCGTCAGGCCAATCCCGGCGCACGCCAGCGCAGAACCATGCGTCGGGTCAATCCCCATCAACACAGCCCAGCCTAACAATGCAACGATGAAACAGCCCAGAGCCAGCCAGGCAAATAACCTGTTCTCGGTCGGAAAAACGAGGGAAGCTGCTGGCGGTGTCCCGGAGTTGGCACGCGCCTTGGCAAGCCAAACCCTCACGCCCAAAGCAAATAGCGCCACGAGGCCAAGCAGCAAACCCAAGCCGCCTCCAACCGCCAGCTTTCCCAGGGTGCTTGGCGCAGGCACATAAACCGGCTCTCCCTCATCAAGAAGAGTTCTATGGACGCCATCGTCCAATCCGCGGACAGCGTACGCGACTTGGGTGGCGATGACCCCGGCGTCATTATACGATTTGGCGGAAGCGCGGATTTCCAAGATGTCGCTGTTTGGCAAAACTCGCACAGACAAAGCGCTCCGAAGACGGCCCGCGATTGCTTCATCCGTCAACTGCGACACTCCCGCCTCCTCCGACCATTGTTTCTTTAACAAAGCCGGAAAAACCGCCGCCAACTTATACATTACCGGGAAGGATGTAACCAGGGCGGCTTGTGATTGCAAAAAGTACGGGTCGCCGCCGTGGTTTGATTGGTCCACTATGAAACGCTCGCTCGCGACATGGGTTTTTGGCGTCAAAGCTACGTTGATGGCGGCGATAAGCAATCCCGCACAGACAAACGAAATTAGGACGCTCAAGACCCGGGCAACCGAAAGGCTGTTATGGACGGGACGAGCCGGCGGGGGCGCCGGCTGGGACACGCGGGGGCGCGTGTGCTCCCCGGACGGATTTGCGGGCGGCGGTGTTGAAGTGATGGTGTCAATTTCGGTTTTGACTTCGGCGGCGTGCTGGTAACGAAGCTCCGGCTCGCGCTCCAGGGCGCGAAGAACCACATCGTCCAGCCGCGCGTCAATCTGCACTTTTCTTGACGGCGGGGCGAATCTCCCCAGCGGCAATTGGCCGGTGAGCATTTCGTAGAAGACCACGCCGAGTGAAAATATGTCCGCCCGGTGGTCCACCGTTTGCGGCGTCTCAAACTGCTCCGGGGCCATGTAGTGGGGCGTGCCGACGATGCCGGTGGGGCCGGGCTGCGCGGACCCGATTTCAGGGCCGACCGGCAGGTCAGCCCTACCGGGTTGGGGAGCGATGATTTTGGCGATGCCGAAATCGGCGATTTTCACGCGGCCCTTCTTGTCAATCAATATGTTCTCCGGCTTGATGTCGCGGTGGACGATCCCCTCGTCGTGCGCGTATTGGAGCGCCTCGCAAATCTGCGGCACGATGCGCAGCGCCCCGTCCGGCGAAAGGCGCGCGGCCTGTTCCAATTGGCGCAGCGTCAGGCCGTCCACAAATTCCATGATGAAAAAGGGCGAAGCCCCCGCCTGTCCGAATTCGTGGACGGCGACGATGTTGGGATGGTTGAGCCGGGCCAGCGCGCGGGCTTCGCGATTGAACCGCTCGGCAAAACCCGGTCCGGCGGCGGCCTGGGGCGGCAGGATTTTCAGCGCGATCATGCGGTCCAGCGCGGGCTGGCGGGCCTTATAGACCGCGCCCATGCCGCCCTTGCCGAGGAAAGCGAGAATCTGCAATTGCGGAAACAGGCGCGCCACCTCTTCCAGGCCCGGCGGCTGGAAGGGGACGGATGCCGGCGGCGGCCCGGTTTCCGCGCCCTGTTTGAGCAGGCAGGCCGGGCAAAGCCCCGCCAGCGCGCCGCCGGGCAGCGCCGCGCCGCATTGGGGGCATTGGTTTGGCATGTCGTTGGACGTTTTCGATTCATTCATACACCCGCCTTAGAAGCAAAACCCGCAAAATGTTACAAGATTGCGGCAGGGCGTCCCGATTCTGAATCGGGAGCCGCCCAAGAATTCATGGCAGAGCGGCAGCTCTGCCCTGCCGTGAAAGTGTAGAGTTGTACCCTGCACCCCAATGGCGGAGCCTGCCGGGCTGGATTCAGTATTGCTAATAATTTGTATTACCGTTACCTATTTCGTGCCGGAGTTGACAAAAGTCGCTTGCCGGGGCGGCGGAAGTGCGGGACAGTGTTTCGTTGTCAGTGAGTCGTTTTTAGCAGCGCAGAGATGTCAGACATTTTTCCAAAGTGGACGAACCGCCTGCCGCGCAACCTGATCGTTGCGGCGCTGCTCACCAGTGCCGGCGTGCTGGCCGGCGTCACTTATTATTTCACGCCCAAGTACACGCGGGTCGGTTACGAGCCGATCCAGCCGGTGGCGTTTCCGCACAGCGTGCATGTGAACCAATTGGGACTGGATTGCCGCTATTGCCACAACACGGTGGAGAAATCGTGGTATTCCAACATCCCGGCGACCGCGACGTGCATGAACTGCCATGTGCAGGTGTTGAAGGACGACCCCCGGCTGGCGCTGGTCCGCCAAAGCGCGGCGTCCGGCGAGCCGATTCCCTGGGTGCAAATCCACAAGCTGCCCGATTATGTCTATTTCAACCATTCCGTGCATGTCAACCGGGGGATCAGTTGCGTGGAATGCCACGGGCGCATTGACCTCATGGACGAGGTGTATGAGGCCAAACCGTTGAGCATGTCGTTTTGCCTGGACTGCCATCGCGACCCGGCGGGGCACGTTCGCCCGCTGGACAAGATCACGGATTTGGGCTGGAATGCGTCTTCGCCAAACGAGCAATTGGCGAAGGGCCGTGAAAGGATGGATGAATGGAAACTGCAATCGCTGCAAACCTGCTCGACCTGCCACAGATGAAAACGATAACTGATGTTTCCGGGGAGCACACGCGCCCTCGCGTGTGGTGGTCGGCGCCCCCGCCGACCACATCTTCGCCGCGTCTTGGTGTATTGGGAAGGATGGAAGACAGTCGGCGAGGGCGCCGACTGGGACACGCGCGGGCGCGTGTGCTCCCCGGAATGTTCCCTGGCTCGACGGAGTCTCGCCCTACCATGCTTGACCGATGAAGAATTTACGCACACCACAACCATCCGGCCCGGCGTATTGGCGGAGTTTGGACGAACTGGCGGACCGGCCGGAGTTGCGCCAATGGGTGGAAAATGAATTTCCCGCCGGGGCGGGCGAAATGTTTGATCCGGTCACGCGGCGGCATTTCGTGAAGATCATGTCGGCGTCGTTCCTGCTGGCGGGCCTGGGGGCGACGGGCTGCCGGCGGCCGACGGAGAACATTTATCCGTTCGCGAAGATGCCGGAGAACTACGCGCACGGCGTGCCGCAGTTCTTCGCCACGGCCATGCCTTCGCGCCGCGCGGCGGTCCCGCTGGTGGTGAAATCCAACGACGGCCGGCCAACCAAGGTGGAAGGCAACCCGGATTTGATTGACAGCAACGGCGGCACGGACCCGTTCGCGCAGGCGTCGGTGTTGAGCCTTTACGATCCGGACCGGGCGCTGCGCTATGCGAAGAACGGGAGCCTGAGCACGAAGGCGGCGGCGCTGGACGCCTTGACGGAGTTGGCCGGGACATTTGGTGACGGGGACGGCGTGGCGTTTTTGATGGAGCAAAGCAGTTCGCCTTCCCGCGCGCGGATGCAGCGGATGGTCGGCGAGAAATATCCCAAGGCGCGCTGGTTTGTTTATGAGCCGGTGGACTTGGACGCGGCGCGAGTTGCGGCCTCGCTGGCTTATAACAAATCGGTCGCGCCTTCTTACAATTTGGACAGGGCGGAAAAAATTCTGGCCCTGGATTGCGATTTTATCGGCAGCGAGGAAAACGCGGCGGTCAATATCCGGCGGTTCGCCAAAGGGCGACAACTGGCGGGCAAGGAGGACCCGATGAGCCGGCTGTACGCGGTGGAGAGTTTGTTCACATTGACAGGGATGAACGCGGACCATCGTTTGCGCGTCCCGCCCAGCCTGATGGTGGCGGTGGTGGCGCGGCTGGCGCTCAACATCCTGCCACCCGGCGATTGGGACGACAAGTTGAAGGAGGTGTCGGCCCTGGCCGCGGCTTATGATGATTGGATCGTGCCTTGCGCGAAGGATTTGAAGGAGAGCGGGGAGAAGAGCCTGATCATGCCGGGCTATCGTTTGCCGGCGGCGGCCCAAATGCTGGTTCTGGTGATGAATGAGGCGCTGGGGGCGGTGGCGGCGCATACGGTGGAATTTCATGAAGTTCCACCAGCCACCGAGGAGGAAATTGCCAGTCTCGTGGCAGCTATTAAAGACGTCCATCTACATACACTAGTTATCTTGGGAGGCAATCCTTCTTACGATGGCCCGGCGGATCTGCATTGGCCGTCGGCACAAGCCTGGCCCAAAACTGTGGTGCGTTTGGGCTATTACGAAGACGAAACAGCTTGGAACCCAGATCGTACGACGGAAAGCAAGGGATCCCCAGGCGACCAATGGGATTTGCCGATGGCGCATTTTCTGGAATCGTGGGGCGACGGGCTTACGGCCAACGGCACGCTGGTGCCCATTCAGCCGTTGATCGAGCCGATGTTCGACGGGCTGACGGAACTGGAAGTGCTCGCAATTCTGGCGGGCGCGAAAACGACCAAGCCTTACGAAATCGTGCGGGAAACTTTTCGTCTCATTGCCGGCCCTGGCGAGAACGAATGGCGGAAATTCTTGCGCGACGGTTTCCTGGCGGGCAGCGCGACGGCGCCGGAGAGCGTGAAGTTCAACCAGAACCTGTTCAATCCGATGCTGGCGCTGTTGGAAGCGCCCAAGTCCGCGCCCGGCCCGGACAACCTGGACGTGGTGTTCCATCGCGATTACAAGATGGACGACGGACGGCACAACAACAACGGCTGGTTGCAGGAGTTGCCGGACCCGGTCACAAAGCTGACATGGGACAACGCGATTTTGATGAGTCCCAAGACGGCGCGCGAATTGGGCGTGGCGCCCGTGCCGAAACGGGACCAGACGCAACAGTTTCTCGATCAGGTGGTGGAGATTCAATTGGGCGAACGGACGGTGCGCGGGCCGGTCTGGGTTCAGCCCGGCATGGCGGATTACACTGTAGGGCTGGCGCTGGGATATGGTCGGGAAAAGACGGGGCGAATTGGGCACGGTTGCGGCTACAACGCCTACAAAGTGCGGACAACGGACGCCATGCATTACGCGAAGAACGCAAAACTGGTCCATACGGGCGAAACGCATGCGTTCTCCACCACGCAGAGTCATTGGAGCATGGAAGGCCGCGCCCCGGTGCGCGAGGCCAACCTGGAGGATTTCCGCAAGCAGCCTTATTTCGCCCCGAACATGAGCCTGGAGAAGCCGCCGGTCGTCGCGCCGATGTATCCCAATCCCTTTGACGCCGCGAAGGCGCAGGGGCTGCATCAATGGGGCATGGCGATAGATTTGAACAAATGCGTGGGCTGCTCGGCCTGCATGGCGGCCTGCCAGAGCGAGAACAACATCCCGATTGTGGGCAAGGAAATGGTCGGCAAAAGCCGCGAGATGCACTGGATTCGGATTGACCGCTATTACGCCGGCGCGGGCCAGAACCCGGAGGACGATCCGCAGGCGGTCGTCCAGCCGATGCTCTGCCAGCATTGCGAAGCGGCTCCCTGCGAGAATGTCTGCCCCGTCAATGCAACTTCGCATGACAACGAAGGGCTGAACGTGATGGTGTACAACCGCTGCGTCGGCACGCGGTATTGCTCCAACAACTGCCCCTACAAGGTCCGCCGCTTCAATTTCTTTGATTACAACCGCCGCCCGCTTGACAAGCTTTACCAAAGCCCGCTCGATCCGCGGGACCGGACGGACGGCCAATGGGAGTTGCGCCGGTGGTGGAACAATCCCGACCGCGGCAACCTGCCGGAACTGGAATGGCAACTGGCGCGGATGGCGAAGAATCCCGACGTGTCGGTGCGGATGCGCGGGGTGATGGAGAAATGCACCTTCTGTTTGCAACGGCTCGAACAGGCCAAGATTTCTTCCAAGGTCAAGGCGCGCGACTCGGCCCCTGTCAAGTTGACGGAGAAGGCCGGGACGATTCCCAAGACGGCTTGCCAGCAGGCTTGTCCGGCGGAGGCGATTGCCTTTGGCGACCTTCTCGACCCGGCCAGCACCGTGAGCCTGTGGAAGGCGAATCCGCGCAATTACAAGGTCCTCGATTTCTTGAACACCAAGCCGCGCCTGACTTATCTGGCGAAAGTGCGCAATCCGAACCCGGCGATGCCGGATTACCAAAAGCACCCGGCGCCTTACAGCTACGACCAGTATTCCGAAACGATGGGCCGGCCCGCGTTGGAAGCCGTGGAAGAGGCCGCGCGGCCTGAGAAAGGAACCCCATAATGGCGGACGTTTCCCAAGCTTCGATGACTCCCCGCGAGACGCCCCTGGTGGTGCGCGCGCCGCCCGCCGGGTTGGAGCGCGAACCGCTGGTGGCCGGCGGGCACGGCATCGGCTGGCTTTCGGACACGATTGCCGGAGTGGCCGAGGGGGCGATGCCGCCGTGGTGGAAGTATTGTTTCGCCATCAGCGTGACGATGATGACGGTCTGCTTTCTCTGCATCCTGTATCTGATGTCCACCGGCGTGGGCGTGTGGGGTGTGACCCATCCGGAGATGTGGGGATTTGCGATTGTCAATTTCGTCTGGTGGATCGGCATCGGGCACGCCGGAACGCTGATCTCGGCGATTTTATTCTTGCTGCGGCAGAAATGGAGGACTTCGATCAACCGCGCGGCGGAAGCGATGACGATCTTTGCGGTGATGTGCGCGGGCATCTTCCCGCTCATCCATATCGGGCGGATTTGGTACGGCTGGTGGCTGTTCCCCATCCCCAATTCCAACGGGATTTGGCCGCAATTCCGCTCGCCGTTGATGTGGGACGTTTTCGCGGTGTCCACCTACTTCACCGTCTCGGTGCTGTTCTGGTACATGGGAACGATCCCCGACCTGGCGGTCATGCGGGACCGGGCGAAAACGAAAGCGCGGAAGTTCGGCTACGGGCTGTTCGCCCTGGGCTGGACGGGTTCCAACCGGCACTGGAGCAATTACGAAAAGGCCTACCTGATTTTGGCCGGGCTGTCCACGGTGCTGGTGCTCTCGGTGCATTCCATCGTCTCGCTGGATTTCTCAGTCTCGCAACTGCCCGGCTGGCACACCACTATTTTCCCGCCCTACTTTGTGGCCGGCGCGGTGTATTCCGGCTTTGGGATGGTGCTGACGCTGCTGGTGCCGTTGCGGCGGCTGCTGAAACTGGAGGAAATTATCACCGTGCGGCACGTCGAGTTGATGTGCAAGGTGCTGCTGCTGACCGGCTCGATTGTGGCTTATGCCTACCTGATGGAGTTCTTCATCGCCTGGTACGGGGGCAGCCCTTACGAGAGATTCGTTTTCCTGCAAAGCCGCCTTGCCGACCCGTACTTTATCGCGCCGCTTTACGGGATTCAGCCGGCACCCTATTGGTGGGCGGAGTGGATGATGATTCTCTGCAACGTGCTGGTTCCGCAGCTTTTCTGGTTCAAGAAGGTTCGCACGAACATGATCCTCGTTTTCGTGCTCGCCATTATGGTCAACATCGGGATGTGGTTCGAACGGTTTGTCATCGTGGTCGTTTCGCTGCACCGGGATTTTCTGCCGTCCAATTGGGGTTATTACAGTCCGACGTGGGTGGACATATTGCAGTTCCTGGGGACGTTTGGTTTGTTCTTTACGATGTTCCTGTTGTTCCTGCGCTACGTCCCGTTGATAGCCATCGCGGAAGTCAAGGGCGTGACGCCCCAAGCCGACCCGCACCATCCGCTGGGCGGGGCGAAAACCGGAGGGCGTCACCCGTGAGCGCGCGGCCTTACGCCATCATGGCGGAATTTGAAAACCCGGCGGCCATTCTCCGCGCGGCGGACAAGGTGCGCCGGGAGGGGTTCCGCAATTGGGACGTTTTTACTCCGTTCCCGATCCACGGAATGGACGGGGCGATGGGCATCAAGAATTCCAAAGTGGGCTGGTTCTCCTTCATCGGCGGCGTGACGGGCTACGCGACGGGGATGTTGATGATCTGGTTCATGAACGCGGTGGATTATCCCATCGTCATCGGAGGCAAACCGATGTTCAGCCCGTTCTACTCCTTCCCGCCATCCTACGAATTGACCATATTATTTGGGGCGTTTGGGGCGCTGCTGGGGATGCTGTTCCTCAACCGCCTCCCGCGCCTGCATCATCCGCTTCTCAAGAACCGGCGGTTCGCTCTCGCCAGCCACGACCGCTTTTACATTGTCATCGAAACCGATGATCCAAAGTATTCGGAGCCGGCGACCCGCGTGATGCTGGAGACGCTGGGGAGCAAGCACATTGAACTTGTCGAGGAATAATGCGCTACTTTTACCTCATTCTTTTCCTCTGCTGCGTGACGGTGATCGGCCTGGCCGGTTTCCGCGGCAGCAAGTCGCGCCAGCCGCCCATTGAGCTGTTCCCCGACATGGTGCGGATGAACAAAGCGCGCCCGCAGACGCCGAGCGAGTTCTTTGACGACACGCGCAGTTCGCGCGCGCGGCCGGATGGCACGGTGGAGCACAGCCAGCCTTATGAAATCAACGGGAAATTGCTGCTCCTCAACGGCAAGCCGGTTTATCCGTACGAAGACGCGCCGATGAACACCGGGCGGATGACCGGCACGACCAATTTCATCGAAACCGGCCCGCTGCCCATCACGCGCGAGTTGCTGGACCGCGGCCGGGAGCAGTATCAGATTTATTGCATGCCCTGCCACGGCCCGGCGGGCGACGGCAAGGGGATCACGGGCAAATACGGGATGGTCAGCATGGCCAATTTCCACGACGAGCGGCTGGTTAAGATGGGGGACGGCGAGATTTTCAACACGATGAGCGTTGGCAAGCTGCCGCTGATGCCCGCTTACGGCCCGATCGTCCCGGTGGCGGATCGCTGGGCCGTCATCTCTTACATCCGCGTCCTGCAACGGAGCCAACTGGCGACGCTGGACGACGTGCCGGAAGCCAAACGGGGGAAGCTTAACAAATAGGAAAGCAGAAAGAAGAAATGAAAAAGCAGAAAGCAGAAATGAAAAAGGCAAAATCACGCATGGCAACAGTAATGGAGCAAACCGCTTGTGCCATTCGTCCCTTGCGTCCCTTGCGTCCCTTTCGTCCCTTATTATGATCACAGACTCTCCACCTTCATCCTCGGTTGTGCCGCTGGATTTGTCGAAATGGCGGCGTCTGCCCGTGATCTTGATGGCGGCGGGCGGGATCGGAGCGGCGATAGGTGCGTGGCAATGCGGGAGCCGGCAGTTTGCCTTTTCCTGGCTGCTGGCGTTCATGTTCTACTTGAGCCTTTGCCTGGGCGGATGGTTCCTGGTCATGGCGCATCATTTGTTTGACGCGGGCTGGTCGGTTCCCACGCGGCGCTTTTGCGAGCATCTGGCGTGCCTGGCCGGCTGGCCGATGGCGTTGTTGTTTCTCCCCATTGCCTTCCTGGCGCCGCAATTATACAAATGGATGTATGAACTGGGGCATCCTGATCATGCGTTGCAGGTCAAATTCCCGCTGTTCACCATGAAGGGTTACTATGTCGCGTCGGCGGTTTGCTTCTGCGTTTGGTGGTTTTTTTCCAATCGTTTGCGCCACTGGTCGCTGCGCCAGGACCTCACGGGCGGGGCCGATTGCACGCGCCGGATGCGCTTTTATTCCTGCCTGGGCATCATCCTCTTTGCGCTGACGCTGACGCTGGCGGCGATCCTGTGGATCAAAGGGCTGATGTATGAATGGGCTTCGACGATGTACGGCGTGTGGTACTTCGCGGCGAGCGTCTGGACCGCGCTGGCCACGGTGTATGTGCTGACGCTGATCTTGCAGCGGACGACGGCGCTGCGGGATGTGGTGAAGGAAAAAACGTATTACATGATCGGCTCGCTGCTGTTCGCCTTCACGGTCTTCTGGGCCTACATCAGTTTTTCGCAGTACTTCATCATCTGGAACGCGAACATGCCGGAGGAGACGTTTTGGTACGTGTTGCGCGAACGGGGAACGTGGTGGTTCACGGGGGCGATCCTCCTCATCTTCGGCCATTTTTTCGTCCCGTTCCTGGCGCTGCTGCGGATTGACGTGAAGCTGAAGCTGGGCGCGATGCTGCCGATTTGCGCGTGGGCCTGGCTGATGCACTTCGTGGACCTGGAGTTCCAAATCACGCCGGCTTTGCACGGGGACGGCTTTTTCAAATTCGCGTTCCCGTTCGTCACGCGCGGCCTGCTGGTGGACGCGGCCTGCATAATGTTTTTCGGCGGCGCGCTCGCGCAGCTTTTTCTGTGGTCGCTCCGCCGGCACCCGGTCTATCCCTTGAAGGACCCGCGCATGGCGGAGGCGCTGGAGGTTTATGTGCCGGCGGCCGGCGCACTGTCAATCATCCCCGGAGACGCCAATGAACACTGAACCCAACTGCCGAAAATGCTGCAACGCCCTGACCGTGCTGGCCGTGGCCGGTTCCTTTCTGGTGATGGCCTGGCTGGTCTGGCTGATGCGCCACTGCACGCAACCGCCCGCGCTGGCCGAGGTCCGGGCCGCGGAACGCCTCAAGATCAAGCGCGAATTCGACGAAGCCAACGCGCCATTGCTCAACGGCTACGATTGGGCGGACAAGAGCAAAGGGATTGTGCGGATTCCGGTGGAGCGGGCCGCGGAATTGGTCTTGCAGGAATGGCAGAATCCCGCCGCCGGCCGCTCCAATCTGATTGCAAGGGCGGCCAAGGCGTTCGCCCCCGCCGCGCCGGTGAAGAATCCTTACGAATAGAAGTGAAACAAGATGAATGATCAATTATAGGAGTACTCGACCATGAACGCTGGTCAACTTGCAATGCTTATGACGATTCTCGAATGCTCCAGCATCGGTGGTATCGTCGCGGCATCTGAAAAGGTTGGCTGGTTCACGATACTGCTATGTGTCATCGGCGGATTGGCTCTTGGTATTGCTTTTGCGTTGGGAGTTGGCAAGCTGGCGTATTTCTTGCTCGACGCTCCTGGGTGGAAGAAGAGAGGATTCTCTGCTTGGGCGATGTGCTTCGCCTGCCTTTTCATTCCGCAGATCGTTGGGTTCGGTGCGATGGCACTCACAGGTTGGTTGACGTTTCTGATCGTGAGGCATGTTTCATGAGTCGAGAACTTGCGCGTGATTTCTTTGCGATTACCGATACACAAAGGCGATTATGATTAGGATTAAGAGCAGAAATACATGAGCGTTACTGAAGCCCCAGTCCCAGCGCCAATTGCAGCTTCCCCGCAGCTTTCGAGAACGGAACTCGAAGCTTCCGGCGCGGCGCCGCTCTTGTGCCTGTTCGCCGGCGCGGCGCTCTGGCTCCTGCTCGCTTCGCTGCTCGCGCTGCTCGACTCGGTGAAATTGCACAGCGCCGCTTTCCTGGCCTCCAGCCCAATGTGGACTTACGGGCGCGTTCACGCGGCGGGGGACACGGCGTTGCTGTACGGTTTTTGCCTTCCGGCTGCGCTCGGCGTCGGGCTGTGGCTGCTGTGCCGCCTGGGCCGCGCGCGGCTGGCGGGACCGGCTGTGGCGACGGTCGGCGCGCTGGGCTGGAATGCGGCGGTGGCGGCGGGCGTCTGGGCGATCTTGCGCGGCGGCGGAACGGGCTATGAAGTGTTTGAAATGCCGGGGGCCGTCGCGCCGCTGTTGCTGGCGTCCTATCTGCTGATTGGAATCTGCGGGTTGATGACCTTTCGCCATCGGGAAGCGGGGCCGCTTTATCCGTCGCAATGGTTCGTGATCGGGGCGCTTTTTTGGTTTGCGTGGATTTTTTCGACGGCGGCGCTGCTGCTGCTGGGGTCGCCGGTGCGCGGGGTTCTCCAGGCCTTGGTCAACTGGTGGTATGAGCATAATCTGGACACGGTGTTCCTGGGTTTCGCGGGGCTGGCCCCGGTCTTTTATTTCATCCCCAAACTGAGCCGGCGTCCGCTGCACAGTTATTATCAGGCGGCGCTGGCGTTTTGGATGCTGGCGCTGGCGGGCAGTTGGGGCGGCATTCCCGGCGGCGCGCCGCTGCCGGCCTGGCTGGCGGCCGCGTCGCTGGTGGGAACGGTGCTGACGGTCATCCCAATCGCGGCGGTGGCGTTGAATTTATATGTGACTATTGGTGACGCCCTGCCGGCGCTGGACGGCGGCCCCGCCCTGCGCTTCACTTGCGCCGGGCTGATTTTTTGGGTGGTCGCCGGCGCACAGCAGGTGGCGGGCGCGCTGCCGTCGGTCGGGAATCTGACCGATTTCACCTGGTTCACGACCGCGCAACGGGACTTGTTCCGCAACGGATTCGCGGCGATGACGATGTTCGGCGCGATTTATTATATCGCGCCGCGGCTGGCGGACGCGAAGTGCAACGCGCCGGACGGGCTGTGGAAGCGGAGTTTAACCCGGCTCCATTTCGGGCTGATGCTGGCGGGGGTGGGGCTGGGTTATGTGGCGCTGCTGGTGGCGGGCGTCTTTCAGGGTGTGGCATTCCAAAATCCCGCCAATTCGTTCACGGCGGTGATGAGAGGCACGATGATGGCGCTGCGCTTGAGCGCGCTGGAGCCGCTGTTCCTGACGCTCGGCACGATGGTTTTTCTGCTGAATTTCGCGCTGCTGCTGAACGGTTGCCGCGCGCGTTGCCGGCGGGAAAGTCCGGCCGTGGCCGGAATGCGAAAGGAGGGGGCATGAACAACGGGCCGGTGCTTTTCCTGGGGCTGTTTGCCTCGATGGCGATTTCGTGGGTGACGTTTGTCCTCGGCCCGCTGGCGCAAATGGGAAACCTGCAGCCGGCCCGCACGGTGGCGGCGCTTCCGGCGGATTATCCGAACAGCCCGCCGGGCCTGGCGGCGCAGGGGGCGGAGGTGTACCGGGCCTGCGGGTGCGCCTATTGCCATACCCAACAGGTCCGTCCCTCGGAACTGGGACCGGACCTGGCCCGCGGCTGGGGCGTCCGGCGCAGCGTGGCGCATGACTACATATTTGATCGAACGGCGATGCCCGGCTCGCTGCGGCTCGGCCCGGACCTGGCCAATGCCGGGTTGCGCATGGACGCGATGGCGGTGCTGGCGCGCCTTTGGGACCCGCGTCTTGTCAATAACCTGGACGCCGCCCATTCCATGATGCCGTCCTACAGGTATTTGTTTGACGTGCGCAAGATCGGGCGCGCGCCCTCCGCCAATGCGCTGCCCGTCCGGCCGGAATTCGCGCCTCCGGAAGGTTCCGAGATTGTGCCGAGGCCGGCGGCGCGCGCGCTGGCGGCTTATGTGGCCGGCTTGCGCCAGGAGCCGTATCTTTTTGAAGCGCCGCCGCCGCCCGGCGCAGTGAACACAAACGCGCCCGCGAGCGGAACCAATGCGCCGCCCAATGGGACTAATGCGACCAATGGGACTAATGCGACCAATGGGACTAATGCGACGGTCCTGCCGGGCGGCACGAACGCCCCCAATCCGCAATCCGCAATCCGCAATCCGCAATCCACCCATGATCCCTGAAGCCCCAAAGACCAGCGCCAGCGTGGAACCCGGCGAGCCGGCCGCCGGCGCTGCCGCGGTTCCTGTTTGGCTCATCCTTGTGATGGGCTTGCTGCTGTTCTGGGGAATGGTTTATTTCGATGTGTACGGGGGATGGTTCAACCCGGAAGTTTTTGAACCGTTCACGTCGTACGCGCAAGTTTCCAGCAGCCAGCCTTACGACCCGGAAGCCGCCTTCAGCGCGTTGGGAGAATCCACGTTCAACAAATCCTGCGCCTTGTGCCATCAGGCCAGCGGGCTGGGCAAGGAAGGCCAGTTCCCGCCGCTGGCCGGCTCGGACTGGCTGCTGGCGCCGGGGCCGAACCGGATTGGCCGGATCGTTTTGAACGGCCTGAGCGGGCCCATCCGGGTCCAGGCGGCCAACGGCATCGTTTCGCTCAACGCCACAATGGCGCCGCTGGGCGGAACTTACAGCGATGAGGAAGTGGCGGCGGCATTGACCTACGCGCGCCGGCAATGGGGCAACAATGCCTCGAAAATCACGCCCGATCAGATCAAAACCATCCGCGCCGCCATCGCCGGCCATCGCGCTCCGTTCACGCCGGATGAATTGCTGGCGATCCCGGCGCAGTAACACAAGACTACAGGGCATAGCGGCTTTCGGAAGAAAGCCGCCAATTTGGTTCTCTTCAATTCAAGATTCACTATTCAAAAGTTCCCAATTTCTGCCAGAGCAGCGCGCTCATGCGCGCGCCTTTTTCGTAGCAATCCAGGTTGAATTTTTCGTTTGGGGAATGCGCGTTGTCGTCGGGCAGCGCCAGGCCCAGCAGCAGCGAATCGGCGCGCAGGACTTTTCTGAACTGGGTGACAATCGGAATGGAGCCGCCTTCGCGCATGAGAATCGGTTCGCGGCCAAAGGCCTCCTTGAGGGTCGCCAGCCCCGCCCGGGCCAGCGCGCCGGTCGGCGACACCAGATACGGCTCCGCGCCGTGTCCCGCCGCGGCTTCCAAACGCACGGTGGGCGGACAGATTTTTTTGAGGTGCTTGAGAACCAATTTGCCGACGCGCTCCGGGTCTTGACCGGGCACGAGCCGGAACGTCAGCTTGGCCCTGGCCCACGCCGGAATGATGGTCTTGCTCCCCTCGCCCTGGTAACCGCTGGTCAGCCCGTTGATCTCCACGGTGGGCCGCGCGCTGCGCTGCTCGATGAAGTTATAGCCGCGCTCGCCGAACAGACGCGGCACGCCCACGGATTTCCGATACGCCGCCGCCGTCATCGGGAACCGGGCCATTTGTTTTCGTTCGCGCGCGGAAAGCGGAATCACGCCGTCGTAAAAACCGGGAATGGCGACGCGCCCGTTTTTGTCGCGCAGCCGCGCGAGCAACTGGCTGAGGGCCAGGGCCGGATTGTCCACCGAGCCGCCGTAGATGCCGGAATGCAAATCGCGGGACGGCCCGCGGAGGGTGACTTCCACGGCGCAAATGCCGCGCAGGGCATAAGTCAGCGCGGGATAATCCAGGCCGGGCATGCCGGTGTCGGAAATGACCACGGCCCGGCATCGGAGTTCGCCGCGATGGGCCACAAGAAAATTGTCCAGGCTCTTGCTGCCGACTTCCTCCTCGCCTTCGATGATGAAGGTCACATCGCACGGAAGCGGGGTCTTGGTGGCCAGATAAGCTTCGATGGCGTTGAAATGGGCCATGTTCTGGCCCTTGTTGTCGCTCGCCCCGCGGGCGAAGAGGCAACGGCCTTCGATGCGCGGCTCGAAGGGCCGGCTTTTCCAAAGTTCAAACGGCTCCGCCGGCTGCACATCGTAATGGCCGTAAATGAGAAACGGCGGTTTGGCCGAATCGGCCGCGCGCGGCGTTTTGGCGACGACGACCGGATGGCCGGCGGTGGGACAAAGGCGGGCTTGGAGGCCGATCTTCCCGCAATGCGCCACCAGCCATTCCGCGCAGGCGGCCATGTCGCCGCGATGGGCCGGCTGGGCCGAGACGCTTTGGAAACGCACGTAATCGCAAAGCGCGTCCAGGAACCGCGCCTTGTTTTGCTCCAGATAATCAAGAACTGCTTGCATAAGTGAATCCGAGCGTAAGGAACTGCGCCGGCGTTGTCGAAACCAAAACGCGATTTTGAATTTCAACGGCTTTCTGCCGAAAGTCTCTGCGTAGCGCCGCAGAAAGCGCCGTAGGCGCGACATCATTGTAGAACTCAACCGAAATAAAATTTCAAGCTCCGTCAGGAGCGGCATCTTCGTTTGACAAAGATGTCGCCCCTGCGGCGGCTCTGGGGTTTTTGTTCCGAGGGCTTCTACAAAGATATCGCGCCTACGGCGCTTGGCCGCAGACGACACGATGTTGGTTTGAAATTTGGGATGAAAATTAGGATGAGGAGAGGATACCCAACAAAGTGAAATGCGCCCCCCCGCCGGCGCGATTGATTTCTTTCTTGGAACTTTCCCGCTTTCCGGGTAATGGATACAGGCGAGTCTAAAACCGACTTTGATTTATGTTTTCCTTACAGGAATTGTTCAGCCCGAAAGACAAGTTTTTTGACCTGCTGGAAGCCAGCGCGCAAGAAGCCCGCGCCAGCGTCAAAGCGTTGATCCAGCTTATCGAAAATCCCCATCATGTCAGCTCCCTCGAGGCCTTCGCCGAATCGCGCCGCAAGGAGAAGCAAATCGCCAGCGAGATCAGCGATGCCGTCTGCACCACCTTCGTCACCGCCCTGGAACGGGAGGACATCGAGGCGCTGTCGCAGGCGCTCTACAAAATCCCCAAGACCGTGGAGAAAATCGGCGAGCGCATTGTGATGGCCCCGCGCCTCCTGGCCGGCGTGGACCTGTCGCGCCATGCCGCCATGCTCGACGGCGCGACCCTCAGCGTCACGACCATGGTGACCGCGATGCGAAAGGGCTGGAACATTGACGAGATGCGCGCCCACAACGCCAAGCTCCAGGCCATCGAAGGCGAGGCGGACCGGATGATGTTCGAGTTGCTCAAGCCGCTTTATGACGGCAGCACCGAACCGCTCAAGGCGTTGTTTGTCAAAGACTTGTTTGAATTGCTGGAGAAAGTCATTGACCGCTGCCGCGACGCCGGGAACGTCATCAACGAGATTGTGCTCAAAAACACCTAAGCCGCCATGACGCTTATCTTCGTGGTCATCCTGGTGGCCCTGGTGTTCGAGTACATCAATGGCTTCCACGACACCGCCAATTCCATCGCCACGGTTGTCTCCACCAAGGTCCTGACCCCGCGCCAGGCCATCGTGATGTCCGCTTCCACCAACCTGCTCGGCGCGCTGCTCTGGACCGCCGTGGCCAAGACCATCGCCGGCGGATTGGTGGACACCTCGCTGTTTAATTTGACCAGTCCGACCCTGGTTTGCGCCTTGTTGGGCGCGATTGCCTGGGACTTGCTCACCTGGTACGTCGGCTTGCCGACCAGTTCCAGCCACGCGCTGGTGGGCGGGTTGTGCGGCGCGGCGCTGGCGGCCGCGCACGGCAACTGGCATGTGATCATCTGGTCGCAGCCCGATGCGGTCCATTGGTACAAAGGCAAGGGCTTGCTTTGGAAAATCATCGCCCCGATGTTCCTCTCGCCGATGTTGGGCTTCGTCATGGGCTTCCTCCTCATGACGCTCCTCTACTTCTCCTTGCGCAAGGCGCGCCCGCGCAAGGTCAACAACGCTTTCGGCAAACTGCAAATTTTTAGCGCCGCCGGCATGGGCCTCATGCACGGCACCAACGACGCCCAAAAAACCATGGGCATGATTACCCTCGCCCTCCTGGCCGCGACTGGCGCGGGGACCTTCGATCATCTGCCCGCCTGGCTCGCCTTTCTGCGTGTGCCGGCCCCGGCCAAGGGCCACGACCCCGACATCCTGACCTGGGTCAAGGTCGCTTGCGCCCTCACCATGGCGGCCGGCACCGCCGCCGGCGGCTGGAGGATCATTCGCACGCTCGGCCACAAAGTAGTCAAACTCCAACCGATCAACGGGTTTGCCGCCGAAACCAGCTCCGCCACAGTGATCGGCCTGGCCACTCTCCTCGGCATCCCGGTTTCCACCACCCACAACATCTCCGCCGCCATCATGGGCGTCGGCGCCGCCAAACGCTTCAACGCCGTCCGCTGGACCGTCGTCGAGCGGATGATGTGGGCCTGGTTCCTGACGCTGCCGGTGACGGCCGCTTTAAGTTATCTGGCGGTGATGTTCAGCCGGTCCTTCGGGTGGATTCAGTAAGGCGGTGCGCGAGCGTGAAGATTTCGGTTGTCATCCCGGCGTTCAACGAGGAGAAACTGCTCGGCGCGACCTTGCGCAGCATCCAGTCGGCCGGCGCGGCGTTCGGCGGCAACGGCTGGACGATGGAAATCGTGGTATGCGACAATAATTCCACCGACGGCACCGCGGCGCTGGCGCGCGCGGCCGGGGCGCGCGTGGTCTTTGAGCCTGTCAACCAAATTTCACGCGCGCGCAACACCGGCGCGGCGGCGGCGGACGGCGAATGGCTGATCTTTGTGGACGCGGATTCCCGGCCGGCGCGGGAGCTTTTTGCGGAAGTGGCCGGGGAAATCCAATCGGGCCGCTGCCTGGCGGGCGGCTGCACGGTGCGGATGGATGAGCGCCATTTCCTGGGCGACTGCGGCACCGGCCTCTGGAACTTCATCAGCCGCATCAAAAAATGGACGGCGGGTTCCTTTATTTTTTGCGAGACCGCGGCGTTTCGGAAAATCGGCGGGTTCAGCGCCGGATTATTCGCCTCGGAGGAAATTGACCTGAGCAAGCGGCTGAAAAAACTGGCGCGTCAGGAGGGGAAAAAAGTGGTCATCCTTCATCGCCATCCCCTGCTCACCTCGGCGCGCAAATTGACGCTCTACTCGCGGCGGGAATACGCGCGGTTTCTCGCAAGGGTGATTTTTCACCCCCGAAAAACCACGCGCAGCCGCGAGGGTTGCCAGCCGTGGTATGATGGGAGAAGGTAGCATGACATCGAAAATATCGGCTCTCGCCGCCGCGGATTGCCAGGTCGCCTTCGACAACCTGACCCGCCAGCTTTACGCCACCGACGCCTCGCTTTATCAGATCGAGCCGCTCGCCGTCGCCTTCCCGCAAGACGCCCGCCAGGCCGCTTCCGTCATCCGCGCCGCGGCGGAACTGGGCCTGGACATCATCCCGCGCGGGGCCGGCACCGGCCTGTCCGGCGGCGCGGTCGGCGCGGGCGTGGTCGTTGATTTCTCCCGCCACAACCGCCAGATCACCGGACTGGACCTCGAACGCCGCGCCGTTCGCGTCGGGGCGGGCGTGATCCTCGACCAGCTCAACGCTTTCCTGAACCCGCGCGGATTTTGCTTCGGCCCGGATGTCGCCACCAGTTCGCGCGCCACTTTGGGCGGCATGATTGCCAACAACTCTTCCGGCTCGCATGTCCCCTTCTACGGCGTCACCGCCGATCACGTTCTCTCGCTCGAAATTGTGCTGGCGGACGGCCGCATTGCGCAAACCGGCGCGCCGCGCGATTCCCTCGAAGCCCAGCGCCGCCAACTCGCCGAAAGGGTTCGCGCCGACGCGGCCGCCATTGGCCGGTTCTTTGCCCCCGGCTTGTTGAAACGCCGGCCCGGCTACGGCCTGGATCGTTTTCTGCGCGAGCCGGACAACCTCAGCCATCTCCTGGCGGGCAGCGAAGGCACTCTGGCCGCCATTCTCTCCGCCGACCTGAAAATCGTTCCGCTTCCGAAGGCCAGGGGCGTGGGCCTGATTTTTTTCGCCTCCGTCGCCGACGCCATGCAGGCCACCGTCGAACTCCTCGATTTGAAACCCGCCGCCATCGAGCATATTGACCGCGTGCTGTTCGATCAAACCCGCGGCCAGCTTCAATTCCAAGCCGCGCGCGATCTGCTCGAACTGGACCGCAAGCCGTGCGAAGCCATCCTCATCGTGGAATTTTTCGATGAGCACGTTTCCGAACGCCTCGCCCTGCTCCCGCAAAAACGCCTCGGCATCCGCACCGCCATTTTCCAGGACCCCGCCGAGGTCGCTCTCGTTTGGGCCTTGCGCAAAGCCGGCTTGTCCCTCCTCACCGGCTGCAAGGGCGCCGCCAAACCGGTGCCCGGCATCGAGGACACCGCCGTGCGCCCCGCGGATTTGCCCGCCTACGTGGCCGCCCTTCAATCCCTTTTCAAAGACCTCGGCTTGCGCGGCTCCTTTTATGGCCACGCCGCTTCCGGTCTTCTCCATGTCCGTCCCGTGCTGGACCTCCATCGCGAGGGCGACCGCGATAAACTCCGCCAACTCGGCGGCCAGGTGTCCGCCCTCGTCCGCCGGTTCAACGGCTCGCTTTCCGGCGAACACGGCGTCGGCATCGCCCGCACCGAGTACATCCCCGATCATCTCGGCCCCGAATTGATGCGGCTCACCCGCGAAATCAAGGCCGCCTTCGATCCCAAGAATTCCTTCAACCCCGGCAAGATCATTCCCGACGGCCGTTATCATATTGACACACACCTGCGCCTCGGCGGCCCCGCGCACCAGCTCCCTTTCCAGCACGTCCTCGCCTTCGCGGACAAGGACGGCTCCTTCGTCGGCAATCTCGAACAATGCAACGGCTGCGGCGGCTGCCGCAAGGACGCCCCCGTCATGTGCCCTACCTTTGTAGTCATCGGCGAGGAAATCATGTCCACGCGCGGGCGCGCCAATGCCATTCGCGCGGCCCTGGAATTGCGCGGCGTGACGGGCGACCCGTTGCGCTCGTCCGAAATGGAAGCCGCCCTGGGCAACTGCCTCGCCTGCAAAGCCTGCGCCGCCGAATGTCCGTCCAACGTCAATCTCGCCCTGCTCAAAGCCGAACTGCTCCAGGCCCGCCATCAGCGCGACGGGTTGCCGCTGCGGGAGCGGCTCCTCAGCTCGGTGGACTTGCTGGGGCGCCTGGGCTGCCTGATGCGCGCGCCCGCCAACGCCGCCCTCCGCTCGCGCCCCTTGCGCGCCGTCCTCCAAAAAGCCCTCGGCCTGGACGCGCGTCGCCCGTTCCCCCCCTACGCCGCCCAGCGCTTTGATCATTGGTTCGCGCAACGGGCGCAGTCAGCCCCGCACACCTTAAATGGCAGGGCGGCGCTGCCGCGCCGCCTTGAATTAGAGCCGAGCAGCAGCTTCGCCCTGCCAAGCGATGAAAGATGCGAGCCAGCCCAGCCCTCCCGCGGCCGTGTCATCCTTTGGGACGACACATTCGTGCGCTACCACGAACCGCACATCGGCATCGCGGCGGTGGCGGTGCTCGAAGCCGCCGGATTTGAAGTGGCGTTGCCGCACAACCGCCGCTGCTGCGGCCGGCCCGCCTTCAGCCAGGGCAACCTTGACGCCGCCGCCGGCCTGGGCCGGCACAACCTGGAACTCCTCGCCGCGGACACCACCAACGCGCCAGTTCTTTTTCTGGAACCTTCGTGCTGGTCAATGTTCGTCCAGGACTATCGCGAACTAAATCTGCCCGGCGCGGAAGCAATCGCCGACCGCTGTTTTCTCTTCGAGCAATTCATCGAAGACTTGCTCGCGCGCGAACCGCAAGCCATTCGCTTCAATGAAGAACCCGCGTTCATAGCGATCCACGCCCATTGCCACGCCAAAGCCCTTGCCGATCCCGCCTTCATGGCCCGCTTGGCGCGCCGCTTGCCGCAACGCCGCGTCACTTTGCTTGACACCGGCTGCTGCGGCATGGCCGGCGCCTTTGGCGCGCTCCAATCCAAGTACGATCTCTCCCTGAAAGTCGCCCAACCCCTCGTCGAAAAAATCCAAGCCCAGCCCGCCGGAACCATCCTCGTAGCCTCCGGTACCAGTTGCCGCCATCAAATCCAGCACCTCACCCCCGCGCGCCCCAAACACATCGCCGAACTCCTCGCCGCCGCGCTGGCCCCGGCCCCAGAACACCCATAGAGTATCAACAGGTGAGAAGGGAATGGGGGTCACCCCAGCCTTCAAATGGAATAAGCGAACCGTGAGCGACGGACTGTGTTCTTGCCAAACCGCTTTTGCCCAAATCCGGATTGGCAGCTCACGCCGGGCCAGTGGACAGCCGGGACGGGCCGGCTGCCAGCCGTCTCCAGGGGTGTGGAGCCGTTAGGCCGTTGGGACCCGCATAAACAAAGGGTTTTTTTGAGGTCGGACCCGTTAGGTGAGCCGTTAGCAACCGTAAGGAGCCGTTAGTACTTAGTCGGAATAGCCGGTTGACCGGCAAAAATTGCCCAGGGGATGCCCTCCCGCGCGGTTGGCAGCGGGCGGCTATGAAATATCCGGTGAGATGCACCGGCAATAACTTATTATGCGATTATGCGAGACTGACCCCGGCTCGCGGAAATTGCTTTGACTTTGGGGGCTGGCGGTGACATCTTCGTCACAAATGAAGCGCGAACCGTTTGAGGTCGTTGCATCTCGCCAGATGCCAGGCTCAGTGGCTGCGCTCTGCCGCGAGCGCAAGATGTTGGCGTCGAACAGCTTCCGTAAGGTGCTGTGCTGCCCCATTCGTATTCATTTGGCCTTTTTAATACGCGAACAACCTGCTGTATTTGGTCGTTAGGCGGCACAACACAGAAACAGCAAACAACTATGAGAACTCAGTCACTATCCTGTCGACGCCTGTTTCAGACCGCCGGCAACATTTTGATAGCCCGATTACGAATCGCCATTTGCATTATGGCAGTCGCTTTATCCTCACTTACAGCTCACGCAGGCTGGCCTTGGTTCAGTGGTTATATCAATCCGACCAATTCTTACAGTATCTACGCCTTTACTGATTGGGATACGCCGCTTTTTGGCGTTGGCATATATCCCGACACAGATTGCCTCGGCATATCGCCTCCTAATTATAGAGTTGATGGACATGTTGTGTATGAAGCAGACGGGACCGGGAATTGTGTCGTAATTGAATCAACGGGAAGTTACAGCAATCTAACGGGCTGTGCGGTTGGCTCGATCCAGCCTGTTTCTGTTCAGTTTGGTGGCTGGTGGCAAAGTCCTTCCAGCGCACCGGCCTCCGACACAAGGCATGATTGGGACAGCGATTTTCTGAATATCTTAAGCAATCTGGTTCCACCCTTGTCCATCACGGCCTCCGGCACTATCTGCTTGCTTTCCTGGACTACCAATGCGCAGGCGTTTAGCCTTCAGTCCTCGACCAATTTACAGGCTGGTAGTTGGTCGGATGTCACTAACAGCGCAGTGATTGTGGGCGCTGATTACTCAGTGACTTTAAATACGACACAGATGACGACGTTTTTTAGACTTAAGAAATGACCCTGCCACGTCGCGCACGTAGCAGGGGTCACCCGTAGTTAGGGTTAATGCCTTTCGGAAATTCCCGTGGGCTTGACGGCCTGACGGTGCATCGCGGCAGATAAAGCCCATGAAAAGGGTCACCATGCTTTTGCACTATTTTGCTCATTCATTCGCGCCTTTCCTCTCTTGACGTTGTGCGCTTAAGGTGTGGCCAGTGGGCTCACACCATGCTTTTGCGCAATTTTGTTCATGCATTCGGTCCTTTCAATATGTCAATGGGATGCCCAGATCATGCTTTTGCTCGCTTTGGTTCGTCCCTCTTCAATTGTGTCGCCAGAAAATCCCGCAGGCAAACACAAGAACGCGCACAAACATGTTTTGACCGCTCAGACCGCTCAGACTTTAGACAGGACTGTCCTCGTCAGGGCGGCGCTGCTGTACCGCCCGGCAATTCAGTGCAGAGCGGCAGCTCTGCCCTGCCAAGGCGGCAGTCTATTTCGCGGCGCGGAGGGCCTGGTCTATGTCGGCTTTGATGTCCTCCACGTCCTCAAGGCCGATGGATAGGCGGATGTAGTCCTGGGTGACGCCGGTCGCCTCCTGCTCTTCGGGCGTGAGTTGCTGGTGGGTGGTCGAGGCGGGATGTATGACCAGCGACTTGGCGTCGCCGATGTTGGCAACGTGGGACAGCAGCTTGGCGGAGTTGATGAATTTCTTGCCCGCCTCCAGGCCGCCCTTGATGCCGAAGCCGACCAGCCCGCCGAAACCGCGCTTGAAGTATTTGGCGGCGAGTTTGTAGCTCGGATCCTCCGGCAAGCCGGGATACACCACCCAGTTGACCAGCGGATGGGATTTGAGCCAGCGGGCAATTTCCAGCGCGTTGGCGGAATGTTGTTTTTGGCGGAGCGGCAAGTCTTCCAGCCCTTGCAGGAAGAGGAATGCGTTGAAGGGGCTTAATGCCGCGCCGATGTCGCGCAGCAGCGTCACGCGGATTTTCAGGATGAAGGCGACGTTGCCCATGCCCGACACGTTGCTCAAAGCATCCCAATATACCAATCCGTGGTAACTCGGATCCGGCTCGGTGAATTCGGGGAACTTGCCGTTGTTCCACTGGAATTTCCCGGCGTCCACAATGACGCCGCCGATGCTCGTGCCGTGGCCGCCGATGTATTTCGTCGCCGATGTGGCCAGGATGTCCACGCCGTAATCAATCGGCCGGACCAGGCCGACGCCGACGGTGTTGTCCACGACCAGCGGGATGCCGGCGTCGTGGGCGATTTTGGCGAGCGCCTCGAAGTCAGGCACGTCGAGCTTGGGATTGCCGACAGTTTCGGCGTAGATGGCGCGTGTTTTGGGCGTGATGGCTTTGCGAAAGGCCTCGGGAGACCGCGAGTCCACGAATGTGACCGTGCGGCCCAGCTTGGGGAGTGTGTGATGGAAAAGCTGGTAAGTGCCGCCGTAAAGGTTGTTGGCCGACACGATTTCATCGCCCAGCCGGGTGATGGCCAGCAGGGAAAAGGTGATGGCCGACTGGCCGGACGCCACCGCCAAAGCGCCGGTGCCGCCTTCGAGCGCGGCGACGCGCTGCTCGAAGACGTCGTTGGTCGGGTTCATCAGGCGGGTGTAGATGTTGCCGAATTCCTTCAGCGCGAACAGATTGGCGGCGTGGTCGGTGCTCTTGAAGACGTAGGAGGTCGTCTGGTAAATCGGGACGGCGCGCGCGCCGGTGGCGGAGTCGGGAACTTGTCCGGCGTGAAGCGCCAGCGTGGAAAGATGTTGGGTTGAAGTGCTCATATATTATTTTTTATTCTTCTCTGCGATTAATGTTGTCAAACAGGCTGGAGGCCGGCGCGTCTGGCGTGAACCGGCGCGTTCGGAGGAACGGGACGCGACAAAAAACACAAGCCGCCGTCCGGCCCCCAGCATGAACTATAGGACAGCTCAAAACTCCCATTTTGTCGTAAGCCCCCAAACGCCGTTGGCCTCGTGGTTCAACACATTCCCAAACAAACCGTACCCGGCGGCCAATGTCAAGTGCTTATTCACCACATAAGCGGCGTCAATCGTCACCCAATCGCCCTCCACTTTGACCAGATTGCCGATGGCCTGATAATCCCGCGGCTGCTGTTTGTACTCCGCCGCGAGGGCGAAATTGGCGGGGAGGAACACCACCACGTTGCCTTCAAAGACGAAGTTGTAACTGCTGGTGAAGCCGCCCAAGCCGTCCCAGACGGCTTCGGTGGCGCGCCCGCCCAGTTCCACGAGCACCGGCAAATGCGGCACTTGCGTGAACAGCTTCGAGGCGTAGAGCGTGTAATCCACGCCGTCGTGATGGGGAATGTGCGCCAGGTCGGCCAGCGCGCCGCCGGTCTGGTTGTTCACCTCGATGATGCCGTCGTTGTATTTGTAATGCGCGCCCAAAGTCAGCGCCGGAATCCATTTTTGATCGAATTCGCCTTCCGACAGAATCTGGAAGCGGGCGTTGACGTTGTGCAGTTGAACTTCGTCCTGGCGATAATTGGCGAGGAGGGGGCTGGCGCTTCGCAATGCCGCAGGCAGATCGCCCAGGCTGAGGTGATCCCAGCCGTAGCCCAGTTCCAGCCGCTTGAAGGGCGATTCGGTCAGGGTAACGGCTTCGAGGTCCTGCCCGTGGCCGATGTCAACAAAAGCAAACCCCACGCTGGGGCGGCCGACCGGTTCGCCGTCTCGCGGCGGATTAACGATGTAAGCCGACAGCGTGGAGAAAATGCCGCCACTGCCTTCGATCTGATGCAGAGGCAGCGGCGCGGGTTTTTCCGCCGGCGCTTGGGCGGCGGCCTGGTTGGTTGGCTGGGCGTCGTCCGCGGCCCTGAGAGCGGGAACGGGCACGGCGGCCAGAGCCAGCGCGACCAACAGCGCGCGAATTGGTGTAGCGTCGAGCCTCCGGCTCGAAAGCGCGGGCGCGCGGCGGAATGGGCGTTTAGTACGTGGATGGGTTTGAATAAGCGGATTTATTTTCATAGTGCATTTCTTGTTGCCAGAAGACCTGCGGTCGTCCGGGCAGTTTGTTGTCGGGTTATTATGGGTTGATTTTGGCTCCAGATTTCCGGGTCCTCATTCAGTGGGCTTCCCTTCAAGCCTATGCTGAAACTTGTTTACGCGCCTCCTCGGCCAGCGCGGTGCTGAGATAACGTTCGCCGGTGCTGCAACCGATCGTCACGATCAGCTTGCCCTTGTTCTCGGGGCGGCTGGCGGCCTGCAACGCCGCCCACACGTTCGCCCCGGTGGAGATGCCGGCGAGAATTCCCTCCTCCTGCGCCAGTTTGCGCGCGGTGACAATCGCGTCCTCGTTGCTGACGGTGATGACGTCGTCCACGACTTGCAGGTTCAGGTTCTTGGGCACAAAGCCCGCGCCCGTGCCTTGAATCTTGTGCGGGCCGGGTTTGACCGGCTCGCCATTGCGCGTTTGCGTGATGACCGGGGAATCCTTCGGCTCGACGGCGATGGAACGGAAACTTTTCTTGCGCGACTTGATCACCTCTGCCACGCCGGTGAGGGTTCCGCCGGTGCCGACAGCGGAAACGAGGATGTCCGCCTTCCCGTTGGTGTCGGACCAGATTTCCTCGGCGGTAGTCCGGCGGTGGATTTCGGGATTGGCCGGGTTGTTGAATTGCTGGGGAATCCACGAGCCGGGGATTTCCTGGTTCAAATCCTCGGCTTTCTTGATGGCGCCTTTCATTCCGTCCGCGCCAGGGGTCAAGACCAGTTTAGCCCCCAACAAGGCCAGCAACGTGCGCCGCTCCACACTCATGGTTTCGGGCATGGTGAGAATCAGCTTGTAACCCTTGGCCGCCGCGACGAACGCCAGCGCGATGCCGGTGTTGCCGGAGGTCGGTTCGATGATCGTGGTGCTGGAATTCAGGATGCCCTCGCGCTCGGCGGCGGCGATCATGGCAACGCCAATGCGGTCTTTGACGCTGCCGAGGGGATTAAAGAACTCACCCTTCAAAGCGATGACGGCCTGCGCGCCCGCGGCAATGCGGTTGAGTTTGATGAGCGGGGTGCGCCCCACCGTGCTGATGATGTCAGAATATATGGGCATAGGTTTCTCCATTTCGGATTGTCGGCTCAATGTTGTTTCATTTTCTGTCTTTAATTAACACTATCTCTATTAACTTGGTATAGATTAACGCATATTGCAAGTCCGGCTCTCCCAATTTTGTCTTTTTTTTAGCTTAAATTGCGCGCGCCCCGGCATCCGGTCTGCGGCTCTCAAGCGTTTGAAACCCTTTCAGGGGAATGGCGCTTACTTAAGGAATTGTCGTTGTAACATGCTGGTGCAAAGCATCTTATGAAACGGGATTGGGCTCTGCCGACAGAATATGCCGCTCCTACGGAGCTGGATAATCCTCTTGGCTGTAGTTCTACAAATATGCCGCGCCTACGGCGCTGCCAGTGCCACCGTCGGCGGCAAGCTTGAGGCTCGGGTTCAGCGCCGTAGGCGCGGAATATCTGTAGAAACCAGAGGAGAGGAAATTGAAAGCCCCATCGGGGCGGCATATTCGGCGCATCATTGTAACGTATTGTCAATCCATGTCTTATGCCTTAAGTAAGCGCCGTTCCCATTTCAGGGTTTGGGATTTCTCGCTCGCGTCCCCTGGGTAGCTCGTTCCTCGCAACCCAGGGCTGATAGACTCAATCCCTTTGGGATTGCCGGATTCATGAGCCAGCCGTGGTTCAGAGCGCGGGACCCCGGCATACGCAGCGCGCGTTGCAGGTTTCGGCAACGACCACCTCCGTCAGCAGCGGCAGGCGCCGCTTTAAGCGTTTCCAAATCCAGAGGGCGAGATTCTCGCTCGTCGGATTTTCCAGCCCCCGAATCTCGTTCAAATAACGATGGTCCAGCTTCCGCCAAACCGGCTCGAAGGCCGCCGCGATGTCCGCGTAATCCATGACCCAGCCCAGCCTGGGATCGCACGGGCCGGAGACGGCCACTTCGACCTTGAAACTGTGGCCGTGCAAACGGCGGCATTTGTGGGATTTGGCCAAATGCGGCAGCAGATGAGCCGCTTCGAATTGAAATGTCTTTCGCAGTTCCATGTTTCGCTTTTCTCAGGGCGTGTTTTCTATTTCTATTTCTCCCACTCGCTCCAGGTCAGCAAATCGCCCAGCGCCGGCCGTCCGTCGTGCCGCCAGCCCAGAGGCGGCTTTTGCATCTCCCCCAGCGGGCAAATCCGTCGCGCGCCCCAGCGGGCGAATTGACGCGCCAGTTCCGCCGCGCGCGCCCCGCTGCCGGCCAGGCCGACCGTCGAGACTTTCTCCCGCACCACGTCGGCGCCCTGCAATGCCTCGTCCACGCCGCCGACCGCCTTGACATAGACAAAGCGGTTCAAGCAGGAAACCTGGAAGCGCGCATCCGTGTCCCATACCACCGTCCACGCGGTGGATTCCGGACTGGCCCACATTTTCGTTTCCGGCGAATGCGCCGCCCGCACCTCGTAAAACGAGCGCCGCGACGCGATCCCGGCCGCTTCGCGCGCCGCCAGGCGTCCGCGCGGATGCGTTTTTTCCAGCGCCTCCAGTTGCGCGGCCAGCAAGCCGGCAAAACCTTCCGCGCCGATCCGCCCGCCTTCCTCCACATAAATGACATGGGGCGACAGGCAACCAAGCTGGTTCCACGCCGCCACATCCAGCGCCGCCCGCGCGGCGATGGATTCCGGGTGTCGTCCGTCCAGCGCCTCTTTGGCCACAAAGCCGAAACTGACGCGCGTGCCATAGCCCGCCAGGCGCGCGTGCCCGGGCAGCGCCTTTCGGATGGACGCGAGCGTTTCGTCGCTGCCAGTGGCCGCGACGCAATCGGCTTGCGCGAACAGGGCGTCCTCCAGGCTGGCGGTTCCGCCCGGCCATTCGGCGACTTCGAGGCACGCGCCCAGTTTGGCGTCCGCCTCGTAAAGCGAATGCGCGAAGAGGCGCGGGAGAAAGGCCTGGCCGGAGGCGCATTTGACAAATTGCGCCGAGCGGGCCAGCAAGCCCAGAATCAGGTTCAGCATCACCGCGCTGGGGATGTTCCCCGGCGCGATGTGCGCCAGCAATTCCGGCCCGCGCGCCAGCGCCACGCGGTTGGACCCCGGTTCATGGTCGCCGGGATAAAAATCGTCCAACCGGTGCGCATGCCCCAGTTCCTGCCGCAGCAATCCCTCCAAATTCTCCGTCGTCAGTTGCCGGAAAAAACTGTCCAGCCCCGCCGCCAAAACCGCCGCCGAAAAACCGGTCGCCGCCGGCCCGGCTTCCAGGACATGCCGGCGGAACGGGTAATCCGCTTCCAGCCAGTCCCGCCCGATGCCGTCCAGCCTTTGGATGAGGCTCTCCGTGGAGCGCCCTTCCAAATAGCGGGCGCGGTTGCGTTTGAGCGTCTGGCACGCCTCGGTGATCAACCCGGGCGTCAGCGCCGCGCCGTCCGGCAAGTCGGCCAGGAAATAACCGGGCAGGGTCAATGGTTTGTCAATCATAATTCAGCCAGCATCAGCGAACAGCCCCGCGCGGCCGTCCCCGCCGCACGCCCCGTCAATTCAAATCCCGCTCCGCACCGGACCGCCAGGTCCTCCGTTTGCACCGCCAGCGCGGAGCGGACATTGGCCAGGTCAACCACCTGGACCAATCCGGTTTCCCCCTCCGCCGCTTCCCGGCCGGTTTCCGGCGAAATGATCCGCGCGCGCGCCCAGGGCGGGAACCGGAAACCGCCGCCCGCTTCGGGAATCACGCGGTCATAGGCCTGCGAACTCAATTCACTCATCCCGTATTCCGCCAGGATGCGCGATTCCGGCATCCCCAGCCACCGCGTCATCATCTGCCGCAGCTCCCATTTCGGCGCCGCGCGCCCGCGTCCCTTATAGCCGCCGGTTTCCAGCGCGCGCGACCCCGGCGCGAGCCGGAACGCCGTCCGGCCGGCCCGGCAATGATCCAGCAAAAGGACAAAGGAGGAAGCCGTTCCCAACAGCGCCACCGGCTGCCCGGCGGACTGCGCCTCCCGCAGCGCCGCCATCGTTTGCTCCAGGTCCAGCGCCCATGCGCCATCCCCGTTGACGCGGCCGGAGAAAATCGCGGCGCCGAAATCCGCGCGGACTGTGTCAAACATATACGCCAGCGACGAGTGGGGCGCCTGGGCGGGAGAAGGGGTCAGGATGATCAATTGCGGATTGCGGATTGCGGATTGCGGACTGGCGGGAGCAGTCAGTGAGGCTGGAGTCAGTGAGCCGGTGAGTTCTGAATTTCCACTCGCTGATTCACTGATTCGCTCATTCACAACTGGCTTTGCGGATTGCGGATTGCGGATTGCGGATTGCGGATTGCGGATTGCGGATTGCGGATTGCAAATAGCCTGGTCCGTCCGATCCGACCGATCCGCGCCGCCGCCAATCGCCGCCTGCTCCGGCAGAAAATGGCGCCGGAACCACGGGCGCAGCGACTCCTCATAAAGCGCCAGGGATTGGGCGTTATGAAAATGGCGGCTGGGCCGGTGTTGCGTGGTGCCGCTGGAATGGAAAACATGCGTTCGTTGCGCGGGCGGCAGGCTGGTGACCTCGAACTCCTTGAACGCCGCGGCGGGCAGCGCGGGAATCTCCCGCCAGTCCGCGACCGCCGAAACCTTGCGCTTCGCGCAGAACTCGCCGTAAATCGGCACCGCGTCCCGTTGCAGCGCGAACAGCGCCGCCGCCAGCCGGTTAAACTCCGCGTCCAGTTCCGCCTCTGGAACCGGCTGCTCTTGCGACCGCGTGATAAACGCGCGCAATTGCGGGACAAACCCGTCAAATGAAACCAGGAGACTCATGCGGTTTTTTCCGGCTGGTTTTCCGCCACAGCCATGCCCCCATTTAAACCCCGATTGACCCGCCGCGCAAGCTTGATGGGCGATTTTTGACCACTTTCGCAAGCCGGAAAGCCGGGGTGGACCAGGAGATCAATGAAGCTGTCCGCCAGTAGCGCCGGTGATTGTGCCGACGGCCGCGTTGGTGTTGGGGGGAGCGCCGGCAACCAGCACCCCGCCGGGCGAAGCGCCGGCGACGAGCACGCCTCCGGTCGAAGCGCCGCTCACGAGCACACCTCCCGGCGAGGCGCCGGCGGTTTGCGCGCCCCCTACGATCACGCCTCTGGAACCGGCTGTGAACGAATTGTTGGGAGCGCCGATTCCGCCAAGAAGATTAGTTCCGTACAGGCCGCCTGCCGGCCGCCCGGTCAGCGCCCCGCCGGGAGCCAAGCCGGGAGAAATCGCGCCGCCGACAATCACACCGGACATCCTGCCGCCGGTGGGAAACTGCCCATTCATAGTTCCGCCAATCAGGCCCGCCTGGAACGTTCCTCCCACAGACGCCGGCCCGAACCAGCCGCCCAATACCGTTGAGTTGGGGTTGCTGAAGGAACCGGGAAGCTGCGCGCCGCCTGTCAGAGTTGTGATGGAGGCCCCGCCGATGGGCGAAAACTGTTGCGGCGCGGACGCGGCCTGCGGAGGCGCGAGGTAGGCGTTCGTTTGAGCAGCGGTTTTGCCATCCATGGCGGCCTGGGGAGCGGCCACCGCGCCGCCTGCCAGCAGCCCAAACACTCCAACCGCCGTGAACATCCTATGAAATGTTCTCATGGGGTAAAATAACCCCATTCCGCCCATTCCGCAAATGGGGTGAACCCCTTAGCGGTAGCTGTACACCGTCACGCGGAAGAGGTTCATGTCCCGCAAGATCAGGTAATCCCCTTCCTCGGTGTCATCCCCGGCGAGCCAGCGGCCGGGAACCCAGTGGCCGTTGACAAACGTCCCTTCTTCCACAACGCCCAGTCCGGCAAGCGGAGTCCCGGGTGTGTTCGAGGAAAAGGTGACGGTTACGCCGTTGCCCGCCACGTAATACTCGTCAGGCCCCGTCGCGATGAAGATGGCCACCGAGGGCACGGGCGCTACGGCAGTGCCAGCGACCCCGTCGCCGCCAGCAGCACCACGACCACCTCGGGCCGCAGGCGTGGCGCCGCCCCCACCGCCGCCTCGGGGCCTGCTGGGCGCGACCTCCAGCGTATAGTTCCCCACAGGGACCTTTTGAACCGGGTCGGTCGCGTTCATCAGGACGGCGGACATCGTGCCATTGCCCTGATGCTCCAGAATCATGGGCGCCAGTTCCGAGAGGAGTTTATAGCCGACCGGGTCGGGATTGTTCGTGGTGCCCATCCTGTCAATGCCAAAGGGCGAGAAGCCCATGGCATCGTGGCGTCCGAAAGCGTAGATCGCCTTGGTCTTGAGATCGGCCCCGCCCCCGGTCTCGGCTATGAGCAGCGGGTTGCCGGATTGACTATACTTGGCGCAAAAACCCGTGAAGTTGGGGCTATAAATGTCGGCCGCGAACACATCCACCGCCGGCGCTCCGGCTCTCCAGATATCCATCGCGTCGGGCATCGCGCCGCCGCTCTGTCCGCCTCCTTTCAGCGGGGCGGGCGCCGTGCCAAATCCGAACTGCGGGCAGTTCAGGAACATTGGTATCGGATATTCGGCCTTGCCCGCCACGATCACCTTGTTGATATAGCACGCGAAATTCCAGGCCATGAAGATTTCCTCCGTCGCCCTGCCCTTGCCGAACACTTCTTCCCAAGTCCCGGATGTTTTGTAGCCGGTCGCCTGCCAAACTTTGTCCAGCTCCGGAATCAGGGCGGACTTATGCCGCTGAAGGTAATCCATCAGCTCCACGGGAACCGGCCCGGCATAAGCCTTATTGGCGGCGGGCGAGCGGTCGCGAGTGTCGCCCTGCAATCCCGTTTCGTTCTCCACCTGGATCATGACGACCGTGTGATTGGCGCCATCCACCTCCTTGACATGCCGCATCAGCGCGGCAAAGGCGCGCGCATCGGCATCCCGCGTCGCAGTGCCGAACGTGCTGAACAGTTCGATGCTCAAACTGCCGGTGAAGTTGGTGCGCGGCCCTCCGAACACCGGCCAGGGCGTCTTGTCCCCGACAATCTGAACGCGCGGGAACCGCTGGAAGTCCTTCTTCACCCAATCGGGCGGGTAGCTGGACAGGCCGTTTTTCCAGGTGCCGAACCAGAGCAGCACCAGATGCAGGTGGGAATTCCGCGCGTCGCGGATCACGCCGTCCAGCGCGCTGAAGTCGAATTTGCCCTCGGCGGGTTCGATCTGCGCCCAGGAAACGCCGGCCAGGATGGTGTTGAATTTGGCGTCGGCGAGTTTGGGCCATAACGGCTTCATGTACTCGACGCTGGTGGCGCTGTTGTTGAGCAGTTCGCCCGCCAGCATCAGGAACGGCTTGTGATCCACGACCAGTTGCGTGGCCGTCCCCTGCTTGCGCAAGAAAGGGATGTCCGGTTCGGAGGGGCTTGAGGCGGCGCTGCTTGTGCCCTGGCTCGCCGCGCAGGCGAGAGCGCATGCCAGAATGGAGCGAAACATCATTCGATTTTTCATAGTTTTTGCCTTTGGGATTTCAGATTGGGATTGAGATTAGGATGAAAATGGCCGGCAGTCAACCAAAAATGGAAGATGTGTCGGCGAAAGTTCAAAATGAGAAAAGATGTCGCAGCAAAATGAGAAAAATTTCATAAAGTGTGACTGGCTAGGATAGTGGGCCAAGCGGCGTTTTGAGTGGAAGGTGGATTGGGAATGAC
>Ga0181530_10000287_pt1 | contig 64819 bp, 54 predicted proteins | sample PEATcosm2014_Bin_42_FD_119769 | JGI IMG/M metagenome (GOLD analysis project Ga0181530, IMG submission 119769) | Peatland microbial communities from MTU Mesocosm Facility, Houghton, MI, USA - PEATcosm2014_Bin10_60_metaG | ecosystem: Environmental > Terrestrial > Soil > Wetlands > Peat | place...
GAAGCAGAGTTCGAGAGCATCACGTGCTCGCCGTTGCATATTCGTATTCCGCGGGTGCATGTCCCACCTCGATTCTCGCGACAAAGTCACGGGCGTCGAGTCCGGAACGGAGTACCCATAAAGGCGTTGCAGCTGTCAATCCCGCCGCAGGGGCATCGGTGTAGAATCAAGGCTCCGACCTGGCGGCGGGCTTGCAGCTGAACGCCAAACCGTCAGCCGGACAGGTTCAGTGTTGCGGAGCGAGAACCTTCGGGCGGACGGCAACCTCTGGGAACGCCGCGAGCAGCCTCGCATCGAAGGTTGCCAGCGGGAGGCCTTCGCGATTGGCAAGTTCAACGAACAGGGTGTCATACACAGCCACCCCTGACTGAACTGCCCGTTCAAGAGCGCCGTGCCACAGGGTCTTGTTTGGGACGGATTGAATCCCCCGTTTCGCCGCGAGGCCGAGCCGTTTCCGGCCGTCTTCGGCGAGAATGACATTTGTCCGTATGGCCATCCAAATGACATTCGCCAGCTCCGCTTCCCACACCGCTGGCGCGAGGGCACCATCGATCGCGTGCCAGAAGCGGCTCGCTTCGTCGACGAATGGTCGCGTGCCCAAAAGGAAATACGCGAGGACGTTGGTATCCACGACCGCTTTCATTCGCGCCCCGCGGCGGTCCATTTTTCGAGTTCAGCAGCGGTGGGACGACGTGTCTGCTTGGCCCATGCCGCTTCGATCTGGCCGAGCACAGAGAGGCGCTCGCCGACGTGTTCGTTGATGAGTTCGCGCACCTCCTGTTCCATGGAGTGGCGGTTTCTGCGAGCCAGAGTCTTCAGCGACCTTGCGATCTTGTCCGGGACATTTCGGATGGTGAGAGTAGCCATCGATTCACCTGCTAGCACTATGCTAGCATCGCGACGGCCACCTGACAAGGCGTTGAACCTGACGTGGACCTGATGAGGCTTGCGCGTCGGCGGTGAATGCGAGCGGCCCCTCACCCGGCACGCTTCGCGTGCCGGCCTCTCCCCGCTGCGCGGGGCGAGGCGATAAGGCCACTCTGGCGGCCGTGGAATCACCCTGAAAAGGGACGGGCCTACTACCTTGGCGTCGCGTCGGGCAGGCCGCCGTCGACGGGAATGGTCGCGCCGGTGGTGGGGGTCTGGTGCGTGATGAAGAACAGCACGGCGCTGGCCACGTGTTCGGCGGTGACGGCGGCTTTGAGTAGATTGCGCGAGCGGTAGTATTCCTCCAGTCCGCGCTCGTCGAGGCCGCGCGCCTTCATGCGGTTGGGCCCGACCGCTGCCCACAAACCAGAGCGTTTCTGCCCGTGGGAAAAGACCGCATCGGGGGCGACCATGTTCACCCGCACGCCCAGTGGAGCGAATTCGAGGCTGGCGATGCGCGCCAGTTGATGAGCGGCGGCCTTGGTGGCGCTGTACGCGCCGAAGCCCGCGCCAGGGGCAAAGACGTTCTTGGTCGACACCAGCACGATGTCGCCGCCTGTGCCTTGCAGGGCGAAGTGACGGCCGGCCTCGGCCAGCACCAGCAGCGTGCCTTCCACGTTCACGCTTTCGAGCTTGCGAAAGGCGTCGAGGCCGAGCTCGGTCAGAGGCGCCACATGGGCGATCCCGGCGTTGACGATCACACAGTCGAGGCCGCCCCAGGTGCGGATGACCTGGGCAAAGCCGGCGGTCACCGAGGCTGGGTCGGTCACGTCCATGGCCACGGCCGCGATTCGGGACGGGTAGCGCTGCCCGAGTTCGGCGACGAGTCCGTCGAGAGCGGGTCCAGGAAGATCAGTCGCGGCGACATGACAACCGCGCGCGAGCAAGGCTTCGCAGATGCCCGAGCCAATGGCCCCGGCAGCGCCGGTGACCAGCGCAACGCTGCCGCGCAAGCTGTGGGCCGCGCCGTCGGAGGCTCGCTCGCCCAGCTTGGCTTGTTGGTACGCGCGGAATTCCATGTCGAACAGGTGCTGGTCGTCAAGCGACAGATACTCGGCGCCGCCTTGGTAGATGGTCGCCTTCACGGCCAGCCCCTGCCGGGTGATGTCGCGAACCACGGCCGCGTCGGCTGCGTTCGCCCCGACGCACACGACGCCGAGCCCCGGAATCATCAGCACCCGAGGCAGAAAATTGCGCGGCTGGCTGGCGACCCGGACGTCGCCCGCGTGCTTTTGTACGTACGCCCGGTACTCGGCTTGGTAGGCGGCGACTGATTGTGCCAGTTCGTCTCTGAACTTCTTCACGTCGTCGAGCGCGGCACGGTCCAGCCAGAGCGGCATCCTTCGGGAGCGGATCAGATAATCGGTGGTGAGCGGCGCTGACAGAGCCAGGTTCTTGCCCTCGGGTGCTTCGATCCATTGCGCGACTTTGGAATCGAGCAAGGGATCGAGGATGACCCGGTCGCCGAGCACGTCCGGCGTGGCCGGACCCAGCACCCCGCGAATGACTGGGGCGAGTCTGAGATATTTCTGCTCGCGATCCTCGGCGGACGTAGGCGTGCCCAGGCTGCGCGTGCGGTGCTCGTCCAGATAGGTTTCTGCGCAGTTGACCAGTTCAATGGTCGCGTCGTACGCCGCGCGGGCTGTCGCTCCCCAGGTCACCAGCCCGTGGTGCATGAGTACGAGGGCGTGGGCCTGCGGATGGCGGGCCATGGTGTCGCGCACGGCACGGCCGAGATCCAGACCGGCCATCGCATAGGAAACCATGGCGATTTCCTGCCCGAGTGCCGCCGCGACGGCCCGGGCGCCGTCGGTCCGATTGGTCAGCGCGAGGATGGCGCTGGGATGCGTGTGCATCACGAAGCTGTGGGGAAGCACGGCGTGAACCAGGGTTTCCACCGAGGCACGACGAGAAGAGGCGCGCAAACAATGGCAGGCAAATTCGCCGGCCATAGCTTCGTCCGACAAGGCGGACAGGCCGAGCAGCCGGGGCAGATACGCGAGGTCCAGCGCGACGAAATCGCTGGGCTGGGCCACAGAAAGATTGATCCCGGAGGCCTTGATGAAGAGTGCGGACTGCGTCTCTCCCAGCACGTTCGCGAGTGTGCACTTGCAAGAGGTATTGCCGCCACCGTGCAAAGCCAGATCGGGGTCGGACCCGAGCAACCGCGTGGCATAGGCAAGGACAGCAAGGTTGCTTTCGCAAGCGGCGCCTTGAGCGATGGCTGCAGCGTCTGACTCGGACCAACGATTTTGCATGCGCGATGGAACGTTAGCGCTTCTGGTTCTTGGTGCTCTGGTAGAAATCGAAGGCGTGCTGCGGGCTCATGTTCTCGTGAACCACCTTGCGCACGGCTTGGATCATGGCGACCGGCGCCTCGGCCTGGAAGATGTTGCGGCCCATGTCGACGCCGGTTGCGCCTTGCGAGATGGCATCATGGGCCATGCACAGCGCCTCCAATTCCGGCAGCTTCTTGCCGCCGGCGATCACGATGGGCACCGGGCACGACGCGGTCACGGTCTCGAAATCCTCGGGCACGTAGTAGGTCTTCACGAACGCGGCGCCCAGCTCGGCGCAGATTCGGCTGGCCAGGCGCATGTACTTCGCGTCGCGCGCCAGGTCCTTTCCCACCGCGGTCACGGCGAGCACCGGGATGCCGTAGCGATTGCCCTCGTCTACCAGCCTGGTCATGTTGGCGACCGACTGGGTTTCGAATTCGCCGCCGATGAAAACCTGTACCGCGACCGCCGAGACATTCATGCGGACGGCGTCTTCCATGCTGCAAGCGATCTGCTCGTTGGAGAGTTCCTTGAGGATGCTGGGGCCGCCGCTGGCGCGCATGACCACGGCGTTGGTCAGGGCAGGCGGAATCACACTGCGCAGGATTCCCCGGGTCAGCATCAGCGCGTCGGCGTACGGTGCCAGCGGCAAGATGGTGACGTCGACGCGTTCGAGGCCGGTGGTGGGGCCTTGAAAGTAGCCGTGGTCAAAGGCCAGCATCACGGTTTTGCCGGATTTCGGGTTGAAGATGCGGGCCAGGCGGTTGTTCATGCCCCAGTCGTGGGCGTTCGATCCCTTGAGGAAGAAGCTCCGGCTCTCTTGCGGGACGTCTGTGTGGAATTCTTTGTCCTTCTTGGTGGTGACGTCAGCTTCCGGCATGGTCGACTCCTTGGCGCCCCGAGCGGGCGGCAAAACCGTAACACAAATCCAGGTCGCGATCTGGCTGATGGGACAAACGACACGGATCCGCGAAAGCCAAGCAGGAGTATGCTCTGGCCATGGCCGAGACACCTGCTGCGCCCGACAACACTTCGCGCCTGGGGCGGTTCATCCAGAACTACCACGGGTTCCTTTCCAGCTTCGTCATCGGCGTGGCTGGCTTGGTGGCCACGTCCATCTGGCAGTTCCGCCAGGCGCAGAACGCCGAGCGCCAGCAAGCCAGCGAGCAAGCCATCGCGCGGACCAAGGCGGACAACGACTGGCGCATCGCCCGCGCCGAGATTCTCGGCAAGAACCTCTCGGTCCTGTCGCAACAGGGACCGCAAACCGCAGACCAGCGCTTCGGCGTACTGCTCTCGCTCACCAGGGGAAACATCCTCGACCCGGAGCTGGCGGTTTCCTACGCGCTGGAATTGGGCCGCGACAATCCGACCTACATGCGTGTCGTGCTGGCCGGCACCGCGAGCAAGAACTACACCCAGCTCGAACAAGCCTTTGTGCTGACTTGCATGCAGCGCTTCGGGGTGGAGAAGCGGGCGGAGATTTGCAAGGACGACAAGCTGGCGGACCGCTCCGAGGCCATCGCGCAGCTCGTGGCCGACGAGCTGGAAGCCTCCATCGCCAACGGCGAGATCCAGAAAGGACCGATGGGACTGCTGCGCGAGGAGCGTTTGGTGCAAGCGCACCCGACCAAGATGGCGTGGCTGTTCGAGACCTACCTGCAGAACCTCTATGAGCGGCGCCAATGGAAGGACATCGAGCGCTTCGAGGAATTCTCCCCCGGCGCGCATCTGGTGGCTGCGCTGGTGCTGGCCACGGCGCGGACGGGAGAGATGGTGACCTCGGCCGAGGAAGATATGCTGAAAAAGTTCCACGCCGAGCGACGTCACTGGCTGGCCGGCTACATGTTCGGCCGTTCCTGTGATCCCGAATGCCGGGCCAAGCTGATGCAAGCCATGCTGAGTTCCTACGGCGAGGCCCAGGGTGACTACAACGACGTCTTCAAGCGCTTGCTGACGGGGCCGCGCAACGAGACCGGCACGGCGTTGGCCCAGCTGCACGCGCGCCTGCTCTGGTGTCAGGTCGACGCCGACGACCTGGCGGAGTTCCGGGACAGCGTGCTGGTCCCGACGCTGACTGCCGCGTGCGCTGATGCCAAGTTCGATCCGGGTGTGCTGGAAGACCTGGCGGCACTGGCGGCGCTGGCTCCCGAGCCTTCCGCGCCCTCGACGGCAGACTCCGCGTCGGCAAGCGACGCCGTCGCCTGGAAGCAGATGGTGGCCGCGCTGGAGAAACGCGGCGAGCGGGTCCACAAGGCGTTCGTCAATCGTCTGGCTCGCGCGCGTCGCGAGCGTGCCAATCCGCCGCCCATGATCAAGAAACAGAACTTCTGCAACGCCGAGACCGCCGGCAGTAGCGCGGGAAGCAAGCTCGACGAGTAGGCGACGTCGCGGCCGCAGCGGCAAGTCCGCTCGGAGCAGTCCATCGTTTCTATCCAGTGGGCGCTGGGCGCGTGGCAGGAAGAAATCACGCGTTGGCTTGCGTATGCCAAGTCGCGTCATCGCGAGGCGCGAACCAGTCGCGAACACCCGGTAGCCAAGCGAGGAGCGCCATGGGGCGCTCCAAGACACTTGGCACGCCGATGGCATGAGCGGACCCGAGACACGGACCAGGGAGTGAATCCTGGGACCGCACCAGCGAGCACGGAGAAGGCCAAATTGCCATGAGCACCCACAACATTCGGACCAGCAATCCCGTATCCGTCGAGCTTTCCAGCCGGCAGTCGCGCGAGCGGCTGGTTCATGTGGCGCTCTCGATTCTGCGCGATGGGACCGAGGCCGAGGACGCCGCCCACGACGCGGTCGAGCAAGCTTTGCGCGGGTCGGGATCGTTTCGCGCGAAATCCCTGGTGAGCACATGGCTGCACCGGGTGGCGGTCAATGCGGCGCTCATGCGGGCACGCCGGCGGCGACGTGCCAGCGAGCGCGTTTCCGCCAACGACCAGTCCGGACAGGGAGATGTCGTCGGGTTCCTGGCGGATCCGAGTCCCACGCCGGTGGCTCGGCTGGAGGACCGGGAGGACCGTTTCCGGCTGCAGGCAGCCGTCGCCCAGTTGCCCCGTGCCTATCGCGACGTCGTCCAGCTTTGCGTGTTCGAGGAAGTGGCTCTTCCAGATGCGGCTCGCTCGCTGGGAATCACCAGTCAGGCCGCACGCACCCGCATGTGCCGAGCGCGGGCGCAGCTACGCGAACGACTCGCGGCATAGGGTAAGCCGTGGCTGAAGCGGCCAGGGCGGATTCATCTGGAGAGAATGTTCTCAGAACCACCCCTGCATGGTGACGGAGCGCTGACCGCTGCCAAGCAATCCAGATTGTCCCCCCAGAAACTGGCCCAGTCAGCCACTCCGCCACCATGCTGAAGCTTTCGCCTCATTTCCCCGCGGCACTCCCTCTGTCACGCCACCAACGCCGCCCATCCGGTCCCCCGGTCTGCCCACCGACACACAGTACCCCCTTCGCAGACCCCACCACCGAGCGCGCCCCCTATCCCTCCCAAACCCATGCCCAGGCTATTCAAACGCTGTGCCACCGGAAGGGGGGAGAGAGTGCGAGAATCATCGGGATGGAGCTAACCGGCGTTACGGGTTCGTAATCTTCCCCTGTCGCGTGACACGGGATGGGAACATTTTGACGCGCTGATTGCACCCCATGAGGTCATCTGGACATCTCAAATGAAGCGCAGGAGGCACGGTACTCGTCTTGGTGTCCCCCCGCAGAGAATTGACCACACCTTTCCGCCTGTTCGAGGGCATACTCGGCCGGGATCTAGAAGATGCTCGACATACTCTTGGTGGATGACGAGGCAGACATCAGGCTGCCACTCGGCGAGGCGCTGAGAGACCTCGGCCACCGTGTGTCGCTCGCCGCCGACGGCGACGAGGCCATGCAGTGCCTAGATCGCCAGATCTTCAATCTGGTCGTGAGCGATATTCGCTTGCCCAAAGTGGATGGGTTCACCATCCTGCGTCGTTTGCGCGACGAGCAGCCTGACACGCACGTTGTTTTGATGACCGCCTTCGGAACGATTCAGGAGGCGGTTCTCGCGGTCAAGGAGACCGCCATCGAGTATGTCACCAAGCCGTTCGAGCTGACCGAGGTGCTGAATATCGTTCAGCGCATCGACGAGCGCTGGAAGCTTCTGCGCGATCTGGCCGCGGCACGCGCTGAATTGGCCACGCGCAAGGTCGGCGAGATGATTGAAGGTCGGTCGCCGGCCATCGTGCACTTGCGCAATCAGATCAACGCCATCGCTGCCAGCTCAGCGGCCGTGCTCCTCACCGGGGAAAGCGGCACGGGCAAGGAGCTTGCGGCGCGCATGATTCATGCGGTCAGCGAGCGGCGTGATGCGCCATTCGTGGCGGTCAACTGCGCGGCTGTGCCGGCCACGCTCATCGAGGCTGAGTTGTTCGGACATGAGCGGGGCGCGTTCACCGGCGCGGTCAAACGACGCGATGGCCGGTTCAAGGCGGCCGACGGCGGCACCCTGTTCCTCGACGAGATCGGCGAGATGCCAGCCGACGTGCAGGCCAAACTCTTGCGCGTGATCCAGGAAGGTTCCTTCGAGCCCATTGGAACCAACACCTCGGTGAAGGTCGATGTTCGCCTGGTCTCGGCCAGCAACCGCGATCTCAAGGGCAGTGCGACGGACGGCAGCTTTCGTCAGGATCTCTATTACCGGATCAAGGTGTTCGAACTGCGCTTGCCGCCGCTGCGCGAGCGCCTCACCGACTTGCCCATTCTGGTCGAGCAGTTCTTGCGCGAATTCACCCCCGCAGGCAGCGTTGCGCCGAGTATCGCGCCGACGGCCTGGGCTGCGCTGCAAGGCTATGCCTACCCGGGCAACGTGCGCGAGCTGAAGCACGCCATCCAGCACGCCAGCATCCTGGCGCGGGGCCAGGAGATCCAGGTCCACCATCTCCCTGCCGAGTTCCATGGCAACGTGCATTCCGTGCCAGGTGATCGCATCGAGCCGCTGGCATTCGTGATGGCCCAGTTCGAGAAGGACTACATCGAGCGCATCCTGAAGATGGCCGACGGCGAGCGCCGCCGCGCCGCCGAAATGCTGGGGATCTCTCGCAAGAACTTGTGGGAGAAGATGGTCAAGTACGGCCTGCACTGACATTCCCTCATCAGTCCTTCGATTCACCGAAGGCCGACGATACACTGCAGAACCCTGGAAGGGTTCCGCACCTCCCGCGACGGGCTCCGGCAAGCAAAGCTCGCCTGCGCCCACGCGACCTGCGCCGCTGGCCTTGTCGGCCGTATGTAAAGTGACATCGCGGTCCGTGCTCTTATGCGATCGAGGCCGACCGAGGGTCTTCGCCTTCGGGGCCTCCCACGGGAAGCGCGAAGTGGAGCGTGGCCCGGCGATCGGGCGCACTCTCAACCCAAAGCCGGCCGCCATGTCGTTCCACCAGCATGCGTGCGACGAAGAGTCCCATCCCGTAGCCGTGATCGGTTTTCATCTGGCCAAGCTGGCTGCTGGGCGGACTGGGCGGCTCGGCGCCGGCATGGATTCGGCCAGGAACGACCACGGCGAAGCGAACCTCGTCATCTGCCAGGGCTACCCGCAACGCAACTTCTGCACCGTCTGCGCAATTCTGCAGCGCGATCAGGAGCAGGCTGATGAGCACGCGTTCCAGACGAGCGATGTCGGCGGTGATCAGGACTGGCCCATCAGGAAGTGCAAGCCTGACCCGGGTGGTGTCAAGGGTGCAGGCGTTGCGCGCCAGGATCTCGGGCACCAGGCGCTCGATCGCGACCGGGCGCAGCTCAAGTCTGACCTGGCCCGAGCGAACGCGGGACGAGTCGACCAGTTCTTCGATCATCGCATCCAGACGCCGCGCCGCTGCGATCACGACCGAGGCAAAGCGCTGCTCCTTCTCCAGGCCCCGCTCGCCTAGCGCTTTTTGCAGAAGTTGGGCGTTCAGATGAACCGAGGTGAGCGGGTTGCGGATGTCGTGCGACACCAGGCGGATCATCTGCTCGTGGTGCTGCTCCAGGGTGCGCAGCAAGGTGACGTCAGACAAGGTCACCGCGGCTCCGCCGCAAGCGCCCCCGGGCAGCACGATGGGCACTGCGCTGGTCGACAACCACGTCGTGCGGCCGTCGCGATGGATGCCGATGTCCAGGTTGCGCACGGTCTCTCCGCGCAAGGCCCGCAGCCCAGGCCAACACTCCACTGGCAGCGGCACACCGTCGGTTCCGGCGAAAAGGGTACGCGCCAAGACATCGCGCACCGACTGCCCGACGTCCTCGTCGGTCAGGCCGAGCATCGATCTGGCCTTGAGGTTGGCGCTGGCTACCGCCCCGTCGGCAGCCAGTACGACCATGCCCTCGGAAGTGGCGGCGAGCAGGGCTTGCCGTTCGAGATCTGCGCTCAGGGCGGACTGCGGCTGATCCTGCACCGTGGGCGCTTGCCTTCCTCTGGACGCACGCAGGGCACTAGCTGCGGACGAGGCTCGGGTCGCGTGGATTCTCCGTCGGCTACGCCGATCTTGCGCCATGGCCGGAATTATCCCCCATCTCCCGCGCAAGGCGAGCCCTCTCCGACAATCGTGCGATAGTGGCAGAAGGTCGCGGCCGCCCCGGGCACCTGCGGAGTACGCGCGGAAAGCCCCCGAAACGGGTGCTCGCGGCCGTGGCCAGAGCGATCACCGTCAGCGGTGATGTCCGCGTCCGCCACCCCTGAAGCCGCCACCGAATGAACGGGCGGGAGCAGCGGGTCCACGCCAGCCGCCCCCGTGGAGGTATCCCACCCCCCAGTAAGGGTAGTACCCCCAGCCGGGGCCCCAAAGCCAGGGATAGAACCCCACGCCCCACCACCAGGCCGGCCAGGTTTCGACCGCGACACCAGCGGGCTGGTAGTCGACGTATTCGGGTGACTGATTGGGCACCAGTTCGAACGGCGTGACCCCGGTGACTGGTTCGCTGCCGCGGTGAACCTGCCAGGCCAGGATTGTCTGTCCCGGACTGCCCTGGGGCGGCAGGGGATAGAAGACATCCAAGGTGCCATGTTGGCCCTGGGCCACGGTGAGCACCGGACCACCGCTCGAGCTTTGCGCATAGGTCGCCTGCACAGGAGAGGCGCCCAGGCTCACCGCCTGATCGTGGGCCTTGATGGTCCAGGCAACTGCATCAGAGCGGTTCTCGGCTGCGATGCGCAGGTGAAGATAGAAGCCCCGCGTCCCGGACGGCGTAGGCATTGGCTCCCCACCGAAAGACATGACATAGACCATGCCCTTGGGATCGGCGGCCGGGATCGGGTAGGGCGCAGCCGCCGGCGTCTGAAGAGCGGCGGATTGCGGATCGGACAAGGGCTGGGAGACGGTCGTCTCGGTGACGCAGGCCACGGCGGCAAGGGCTATTGCGCCGATGAGTACCTTCATCGTTGTTGCGTTCATTGCTTCCTCACTTTCGCTGCGATCGCAAATTCAACTTTACCACTTTGAAAGGCCTGCTGCTTTCGTGTCCGCAAGCCTGCAGGCAGAGGCCTTGCACGGGAATTGTGTTACGGTATCGGCACCATGGCAAAGTCAGCCTGCCCGACTTCCAAGACGCACTTTATTGAGAAAGCCGAGCCCATCAAGCTGGTCATCAACGGCCAGGAACTGGTGGCCGACAAGAAGGAGTTCTCGACCGGCTCATTCGGCTGGTTCTTCAACGGCAAGATCAGCGTGGCCGTTGACGGCAAGCCGCTCAGTGTGCAGGTCGGCCTGAACTTGACCGTCGTCGGCAGCAAAGACGCCGAGCGTTGACATGGGGACCCTCAAAGGGTCCGCTTTGCCCTTCGGCCCCCCACCCGCCACCACCTCCCGCTCGCTTCGCTCGGCCTCGCCAACCCCCCGCGACGGTACGCGGCGAGCAAGGCTCGCCGGCTCCCCACGCGGCTAGCCTTTCGTCTGGTGCGCGGGCTCGGCAACCGCTGCGATGCCCATGTACTGCAACATGGCGCGTGCAGCTTTGCGTCCGGCGCCCATGGCCAGAATGACCGTGGCACCACCGGTCACGATGTCGCCGCCGGCAAACACGCCCGGGATGCTGGTCATCTGCGTGTCGGGGCTGACATCGATGTAGCCGCGCTTGTTCAGCTTCAGACCTGGCGTGGTCTGCGCGAGGATGGGATTGGCCGAGGTTCCGATGGCGTACACGATGGTGTCCACCTCGAAGAGAAACTCCGAGCCATTCACGGGAACCGGACGCGCGCGGCCCGAAGCATCCGGCTCGCCCAATTCCATGCGGATGCACTCCATGGCCCGAACCCAGCCGCGCTCATCGCCCAGGATGCGCACCGGAGCGGTGAGCCAGTTGAATTTCACGCCTTCTTCTTCGGCGTGGTGGACTTCCTCGGCGCGCGCCGGGCTTTCCTTCTTGGTGCGACGGTACACGCAGTAGACTTCTTCGGCGCCCATTCGGATTGAGACGCGGCAGGCATCCATGGCGGTGTTGCCTGCGCCGATCACCGCCACCTTTTTGCCCATGCCGGTGGGCGTGTCGCTTTGCGGGTGCTGATAGGCGCGCATCAGATTGACGCGCGTCAGGTACTCGTTGGCCGAGAAGATGCCGTTGAGCCCTTCGCCCGGAATGCCCATGAGATTCGGGTAGCCAGCCCCGACGCCGATGAACGCGGTTTCGTACCCCATTTCCTGCATGAGCTGCGGAATGGTGAAGAGGCGTCCAATGATGGCGTTGGTCACCACTTTGACCCCCAAGCCTTTCAATGCCTCCAGTTCGCGATCAATCAGCTTCTCGGGCAGCCGGAATTCCGGGATGCCGTACTTGAGCACGCCACCCGCGGTGTGCAGCGCCTCGTAGATGGTCACGTCGACGCCCGCGCGTGCCAGGTCCACGGCGCAGGTGATGGACGCGGGACCGCTGCCGATCATGGCTGCCTTGTGGCCGTTCCGCTTGACCGAAGTCGCCAGCGACCATCCGTTCTTGAGCGCCATGTCTCCCACGAAGCGCTCGAGACGGCCGATGCCGACAGGTTCCAGCTTGTTGCCCACGATGCACACGGCTTCACATTGCGTTTCCTGCGGGCAGACGCGGCCGCAGATGGCGGGCAGCACGTTGTCAGCGGCCAGGACGTCGTAGGCCTTGCGGAAGTCGCGGTTCTCGATCGCCTGGATGAAACCCGGAATGTTGATGGCCACCGGGCATCCCGCGATGCAACCGGGATTCTTGCACTGGATACATCGGGCCGCCTCGGCAAGCGCCTGGTCCTCGGTGTAGCCCAGCGTCACCTCATTCCAGTTGCGCGCGCGCACCGCCGGATCCTGTTCCGGCATGGCGGTCTTGGTCTTGGCGATGGTCTTGATGGTTTTCTTCGGTCTTGTTGGTGCTTCCATTACGGGCTCTGACTTGTTTCTTGGGGGCTGGACTACTTGGGCAGGTGGCACTGGTGTTGTTCACGCAGGCGCCGCATCGACTCGCGTTCGAACGAGTCGAAACGCTTGGCCCGCGCCAAAAGTTCGTCGAAGTCAACCTGCAGGCCGTCGAACTCGGGGCCGTCCACGCAGGCAAAGGCCATCTTGCCACCCACGGTCACGCGGCACCCACCGCACATTCCGGTGCCGTCAACCATGACCGGGTTGAGACTGACGATGGTCTTGACGCCGCGGGGTTTGGTGACCGCCACGCAGGCCTTCATCATGATGGAGGGCCCGATGGCCAGCACCTCGTCGAGGTCTGGATTTCTGTCCAGCACTTCCTGCAGCGGGCCGGTGACCAGGCCCTTCACGCCGAAGGAACCGTCGTCGGTGGCGATGATCAGCTCGTCGCTTTCTGCTTTGAAGCGGTCGATCCAGAACATGAGATCCTTGGACCGGAAGCCGACGATGGAGATGGTGTGGGCGCCGTTCTGCTTGTACTGGCGCAACTGAGGATAGGTCGGGGCCACGCCGAGACCGCCGCCCACGCACACGACCTTCTTCACCTTGTCGAAGGAACGCGCGCGACCAAGCGGACCCGCGAGATCGTCGAGGTACTCGCCTTCCTTCAGACCCATGAGCGCCGTGGTCGTCTTGCCCACGGCCTGGATGACCAGGGTGATGGTTCCGGCCTGGCGATCGAAATCGGCGATGGTCAGGGGAACGCGCTCGCCGCGATCCCCGTGACGGACGATCACGAAGTGGCCGGGCTGCGCCGCCTTGGCGATGTCAGGCGCCTCCAATTTCCAGAGGTAAGTGACAGGGGAAAACTGCTCTCGTTTGACGATCTTGAACATCGGTGTCTCGTCGGGGCTGGTGCCTACCAAGTACCTACGGTACGCACGGCACACAGTCAACGAGAGTCGACAGTAGAATCGAGTCTCGCGACCGGCGGTGGCGTGCTACGTGCGCGATCTCATTTCCGGTTTGGTCGCGACGTTCTCCAGATACCAGGCGTAGGTTTTTCGGATGCCTGCCTCCAGGGTGTGTTGCGCCTTCCAACCCAGGGCGTGCAGCCGGCCCACGTCGAGCAGCTTGCGAGGCGTTCCGTCAGGCATCGCCTCGTTCCAGACAACGCCGCCCGAATAGCCCACGATACCGCGCACCAGCTCAGCCAGATCGCGCAGCACGATGTCTTCGCCCAGCCCCACGTTGACGAACATCTTCTCGTCTTCGCGCTCGCGCCCAGCGTCGAAGTGGTTCATCAGGAACACCAGCGCGTCCGCCAGGTCCTCCACGTAGAGCAGTTCGCGCCGTACCTTGCCGGTGCCCCACAACTCCACGCTGCCCTGGCCCGCCACCTTGGCCTCGTGGAACTTGCGAATCCAGGCCGGCAGTACGTGGCTGGTTTGCAGGTTGAAGTTGTCGCCCGGGCCATAAAGGTTGGTGGGCATGGCGGCGATGAAATTGGTGCCGTGCTGGCGGTTGTAGCTCTTGCACATCAGGATGCCGGCGATCTTGGCGATGGCGTAGGCATCGTTGGTGGGCTCCAGCTTGCCGGTGAGCAGGCACTCCTCTTTCAGAGGCTGCGGCGCCAGCTTGGGGTAGATGCAGGAACTGCCCAGGAAAAGCAGCTTGCGCACCTTGTGGCGAAAAACCGCGTCGATCAGGTTGGTCTGGATCTGCAGGTTGATGCGGATGAAATCGGCGGGAAAGGTGTCGTTGGCCTTGATGCCGCCGACCTTGGCCGCCGCGAGAAAAACATACTCCGGCTGCGTGCGCGCGAAGAAGGTATCGGTGGCGTGGGCATCGGTGAGGTCGAAGTCCGCGATGTCGCTGGTGATGACATTGTCATACTCACGGCGCAGGCGGCGCTCGATGGCCGAGCCGACCAGGCCGCGGTTGCCGGCGACATAGATGCGCGAGTTTTTTTCCATGCACACCGAAGTCTACCCGATCCAGCCTGTCTAGCGCGCGAGCGCAGGCTGGACCACGGCGAGTACGCTGTCCTTGACCGCCTGGTCGGTGAACACCGGCAGGTTGCCCGGAACCGACACGGTCGGGATCCCGGCGGCTGACAGGCGCTTGATGGCGGGCAGGGCCTTGCTCTGGAATTCCGCCAGGCGAGTGCGGATCTTTTCTTCGGTGTCGTCGGATCGCTGCACCACCGGGGTGCCGCACGCCGTGCACTTGCCGTCGGGCGTGGGCGGCTTGAACTGCAGGTGGAAGACCTTGGCGCAGGACTTGTTGGGGCACACGCGCCGGCCGATGGTGCGGGCCACGATGGCTTCGTCCTCGTTGTCGACGATGAGCACCAGATCGATGCGCGTGCCGCAATCCTTGGCCAGGGCGAGCAGAAAGTCCGATTGCTCAGGCGTGCGCGGGTAGCCGTCCAGCACGAAGCCCTTGCCGTTGCCGGCGCGAAAGGCCGCTGCCAGAAGCGCGTTGGTGATCTCGTCGGGCACGAAGCGGCCACGATCCACGTATTGGGCCGCCTTGAATCCCAGCATCGCCGCATCGACATCCACAGCCGCCTTGGCGCATGCGGGAGCCAGAGCCTGGCGAATTGCCGTGTCGGCTGCGAACTTGCCGTCGATCCACAGACCATCGGTCTTGGCGTTGCCGCGCACCTTGTTGAAGGTGCCCAGGTACTCTCGAAAGATGTTCCCCGTGGCGAGCTGCCGCAGGCCGTAGGTCTGCACCAGCACGTCCACGCGCGGCTGCTTGCCCGCGCCGCTCTTGCCTGCCACGACGATATTCTGCACGTTCATGTTGCGTCCTCGTTCAAAGTTGCGGCGCACATTATCGGATCCCGCGCCTTGTGAACAGCCGTAGCGGCGACATGCGGTCGTCCTGCCGCTATGGGGCGTTGCGCCTAGTCCACTCTCGACGATAGCCTCTGTGGGAAGATATGGGCACAGGGCGTAGCTGAAAACCCTTTGGGCCGCGAGCCTGGCTGACCAACCCTACCCCTCCTGGCTCAGCTCCTTTGCAGCCAGACGTCCGAATCCTCGCTGGACCGAGGCCATCGGGCGGGCCAGCATCTTCACAGGTACTGGCGCAAGATCTTCCGGCTGTGCGCATCCAGTTGCGGCACCGAGGTGATGCGGTAGCGGATGCCGTGGCTGTCGATCAGCAAGGCACCATCGCTGCCCATGCGACGGATGTTGTCCTCGCTGGTCAGCTCGAAATTGGTGTCGCCGCGGTCGCTCTTGACGAACCACTGGCTGCAGCCGCCGCCCTCGACCACGCGCAGGATGTACAGGATGCGCGGGATGAACTCGCGCCGGGCCAGCTCGGCGGAAAGTTGCTCGCGGGTTTCGGCCGAAACATCGGCCAGGTCGGTCAGACAGAGGACTTCGTGGCCGGTTTCGTCGCACAGGGAAATCCATTGTTCGGGCGCGGAAAAGGGGAAGGCGTGAACAGGCACGACACCGCTGTGGCTTTGCCCGTCGGGCATGGTCACGACCAGCCGGCCAAAGGCGTCGTGGTGTAGGCGAATCGGGAGAGCTGCGCTGGCGTCCTTCACGCGTCACCTCCCTCGCGATCGGTCAGGGCTGGCGGCACTTCCCGCGGCGGCTCGGGACTTCCCAGCGCCTGTCCACGCTGCATCTGTGCCTGGTAAAGCTGCGCGTAGCGGCCGCCCGCGGCGAGCAGATCGGCGTGCTGTCCCACCTCGACGATGCGGCCGTGCTCGAGCACGACCAGCCGACTCGCCTGGTGCAAGGTGCTCAGCCGGTGAGCGATCGCGATGGTGGTGCGGCCGCGCACCAGATTGTCGAGCGCCTCCTGGATCTCGCGTTCGGTTTGCGTGTCCACCGACGAGGTCGCTTCGTCGAGGATGAGGATGCTCGGGTCGATGAGCAGGGCGCGCGCGATGGAGATGCGCTGGCGCTCTCCGCCCGACAGGGTGTGGCCGCGCTCGCCCACCATGGAATCGTAGCCGTCGGAAAGCTGCAGGATGAACTCGTGCGCGCGCGCGGCCCGCGCCGCGGCCACGATCTCGGCGCGCGTGGCCTCGGGTTTTCCGTACGCGATGTTCTCCGCGATGGTGCCCCAGAAGAGGAAAGGGTCTTGCAAGACAATGCCAATGCTCCGGCGGTACTCGGCAATGGGGAAAGAACGGATGTCGGTCCCATCGACCAGCACGGCGCCCTCGCTCACGTCGTAGAAACGGCAGACCAGATTGACCAGGGTGCTCTTGCCTGCGCCGGTGGTGCCCACCAGGCCGATCATCTCGCCCGGCTGCACCTGCAGGCTGACGGCGTCGATGACTTGCCGGCTGCCGAAGCGGAAGCTGGCATTGTGTACCTCGATGGCGCCGCGGATCTTGCCAGGATGCACGGGATGCGCCGGCTCGGGCACGCCCGGCGGCCGGTCCAGGATCTCGAACAGGCGCTGGCTGCTGGCCGCCGCCTTCTGCGTGTTGGTGGCCATGCGGCTCATGGACTCGAGCCGCGCGTAGAAACGGCCAATGTAGGCCAAGAAAGCCACCAGCACGCCGACTGTCACGCGGCCGCTGAACACCTCCCAGGCGCCGACCACCCACACCACCAGCAAGCCGACCTGGTTGAGCAAGGCCACCGCGGGCCAGAAAAACGTCCACACCTTGTTGACCCGGTCATTGGCCGCGATGATGCGCAGGTTGGCGGCGCCGAAGCGCTCAGCTTCCCGCTTCTCTTGCGCGAAGGCTTTCACCACGCGGATACCCGGAATGGTGTCGGCCAGGATGCTGGTCATCTCGGCCCAGGCGCGGCCGCCGTGCAGAAAGCCGTGGGTCAGCCGGTCGCGCAGGTGCACGGTCAGCCAGGCGATGATGGGGAAGGTGCAGAGTGTGGCGGCGGCCAGGATGGGGTCGATGCTGATGAGCACCACCGCGGTGCCCACGATCATCAGCACGTCGGCGATGAAGTCGACCAAGGTGTCGGAGAGGAAATTGCAGATGCGGTCGGTGTCGCTGCTGATGCGGGCCACCAGATCGCCGGTGCGCTTGGTGCCGAAGAACTCCAGCGACAGCTTCTGCAGGTGGGCATAGGTGGTGTTGCGCAGATCCGCGCTGATGCGCTCGCTGACCCAGGCCAGCACCCAGCCCTGGGCCCAGCCCAGCGCCCAGGCGAGCAGCGACGCGCCGGCAAAGGCAAAAAGATAGAAGCCGACGCGGCGGAATCCGGCGTCACGTTCTCGTTCGATGCTGCGCAAGCCTGCCTGGTGGTCGCTGGTCGCGGAGGCGGAGCGCAGCTCTTTGACGTGGTCCTGGTAAGGCTCCAGCACCTTGTCGACCAGAGGCCAGGTCAGATAGGGCGGGACCAAGCCGGCGGCGGTTCCGCCGAGAGTGAGCACAAGGCCAAGCACCAGCGCGGCGGTGTGGGCGCGGGCAAAGCGAAACAGACGGAAGAGCGAACGCACGTTGGCGGGCGCCGACGGTTTCTCGCCTTCGGGCACAGCCAATTCATCGTCCCGTCCGAGATCGCCGGGCGCGTGGCCGGCGGCCAGGCGGTCGAAAACATCCGCCAGATTGCGGGCAGCGCCAGCCCGGCCCACAGTGTGGTGCCAACATGCCAAACGCGCGCTGGGGCTGAGTGCTTCCAGAGTGCCCAGTCCGCCCCGGTCGCGCGCCTGCAGCCGCGCCACCTGATGAAGCGGCCACGCGCGCACTTCGCCGTCTTCGCGCGCCAGCAGGCGGCGGTCGGTGAGCACCACCAGCCCCTCGCAGTACTTCAGCCGGTCATCCAGATCGGGCTGGAACACCGCGCGCAGGGATTCACCCGGTGCAAGCAGACTCTGCACGATGCCGCGCAAGGGCTCAGGGAGCTGGTTGCAGGTTGCTTCGGATTCGGTCAAGGTGCGCTGCTCAATGTCCCCACGTGGGGTGCCTTCTTTGCCGCCGTCGACGAAATTTCAGCCCAAAATACACCACGGCGCTCGCCGTGACACAGATTGGATTAGTCTCTTAGACGTCATCGTGCATCGGTCATTCAAGGAACCATCCATGGAGATCCGCAGAATCTTGGCCCTGCGCGGCCCCAACATCTGGTCGCGGCACCCGGTGTTGGAAGCGTGGGTGGATCTCAAGGACCTCAGCGACAGACCGTCTGATTCCATACCCGGATTGAATGACCGGCTGATGGCGTGGTTGCCGACCATGATCGAGCACCGCTGCAGCGTGGGTGAGCGCGGCGGGTTCTTCCAGCGTCTGCGCGAGGGCACCTATCCCGCGCATATCCTGGAACACGTCTGCATCGAGTTGCAGAACCTGGCCGGCTCCACCGTCGGGTACGGCCGCGCGCGCGAGACGGCGGAAGAGGGCGTGTACCGGGTGGTGGTGCGCTACCGTGACGAGAGGCTGGCCCGCGCCTGCCTGCTCGCCGCCCGCGAGCTGGTGCTGGCCGCCATCCACGACAGCCCCTACGACGTCGCGCAAGAGGTGAGCAAGCTGCGCGAGTTGGCCGACCGCGTGTGCCTGGGCCCCAGCACAGCCGCCATCGTGGCCGCGGCCGATGCTCGTGGTATCCCGGTGCGCCGGCTCAACGAGGGCAGCCTGGTGCAACTCGGCCAGGGAGCCAAGCAGCGCCGCATCTGGACGGCCGAAACCGACCGCACCAGCGCGGTGGCTGAATCGATTGCACAGGACAAGGAGTTGACCAAGAGCCTCCTGCGCGCCGGGGGAATTCCCGTTCCCGAGGGCCGCCTGGTCAGCGACGCGGACGATGCCTGGCAGGCGGCCGAGGAGATCGGCGTGCCGGTGGTGGTCAAGCCCCGCGATGGCAACCATGCCCGCGGCGTGTTCACCAGCCTGACCAGCGAGGCTCAGGTGCGTGCCGCGTTCGAGATTGCGACCCACGAAGGCAGCGGCGTGATTGTCGAGAAGTTCGCCGAGGGCGCCGAACACCGCCTGCTGGTGGTGGGTGGCAAGCTGGTGGCGGCCACGCGCGGGGACATCGCCAGCATCGTCGGTGACGGCCAGCGAACCGTGGCCCAGCTCGTCGACGATCAGATCAATTCCGATCCCAGGCGCGGCTCGTACGAATCCTGTCCGCTGTGCCGGATCACTTTGAAGGATGAGACCACGCTCATGCACCTGGAACGCCAGGGCCACCGTCCCGACAGCGTGCCCGCGGCCGGCGAGTCGGTGGTCGTCCAGTACAGCGACAACCTGTCCATCGACGTAACCGACCAGGTTCACCCGAGCATCGCCGCCCACGCGGCCCTGGCGGCCCAGATCGTCGGTCTGGACGTGGCCGGGCTCGATGTGGTGGCGAGCGACATCTCGCAGCGGCTGGAAGACCAGGGCGGGGTCGTGGTCGAGGTTAACGCCGGGCCAGGACTGGCCATGCACCTGGCACCCTCGGTGGGCGCGCCCCGTCCGGTGGGTGAGGCCATCGTGGACACGCTTTTCCCGCCGGGCGAGAACGGCCGCATCCCCATCGTGTGCGTAACCGGCAGCAACGGCAAAACCACGGTCACCCGTCTCGTGGCGCACATCCTGCGTTCGGCCGGTCGCGCGGTGGGCATGACCTGCAGCGACGGCATCGACGTTTCGGGCCGCACCATCGAGGGCGGGGACTGCGCCGGCCCGCGCAGCGCGCGCAAGATCCTGGTCAACCCGCAGGTCGAGGCTGCGGTGTTCGAAGCCGCCCGCGGCGGTATCCTGCGCGAGGGCCTTGGCTTCGACCGTTGCGACGTGGCGGTGGTGACCAACATCGGTCAAGCCGATCACCTGGGACTGCACAACGTGAACACCGTAGACGATGTGTTCACGGTCAAGCGCACGCCGGTGGACGTGGTCTTGCCCACCGGCTCTGCGGTGCTCAATGCCAGCGATCCGCTGGTGGTGAAGATGGCGCCGCTGTGCGCGGGTTCGGTGATCTTCTTTGCCCTCGATGGCACGCCTCCGACGCTGCAGGAGCACCGCGGCCAAGGCAAGCGGGCGGTCTTCGTGCGCGACGGTAAGTTGATTCTGGGCGAAGGACCGTCGGAGACCGACCTGATCTCGATCAACGAGATCCCCATCACTTACTCCGGGCGCGCGCCCTTCCAGGTGGAGAACGCCCTCGCGGCCGCCGCGGCGGCCTGGGCGCTGGGTCTTCCCAATGAGGCCATCCGCACGGGACTGGAAACCTTCCGCGCGGATCGGCAGGATGACCCCTGTCGCTTCAACGTCGTGCCCTATGGCGAGGCAACCCTGGTGATCGACGACTGCCACAACGTCTCTGCGTTGCTCGCAGTGGTGTCCGCGCTCGAGCGCTTTCCCCATCGGAGGCGCACGGCGGTCTATTCGGCAGGCGACCAGAGACGGGACGAGGACATCGTGCGGCAAGGAGAGATTCTGGCTGGTGCCTTTGACCGAGTCATCCTGTACGACGACCCATCAGCCGCGGGCCGGGCCAAGGGCGATGTGACTGGCCTGCTGAGAAAAGGACTCGTTTTGGGAGAGCGAGTGGCTGAGATCATTCATGTTTCTGACTATCGCGAGGCGGTTGGAAATGCCGTCGACCTGCTCAAACCGGGCGAACTGGCGCTGGTTCAGGTTCTCGACGGTGAAATCGAATCGAGTCTCGCTGTGTTATCGGCCGTCGGCGTGGTCAGCGAAGAGAAAAAGGCACGCGGTGGTGCCGGAGCTGCGAATAAAACCCGTTCGCGGTCCGTCGCACTACCAGTGACCCTCCGGTCTTCATCAAGGCCGGATTCGAAGAAAAACTGACCAACCCGAAGACGGCCACCATGCAACTCACCAGAATTCGCGCACTTAGGGGACCCAATGTCTGGACTCGTCGTACCGCGCTTGAGGTAACCGTCGACCTTGGCCCGGACAACTTGACCGTGGCCGAGTTCCCAGGAGTCGAGAAGCGCCTGCACGACCTTTTTTCTGACACGTTTTCCGGGGCGCAATGGGCCGAGGGCGATCGGGCCAGCGCGGCCGGCGAAGGTGCCACCCTGGCGCACGTGTTGGAGCGTGTGGCGATGGCGCTGCAGAAGGGGGCACGGGTGCCGGTGTCCTTCAGCAGGACGACCGCGACCAACGGAGCGGGCGTGTTCAAGGTGGTGGTGGAGTATCGCGAGGAGGACGTGGCACGTGCGGCTGTGGAAGCGGCGGTCCAGGTCATCGATACCGTCCTGGCCGAGCAGAGCTTCGACGTGCTTGCCACTCTCAAGAAGCTACGTTCGATGGACGAGGATCTGCGCCTCGGTCCCAGCACCCGGGCCATCGTGCGTGCAGCCGAGGCACGGGGGGTGCCCACTCGCCGGCTGAACGGGGGCAGTCTGGTTCAGCTTGGCTGGGGTTCGCGCCAGCGACGCATTTTGGCGGCTGAGACCGATCGCACCAGCGCCATCGGAGAATCCATCGCTCAAGACAAGGAACTGACCAAGCTCCTGCTTCGATCGGTGGGCGTGCCCGTGCCGTCAGGCGGCCCGGTCAAGGACGCCGATGAGGCTTGGGAGCTGGCACAGGAGATCGGTGTTCCGGTGGTGGTGAAGCCCCAGCACGGCAATCAGGGTCGCGGCGTCGCCGTCAACCTGATGACGCGCGAGCAGGTTCATGCCGCATTCCAGGCCGCGCGGGCCGAGGGCTCGTCGGTGATGGTGGAATGCTTCGCCCCGGGTGCCGATCACCGGTTGTTGGTGGTGGGTGACCGGATGATTGCGGCGGCCCGTCGCGATCCGCCCTGCGTGCAGGGCGACGGCAAGTCCACAGTGGCCGAGCTGGTGGCGGTCGTCAACGCGGACCCCTGCCGGGGCGAGGACCACTCCACCTCACTGAGCAAGATGCGCCTCGATGCGATCGGGCTGGCCGTGCTGGCCGGTCAGGGCTACACGCCTGGTTCGATCCCGGCGGCCGGCACGCAGGTATTTCTGCGCCAGAACGGCAACCTGAGCACGGGCGGCTCGGCCACCGACGTGACTGACCGCGTGCACCCGGAGAACGCCGCACGCGCGGTGGACGCGGCTCGGGTCATCGGGCTGGATATCGCGGGCGTGGACGTGATCTGCTGCGACATCAGCCGGCCCATGGAAGAGCAGGGTGGAATTGTGGTTGAGGTCAACGCCGCGCCTGGGCTTCGCATGCACCTGGACCCGTCGGTGGGCAAGCCGCGGCCGGTGGGCGAGGCCATCGTGTCCACCATGTTCCCGCCCGGAGAGAACGGGCGCATCCCGCTCGTGGCAGTGGCCGGCACCAACGGCAAGACAACCACGGTGCGCATGGTCGGCCACATCCTGAGGGCTTCCGGTCGGCACGTCGGAATGGCCTGCACCGACGGTATCTACATCGACGACCGGCGCATCGACACAGACGATTGCAGCGGACCCCGCAGTGCTCGCGCGGTGTTGTTCAACCCGCGCGTGGATGCGGCCGTGCTCGAGACTGCGCGCGGGGGCATCCTGCGCGAGGGCCTCGGCTTCGACATGTGTGACGTGGCCATTGTCACCAACATCGGCGAGGGCGACCACCTGGGCATGGCAGGCATTGACACCGCGGAGCAACTGGCCGAGGTGAAGCGCACGGTGGTGGAGAACGTGGCGCCCACCGGCGCGGCCGTGCTCAATGCGGAGGACTCCATGACCGTGGCCATGGCGCCCTATTGCCCGGGCTCCGCGATCTTCTTTTCTCGCGACCCCCAGCACCCGCTCATCGTCGCTCACCGTGCCCGCGGTGGCCGTGCCGTGGTGGTGCGCAACGACGTGGTGGTGCTGGTCGAGGGCAACCGGGAGCAGCGGGTGACCAGCCTGTCCGCGGTGCCGCTCACCCGCGACGGCAAGATCGGCTTCCAGGTCGACAACGTGCTGGCTGCAACCGCCGCTGGTTGGTCGGTGGGCGTGCCTTGCGAGGTGATGCGCGCGGCGCTGGCGACATTCACCAGCGACACCCGCAGCACGCCGGGGCGGTTCAACGTCCTGGATTACGAAGGGGCAACCATCGTGGTCGACTACGGGCACAACGCCGACGCCCTGGTGGCGCTCATCGATGCCATCGGTCGCATGCCCCACGACCGGCGCGTGGTGGTGTACACCGCGGCGGGAGATCGGCGCAATGTGGACATTATTCGCCAGGCCGAGATCATCGGCAACGGCTTCGACCACGTGATCATCTACGAGGACAAGTGCACGCGCGGCCGGCCCGACGGCGAAGTGGTGTCGCTCATGCACCGCGGACTGGCACGCAGCACGCGGGTGGCCGAGATCATCGAGACGCGAGGCGAATTTCACGCCATAGAGACAGGGCTGCGCATGTTGTTGCCGGGGGACCTGATTCTGGTTCAGGTCGATCAGGTGGACCCCTCGCTTGCCTTCATCGAGCAGTTCGTGGCTGCCAACCGTATGTCCGCGGCGCCCGCCGCGCGATCGCAGGCAAACGCCCCGGCCGCGCAGTCAGAAAAGCGCGCCTTGGGACTCGGGCCGCAGGTCGCGTGACGGCACCCCGCTACTTGAAGTTCTCCGCAGCAAACCGCCAGTTGACGACTCGCCAGAACTCCTCGACGTAGTTTGCGCGCGCGTTCCGGTAGTCGATGTAGTAGGCGTGCTCCCACACGTCGCAGGTCAGGATGGGTCGCTGGCCGTCCTTGATCGGCGTGCCGGCATTGCTCGTCTGCTGGATGTTGAGGCTCCCATCAGCGCCTTTGACCAGCCAGGCCCAGCCTGAACCAAACAGCGTGACCGCAGCGTTACTGAACTTCTCCTTGAAGGACGCGAACCCGCCGAAGCTCTTGCCGATGGCATCGGCCAGGGGGCCGCTCGGCTCGCCACCGCCCTGAGGCGACAGGCAGTTCCAGTAAAAGCTGTGATTCCAGACCTGGGCCGCGTTGTTGAAGATTCCGCCCGAGGCTTTCTTGATGATCTCCTCCAAAGAAAGGTCGGCGAATTCGGTGCCGGGGATGAGCTTGTTCAGGTTGGCCACATAGGTCGCATGGTGTTTGCCGTAGTGGTACTCGATGGTTTCCTTCGAAATGTGTGGGGCCAATGCGTCCTTGGCGTAGGGAAGTTCAGGCAGCTTGTGTTCCACGGTCCTCCTCCTTGCTTGGCTAGGATGACACGAATCGCTGCAATGTTACCTGGCGTTTTTCCGGCTCACGCCTGGGGCCGCTTGCTGCGGTCGAGGTTCGCGTGGGTTCGCAGATCCTCGGGACGGACCTCCCACAAAGGCGGCCGCGAAAAGAACAGCAGTTGGCCGTCGTGGTCGCCCAAATCCAGGCATCGATGCGGGCAGTCGCCTCGGCAGTGATGCTCGACGAAGTTCAGGGCGGCGGCAGCGGCCTCGCCCGCAGCGTCCAGACGGTAGGCCGGATCCACCACGCCTTTCTCCACCAGCAGGTTGCGCAACCCGGTGACCAACTCGACCACCTCGGGCTCGCTTGGCTCAGGGTCGGCCGCCCGTCCTTCCAGCCACTTGAGGAAGTGGCGGGCGAAGGCAAGTGCCGCTTGCTCGATGGATGCCAGCGACGAGCGCCGAGCAGAGGGCGCCGCGCGATTGGCTTCGTTGACCGCCTGGTAGATTTCCGCGGACAGGTCCAGCTCGGCCACCTCGCGCAGCGTGATGCGCGTGGCACCTTCCTCGATGCGATGGAGCAGCGAATCTCGACCCTCCTGTTCGCGTCCGCGCGTGTGCCGGGGTTCGGCCGCGGTGGCTTCGGCGGCGACGGCCAGCGATCGCATGGCCAGGTGGACGAGAAACTCGGGATCGCCGGCCGCCATGTTGGCGGCCACCTGCAGGCAGAGCTTGGCTCGCTTGTCTTCCCCGGCTGCGCGCAGCACCCGTGCCTGGTGGCGCAGCATCCGGCCAACCCGCTCGATTTCGCCGGTGGCCACCATGCGCTCGAGCAGGACCGGCATCACCTTGTCCAGACGCCGGGTCATCTCGCTTTCCAGGCCGCGGCTGGTCTTGGCCCGGCTGGGGCGGCTGATGACCGCGAGGGCCGGACGCATGACTTCCTCTCCGGGCTCCAGGTACCAGTACTCGAAGCCGGGACTGGTGAGCAGGCCGCGCAGCGCGTTCGCGGACACGTGTCTGCGTGCAGGCAGGGGATCGGGAAGGGCGCGCGCGCCAGCCAGCATGGGTTGCATCGCGCGCAACGCGAACTGGACGTCCGGCTCCTCGTTAGGACGCGCCGGCCGCGAGCGCTCGAGTGCTTCCTGCAGGATGCTGAGCCCAACCTCGATCGGCACATCGCCTGACAGGGGCGTCATCATTTCGCGCTCGCGCGCGACGAACTCCTCTGCCTCGCGCCCACTGGCCGGGGCGTGCACCATGGCGTCGCGCACGCCGTCCACCAGGCTGATGAGAAAGTGCACCAGGGTGAAGGCGGGCGGCCGCGGGATCACGAAGGTCAGGGCGAAGCACGAATCACCGTCGGAGCCGGTGGCGAAACAGGTCACCTCTCGCCAGACTGGCTTGACCTTGCCCGCGAAGCCCTGCGTGTGCAGCGCTTCCAGCAAGCGCGTCGTCACGCTCGCCTCGCTGACATCCTTGGTAGTCGCGGCAAGCCCAGCCAGGAAGTCCGCCGCCTCCTGGCTGGGGTTGGCGCCGAGAAGGGCAATCAGTTCCCGGCGCCGCTCGGGGTCTTCCTCGACAGCCAGCAGGTGACCCAGCACCACGGTCACACGACTGGCGTCCGAGCCCGCCAGGTGGACCAGAGCCTGCGAGAAGCCGCTGCGATCCTGTGCCGGTGTGGCTCGATAGGCGGCGCGAATGGCCTCGGCCGCGAAGGAATCGTCGCCTGCCTCGGAAACCATCTCGCGCACGGGAAGTTCCAGCAACACACCCCGCTCGTCAGACGACAGGGTGTGGGTGATGCCTGGGGCATATTCCTGAATGGCCGCAGCGGCGGCGGCGCGCTGGTGCAGCGGCGCTCCGGGGTCGAGCATGACCGGCACCAGCAGCGGCCCGCAGGGAGGGCCCGCCAGCCAGCCCAGCGCCTCGGCCACCAGGCGCGCGCGCCGGCGGTCGCTCTTGCGCAGGGCTGCGGTCAGCACAAAGAGAGCGTTCTCGTCGAGGCGATCCTTCCAGGGCGCCAGCGCGGCGTGGAAGTGATCCTTCTGCGGAAAGGGGCCCTCCTCGTAGGACGCAATACGGGCCATCAGCTCGTCGGTGCGGATGGCAGGCATGGCCCGGCACCATAGCACTGGCAAGCGCCAGAAAGACTACAGTCTTGCCACCACCGCCTCCAGCAACTCGCCCATGCGGGCGGCGCCGCCCGCTGCCGCGCTGGTCACGTCCTCGTGCCGGAGCGGCGTGCTCAGGATGCCGGCAGCCGGGTTGGCCACCAGTGACAGGCCGAGAACCTTCAGGCCCGCGTGGCGCGCGGCGATGACCTCAGGGACGGTGGACATGCCCACCAGATCCGCGCCCAGGATGCGCAGCATCCGCACCTCCGCAGGTGTCTCGTAGGACGGGCCGCACATGCCCGCGTAGATGCCTTCACGCAAGGGCTTGCCCCACGCCGTCTGTGCTGCCTGCGCCGCTAGGACGCGCAAGGCCGGCGTGTAGGTGTCGGTCATGTCCACGAAACGAGGGCCTAGGCGCTCGTCGTTGGCACCGGCCAGGGGCGACAGGCCGGTCAGATTCAGGTGATCGCGGATGCAAACGATCTCACCCACGGCCAGGCTCGGCTCGATGCCGCCCGCCACGTTGGTCACCACCACCGTGGTTGCGCCCAGTGCTGCGGCCACCCGCACGCCGAAGCCGATCTCGGCCGGCGCATAGCCCTCGTAGGCATGAACCCGACCACACAGCACGACGGTATTTTTGCCAGCCATGCGGCCAAAGAGGAGTCGCCCTGGATGGCCCGCCACCGTGGTCTCGGGAAAACACGGGAGCTGGGCGTAGTCGATGGAGCGCACGTCGGCCAGAGCCGCGCCGGCCGCGGTCAGGCCCGAGCCGAGCACGATGGCCACCTGGGCACCCGTCGCGCCCAGGTGCTGGCGGACGGCCTCCGCAGCCACCCGTACACGGTCATGAAGGCCGGCAGATAGTTTCATGATGGAGGCGCAGTCTACATGGGTTTCACTGGCAGAACGACTTCCCCAATCCACGGAGCTACGGGCACATCTTCTTGTTATCGTTTCGCATGACCGATGCGGGTAGCTATATCGTGCAGGCCGATCTTGTCGAGCAGGTCGGGACTGACATCGGCCAGGGAACCCACGTCATCGGATGCGCCGCCCACCATGACGCGACAGGACTTAGCCGTGAGGCCAATGCAAGCGCGTTGCGTTGCACGCAAGAACTTGAGAATTCGGTCAGATATATTTTCCCATATCAGGCCGCTCTGCTATTGAATACGCAAACACCAACCGAGAGGGTGACATGAACGCAAGGAACAGAACGATCGTAAAGGTTAGTCTTGCTTTGGCTTCGCTCGCTGTGTGTGCCGTTTTCGCGACATTCACGACCTCCTGCGCGAGCAGCGACAACACTGGCGGCAGCGGCGGCTCGTCCGCTGCTGCTGGCACGCACGCTGGCGGCACGCCCGCCACCGGCGGCACGACCGCTGCCGGCGGAAGCCCCGCCGCTGGCGGCAACACCGTCACGTTCAGCTCGGGTCAGGCCCAAGGGCTGATGACCGGCTATGGATGGGCGGCTCTGGGCACCGAAGATGATACCCTAACCTCTCCCACTTGCGGCACTACGCTCACACCGCTCACGCCTACCGCTCCTTGCACGACCGCGAACCCGGCGAACTGGAGCAGCACGAACGCCCTTTGCATCAGCGGCAACGTTGGCGCCCTTCCCGCAGCGCCGACTCAAACCGACTACAGCGACAACTGGGGCGTTGAAGTTGGCGTAGATGCAAATACAGACACTACGATTCCGATCGGCCAGTCCTTCTCGACCATTTCCGTCGCGCTGTCGGGTACGCCGATGACTGGGTTGCGCGTGGATATAGGCACAACGACCAGTCTGTCGACTGCACCGTATTGCGCCGTCTGGACGGCGGGGCCAATTCCGCTTACCAGTTTCAACACCGAGTGCTGGAATGGCACCTCTTGCGCAAGCTCGACGGATGGCAAGTGTGTCCAACTCCAGGCGTCAGACGTGACCAACATCACCCAGGTCATGATTCAGGTTCCCTCGACGTCAGCGGCGATTCCGGTAACCAATTTGTGTATGACCGGAATCACGTTCAACTAGCTCTCGCTAGCTGATCTTCCTTTCCATCCAAAGGCAGGGCGCTTCGGCGCCCTGTCTTTTTTTCGCGCCTAGAATCCCCGCAGCCAGGCGTGGCGCATCCGTCGTCGGGCCGGCGATGCCGCGGGATCGATCGCAAAGACCCACTTGCGTTCGGGCGTGCGCACCAGGCGCAGGCTGGTCGTGCGCAGGATTTTCTGGCGGAAGAACGCGACTGTCGCGGTCTGCCCAGGGGCGCAGTCGGCCAGCCGCTTGCCCACCGTCGAGGCATCCACGCGATGCTGGTTGACCGCCACGATCTCGTCCCGGAAGGTCAGCCCGGCCCGCCAGGCCGGCGAATCCGGGATCACGTTCTTGACCACGGCGGCCTCGCCCGAGGCGAAGCTGAGTCCGGCCCAGGCCTGCTGCCGCCGCGCCTTCACCCGGTCGTCGCGTTCCGCCTGCGCGGGCGACCGGGCCGTGGCCAGCAGACCTGCTCGGCGCAGCCAGAAGGGCAGGGGCAGATCGGCGGTTCCGTCGATATAGCGTGAGAAATATGAACTGAGAGAACAGCGCCCGACCGACTCGGCAACCGCGCGAATGTCGGCGGCCGTGATGGACCGGCCACGCCGGCCGTGGCTTTGCCACAGGCGCCGGAACACGTGGGGCAACCCCCGCCGGCCCTGCGTCGCCTGCCGGAGCACGAGGTCCAGCAACAGGGCTGCCCACTTGCCCTTCTCGTAGTAGCTGACCGCGCGGTTGGCGTGGTTGTCGGCGGGTTTGTACTGCTTGATCCACGCCTCGAAGGACAGCTCGGAAAGAGGCGTGACGTTGCGGCCGGGTCGCCCGGCGTACTTGGCCCATTCTTCGCCCAGGTCCTTCAAGTAGCGCTCGGGCGTGAGCAGACCGGCGCGCAGCAAGATGATGGACTGCATGTACTCGGTGAAGCCCTCGTGAAACCAGAGCAGCCGCGTGTAGTTCTCGGCGGTGTAGTCGAAGGGCCCGAGGATCCGGTCGCGAATGCGCTTGACGTTCCAGGCGTGGAAGAACTCGTGCGCGGCCAACTCGTCGAAGCGCTGGGTGGCCTTTTCGTCCTCGAAAGCCATGCCGGCGATGTCGAGCGTGCACGAGCCAGCGTGCTCCAGCCCGCCGCCCCTTTCGGGCAAGGCGTGGATGATGAACAGGTAGCGGTCAAAAGGGAACCCGCCGAAGAGCGCGCCGGTCGCAGCCACAATGCGCCGCAAGTGGGCCAGCAGGCTCGGAATGTCGGCGTTGGTGGGGCCGGCGAGGGCCACTTCGAAGCGCGTGCCATCGTGGCGAAAAGTGTAGAGGCGGTGCCTGCCGATTTCCACCGGCGCATCCACCAGTTCGTCGTAGCAGCCGACACGAAAGCGATGGCGAGCCCCACGGACCGCCGGCAAGGCGGTGCTGATGCGCCAGTCTGTTGGTGGTTCGACATCGAGCAGGCAGGGACGGGTCTCTTCGCCGTCCACAAGAAAGAAAAGGCTCGTGCCGCTTAGGAAGCCACGATCCTGGTCAAGGAACGAGGTGCGCACGCTTTGCTCGAAGGCGAAGACACGGTAGCTGACGTGAACCGGCCGGCCGCCGGTCTGCACCCGCCAGCGCAGCTTGTCCAGCCGCTCGCAGGGCAGGGCGCGACCATCGCCCGCGATCATCAGTTGATAGATGTGCCGGGAGAAATCCCGCACCATGTAGCTGCCTGGTGTCCACGCGGGAAAAACCAGATCCAGGACCGGACGGTCGGGCAAGGCGGGAATGTCCAAGGTGACGTGAAACTCGTGGCTGTGCGGCTCGGGCATGGCAACCCGATAGCGAAGAGGAGTATAGGCAGGCATCGAGGCGAGATTACCAGGGACCAGCCGTCTGGTACGATAGCCGCGTGTCGGCCGGCCCTGTCGTCTCTGTCTCCGTCGACCTCGATCCCATCGAGTGCTATTTTCGTATCCATGCTTTGCCCGGCGGCCCGGCCGATGAGATCCGGCATGTCATTCTGCGCCGGTGCCTGCCTCGCCTGGCTGACCTGTTTGACCGCCACGGCGTCCGCGCCACCTTTTTCGTGGTCGGGCGCGACCTCGAAGAAGACGCCGAGGGACGCCGCATGTTGGCCGACCTGGCCAGCGCTGGTCACGAGTTGGCCAGCCACACGCACACGCACCCCTACGACCTAGTCCGGCTTCCCCGTTCGCGCATCGCGGAGGAGATCGATCGGGCCCACGCTGCCATCGCCGCGGTTTGTGGTCGACCGCCGGTCGGCTTCCGCGCGCCTGGCTACGAGATCTCGGCTGAGGTGATCGATCTGCTCTGCCGACGCGGCTATCGCTACGACTCGTCGACCTTCCCCGCTATACCCTATTATCTGGCCAAGGCTGCCGTGCTGGGGGTGATCCGTCTAGCGGGCCGGCGTTCGGGCAGCATCCTGGGCAGCCCGTCGGTCTTGCGGGCGCCGCGCGAGCCCTACCGGCCCTCGGCCAGCTCGCCCTATCGGCGCGGCGACCAGCCGATCGTGGAACTGCCCATAGCCGTGACCCCTTGGCTGCGGCTGCACGTCATTGGCACCACGTTGGTCATCGCGCCGGAATGGTTGCGGCGGCGTCTCACGGCCGCAGCGCTGGGTAGCCCGTTTTTCAATCTGGAACTGCACGGCATCGATCTGGCCGACGCCGGGGCTGATGGATTGCCTGCCGCACTGGTGGCCAAGCAGCCCGACCTGCGCGTTCCGCTGGTGCGCAAGCTGGCCGCGCTCGACGCAACTCTGGAGCAAGCGCGCAGATTGGGCGCCAGGTTCTTGCCGTTACGAGACGCCGCCGAAGAAATATGAAATATAGAAAATTCCGCGATCGCGGGGTCGGGGCTAAGATCGCACTGAGCCATGCCCTGGCAACAGACCAACCCTCTCGACGAGCCGCCTAGCGCGGAGCGGGCGTTTGCGGCTACGGCCTACGACGCGCAGGGTCCGGGGTGCGACCACCTCGCCCGAGCGGATGACTCGCTGGTCGGCCAGCGCATCGATCACTTCCAGATCTGCGAGTTGCTTGGACAGGGCGGGATGGGCGCGGTTTACCTGGCACAGGATGTTTCGTTGGGGCGAACCGTGGCCATCAAGGTACTGCGCCGGGAACTGGCCAGCGACCAAAGACTGGTCGAACGGCTGATCATGGAGGCGCAGGCACAGGCTTGCCTGCAGCACCCCAGCGTCGTCACCATCTACTATATCGGCAGCTTTCAGGGCGCACCCTACTTCGCCATGGAGTACGTGCCTGGCGCCACGTTGGCCGACCACATCCAGCGCGAAGGGCCGCTGCCCTGGGGCGAGGCGCTGGAGTACATCATCCAGACCACGCGGGCGCTGGCCGCAGCCCAAGCGCGCGGCATGGTCCACCGGGACATCAAGCCGTCAAACCTGCTGCTGGGCGCGATCCCGGCGGGTGCGCAGGCCAACGCGATCAAGGTGGCTGACTTCGGCGTGGTCGCGCTGGCCGGCACCGACGATGGCGGCTTCGTGGGCACGCCCTACTACGCCGCGCCCGAGCAGATCGCGGGCGAAGGGCCGAGCATGCGCGGCGACGTGTATGCGCTGGCCATAACCTTCCACGAGCTTCTCACCGGCCGCGTGCCGTTTCAGGCCGAGAGCCTGTGGGGCATGTTGCAGCTTCATCGCGAGGCCCCGCGACCGGACATCCCGGCCGAGGCCGCACCCTGGCGACTGCGCCATCTCATTTGCGAGATGATGGACCCCGATCCGCAGAAGCGCCCTGGCAGCTACCAGGACCTGCTGGCGCGCTTGGAGTCGCTGCGCCCCAAGCCGCGCGTGGCGGGAGGCCTGGTGCCGCGTGCGGCTGCCCTGGCCGTGGACGTGATGTTGGTCGCGCCGGTCGGCCAGATAGTGGCTGCGGTGCTCGGGCTGTCCCAGCACGCGGCCGCGCAGATCTGCCTGCTGCTCTTTGGCGCCTACTACATCCTCTCCCACCGCCTGTGGGGCAAGACCATCGGCAAGCGCCTGCTGGGATTGCGGATCGTGGGCACCACCCGCCCCGTGCGCGTGGCCAACTTGCTGTTGCGCTTCGCGGTCGAGTTTTGGGGTCCCCTGGTGGCGCTGGCCATCATCGGTTTGCAGTGGGGCGCAGCCGCGGACCTGGACTCGGTGAAGGATCACATCGCGGGCGCCAACGTGTCCTTGTGGGATCGCAGCACCGGGGCCCTGCTTCGCATGTTGTTGGTGCCCAACTTGGTCGTGGCAATTCCGTGGCTGGGCGGGTCCCTATTCGCGCTTTTCGACCGCCACCGCCAGGCGCCGCACGATCGGGCCGCGTGCACGCGCGTGATCTACGAGATCCACGAACGCGAGCAAGTCGTGGACCCCGCCAGATCCTGATCGGCGCAGGGCTGGTCGCGGGCGTGGTCGGGCATTTCTCCCTGCGGTGGTGATTTCCGCGCATCTGATGGTAGTCTGCTGGTCGTGGACTCATCACGCCTGCGCGCGCTCCTGGAGGACATTCGGGACGGCAAGACGTCACCTGACGATGGCCTGCGTGAGCTGCGCGATCTGCCTTTCCGCTCATTGGGCTTTGCCCATGCCGATACTCACCGTCACATGCGGACCGGGTTTCCCGAGGTGGTGTTCGGCTCGGGCAAGTCGGCTGCGCAGATCGCGACCCTGCTCGGGGAATTGGGACGTGATGGCGTGCCCGTGATGGCCACCAGGGTGGCGCCCGAGGTGGCGGCCCAGGTCGCGACCACGCTGCCGGCAGTTCGCTACCTGGAAGTTCCCCGCATGCTGGTCTTCGGCCCGCAGCCGGCGCCGGATCGCGGCCGCGGCGTGGTGGGCGTGCTGTCGGCCGGAACCTCTGACATCCCGGTGGCCGAGGAAGCCGCGGTCACCGCGGAGATGGATGGAAACCGGGTGGTACGGATCTTCGACGTGGGCGTGGCCGGGCTGCACCGCCTGCTGGCTCATCGCGAGCGCATCGAGGAGGCCGAGGTGCTGGTGGTGGTGGCGGGCATGGATGGGGTGCTGCCCACGGTGGTCGGCGGTCTGTTCTCGCGGCCGGCGATCGCAGTGCCCACCAGCGTCGGCTACGGGGCCTCGTTCGGGGGGGTGGCCGCGCTGCTGACTATGCTCAACTCCTGCGCCACGGGGGTGGCCGTGGTAAACATCGACAACGGATTCGGCGGTGGGCGGCTGGCCTCCATGCTCAATCGGGTTCGCCAGACATGAATCAGCATCTGCACGGCCTGCATGTGCACTTCGACCCGTCGTCCGGAATCGCGGGCGACATGGCGGTGGCGGCCCTGGTGGATGCCGGCGTCCCTGCCAAGGTGGTCAGCGACGCCATTGCGGAGATGGGGGTGCGCGGTTTGACGGTCGGTTTCGAGAAGCGGCGGCGCGGGGCATTCGTGGGCAGGGGATTCGTGGTGAGCGGACCGGGCCAGCATCCGGGTCACCACCATGGGCATCACCATGAGCACCGGGACTATGCGGAGATTCGCCGGTTGCTGCAGCGGGCGCGGTTGGACGCGGAGACCAAGCGGCTGGCCGGCTCGATTTTCGAGCGTGTCGCGCGGGCCGAGGCGGCGCTGCACGGTGTCGCGATCGATCGGGTCGCGTTTCATGAGGTGGGGGCGTGGGATTCCATTGCCGATGTGGTGGGCGCGGCTGCGGCCATCGTGTGGCTGCGGCCCTCGTCGGTGTCGTCGACGCCTCCCGTGCTGGGATCGGGTCAGGTACACACGGCACATGGGCTGATGCCGGTTCCGGCGCCGGCCACTGCCGCGATCCTGCGCGGAGTTCCGGCGCTGCTCGAAGGCCAGGGCGAGCTGACCACGCCCACGGGCGCCGCCATTCTGGCAGCGCTGGTGAGCAAGTTCGGTCCGCCGCCGCCCATGCGCATCCGGGCTCAGGGCTTCGGCGCTGGCACGCGAGAGGTTCCCGATCGTGCCAACGTTCTGCGCGTTCTTCTCGGGGAGGCGATTGGGCGTTCTTTGCCCGCCTCCGCGCCCGAGGTCGTCCTGCTGGAGGCCAACCTGGACGACATGAGTCCCCAACTGATCGAGCCGCTGATGTCGGCACTCTTCGTGGTCGGGGCAATCGATGTGTGGACAACGTCGATCTTGATGAAGAAGGGCCGGCCGGCGTGGCAGGTGTCGGCGTTGGCACCGCCCGAGAGCGTGGGCTCGGTCGAGCAGGCATTCTTTCGCAATTCCACCACGCTGGGCGTGCGGCGTGCGCCCATGCAACGGGCTGTGCTGTCACGTTCGCTGGCCAGCGTGAAGACCCGCTTCGGGACCGTGTCGGTCAAGCTGGCCGCCGACGGCGTCGATATGCTCGGTGCTGCGCCGGAGTTCGACGACTGCCGGCGTCTCGCCGACAAGGCAGGCGTGCCGGTCCGCACGGTGCTGGCCGAGGCGGCTGCCGTGGCGTCGCGCCTGCTTATGTCCCGCGAGAGGAAGCGGGGCTGATGACTCGTCCGGTGAAGCCGCACAGGCCGACCGCGAGAAAGCCGGCACGTCGGCGGGCCAAGTCGGGGCGTTCGCGTCCGGCCGCCGGCGTACGCGACCACCTCGAGCAGATCGTGGACCAGGCCAACGTGCTGGTCATCGCAACGGACCTTGGCGGCCGGGTGACGGTGTGGAACCGAGCCATGGCCAGACTGACGGGTTTTCCTCGCGAGACCGTGGTGGGCCGTGACTTGCTCCCCTGGCTCTCCGAGGTGGGGATGCCGGAACTCGCCCAGATCATGAAACAGGTGGCGGACGGCGGAGATTTGCCCACCTGCGAAGTTCGACTGCCGTCGGTGAGCGGGACGGTCGCGCACGCAACTTTCAACGTGGCTGTCGTGCGTGCCGAAGGCGGCCGGCCCTCCGCCGTGCTGGCGGTTGGTCAGGACGTGACGGCCCTGCGCGTGTTGCAGAACCAGGTGATTCATGCGGAGAAGCTGGCAACCGTGGGGCAGATCGCTGCCGGCGTGGCGCACGAGATCAACAACCCGCTCACTTCCATCCAAGCGTGCGTCGAGGCAGTCCTGCACAAGGCAAGCATGGCCGTGCAGGGGCGCGTGCCGAACCAGATCGAGCCCGTCGACCTGGAACGGCTCAAGCGCATCCAGGACGGAGTCGAGCGCATCCGGCGTTTCACCCACGACCTGGTTGGCTACGCTCGACCCTCGCGCGTCGAGATCGAACGGCTGGATCTCAACGAAGTCGTTGAGCACGCGCTCTCCTTCTGCGAGCACATTTTTGTGGAAGCCAAGGCCACCCTGGATCGGGATCTGGCGGCCAACCTGCCACCTGTGCGCGCGGTGCGAGACCAGGTGATGCAGGTGGTGACCAATCTGGTGACCAACGCGGCGCAGGCCCTGGGAGAAAAAGGCGGCACCATCCGGGTGCGAACCTTCCATGACGGGGAGGCCGCGGTCGGGTTGGCCGTGACCGACACAGGCTCCGGCATCCGCGAGGAACACCGGGCCAGTATCTTTGACCCCTTCTTCACCACCAAGCCGGCTGGCAGCGGGACCGGGTTGGGACTCTCGGTGGTACGCAACATCGTCTACGCCCACGGCGGGCAGATCACTTTCCAATCCAAGCTCGGCAGCGGCACGACGTTCGTGGTAACCCTGCCTGTCAGCCATCCCATTTCGCACAACATCGAGGGAGAGAAGCCGACCCCATGAAGCCGGAACAGCTTGCCGAGGCCCTGGAAACTGCAGCCAGCCAGCTTGGCGTGAAGGTGCGCTACGAGACGCTTGCCGCCGCCGGGCCGGCAGGGGGCGGTGGCCTGTGCAAGGTGAAAGGCGAGTGGCTCATCATCATCGACAGGAAGACCGCAGCCTTGGAGCGCGCGTCGATCCTTGGCGAGGCGCTGGCCACTATGGACACGGAACACCTCTACCTGCCTCCCAAGGTGCGCGAGATGTTGGCGCAGAAACGGGCCGCCGCGCGCAAGGCATTGAGTTAGCTACTCATCGCCCAGGGCGCGGATCTTGGCAGCCAGCATGGGATCGTCTTCGAGTGTCTGACGAAGCGCTGCACTGAGCTTCTCCTTGACTGCGGCAGGTCCGGTGGGGCCCAAGCGGCGAGCCACAATTCGCTCAACCACTCGATCGAGCGCAGCCCGAGGCGTGATCTGTCCGGCCTGGAGGGCCTTGCCGATGTCTGCGATGGCCGCCATCTGGTGCACACGGGCGGTCGGCTGAGTCGCCCTCGCAGCACTCGCCTTGTCAGCGCCCGAGGCTTTGGTGAGGCTGCGGGCGAACCCCTTGGCCCCGCTTTTCTTGACCCCAGGAAGGTCCGCGACGCGGCCCAGAAGCGATCCCGACGGCGGCTTGGAAACCTTCATCGAACGGTTCCTACCTTACCACAGACCGGCGTGGTGGATTTGCGCACTGCTTGGGCCTTCTGCCCGATTATCGGCTGAAGACACAGCCGGTTGCCTGGGGTGCGACGTAAAGCGTCGCACTAAGTGTGTGGGGAGGCTCAAGAAGAAGCGGCGCGAGGGCCACCGAGGGAAGGCCAGAATAGCGGACCCCCGAGTCGGACATCTCCTGCTACAATCGGAAACTGAACAGGTTTAAGGTATCCCGATGAAGAAAGTGCATTTTGAAACAACCAAGGGTGAAATTGTAGCCGAGCTGTTCGAGGATGACGCGCCCGGCACGGTGGCCAACTTCGCAGGCCTGGTGGCCGGAACCAAAGAGTGGGTCGACCCATCGACCGGGAAGAAGGTGACCCGTCCCTTCTACGATGGGCTCAGTTTCCATCGTGTCATTCCCGACTTCGTTATCCAGGGGGGATGCCCTCTTGGCAACGGCACCGGTGGACCCGGTTACAAGATCAAATGCGAAACCACGGGGAAGCGACAGGTTCACAAGGCAGGCTCGCTCTCCATGGCCCATGCGGGCAAGGACACGGGCGGGTCGCAGTTCTTCATCTGCCACTCACCCCAGCCGCACCTCGATCGCAAGCACACCGTCTTCGGGCAGGTCATGTCCGGCATGGATGTGGTCCAGAAGATTCAGGCCGGCGATCGCATGAAGAAAGTCTGGATTGAGGGGTGACACATCCTTCGCGGCTCGGCGCCACCTTGCGGACGCGTTGCTCGGGCGGCGCGGTTCTGCCTTGCGGCTGCGTGGGCGCGGCTTCCTTGACTCGGGCCCAACCGTGGTCGATAACGGAATGACTCGCGCCAGTTGCTGCCTGCGCTTCGGAGTCGTCGCTTGAACAAGCCCACTCCTTTCGGAAAATACTACCTCCTCGAACGCATCAACGTCGGGGGTATGGCCGAGGTGTTCAAGGCCAAGGTCGTGGGTGTGGAAGGCTTCGAGCGCATCGTCGCGCTCAAGCGCATCCTTCCCCACATCGCCGAGGACGAAGAGTTCATCACGATGTTCATCGACGAGGCGAAGATCGCGGTGCAACTGCAGCACGCGAACATCGCCCAGATCTTCGACCTGGGGAAGGTGGACGACGCATACTTCATCGCCCTCGAATATGTCCAGGGGCGCGACTTGCGAGGCATCTTCGACGACTTGCACAAGCATAGCCAGACCATGCCCCTGCCTCAGGTTTGCTACGTGATCATGCAGGTCTGTGAAGGACTGGACTACGCGCACAACAAGCGCGACTCCCAGGGTCGGGCGCTCAACCTCGTACACCGCGACGTCTCGCCACAGAACGTGCTGATCGGCTACGAGGGCGAGGTCAAGCTCATCGACTTTGGTATCGCGAAAGCGGCAGGCAAGGCGTCCAAGACCCAGGCCGGCATTCTCAAAGGCAAGTTCGGCTACATGTCGCCCGAACAAGTGCGCGGACTGCCCATCGACCGGCGCAGCGACATCTTTGCCCTCGGCATCATTCTTTACGAAATGCTCACCGGTCAGCGGCTGTTCGTCGGCGAGAGCGATTTTTCAACTCTGGAGAAGGTCCGCAACGTGGAGGTTGTCCCGCCGTCCTCATTCAACTCACAGGTTCCTGAGCCGCTGGAACATATCGTGTTGAAGGCGTTGGCCAAGGACGTGGAGGACCGTTACCAGAACGCGCTGGACCTACACGATGACTTGCAGGCCTTCCTGTATTCCGTGGGCCAGTTTTCGTCGCGCAAAGACCTGTCAGTCTGGATGAAGAAGACCTTCTCGGCTGGTCTGCAGGTCGACGAGGCCCCCCCGATCGACGGGGCCGAGGACGAGATTGAAGAGATCGAAACCGTCGAGGCTGACGTGGACACGCCCGTGCCGACCCACGCGTCGCCGCCCCGGTCAGCCAACGACGGGGCGCTGGGGTGGGACGACGAAGAGCTGGAGACGTCCATCTTCGACAAGCCAATCGAGTCGGACACGGCGCCAATCCGGGCCGACGCAGGGTTCCTTGGCACCGATGACAAGACGGTCGCGGCTCCGCCTTCCTTGGCTTCACTGGCCGAGATGAACGAGGCATTCCCCGCGCCCACGACGTTCGCGGAGAAGGATCCGACCCACAAAGAAACCCCGTCCGTCTCGCTTCGTCAGACCGTGATGGGTCTGGGCGAGAGTTCACCGGTCCGGCCTCTCCCCGCGCCGCAGACAGGCCGGCCGGTCGTGGCTGCCAAACCCGCCGCGCTTCCAGGGCCGTCTCGCCCATCACGACAGGCAGCGACACCACTGGCGCCTGCCCGTCCGACGCCGCAGGCTTCTGCGTCGCTGGGTCGGCCGCTGTTTGCGCCTCTGGGGGCGCCATCCGCGCCGGAGCCTCCTCGTCCAGCACTGCGTCAGACCTTGATGGGCGTGGGTTCCCTGAGCGCGCCGATCCCCGGTGTTGCCCCGCCCGCCATGCCCGCGCCGCCGTCGTTCTTCCCGCCACAGACGCTGTCGGGATTCGACCTGGGGCAGCCGGCTCATCCCTCCGCTGGCATGCCCAGCCAGCCCTACGGCCTGCCCGGGCAACGCCTATCGGGCGGCATGGATGCGGCGACGGCCGCTGCAGCCGCCTTGTCCTTGCGGTCGCCGTCGCGGGCCAAGTACTACCTGCTCTTTCTCGCGTTCATGGCACTGGGAGGCGGGGGTGCCTATCTCTACCTGACCCGATCGGGAAAGATGCAGATAGGTGTCAAGCCTCAGGATGCGCGGGTAACTGTCGACGGGGTCGCTTTGGCCGAGGGGCCGCCCTACGTCATTGAGCGACGGCCAGGCATCTACCATGTGGCCGTTTCGCGTGATGGGTACGTGTCGCGTGAGCAGGACGTAGAGATTCGTACCGCGCAGGTGGAACGCGTGGAGGTCGAGCTGGAGGCATCACCCGACACGGGATTCGAATTGACCAGCCAGCCGCCCGGGGGCCTGGTGTGGCTGGACGGACAGGCATTTGCCGTCAATGAAACGGGAAAACAGGCCACCACCAACTTCAGGGCTTCGCGCATTACGACTGGCCGCCACGTTCTAGAAATCAAGGGCGATCCGCGCTTCAAGGATTGGCGCCAGGAGATCTACCAGGAGCCAGGCCAGACGTTGAAGATTCATGCTGTGCGCGAGCCCGCTGGCGTGTCGGCATCTGGACACACGGCAGGAGCGGCTGCCCCGCGTCCGCCGAGTCCACCTGCCGCTGTGGCGCCAGCGCCCGCGCCGGCAGCAGGCCCCATCGCGGCGGTTGAGGGCCGAGGAAAGTCATCACCCGGTTCGCGGCGGCCAGGCAAGGGTGCCGGGAAGGCGGAAGGGCTGAGCGACGACAGTTCCCCGTTCCCGAAGTCCGGGGGCAGTGGAAAGACTCGGGGCAAGGCGGCGAGCGACGATGACGTTTTCGAACGCGAGGGGAGGTTGGGAGCCGGAGGCGGCGAGGAATGTGTGGCGACCATTGGTTCCAAGCCCTGGGCGCAGGTGTCCATCGACGGCAAGCCGACCGGCAAGAGTACCCCGCTCATGGACTACAGCCTTGCTTGCGGCAAGCATCGCATCACCTTCACCAATCCCGACCTGATGATCGAGCGCAACGAGATCGTCATTCTCAAGCCGGGCCAGCGGTTCAAGAAGATCTTCCCGTTGGTGGATATGGACTTCTAAGCCTCTCCCATGAGCGGGTCAGCATCTTTCCCATTGCCTGCGGGGCTTCGCCCTGGCTCGCCGGAGGCACTGGAGGCGGCCTGGACAGACTATTTTCGCCGGATGGCCTTCGAGCGCCCGCGCCACCCGGCCGCGCGCGATTTTCTCGATGAGGATTTGCGTGCGACGCTGCGGCGTTGGATTCCGTGCGACGCATCCGTCGCGGAAATGGGCTGCCGCACCGGCGATCTGATCGCGGCTTTGCCCAACCAGGAACGCGTGGGGATCGCTCCCACGGCCGAGTTGGCGGCTGAGGCCCAGCGCCGCCATCCCGAGATCACATTCGAGGTGGGCGATGCGGACCGCCTGCCGCCCGGGCGAAAATTCGACGCCGTGATCTGCGATCGTCTGTGTCACACGGTGACGGATGTGCGGGCCTGGCTGGAAAGCCTGCGCGATCGCCTGACTGAACACGGGCTGATCTACCTGACGGCGTACAACTACCTCTGGGAGTTTGCCGCGCGGGCGGCGGAGATGGTTGGCTGGAAGACGCCGGCTCCCACGTCGAACTGGCTGTCACACAGCGATTTTCACAACCTGTTCAACATCACCGGTCTGGAGATGGTTCGCTTCGATGACCGTTTGTTGCTCCCCTTGCAGGTGCCGGGCCTGGCGCCGCTGGTGAACCGCTATCTGGCCAAGTTGCCACTGATTCAGCGCTTCTCGTTGTATCGGCTCTATGTCTTGCGCCGCCGGGATCCGGCCGCTGCTCCCCGGCCGCTTTCCGTAAGTGTGGTGGTGCCCACACGCAACGAGGCGGGAAACGTGGCCGCCGCCATCGAGCGAACGCCGGTCATGGGCTCATCGACCGAGCTGATCTTCGTCGAGGGTGGATCCAGCGACGGAACCTGGGAGACGATAGCCAACGCCATCAAGGACTATCGCGGGCCGCTCAAGCTGTCGGCCTACCAGCAGACCGGCAAGGGAAAGGGCGATGCCGTGCGGCTGGGCTTTGCCAAGGCCACCGGCGATGTGCTGATGATTCTCGACGCCGATCTGACCGTGCCGCCGGAAGAGTTGCCCGTGTTCTACGACGTCATAGCGCGCGGGCTGGGGGACTACGTGCAGGGGACGCGCCTAGTCTATCCCATGCAGCCGGGGGCGATGCGCTTCTTCAACCGCATCGGCAATCAGGCCTTTTCCCACCTGTTCACTTATTTGCTCCAGCAGCCCATCAAGGACACGCTGTGCGGAACCAAGGTGCTGCGGCGGCGCGACTACCAGCGGCTCGCGGCGGCGCGCCACGTGTTTGGCGACTTCGATCCGTTCGGGGATTTTGATCTCATATTCGGGGCCGCCAGGCTGAATCTGAAGATCGTGGAGATCCCGGTTCGCTACCAGGAGCGACTCTACGGCTCCACCAACATCTCGCGCTGGAAGCACGGCTGGCTGCTGCTCAAGATGTCGGCCGTGGCCGCCAGCAAGCTCAAGTATGTCTGAACCAGCGGCGGTGGAACTGTCGCCCGAGGTCCGCGCGAGTGTGCTGGCGCGTTTCGAGGCGCTCCGGCAAGCCTGGCGATCGAACGAGCCCTTGCGGGTACTCTACGGGCGCTGGTACGCGAGCATGCGGGAGGCATTGCCGGCGCACGATTTGGGGCCTTGGATGGAAATCGGATCAGGACCCGGTTTCGCACGGGAGTTCATCCCGGGTCTGGAACTGAGCGACATCGTGAAGGCGCCCTGGCACGATCGCTGCGTGTCGGCCGACAACCTGCCCTTTGCGGACGCGTCGGTGGGCGCGCTGGTGTTGTTCGATGTGCTCCACCATCTGTCATCGCCCGCAAAGTTCTTCCAGGAAGCCGCGCGCGTGCTGCGACCAGGCGGCCGTGTCGTGCTTTGCGAGCCGTACATCAGCCCGGTGTCTTCCGTCGTCTACCGGCTCTTCCATGAAGAGCCGGTAGACATGCGCACGCAGCCGCTGGCGGAGCACGGCGCTTCTGACAAGGACCCCTTCGAGTCCAATCAGGCCATTCCCACGTTGCTGCACCGAAAACACGGACGGCGGGAGTTCGAGCGACGTTTCCCCATGTTGAAGATCGTGCGCTTCGAGCGCCTGGCTGGACTCAGCTACCCGGCCACCGGTGGTTTTTCGCGCCCACCCTTGCTGCCCGCCGGGCTCTGGCGCGCGCTGCTGGCGCTGGAGGATCGCCTGCCGGCCGCGATGTATCGCCTGATCGCGTTTCGCTTGTTGGCGGTCATCGAACGAGTCTGACCTGGAATCTAGCTATTCGTCCACGAGGTGCACTCGTACAGCGAGAGGGACTGCGGCGCAAACATGGGCAGGCTGACGCGTCCCACGGGCCGCAGCAGGCGGCCGAGGGCGGTGGTAATCTGGGCCGGGGTGGTCACGTGGTGCTCTTCGATGCGCCCGAACCCGAGCGTGCGAAAACATGTGGCCATGAATCGATTCACCATGGGATAGCCAGTCACCAGGGTGCCTCCGGGGGCCAGAGTGCGGGCCAGGCAGCGCGCAGCCGCTTCGGCGTCAGCGATATGCTCCAGCACCGACAAACACACCACCACATCGAAGTCGCCGGGGGGAACGGCGTTGGCATCCAGGAGATCCGCGACCCGAAAGGTCGCGTGGCACCCGGGCGTGACCAGGGATTCGAGCCCCGGAGCCAGCAGCAGATCAGTGCCAACATACTCGGGAAAGCCGGCTGTCAGGCTAGGAACCAGGATTCCACTCCCGACGCCGATCTCGAGCACGCGCTGGCCGCCGCGCGGGATGAGACGGAGGCCCATTTGCAGTCGGTGACGGTAGATATGGCCGACCACAGGCCGGTAGTAGTAGGGCAGGGGATCGAACTCGCTGTTGGGTACCAGCACGCCCGAGGGTGGGAAACGGAACTTCACTAGGGGCCTTTTCTGCTCTGGGTGGTGGACGGTACCGCTGCCGTCAAGGCGCCGTTGGATGTGATTCTTGGCCCGATGATGAGGGAAAACGCCTCGGGAAGATCGGGATATCGGCTGTCGACAAGGGCTTGGAACTCGCGTTGCTTTTCGGCGAGGCCTTCGGCGATCTGGTTGCCCTGAAGTTGAGCCAGCTTGGAGCGAATCTGTGTGCGTGCCTCTTCGCTGGCGGCCACGGCGTAGGCCTGTTCGAGATGGCGAACCGCCAAGTCCTGGCTTCCTTGCTTGGTCAGCATGCCGGCCACCAAAGTGGGGACGAAGTAGGGGACACCCTCGTAGAGCGCGGCCTGACGCAGGATTTCGACGCCCTGCTGACGCCAGCCGGGGATGCGGGGATCGTCCGGACTCGCGTCGCTGGGCAACTCGTAGAGCAGGTTGAATCCGAGCTGGAAAGGGATCTCCCAGTCGAAAGGAAAGGCTCGCCGACCACGTTCGAGCACGGTGTCTGCCGCCAGCACCATGTCGGGGACGATGTGTTGGCCGTTGTAGATGAGCATGGCAGCCCCGGACAGATACAGCCGGCGGAACTGGGGATCGAGGTCGATGGCCGTGTGCAAATATTGGGCGAGCCACTTGGTGGGCAAGTGCGCGTGAAGTTGGGTGCCAAAATAGACGTTGGCTCGCGAATGGATCAGGTCCGCCGCCAGTTCGCTGTGGCCCAGGCTGGCGAGTTTGAGGATCCTCGATGGCGGCAAGTAGAACGTGTCGGCCTCGGGTGGCCAGCGGTCGTGAAGGGCGTTGGCCCGGGACTGGCAGAGCAGGGCGATGGTCGAGAGTGCCAGCAACAGCACGCCGATGGCGACCACCGGGCCAGGGCGTCGGCGGGTTCGGGTTGGGCGTGCGGTCGGTTGGGACATCGGGGACAGTCAGCCTTCCACGGGCGGCGGGGTCTTGTCGGGTGTGTCTCCGCCAATGTCGGCCCCGGTAATGCCCAGCTTGGATAGTCGGTAGCGCAGAGATCGAAACGACACGCCAAGCAGACGCGCGGCCTCGGTGCGATTGCCGCCGGTCCGCTCGAGCGCGCTGATGATGATGCTGCGCTCGAAATCCTCCACCACGTGTTCCAGATCCAGCCCGCCTTCGGGCACAAAAGGCGCGCTGACCAGGCTGGAGGTGGCGGCATGCAGGCCGTTCAGGGTCGGGAGAGCGTCGAGGGTGAGGCGATCACCGGTGGACAGGATGACGGCCCGCTCGATGAGGTTTTCCAGTTCGCGCACGTTGCCGGGGAAATGGTACGCCATGAGCGCCTGCATGGCATCGGGATCGACGCCCGCCACCTTGCGCCCGTGCTCGGCCGAGAACTTGCGCAGGAAGTGGTCGACCAACAAGGGGAGGTCCTCGCGCCGTTCTCGCAAGGGAGGCAGGCGGAGTCGGATGACATCCAATCGATAGAAGAGGTCTTGTCGGAAGGTTCCCTTCTCCACCTCGGTTTCCAGGTCACGGTTGGTCGCGGCCACGATGCGCACGTCGACTTCGCGTTCCGCCACGCCCCCCACCGGCTTGACCTTGCGTTCCTGCAGCACGCGCAGCAGCTTGACCTGCATGGCCACCGGCAGCTCCGCCACTTCGTCGAGCAGCAGGGTTCCGTTGTGAGCCGCCTCGAACAGACCTTGCTTGTCGGCGTGAGCGCCGGTGAAAGAGCCTTTCACATGTCCGAACAATTCGGACTCGAGCAAGCTTTCCGGGATGGCCCCGCAGTTGACCGCCACGAAGGGCCGCTCCGCGCGTTGGGAAAGCTCGTGCAAGGCACGAGCCGCCAGTTCCTTGCCGGTGCCGGATTCGCCGATGAGCAGCACGCTGGCGCGCCCGGAGGCGGTCTTTCTCAGCGTATCGAAGACCCGCTGCATGGGCGGCGACTTGCCCAGCAGGCGGTCGAGCCGGTAGCGGCCCTTGATCTCGTCGCGCAGGGCCAGGTTTTCGCGGGCCAGGGTGCGGCGCTCGAGGGCGCGATCGACCACCAGGCTGACCTCGTCGATCTTGAAGGGCTTGGTCAGGTAGTCGTAGGCGCCCGCCTTCATGGCCGCGATGGCGGTCTCGGTGGTGGCAAAGGCGGTGACCACGATGACCTGGGTGTCAGGATGAAACTGCTTCGCCTGTTCCAGAACCACCATGCCATCGACATCCGGCATGCGCAGGTCGGTGATCACCACGTCGAACTCGTGTCCCTTCAAAGTCGCCAGGGCTTCGGTTCCACCCGGCGCTGCTTCCACCCGATGCCCGGCGCGACGCAGATGGATGGCCAAAAACTCGCGCATCGAGCGCTCGTCATCGACGATCAGGATGTCACCAGTGGCCTGGGCCATGATCTCAGTTCTTCTTGCGTGCGATGACAACGAGAAAACCGCCGAAGCTGCGTAGGCTAGGCCAATCGCAGACCGCGCGTTCGGCTCGCTCGAAGAGCGCGGCCAGGGCGGGAACGCGAAAAACCTGGGACATGGGAGTGACCACGCGCACGCCGCGCACGCCGACGAACTCCACGCAGTCGGGCAGGTAGCTGCGCGCGGTTTCCAGTGTGTCATAGCGGGTGTAGACGTCGCGGTCGGTGGTTCCCTCGGCGATGGGCGCTGCTCCCCCCATCAACTTGGCCAGGTAGCGCAGAGAGTAGGGGTTGTAGAACTCCAGCAAGAGGTGGCCCCCGGGGCGCACCACCCGGGCCAACTCAGCCAAAGCCTCGCGGATGGGCGGCACGTGCGCCAGCACCTTCATGCTGTAGACCAGATCCACCGCCCGGTCGGGCAAGGGCAGCGCAGTCAGCGAGCCTTGTACCACGGCCAAGCGGCGATGCTGGGCCAGCCCCAGCATGCTGCGGGACAGATCGAGCCCAGTGGCCGAGCGGGCCACGCGAGCGGTTTCGGCCAGCAGGAGACCGGTGCCGCAGCCTGCTTCCAGGACGTCGAGCCCCGTGCCGTAGCGGCGCACCAACTCGAGTTCCAAATCGTCGATCAGGCGGTGATAGCCCCGGTGGCGCTCGCGTTCGTAGGTCATCGCGAAGCGATCGTAGTACTGCTGCGTCGAGCGGAGATCGTTCATGGCGGGAAGCAAACCTGATTATGCGTTCACCGCGTCTCGGACGCGAGAGTCTTGCGCGAGAAACTGAACGATCCGGATCTCACCAGCCACAGAGCCGGATGGGAAAGGGTCAGAAGAGATCGGCCCATCTGCACAGGGCAATGCCCCGGCGTGTAAGTCCGTCGCGCACGCGAGCCGACAGCAGCGCGGCCAGCTCGCCGCGTTCGACGGCATTGTCACTTTCGCGGGGCGCGCACATCAGCTCGTGGATGCCGGGGCCCAGGCGGCCGAGGATTTCCAGAATCCGGATTTCGTCTAGCCGCCCACTTTCAAAGTAGCCCCAGGTTCTCGGCCCGTGGCGCAGAATTCCCATCTGTCGTCGGTTGAACCAGGCCAGGCTGCACAGGGCAGCGGTGGTCAGGCTGCGCCGAATTTCGGTGAACCATGCCAGGGTCGGACGTTCCACCGCCGTGCGCACGCCGGCGATGCCGTGCCGGCGCGCCACTGCTTCGACCGCGCGACCCACCACGGGCAGGAAGCCTACGTCATGACAAGTAGAAAGGTGGTCGATGACCAGGCCCGCGTCGCGCAGGCGCGCCACCTGAGCCTCGAATTCGCGTTCGATCTCGTCGCTGCGGGGCGCAGCCTTGGCCCACGAGAGGAAGACCTCTCGCACCTCGGACGGGAAATGCTCGTCGGGACCGAGCAGTGAGCGGACGGTAGATGGCTGCGCGACAGGAGCGCCGCCGGTCAGGGTCAGGTGAACGCCAATCCCCAGGGCCGGAACCGTGGCCAACTCGGCCCGGACGGCCTCGGGCTCGGCGCAGTTGCCGATCACCGAGGCGCTGGTGACGATGCCTTCCCGGTGCGCGCGCAGAGTTCCGCGCGTGATGGCGGCGTCCCCAGCGAACCCGTCGGCGTTGACCACCAGGCGAATGGCCGAATCTGCTGCGTTCATCCACCGTGCTTCTAGCCGATCTTTCGCTTCAATTCCGCGCTATTCTGACCAACTTGTCCCACCGTGATTTGCGCCAGCGACGGCCCGCCGTCGATCATCTCACTTTCCCCGGGCGCGTGTCGCAGCACCGCCTGGCCAACGGGTTGCGCGTGTGTATCGTCGAGGCGCCCCACCTGCACGGAGCGGTCGTGGCTCTGTACGTGCGTGCCGGCTCACGCCACGAGGGGGCGCACACGAACGGGCTTTCGCACTTCGTGGAACACATGCTGTTTCGTGGCTGCGCGCGCTACCCCAACTCGTTCTCGCTCAACCGCGCCATCGAGGAACGGTGCGGGATGCTGATCGGAGAGACGGGACGCGACTACTCCCTGTATCAGGTCACGCTGCAGCCACGCGACCTCGGAGGCGCGCTCGATATTCTTGGCGATCTCTTCTTGGCGCCATGCTTTTCGGATCTCGACCTCGAACGCGCCATCGTACTCGAGGAGATCCTCGACGATTTCGACGACCGAGGCCGGCACATCAACACCGACGATCTGGCGCGCGAGGCCCTCTGGTCGGGTCATCCGCTGGGCTTTTCCATCACCGGGCCGGAGCGCAACATTCGGCGCTTCTCGCGCGCCGACGTGGTCCGGCATTTCCGGCGCCTGTATGGCGCGCGCAACATGGTCCTGTGCGTGGCCGGGCCGGTGCAGCCTGCGGCAGTGCTGAAGATGGTCAGCAGGGCTTTCGGCGGTCTGCCTTCTGGGCGGCGGCTGCAGCCTATGCCGCCGCCCGTGCGGGTGAATGGACCACGCTTCCGGACGGTGCGCAGCGATTCGGCACAGGCTGAGATCCAGGTCCTGTTTCATGCGCTTGCCGATCGGGATCCGGGATACGCCGCGCTCAACGTCTTGTTGCGCGTGCTGGACGACGGCATGTCCACGCGCTTGCACTATCGGGTTTGCGACCAGAAGGGCCTCGCCTACCACGTCAGCGCCGCACTCGATCCTCTTTACGATACCTCTCTGGTGGAGATCGACTCTGCCTGTCTGCCGGAGAAACTGCCTCAGTTGGCGAGCGAAGTCATGGTCTTGCTGTCCGAGTTGCGCACGACGCTGGTTTCGCAGGAGGAACTGGACAAGGCCAAGCGTCGCTACGCGCGCGACGTGGAGGCCGGCTTTGACGATCTGGAAGGTCTTTGTAGTTGGTTCGGGGGTTCGGCGCTGTTCTTCTCGCGCCCGCGCAGCCCAGCCGAACGCTACCTCCGCGTGGCTGCCGTCAGCGTGGAACAGATTCGCCAAGTGGCTCGCCGTGTGTTGCGGCCCGAGCGAATGGCAGCCGTGGTGGTGGGAAGCGTGGAGCGCGGCCTGTCTCGACGGGTTGAACGCATCCTCCGGGAGTCGTTCAATCGGGAATGAAGACGCGGGCGGTCTGGGCATCGGCTTCGGCGAACTTCTCGTTGGTGACATCGGAGGTCGTAGCAAACTTCTCGCGGCCTACGCGCAGATGCAGCAAGCGGACACAGTTGCCCATCATGAAGTCGTCACTTTTGTGCGTTCGCGCCGCCTTTCTAGCCGAGGTCTCGGGTGGATCGATGCGCACCTTCTCGCCTCCGCGATCCTGCAACGTCACCAGATCTGGACCGCCGACGTTCGTTTCGCCGTTGCGGCGTCCGAGTTGGGCATCGCTCACAGGCCCGGTACTTTCTAGCCCGCATGATTCACGAGGATTGGGGCACCGACGGGCGTTCGCAAACAGACTGTCTCGGATTCATGGAAGGGCGGCGGGCTAGACCTTGTCGATGGGAACCCTGGGAGGGTTCTCATGCCCTCCCGCGATGCTGCGCTGCCGGCAAAGCCGGCAGGCTCCGCACGCTTGTCTAGCCCGCCTCGCAGTTCTGGTTGGGTACAGATGGATGATGAATAAGGCGGGCTAGAAGCCCCGGCTCACTTCATACGGGATTGCGGCGGTTTCTTCACAGGCCGAGGCGCACCGGGTGCGCTCGTCTCGACACTGATGACCACCTTCTCCTTGATCGGACGGCAGATGGTTTCCTGGCAGATGACGAAGCCGGCTTCGGCCTTCACCTCGCCATGTCCCTCTTTGCTGGCGACCAGGGCTACGTCGAAGCGAGCAGTGGAATCGGTGCTGGCTGCCAGGTCAGCCCGCACCAGGCGCGGCTTCTCGACCGTGATGTCCGGATCGGGCGTCAGCTTCAGGGTGAGCGGCGCCTCGGCGTTGAGGTGCCAATCCTTCTTGGTCGCAATGGTCACGCTGGCGGTGGCTTTTTCGCCCAGGGTTGCCTTGACCTGACCGGGCTTGACCTCAAAGGCTTCATCCGCGGCCAGGACCGTGGTGCCGGCCAGGACCAGCCAGGCGAGAGATGCAGCAGCGAGACGGGGTGGGTTCGCAGATCGTGTCGTGGTTGGGAACATGGGCAAGGCCAGTCTAGTGACGGAAGCCGGCGCCAGCAAAGCTGATTCGCGCGTTGTCCAGAAATCGGCTAAATTAGGGGGATGCCGCCTCTCATCGACAAGGCAGAACGCGCGCGCCAGTTTGCCCGGGCCATCGCCTCCGATCTGGCGATGTACAACGAGGCCAAGCTGGCCCAGGGCATCCAGGCCGACACGCTTTTCGACCTGATGAAAGACGAGATTGAGGAGGGCCGCGCGCACTTCAAGTCGCGCGTGACGTCCGAGATTGCGGCCAGCAATCTCTATGATCGCGCGCTGGTGGATATCTTGCTCAAGCAGCGCGGTCAGAACATCAAGTCGAAAATCTGGTGAGTGCCGGTTCTCCCGCAAGTTCACGACCGCACACCTTCGTGGTGGAGGCGGGCGCGGCCGGAGGGCGACTGGATCTGGTGCTGGCGGCCCAGTTTCCCGAGGTTTCCCGTACGCAATTTACCCGCCATGTGTCGGAAGGAGCGGTCACGGTCAACGGTAAGTTGGCGGCGCCCTCGCGCAAGCTGCGGGCCGGAGAAGTCATCGTGTGGACGCCGGCCGATCCGCGCCCGAGCTTGGAACTGTGCGCGCAGGCCATCCCCTTGCAGGTCGTGTACGAGGACGCATCGCTGCTGGTACTCGACAAGCCGCCGGGGTTGGTGGTTCACCCTGCTGCCGGGCACGAGGACGGAACTCTGGTGAACGCGCTGCTGGCCCATTGTCGGGATCTGCGCGGGATCGGCGGCGAGCTGCGTCCCGGGATCGTGCACCGCCTGGACAAGGACACCTCGGGCCTGCTGGTGGTGGCCAAGGACGACGCGACCATGGCGGCGCTGGGCGCCGACTTCAAGATCCACCGGGTCAGGCGCGCGTACGACGCATTGGTGGTGGGCCGGCCACCGCGCGCGGCGGGAAAGATCGATACCCTGCACGGTCGCGATCCCCACGACCGCAAGCGCTTCACCACGCGGGTCAAGACCGGCCGGCGCGCCGTTACCAACTGGCGGCTGGTCGAGGATCTGGGCCGGGCCGCGCGTTTGCAGGCCGAATTGGAAACCGGGCGCACGCACCAGGTGCGGGTGCACTTTGCGGCGCTCGGCTGTCCCATCCTGGGCGACGCAACCTATGGCCGATCGCCGCGCGACGCAGCGGTGCGGGAGATCGCGCGTACCCTGGGGCGGCAGGCGTTGCATGCACGCGTGCTCGGCTTCTTCCATCCCAAAACCGGGGCGTGGCTGGAGTTCCAGTCCGAGCCGCCTGCGGATTTTTCGGCGGCTTTGGCCAGCCTGCGCGCGCTGGCGGCCGAGGACCAGTCCAGAGCCGACGCGCGGGTTCGCTCCCCATCGCGGAAGGGAGGTTGACGTGGAGACCAGGGATTTTCCTGTTGATGGCGGCGCTTCCATCCCGCTGCTGGTATCCGCCACCATCCCTGCGCCGTTTCGCCACGGCTTCAGCACGCGCGCAGGCGGGGTCAGTGCGGCGCCCTACGCGAGCCTGAACCTGGACAGCAAATGGGGTGATTCACCCGAGAACGTGGCGGAGAATCGGCGTCGTCTCCTGGTCGCCTCGAGGGCACGCGCGATGTATGCCGTCTCGCAGGTGCACGGGACGCGCGTGGTGCGGGTGGCCGCCGGCGACGATGGCGAAGTGGTGAAAGCCGAACAGGCCGATGGGCTGTGCAGCGATAGGACGGGCCTCGGCCTGTCGGTGCACGTGGCCGACTGCGTGCCGGCGCTGATTGCCGATCCGCGCACCGGAGCGTGTGCGGCGCTGCACGCCGGCTGGCGCGGGACCGTGGCAGGCGTGGCGACCGCGGGCGTCGCGACTCTGGCCGAGGTCTTTGGCTGCCGTCCCGAGGATCTGCGGGTTGCCCTCGGTCCCTGCATCGGCCCCTGTTGCTTCGACGTGGGAGCTGAAGTCGTGGCGGCCTTCGAGGCCGCCTGGCCCGGCGCGCACGCGGCGGGCGTGGTGCTGGAGACGGAGGGCTTCCAGGCGCGCATCGATCTGCGCCAGTGCTTGCGTCTGCAGTTCCAGGCGGCCGGCGTTTTGCCCGAGCACATCGACGCCAGCTCAGACTGCACGTACTGCGATCCGGCCGGCCGCTTCTATTCCTTTCGCCGCTCCGGTCGGCTGACCGGGCAGTTGGTGGGATTCATCGTGGCTGCAGGAAAACCGAGCACGGTGTACAGCAATGGCTCCTTTCCAGCGCGATGATGCTCATTCAGCAAGGCAACGAAAGGTGGTGGTGGCCGTAGACGTGGCCGTGGCCATGGCCGGGGTGAGCACCGTCGGCCACGGCCACGCTCGCTGGTCAGAGTGAAACCGTCGGTCCCGACAGCCGGCTGCGCAACCGCGGGGCGAATTTGCGCATGCGGTGGATCTTGTTCACCACGTCCATGTAGGCCAGGGCCGAGGCCTCGACGATGTCGGTGCTGGTGCCCACCCCGGCAAAGGTGCCCTCGGGCGCGACCGCGACGATCTTCACCCGGCCCTGCGCCTCGCGACCGGCGCTGATGGAATCCAGGTGAAACTCGCGAACCGTGATGTCGAAGCCCACGATGCGGTCGATGGCCTTGGTGGTCGCGTCGACCACACCGTCGCCGCTCGACGCCTCCTGCGAGGATTTGCCCTCGCACACGATGCGAACCGTGGCGGTGGGGATGACGGCCCGGCCGCCGGTGACGTTGAGGTACTCGAGCTTGTAGGCGTCGGCCATTTCCTCGGCGTTGGCCGCCTCCATCAGAGCCACCAGATCGTCGTCGAAAATGGTGCCCTTCTTGTCGGCGAGGGTCTTGAAGCGCGGATAGAAACTTTCGAGGTCGATGTCCTTATCGGGGTAGCCGAGAGTTTCCAGCCGGTTCTTCACCATGTGGCTGCCCGACCGGCTGGTCAGGTTCATCTTGTTGTCCTTCAGCCCGATGGACTGCGGGGTCATGATCTCGTAGGTCTGCTTGGCCTTGAGCACGCCGTCCTGATGGATTCCCGACGAGTGGGCAAAGGCGTTGCTGCCCACCACCGCCTTGTTGGGCTGCACCGGCATGCCGCACAGATCGCGCACCAGGCGGCTGGTGCGCATGATCTCGGTGGTGGCCACGTTGCAGGTCACGTTCAGGTAGTCCTTGCGCACCTTCATGATCATCACGACCTCTTCCAGGGCCGCATTTCCGGCGCGCTCGCCGATGCCGTTGATGGTGCACTCCACCTGGCGTGCTCCGTGCTTGACCGCGGTGATGGAGTTGGCCGTGGCCATGCCCAGATCGTTGTGACAGTGGACCGCGATGACGGCCTTGTCCACGTTGGGCACGTTGTTCATCAGGTTGTCGATGATGGCCCCGAAGATCTCCGGCGTGGTGTAGCCGACGGTGTCGGGAATGTTGATGGTGCTGGCGCCGTTCTTGATGGCGGTTTCCACCACCCGGCACAGGAACTCCGGCTCGGTGCGGCCCGCGTCCTCGGCCGAGAACTGCACGTCATCGCACTTGCTCCGGGCCAGTTTTACGCTCTGGGTGACCAGAGCCAGGATTTCCTCGGGCGAACGGCGCAGCTTTTTTTCCCGGTGGATGGTCGAGGTGCCGATGAAGGTGTGGATGCGGGGTCGTTCAGCGGGCCTCACCGCCTTGGCGCAGGTGAGGATGTCCTTTTCCACCGCGCGGGCCAGGCCGCAGATGGCCGGGCCCTTGACCTCGCGGGCGATGGTTTCGACCGACTCGAAATCTCCGGGCGACGAAATGGGGAAGCCGGCTTCGATGACATCCACCTGCAAGGTGGCGAGTTGCCGCGCGATGCGGATCTTCTGCTGGACCGACAGGCTGGCCGGCAAGGCCTGCTCGCCGTCGCGCAGGGTGGTGTCGAAGATGACGACTCTGTCTTTCATGATTGCACTCCCTTGGGGCTTTCAGACTCGGCGCGGCCGAGCATACGTCCGGCGGCCAGGCTAGGCGAGCGTCATTTGCCGCGCAGGACGCGCGCCACGAATCCGGGCCGCAGATAGAAGCCGCACTTGCCGATCTCGGTGGGCTGGCCAGTAGGGCCAAAGGCCCGGCGCAGGTCGGCGGCATTGCGACCCTTGGGGCGGACTTGCAAGACTTGCCCCTGGTGGCCAGTGATCGCGGCGCCCTGGCCGCGCCGGAAGTACGCGCGCACGAACAGCTCGAAATCCGCGCGCAGCAGGGCTTGCTCTTCCGGCGAGGGCGTCCACAACCTGACCGCCACCACCCGGCGATCGCCAACCGAACCCTCTCCCGCGGGAACCTCCAGCCCCACCCACAATACCTGGCTCAGTTTTTCGCGCAGATAGCTAGTTTCCCAGGATTCGCCGGCGATCGCGATGGGATCGATCTGGCACACGGCGGTCGACTCGCGCGGGACCAGATCGCGATCCACCGGCACGGTCTTCAGCTCGATGCCCAGCGCCGCGAAGTCCTGACCGCGACCCGGACCATCGCCCGCGCCCAGTTCGCGCTCGACGATTTGCCCTGACCAGCCCTTGCTGCGCACCCGGCCGACGGGCACAGGCAAGCCCAACCCATCGGCCAGCTCGGCCAAGGTCACGCCCACCAAGGCACGCGCGTGCGCCAGCAGCCGCTCCCGCTCAGCGATCGCCGCGCCAGCCGCCCCTTCTGCGTTCTCTCCTCTCACCCCTGTGTCCTCAACGGAGCGCAGGCCATCCACATAGATCCCCACGCCAAGCCGCAGCCGCGAGAGACTGTTAGAAACGCCCGCGCGCGCTCAGGCTCAGGCCACCCGGCAACCAGCCCAGACTCACCGAGGTGTCATCCGAGCTGTCCCCGCCGCCGCTCTTCGCCCAGACCCGATAGAGCAGCACGCCCTCGGCAACGGCCGCGGCGCCGGCGACCCCGAACATGGCATACGAGGTGTACGCAGCCGGCTTCGCGCTGTTGCAAGCGGATAGGGCCTGCGCCAGGTAGCCGCCGTCGGCTTTGCTGTTGCAAGTGTTCATATCACTACGCGCGATGATGTTCGTGATGATGCCTGTGGTGAGGGCCGCGACGCCCACACCTCCGACCACCCACACCAGGAGGCGGCTGGAGCCACCACTTTCCCCGGCGGCCTGCTCGGCCACGGCAGGCGGCGGCTCGATGGGGAGCGGTTTCTCCGGTTTTTCTTGGGGCGGTTCTGCGGCTGTTTCGGCAGGAACCTCCGGCTTCTCCTCGGCTTTGGGTGTCTCGGTGGCCGCTGGCTCGCCCTCGCCGACGGCCGCTTTGGCCTCCAGGATCTTCGTCTGCAGATCCGTGATCTTGGCCTGCACCTCGTCCTTGTCCGGAGCGTCGGTCTTCAACGTCAGATAGGCCTTGTACGACTTCAAGGCCAACTCAAGATCGCCTGAGCGCTCCGCCACCCGCCCCAGATTGAACGCGGTGAAGGCATGGGCCACCATCTTCATGGAGCAGGCATAGTCACGCACGGCCTCGACGTCGTTGCCGGCGTTCTCGGCCGCCTCGGCCCGGGCAAACCATTCCTTGGCCAAGGCGCGCCGCTCGTCGGTCCGATCCGGCGAGGTGGCGGGGCACTCGGCGGCACGGACAGCCGAAGCGCCAAGGACAGTCAGGCCGCACAGGAAGATCGAAAGCGACAGGGGATGGAAAAGGCGCGAGTTTTTCATAGCTCTTACCAAAGCTCAGTATGGGTTGGGCCGACCTCCCGCAAGACCCGGTGGTTCTCGCGGAAAGGGTGCGCGGGGCACCGGGCGCCATTATACCTGAATCCGGCGCAGACCCGAATCCTGCGATTTGGGTCGATCTTGGCGCGCGGCTCGGGTCACAGATTGCTGCTGAATTGCATCATTCTGCGTCGACAGCTGCCAGTCATTGACTCGGGGCGGACACTCGCGCCGCCGTCCACGAGCCGTAGACATTGGTGGATCCGGTGCTGCTCTTGAAGGTGGCCGACCACAGCCCCGGTCCTACCGGGGTGGACGACGACGAGCTGCCCAGTGCCTCCGCCTGTCCGTCGCCATTCTGATCGACAATCGGGGCCGAGCCGGACAGGAAGAAGTCGAGGCCCTGTCCCTCCAGCGCAGTGAAGCTTGCATCCAGTTGCTGGATGAGCGCATCGATACCCAGCAGGCAGGCCGCGCGCACGCAACCGGGCGCTTGCCCCACATCCGCACAGAGCAGCGAATCGAGAGCATCACACCCCTGGACGACGGTCCCGCCGTTGCTACTGGTGGCCAGGTTCAGCAGAGACTGCAAAAAGGCGCTCACATCCGCGACACCCAAGCGTGGCGCCAGGCTGGACGCGGCGAAGGCGAAACGGGCGGCCGCTCCCAGGCCCAGGGTGAATCCGTGCGAGCTGATTACGAGTTGACCAGCCCGCGACACGCCGGATACGAACGCGGCCTCGGGGGACGGGGCAGCCAGATCCGTCATGGTCATCAACGAATGGACGGCGGCATTCGGGAGATCGATGCCGGTCAAGACATGGTCGATGTTGAAGGCGTTGGCGGCAGCGACAGGGGTCACGGTGAGTGTGGAATGCACCGTGAGACTGGTCAGCGCGCTGCCAAGTTCATCCGGCAGCGTGTCCAGGTGCAAACCATCAAGGGAGCCAGCGGGGAACAGCGCATAGACCTCCGAGTCCAGGCTGGGGTTCCCAGCCGCATCGAGCTGATTCGCACAGGACGAGGATCCGCCGGTCACCGCCCTGCGGGCAGCCAACAGGTCTCCCAGCGGACCTCCGGCACCGGCGACTGGCTGGCAGTCGAGTGGATTGTCTGCGGTGGGGGTACTGAGCGCGTCGATGGTGCAGTCGAGCCACAGGCTAGCCGGATCGCAGCCGTCGTTGGACAGGGCCATCCATGTGGTCTGGGCCGACGCGGTTCCGGGAAGTGGCGTCGTGAAGGTGAACCCGGAAACGGCCTGGAAGGTGCCTTCGGGCGAAGGGTAGAGCCGTGGCAGCGGCAGCAGGATCAGCATGGGCTGTTCGGCGGACAGGCTGGCGCCCAACACGTCTGTGCATCCCTCGGCCACCACGTTGTTCTGGGCGTCGGCAGCCCGGCCAAGCACGGCGTGGACGCCGTTGGTGACCACGCTGGTGAAAGTCGCCGGAGGGTCGGTGAGAGACAGCGTTTGTACCTGTCGCACGGGAGGTGGAGGATGTTCGAGCGACACGTTTGCGCACGCGGTGCCGTCGTAGAAGTAGATGTTGGTCGCGGTGACGGGGTTGTTGATGGACGACGGGTCAGGGAAGACAGGCATGATCTCAACGGTGGCCAGCGCACCGGTTGTAATGAAGATCGGAATGTCCAGAAGCGCGTCGCCGGCCGAGGCTTGCACGGTGAACAGCGGCGTCTGCTCGCTCGCCCCTTGGCCGGCAATGACCTGCAACGTGACCGCGCCGTCGCTGTCGGTGATGGCGCTGGAAAGCGAGAGCTGTGCTCCCCCGTCGCCGTTCGTGCTCGAATCGTCCAGGATCGAAAAATACATGACCACGTTCGGCACTGGCTCCCCCTGTGCTCCGCGCAAGTGGAACACAAGCTGCCGGCTCCCGAACGGCGGGATGGCCAGTGTGTCTGAACTCGCCTCGATGGAAACCGGTCCCAAGGGCGCCGCGTCCGGCAGGGGCGGAAGCACGCGGTTGCCGCACGCCGCGGCCAGGGCGATAAACAGCGCCCAGCGCCCGCGACAAAGAAGGTGTGCGAAGGAATCCATCGGCCGCGACCGAAAATCAAAACTAGCACAGCTCGCGTCGTTGATCTTGCCGGCCAAGGCGAGTAGACCGGGACGAGAACAATGACCGAGTTCGCGCACCTGCATCTGCACACACAATACAGCCTGCTGGACGGGGCGATACGCCTCGACGAGCTGTTTCCCCGCGTGCTTTCGCTGGGCATGAAACAGGTGGCCATGACCGACCACGGAAACCTGTTCGGAGCCCTGCAGTTCTACGAGAAGGCGCTCAAGCACGGGGTCAAGCCCATCCTGGGCTGTGAGACCTATGTGGCCCCGGACCGGCTGGAGAAGACCGAGCGCAAGAGCCACCATCTGGTGCTTCTGGCCAAGGACAACCTGGGTTGGAAGAACCTCGCGTACCTCAACTCGATGGCCTACCTGGAAGGCTTCTATTACAACCCGCGCATCGACAAGAAGCTGCTGCGCGCGCACCGCGAGGGTCTTGTTGCCTTGTCGGCGTGCCTGGGCGGCGGGGTCGCGCAGACCATCATGCGCGCGGGGCCGGCGGCTGCCGAGACGGTGGCGCGCGAGTACGAGGACATCATGGGCAAGGGGAATTTCTTCCTGGAGATCCAGCCCAACGGATTGCCCGACCAGGAGAAGGTCAACGTCGAGATCATCGCGATGTCGGCGCGCACGGGAATTCCCCTGGTGGCCACCAACGACTGTCACTACCTGGACCGTCAGGATGCGCGCGCCCAGGAGATCCTGATGTGCGTGGAACAGGGGCGCACTCTCAGCGACGAGAAACGGCTGCACCACGAAACCGACGCGTACTACCTGAAGTCGCCCTCGGAGATGGCGATGCACTTCCGCGATGTGCCGCAGGCATTGGAGAACGCCGCCCGCATCGCCGAATCGTGCAACGTGACCTTCGATTTGGGCAAGACCTACCTGCCGCGCTTCCAGGTCCCCGAGGGCTATGATGCCGTGGGCTTCCTGGCCGAACTGGCGCAAAAGGGTCTGGACAAGCGCCTGCAGGCCTTGCATGCGCGTGGCCAGAGGGCGGACCCGGACGAGTACCGCGTCCGCCTGGCGCTTGAACTGGACGTCATCCAGAAGAAGGAGTTCTCCGGCTACTTCCTCATCGTCTGGGATTTCATCCGTTTCGCCAAGGACCAGGGGATCCCGGTTGGTCCGGGACGCGGATCGGGCGCCGGCTCGCTGGTGGCCTACTCGGTGGGCATCACCGACATCGATCCCATCGCCAACAAGCTGCTGTTCGAGCGGTTTCTCAACCCGGAACGCAAGTCCATGCCGGACTTTGATGTGGACTTCTGCATGAACCGGCGCGACGAGGTGATCGCCTACGTCACCGCGAAATACGGCAAGAACAATGTCGGCCAGATCGTAACCATGCACCAGATGAAGGCGCGCAGTTGCATCCGCGACGTGGGCCGCGCCATGGGCTTGCCGGTGGCGGAACAGAACAAGGTGGCTACTCTGATCCCCGAGCCGGTGCAGGGCAAGTCGCCGCCCATCAAGGAGGCCATCGAAAAGGAGCCACGGCTCAAGGCGCTGTACGAGGGCGAGCACCGCGAGTTGCTCGACATTGCCATGAAGCTGGAAGGGTTGAACCGCCACGCCGGCATCCACGCGGCGGGAGTGGTCATCGGCGAGAAGCCGTTGTGGGAGTACGTGCCGTGCTTCCGCCCCGAGGAGGGCGTGATCGCCACCCAGTTCGACATGAACGACGTGGCCAAGGTGGGTCTGGTCAAGTTCGACTTCCTCGGCCTCAAGACGCTGACCGTGATCCAGACCGCGGTGGCTCTGGTCGACGCCGACCGCAAGGCGCGCGGCGAAGCGCCTCTCGACATGGCGGCGATTCCCCTCGACGACGTCGATATCTACCGCATGATTTCTGCCGCTGACGTGACCGGCGTGTTTCAGCTTGAATCGTCGGGCTTTCGCGACCTGCTCAAGAAGCTGAAGCCCGATTGTTTCGAAGACATCGTGGCCGCGGGCGCGCTGTACCGTCCCGGCCCCATCGAGGGCGGCATGGTGGACGACTTCGTCGAGCGCAAGCACGGGCGCAAGAAGGTCGAGTACCCGCACCCGTTGCTAGAACCGATTCTGAAGGACACCCACGGGGTCATCGTGTACCAGGAGCAGGTCATGCAGATCTCGTCGGCCTTGGCGGGCTATACGCTGGGCCAGGCCGATTCGTTCCGCCGGGCCATGGGCAAGAAGAAGACTGAAGCCATGGCCGGGGAAAAGGCCTGTTTCTTGGCTGGCGCAGCGGCCAAGAACATCGATGCCAAGGTCGCCGAGGGCGTGTTCGACCTGATGGAAAAGTTCGCCGGTTACGGCTTCAACCGCAGCCACTCGGCGGCCTACGGCCTGCTCACCTACCAGACCGCGTACCTCAAGTACCACTATCCGGTGGAGTTCTTCGCCGGCCTGCTCACCTGTGGCAAGGACAAGACCGACGAGGTGGTGAAGTTCATCGCCGAGGCGCGCGCGCAGGGTATCAGCGTTCTGCGCCCGGACATCAACGAATCCGGGGCGGATTTCACGGTTGTCCCCGAGGAGGAAACTGTAGAAGAGCTGCCCAAGCCGGGCAAGAAGAAGGCAGCGCAAACCAAGAAGAGGGTGGCGCTGAAAGACCAGCGCAGCGTCGGCAAGGCTATCCGCTTCGGTCTGGCGGCGGTCAAGGGCGTGGGCGAGGGCGCGGTCGAGACCATCGTCGGGGCGCGGAAGGAAGGCGGCCCGTTTTTATCGGTCACCGACTTCTGCCACCGCGTGGATACGCGCAAGGTGAACCGCAAGGTGCTGGAGGCGCTGATCAAGGCCGGCGCTTTCGACGGCATTGCGGCCGGCAAGGGGGTCAGCCGCGCCAAACTGTTTTCAGCGGTGGCCGCGGCTCAGGAGAGCGCGGCCGCGGCCCAGAAAGAACGCGATACCGGGCAGACGTCATTGCTGGGATTGTTCGGCGGCGGCACGGCTGCCACGCCGCTGCCCCATGAAGATGTCTTTGGTGAGAGCGAGGGATGGACACCCAAGCAGGTGCTGGCCTTCGAGAAGGAGAGCCTGGGCTTTTACATTAGCGGTCACCCTCTGGACCGCTTTGCCGGCGAACTGAAGCGATTTGCCAATGCCATTACCACCAATTGCACCGAGCGCGGCCCGCGCGCCGAGGTCATCCTGGGCGGGGTGGTGGGCGAGTACCAGGAGCGCGTGATCAAGAACGGGACAGGCAAGTACGCCTTCTTCAAGCTGGAGGATCAGTTTGGCACCATCGAGTTCCACGTGGCCTCGGCCAAGCTCAACGACTATCGCGAGGTGCTGACCAGCGGCGAGCCATTGTTGATCGCCGGCACAGTCGATGCGCCTTTTGGTGAGGGCGAGAGCGCGCGCGAGCGGCTGCGCTTCATGGACGCCAAGCCGCTGGCGTCGATTCGCGCCGAGCGTAGCAACCTGATGGAGATCCGCCTCAATGCCGACCTGGTCACCGACGATCAGATGACGACGCTGCACAAGCTACTGCGCCAGTTTCCCGGGCCGTGCCACACCCGTTTGCGCCTGGAGATCCCGCAACGGAGCGAGACGGTGCTCGACCTGGGGGACGACTTCAAAGTCGCCGCCGCCGACGAGCTGCTGGCCAAGCTGGAACAGATCTTCGGCGAGCGGGTGGCGGTGCTGCGCTGATCGTGACAGCGGCCAGGAGCCGGATAGGCGTTCCTTCCCGCGCGCCCGGGTTGCCGCCACCGCCATCGCCGTGGTGGGTGGACGGTACGTAGGCGCGTACGTGGTGCGAAACCTGTCGGCGGGGGGCGCAGATATGCTCGGCGACAACAACCTGGCGATCGGCCAAGTGGTGCAGATCCTACTTCGGGTGGGCAGACAGTTCTCGCAAAGTATCGAGGCCGAGGTGGTCAGGCGGAAACAGTTGCCATCCGGGGAACAGAGTTTCGCCGTGGCATTCGGCAATCTCGCTCCTGACGTCGAAGATGCCCTGCAGAATCTTGCGGTCGTCGCGCTTGAAAGTGGCATGGGAAAGAAGCGGACGCGTGTTCTTGTGTTGGACTTCCCGGCATACGTGCTTTCTGCTTTTGCGACTGATGTGCGTTCACTCGGGCAGGAACTGGTTTCGGTGGCGACGCCGCTCGATGCGATTTCCCTGCTGTCTGGCGATGCGCACGGCATCGCCGCCGTTGTCGTGGGATGTGACCTCGGCCGCACGGATTCTTTGGGATTTCTCAATTTCCTGAAGGACTCTTACCCGCACATCCGTCGCGTCGTTCTGCCCGGCGATTCACAACCTACACAGTTGGAACGTGCAATTGCCAGCGGCGCAGTCGAGGCCGTGCTGTTCGAGCCGTGGGACAGCGAGTCGCTGTCCAAAGTTCTGCGCCGGTCGGGCTCCTGATCGGGGCGGCCTGGCCGCCACTGGTTCGAAGATTGCCGGCTGGTTTTTTGCGCCCATTTTCGCGCCATGAGATCATCCGAAGCCGCACCATGCGAACCATCAAGCACTATTCGAACCGCAAGCTCTATGACACCACAGAAAGCCACTACGTGACGCTCGCGGTGCTCGCGGCGCTCTTGCGCCAGGGCGAGGAAATCCGGGTCGTCGACAAGGCGACAGGCGGTGACGTGACCGCACCGACTCTCGCCCAGATCATCTTCGAGGAAGAGAGGCGCCAGCCACATCTCCCGGTGGCCGCCTTGCACAGAATCATACAGACCGGACGAATTCCGTAAACGACCGTAGACGGCAGAGCGGGGAGGCAGGTCGGAAAGCGGGCACACCGTCTTGTACGTTCTTCACTTCGTTTCTTGCGCGTCTCTGTCGATCCGTGCCGCGCGGTGCTTGCTGGAGATCACCGGGACGCGGCCTACGATCCTTGCCAATAGCGAATCGGGCCGGTATCGCTGTGGACGAAGTGCGCGTGCGGGTAGAAGCCGACCCCGCCCAGGCGCAGCGAGCGCACGAAGCCGAGGAGTTTTTCGGTGGGTACCCCGCGGATGCGGAAATCGACCGCGTTGCCCTGGGTGTGCTGGCTCTCGCGCGCCACCTGATGGCCCTTCTTGCGCAACATGAGGTTGTACTTGGGCGAGCGATAACCCGACACCACGTCGATGCGCTGGGCGTGGAAGTGCAGGGCGGCCGAGACCAGCACGTCGGCGAGCTCCGGGTCTACGTTGGTCGCCTGGTTGGTGAAGTGGTCGCGCAGGAAGATGCGGAACCGTTCTAGGTACGGCTGGCCCGGAATGAAGCTCATCAGCTCGCGCGTCCACTGGTTGTGCAGCGTGGCCAGTGGCTGCACGCGGGTGCCGATGGGCGGCATGGGGCCGGCCAGCATCTCGGCGGCCTGCGCACAGGGCTGGCGCGCGGGCGGTCTCTTGCCGGTGCGGCAGGTGCGCGGTGGGCGAAGCTGTTCGTCGGTGACGTGTACGTCGGGGCGATGGGCCTTGTCAGCCAGCCAGAGTTCCTTCTTGCTCCGTTCGCGCAGGGGCGACGGCAGGTGCTCGGCCCGCTCGTCGTTGACCGGGACCAGGGCCTCGGCGGGAAACGCCTCGACAGCAGGCTCCGGTGGCGCCGCGGGATCCGTCGCTGGCGCCACGGGGAGCAGCGTGCCCACGAAGAGCCCCAGCCAAGGAACCATATTCAACAATGGTAGCGGGAGTGACTGCGCGTGGCCAGGAATGAAGGCGCCCGTAGCCATCCGCGGCAACTGGCGTCTTGGGGGCTAGACGCATTCGGCTTTATCAGACAGGATGTTTCGGATTGGCGGGCGAACCGCCCAGAGGGAGAGCTGCCATGTTCAAGATCCAGACCCTGAACAAGATTGCCATGATTGGCCTCGAGGGTTTTCCGTGCGAGCACTACGAGATCGCATCGGAGATCGTAGGTCCCGACGCCATCCTGGTGCGCAGCGCAGACATGCACGGCATGCAGTTGCCCGCCTCGGTGAAGGCCATCGGGCGCGCCGGCGCCGGCGTGAACAACATCCCGGTCGAGCAATGTTCCAAGCGCGGCGTCGTGGTGTTCAACACCCCGGGGGCCAACGCCAACGGGGTCAAGGAACTGGTGCTGGCCGGACTGCTGCTCTCGTCGCGCCGGATCGTGGCGGGCATCGAGTGGGTCAAGACCCTCAAGGGCAAGGGCAAGGAGGTGGGGCCGCTGGTGGAGAAGGGCAAAAACGACTTCGTGGGCCCCGAGATCAAGGGCAAGAAACTGGGCGTGGTCGGGCTGGGTGCCATCGGCGTGATGGTGGCCAACGACGCGTTGGCATTGGGCATGGAAGTGGCTGGCTACGATCCGTACATCTCGGTCGAGGCGGCCTGGGGTTTGGCGCGCACGGTTCGCCGTGCCACTAGCCTGGACATGCTGCTGGCCCAGTCGGACTACATCACGCTGCATGTGCCGCTCATGGACCAGACCAAGGGCATGCTCAACCGCGACAAGTTCGCCTTGATGAAGAAGGGCGTGCGCATCGTCAACCTGGCGCGCGGCGGGCTGGTCAAGAATGCCGACCTGCTCGAAGCGCTGAAGGCCGGCACGGTCGGCTGCTACGTGACCGATTTCCCCGACGACGATCTGCTGGCTGTGCCCAACGTCATCGCGATTCCCCACCTGGGCGCGTCCACGCCCGAGGCCGAGGACAACTGCGCGATCATGGCGGTGGAGCAGGTGCGCGACTTCCTGGAAAACGGCAACGTCAAAAACTCGGTCAACTTCCCCACCTGCGCGCTGCCGGTCATGGGGCGCCATCGCATCGTGGTCGCCAACGCCAACGTGCCCAACATGGTGGGTCAGATCACGACAGTGCTGGCCGCCGACAAGATCAACATCGCCGACATGATGAACAAGAGCGCGGGCGAGCTGGCCTACAACATCATCGACATCGACGGCGACGTAGCCGAGGCGCAGGTGGAGAAGCTGCGCAAGATTGAAGGCGTCATCACGGCGCGACTGATTTCCAAGACCTAGCCTGTGCGTCGACTATGAAGTGGCGGGTCGGTCAAGAGCAGATCTCTCCCTGGCCTCCGAAGGAACGGGAGGCCGACTTGGCGGGTGAGGACTATTTCGGCGCAGCGGGTAACGGGCTGTCTCAATCGACTA
>Ga0181530_10000289_pt1 | contig 64715 bp, 64 predicted proteins | sample PEATcosm2014_Bin_42_FD_119769 | JGI IMG/M metagenome (GOLD analysis project Ga0181530, IMG submission 119769) | Peatland microbial communities from MTU Mesocosm Facility, Houghton, MI, USA - PEATcosm2014_Bin10_60_metaG | ecosystem: Environmental > Terrestrial > Soil > Wetlands > Peat | place...
ATTTCTCTTGCCGAGCTGCGGCCTGTGGGCGAGGAGTTCGACTGGAGCCAGGCACGCGAAGTATTGGAGCGCATGGAAGAGGGCAGCCACTTCAGCAAGATGGTGCTGACGGTGAACTGAGCGGGTCAGCAAGTCGGCGAGTTAGCGAGTCGTCCGGCGGCTCGCGCTCGTGACGCCGTCGTTCTCGTCGCTACGTTGGGTGCGCTGACGTGCTAAATTGCTAACTTGCCGACTTGCTGAATTAGAGTGGTTCTGTGATGGAACTTTACGAGAAAATGCTTGCCGTGGCTTTGGAAGAGGCTCGGTATGGCCTTGTCGAAGGCGGCATTCCCATCGGCGCGGCAATGTTCACGCGCGCGGGCGAGTTGGTGAGCCGCGGCCACAATCGCCGCGTGCAGCAGGGAGATCCCGGCATGCACGCTGAGACGGATGCCTTTCGCCGCGGCGGCCGCCAACGCAGCTATAGCAACCTGGTGATGGTGACCACCCTGGCTCCCTGCTGGTACTGCAGCGGCCTGGTGCGGCAATTCCGCATCGGCACGGTGGTGGTGGGCGAAAGCCGCACCTTCTCCGGAGGCATTGACTGGCTGCGCGAAAACTGCGTGGAAGTGATCGATCTCGACAACCGGGAGTGCCGGGAGCTGCTGGCGGGTTACATCACCGCGCATCCTGAGGTTTGGAACGAGGACATTGGCGAAAGCAGCTATTAGCTGCTGGCTTCCAGCTTTTTCGACGCGAGCGATAATTCTGGCACACCTCGATGAAGCCAGTAACTAGAAGCCAGAAGCTGGGTGTTCCCAAAAAGGTGAATCATGGCGCAGATAGAGACGAACTTGAGCTTGCAGGGCGGCTCAATTGTGAACGGCGAATCCCGGCCGGGAAGCGGGGCCCCTTTTCACGGCTTCGATCCTGCGGCGGGCGAACAGCTTGAACCCGTCTATCATAGTGCGTCGATCGAAGATTTAAACTTCGCCGTCGATCTGGCTGAGGAAGCGTTTGCGAGTTACGGCAAACTGCCGGGGCGTGAAAAGGCGCGCCTCCTGCGCCACATTGCGGACGGCATCGAAGCCATTGTGCCTGCGATTGTGGAGCGCGCGCACCGCGAGACGGCGCTGCCGGAAGCGCGGCTGAAAGGCGAGTCGGCGCGAACCATCCATCAGCTTCGGCTCTTCGCGCAGGTGGTTGAGGAAGGCTCGTGGGTGAACGCGCGCATCGATCCCCCGCAGCCCGATCGCAAGCCACTGCCGCGTTCCGACATTCGCTCCATGATGCGGCCGCTGGGCCCGGTCGCCGTTTTCGGCGCCAGTAATTTTCCGCTTGCCTTTTCCGTGGCCGGCGGCGATACGGCAGCCGCGTTTGCCGCGGGCAATCCCGTGATCGTGAAGGCGCACCACGCGCATCCCGGCACCAGCGAGATGGTGGGCCAGGTGATTGCGCAGAGCGTGAAGGAGTGCGGTCTGCCGCCGGGTGTGTTTGCGCTGCTCTTCGGAGCGGGTGCGGAGATCGGCGCGGCGCTCGTCGATCACCCCAAAGTGAAAGCAGTCGGATTTACGGGCTCGCTCGCAGCGGGCAAGGCGTTGATGCAACGTGCGGCGGCGCGGCCCGAGCCCATTCCATGCTTTATGGAGATGAGCAGCGTGAATCCGTTCTTTGTGCTCCCTGACGCGCTCTACTCGCGTGGCGAGGAGATTGCGCGCGGACTCTTTGGCTCGTTCACGCTGGGCGTGGGCCAGTTCTGCACCAAGCCGGGACTGATTTTTCTGCCGCGCGATGTGACTGGGAACATTTTCGTCGACGAGTTGAAGGCGCAGGTCGAAAAGGCCGGCCCCGCAGCGATGCTTACCGAGGGAATCGCAAAGAGCTATCGCTCGGGCGTGGCCGGACGGCAATCCAATGTGGAAACGGTGGCGCAGGCGCCGCTGGATGGAGCCGGCTTGACCTATGCCGCGCCGGTGGTGATGCAGATCGGCGCCAGGGAATTGTTGCACGAGCCAGAACTTGCGACGGAAATCTTTGGTCCGAGCGCACTGGTGATTCGTTACGACAGCCGCGAAGAACTGCTGGAACTGGCGCGCTCGCTGGAGGGCCAACTCACTGCGACTCTGCACGGGTCGGAGCGCGATCTGGCCGCGTTTGCCGATCTGATTGCGATTCTGGAACGCAAAGCGGGAAGGCTCATCGTGAATGGCTTTCCCACGGGCGTGGAAGTTTGCCACGCGATGGTGCATGGCGGTCCGTACCCGGCCACCAGCGACAGCCGCGCGACATCTGTAGGCACGTACTCGATCTACCGCTTCGTGCGCCCCGTCTGCTATCAGGATTTTCCGCAAGCGGTGCTGCCGGATGAGCTGAAAAACCAGAATCCGCTCGGCATCTGGCGGCTGGTTGATGGCGAGTTTACGCGGGATGCGGTGAACGCCGCGTCGACGGCAGGCACAGCGTAATCGCTGCAGCAACGATCAGCGCCATTGACATGGAAAAGTAGCCGGCGCGCGCGCTTCCGGTGAGCGCCTGCAGCCAGCCCACAAGCCAGGTGCCGGCGAATCCACCCAGAGCGCCCAAGGTGTTCACCAGTGCCATCACCTCGCCGGCAACGGTGCTGGGCAGCATCTCCGGCACGATGGCAAAGAACGGCCCATAGGGGGCATACATTGCGCCGCCCGCAACGATCAATGCGGAATAGGCGAGCCAGAAGTGGCTGCCGGCGGCGGCAAACGAGCAAAACAAAGCTGCGCCCGAGAGCATGAGGAACGGCCACACGAATAACTTGCGATGCTGCGAGCGATCGGAAAACCACGCGACCACGAGCATGAGCGCGACACCAAGGAGAAACGGCGCCGCGCTCAACATTCCCACCTGCTCGATGCCGCGCGCCGATCCGGAGCGGATCATGGCCGGAATCCAGATCACAAGGCCGTACACGCCAAAGCTCCAGCAGAAATATTGAAAGCAAAGCAGGAGCACGCCGGGCACGCGCAATGCCGCACGCAGATTGGTATATGCGGGCAGGGAAGCCTGCTCGCGGACGAGCGCCTCGGCGAGTTGGCTGCTGCTCTCTTCCGGCAGCCAGCGCACCTGGCGGGGATGGTCGCGCGCCACGAGAATCCAGACAAAGGCCCACAGCACCGAGGGAATGCCTTCGATCACAAACGTCATTTGCCAGCCGGCTGAGCGGATTAGGTAGCCCGTGACAGCGGCCATCCAGGTGACGGTGACGGGATTGCCGAGAATGAGAATGGCGTTGGCCCGCGAACGCTCAGCGCGCGTGAACCAGTTGGTGAGAAGAATCAACATCGAGGGTAGGATGAGGCTCTCTGCAACGCCCAGCAGCAGCCGATCCGCGACCAGAAGCCAATAATTGCGGATAATCCCGGTCAGTCCGGAAAGGATTCCCCAGCTGATGAGCGCGAAAAAAACCAGCCGGGTGGCGCTGCGGCGCACCGCGTACGTGGCTGCCGGAACCTGAAAGAGAAAATAGCCGAGAAAGAAGACCGAGCCGAGAAAAGCCGCGCGGGACTCGGTAATATGCAGCGATTGCGCCAGGCCTGCGGCTGCGCCAAAGCCGAAGTTGGAGCGGCCCAGGTAGGCCAGGCTGTAGGTTACGAAGACCACCGGCATCAGGTAAAGCCAGCGGCGTCGCAGGCTCACCTGAATTTGCGCTGCATTCTCTGATGGGTTGCCGGCCACATGAGCTTTATAGCATCCCGATCTGCGGCGGCTTGAACCGAATCACGGTCGCGCCCACTATACTGGTCTGCGGAAAGGGCCTTCCCATCGCAAGCATTCCTCTCAGCTCGGTTTTGCAGACGGATTCCGGCGCGGACGCTGCGCGTTGGCTGCGAGTGGAGACGCATGCGGCCGGACCTGCCGGCGCATTGCCGCTTTCGCCGGAGATGCTTCTCACCGAGCCTTCGGGCAACCTGTTCGGTCTGACGCAGAATGCGGGAATGGGGTGGAAGCCTTCGCGACTGCTCGATCCGGAATTCCTGATCCTGAGCACGCACGGCGGCTTGCGCGCGGAAAACGGCGAAGCCATTGCGCTGGGATTTCACTCCGGTCATTGGGAAGTGGGCCTGCTGGTGGCCGAAGCCGCGCGGGAGTTGAAAGCGCTGCGCGCCACGCCTTTCGCGGGAGCGTGCACCGATCCCTGCGACGGCCGCACGCAAGGCACGACAGGCATGATGGACTCGCTGCCCTATCGCAACGATGCGGCAACGGTTCTGCGCCGGTTGATGCGCTCGCTGCCCACAGGCAAAGGCGTGATGGGCGTGGCTACCTGCGACAAGGGTCTGCCCGCGATGATGATGGCGCTGGCGTCGCTGGGGTCGAAGCCCGCGGTGCTGGTTCCCGGCGGGGTTACGCTGCTGCCTGAGTCGGGCGAGGACGCGGCCAAGGTGCAGACCATCGGCGCGCGCTTTGCGCAGCAGCAAATCACGCTCGAATATGCCGCTGAAGTGGGTTGCCGCGCCTGTGCGTCGCCGGGCGGAGGCTGCCAGTTTCTGGGCACGGCGGCCACGGCGCAGGTGATCGGCGAAGCGCTGGGGCTCTCATTGCCGCATACCGCGCTTGCGCCCTCGGGCCAGCCGGTTTGGCTCGATGCTGCGCGCCGCTCGGCCCGCGCCCTGCTGCGCTTGCATCAACTGGGATGGGGCGCACGCGACATTCTAACGCCTGCGGCCCTGCGCAATGCCATGGTGCTGCATGCCGCGTTTGGCGGATCGACAAATCTGCTCATTCACCTGCCTGCCATTGCCTACGCGGCCGGATTGCCGCGGCCTACGGTGGACGATTGGGCCGAAGTCAATCGCCAGGTGCCGCGTTTGGTGGATGCATTGCCCAACGGCCCGCGTAATTTTGCCACGGTGCAGGTGTTTCTGGCCGGCGGTGTTCCCGAGGTGATGCTGGAATTGCGCGCGGCGGGGCTGCTGGACGAGAGCGTGCGGACGGTGAGCGGCGAAACGCTCGGCACGTGTCTTGACTGGTGGCGCGGCAGCGAAAGACGCGCCGCATTGCGCCGCAGATTGCAAGAGCTCGACGACCTCGATCCCGACGACGTGGTCATGTCCCGCGATCGCGCGCGGTTCCATGGGCTCACTTCGACGGTGTGTTTTCCCATAGGCAATCTGGCACCGGAGGGATCGGTGATTAAGAGCACGGCCATCGATCCATCGCTCGTCGGCAAGGACCATGTGTACCGGCATACAGGCCCGGCGCGGGTGTTTGTGACTGAAGCCGCGGCGATCCACGCCATCAAGACGGGCGGGATCGCGCAGGGCGACGTGATCGTGCTTATCTGCAGCGGGCCGGCGGGCGCGGGCATGCAGGAGATTTACCAGATCACTTCGGCGCTCAAGCAATTGCCGCACTGCAAGCATGTTGCAGTCCTGACCGACGGGCGCTTCAGCGGCGTTTCGACGGGCGCCTGCATCGGCCATATCTCGCCCGAGGCGCTGGTTGGCGGCGCCATCGGCAAAGTGCGCGATGGCGACCAGATTGAAATCGTGGTTGACCGCGCGGGGCTTGCCGGATCGGTCAATCTTGTGGGGGAAGCCGGCGAAACTTTTGACGCCGAGGAGGGCGCGCGGCGGCTGGCGCAACGCAATCCGCGACCCGACCTCAAGCCGCATCCCGAGTTGCCTGAAGACACGCGGCTGTGGGCAGCGCTGGTCGAAGTCAGCGGCGGCGTTTGGGGCGGCTGCGTCTACGATGTGGATCGAATTGTCGCTCGATTGGAGAAGCGCACGTGAAACTTTATCGAACCGCACATATCCACGGCCGCATCGCCAATGTGAGCTATGTGGAACACGAGGGGCGCTTCTATCGCATCCCGATCGAACACTGGGACGCGATAGTGAACCATGACGACCTCGCGGGGTTTCTGGTGTCGTTGGTGGCGCGCGCGGAGCCGGCCGAGAACTTCGATCCGCTGAAAGTGATTGCCCCGGTCGAAAGCCAGAGCGTGTGGGCGGCGGGCGTAACCTACTATCGCAGCCGCAGTGCGCGCATGGCCGAAGCCAGGGATGCCGGCGGAGGCAGTTTTTACGATCGCGTGTACACCGCGAAGCGTCCAGAGCTTTTCTTCAAATCCAGCCCTGAACACGTAGCGGGGCCGGGCCAGCACGTGCACATTCGGCGGGACGCAAAGTGGTCGGTTCCGGAGCCCGAGTTGACGGTGCTTCTTGATGCGCGTGGCCGGATTGTCGGCTGCACCGTAGGCAACGATATGAGTTCGCGCGACATCGAGGGCGAGAACCCGCTCTATCTTCCCCAGGCGAAGGTCTACGACCGCAGTTGCGCGCTGGGCCCGTGCATTCTGGTGGGGAGCGAGCCGCTGCCGAAGGAAACACCCATCGGTGTGGAGATTGAGCGCCACGGATCGAGAGTTTTCAGCGGGTCGACAAACCTGGCTGAACTCAAGCGCCCGATCACTGAGCTGGCAGAGTATCTCTTCCGCGAAAACAGCTTTCCTCACGGCGTGTTCCTGATGACAGGAACCGGCGTTGTGCCGCCGGACGAATTTTCGCTTGCTGCTGGCGACAGGATTCGCATCACCATCGATCCCATCGGCACGTTGGAAAACGAAGTGGCGCAAAGCGGGCCGCTCGCGGCGAACGGCGAGACACAAACGCAAGGCTGAGCGAGGACACATCGTGGAGATGGAGGAAACGATTGCGCCAACGCACGTGCCTGGCCGGCGCTGGCGTATCGCGTGGCTGCTCGGCATCGGCATTCTGGTTAACTACTTCGACCGCGTCAATCTCTCGGTATCGCACAATGCGCTGATCGGCGCGTTTGGTTTCTCCGATGTGGTTTTTGGCTATCTTTCGAGCGCGTATAACTGGACGTATGCCGCCTGCCAGCTTCCCATCGGCGTGATTCTCGATAAATTCGGCGTGCGGCGGGTGGGGCGCGTCGGGACTTTTCTCTGGAGCGCGGCTTCGTTTGCGGCGGCGGCTACGCCCAGCCTGGGCGGCTTCTTTGGCGCGCGCTTTCTGCTCGGCGTGGGCGAAGCGCCGGCATTTCCTTCGAACGCCAAGGCCATCGGCCTGTGGTTTCCGGCGCGCGAGCGCAGCTTCGCCACAGCGCTCTCCGATGCAGCGGCAAAGTTTGCCTCGGCCATCGGAGTTCCGCTCATTGGGATCGTGCTCATCCACTCCGGATGGCGCTGGAGCTTCGCGTTTACCGGAGCCATCAGCTTCGCCTACTTTGTTTATTTCTCGCGCGTCTATCGCGATCCCGACGACGATCCGGAATTAACCGAAATCGAGCGCCGTTACATTGAAGACCGCAACAGTGCGCAGGGCGCGCGGGAATTGGAGGAAGAAAAAGCGTCTTCGCTGGGCCAGCTGATTGCGCAGCGCAAGGTGCTGGGCCTCGCGCTGGGATTTGGCGCGTATAACTACGTGTTTTATCTGCTGCTCTATTGGCTACCGACTTATTTGTCTTCGACCTTGCACATCGATCTGCTGCACTCGTTCGCGTACACCAGCGTGCCCTGGCTCTTCGCCACCGGGACGGACCTGGCGATCGGCGGCTGGCTGGTGGACTTCCTGGTGAAGCGCGGTTGGAATGCGAGCGCGGTGCGCCGGGTCGTCTTGATCGGCGGAACCGTGTTCGGGCTGGGCATCCTGGGCGGGGCTCATGCGCATAATGCCACCCAGGCGCTGGTGTGGATCAGCGTTTCGCTCGGGGGCCTGTCGGCCGCCGCGCCAGTGGCCTGGTCGCTGCCCTCGCTCATCGCCGTGCGTGGCAATGTGGGAAAAGTGGGCGGAATTATCAATTTCTGCGGGCAGATTTCCGGAATTACCGCCTCGATTTTGACGGGTTACCTGGTGTCGGCGTTTCATTCCTACGCGTGGGCGTTCGCCGTGGCGGGCGCATACCTGGCTGTTGGCATTGCAGGGTATATGTTCCTGCTGGGCAAGATTGAACTGCCTCAAGGACTTGCAGGCGCCCGGCAGGCCGGTGGGGTGTAAACAGGAGTGCATGCCGCGCGCAGCGAAAAGGTTTCTATTGGCAATCCGTTGGGATCGATTTGGGTCCAATGTCCTAAGTAATGCAACTTCTGGTGCATACGCGGAAATTTGTATTCCTGTAATCTTGCTTGATGCACAATGGAGGGATGGGGGAAAACCGTAGTGCCGCGTATTCACTTTCACCAGCAGTTGGCTGAACTCAAGGACAAGCTTCTGGCCATGGCCGCGCTGGCGCAGCAGACCGTCGAGTCCGCGCTGGAAGCCTATCTGCGGCGCGACAAGGGCCTGTGCAAGTTTGTGAAGCAGAACGAAAGGGCGATCGACACCGCGCAGCGCGGACTGGACGAGATGGCCTATGAACTGTTGGCCAAGCAGCAGCCCATGGCTATCGATTTGAGATTCATTCTGGCGGTAATCAAGATCAACGGCGATTTGGAGCGGATCGGCGATCAGTCCATGAGCATCACGCGGCGCACCAAGGAGATCTTGCCGCTCGACGAAGTTGATCTGCCGGTGGATTTTTCCGCCATGGGCGAATTTGCCGGGGAGATGATCCGCACCGCGTTGCAGGCGCTGCTGGATGGCGATGCGCAGCTGGCCGAAAGGGTGCGTGGGATGGACGACGAAATCGATCGCATGAACCGCCGGGCGCACAGCGATCTGCTGAGGATGATTGAAGAGAAGCCGCAGTTTACGCAGCAGGCCATGAACGGCATCCTGGTGGCGAAAAATATAGAACGAATCGCCGACCACGCGTCGAATATCGCTACGGATGTGATTTTCTGGGTCCGCGGCGCCGACTTACGCCACGAATTGAGCCTGGTGATCGACTGAGAAAGCAGCTTCCAGCTCCTAGCCTCTAGCTTCTGGCCATTTAAACAACTGCGGCGCGCACAGATCCCAATGTGCGCGCCGCAGTTGTTTCAGTCCTGCCACACTTAAACGCCAATCACCGCGCAAAGCTCATTCACCGCCGCGGCGCTTCTCTTCAGCGCGGCGTCTTCCTCGGGCGTGAGCTTGATTTCGATAATCTGCTCGAGGCCGCCGGCGCCCAGCTTGCAGGGCACGCCAATGAAGTAGCCGGAGATGCCGTACTCGCCTTCGAGATAAGCCGCGCAGGGCAGAATTTTTTTCTTGTCTTTGAGAATCGCTTCAGCCATCTCGACCGCAGCCGCGCCCGGCGCGTAGTAGGCGCTGCCGGTCTTGAGATACTTCACGATTTCGGCTCCGCCGTCGCGGGTGCGCTGGATTAGCTGTTCCAGCCGCTCGGGCGCGATGAGCACGGTGATAGGAATTCCGGCGACCGTGGAGTAGCGGGCCAAGGGCACCATGGTGTCGCCATGGCCGCCGAGTACGAAGGCCGTCACGTTTTCCACGCTGACGTGGAGCTCTTCCGCGATGAAGGTGCGGAAGCGCGCGGAGTCGAGCACGCCGGCCATGCCGATGACGCGTTCGCGATTGAAGCCGGCCTGGCGGAAGGCGGCCTGGGCCATGGCATCGAGAGGATTGGAAACGATGATTAGAATCGACTCGGGCGACTGCGCGACCACCTTCTGCACCACGTCAGACATGATCTTGAAGTTGGTGTTGAGCAGGTCGTCGCGGCTCATGCCGGGCTTGCGGGCGATGCCCGCGGTGATGATCACGATGTCGGAGTTGGCCGTGGCCGCGTAATCGTTGGAGCCAACGATGGACACGTCGCGCTTTTCGATGGGCATGGCTTCGAGCAGGTCGAGCGCCTTGCCCTGCGGTACGCCTTCCACCACGTCAATTAAAACGACATCGGCCAGCTCTTTGGCTGCAATCCAGTGCGCACAGGTGGCGCCCACATTGCCCGCGCCGACAATACTTACTTTCTTCCGCATTTCCGTTCTCCTATTCGTGAATCGTGAGTCGTGGTTCGTGAGTCGTGAAAAACGGCGCTGCAGCGCCCGATGAGAGATTTTGCTGCTTCGCGATCGTACGGATATGGCCCTTCGTCAAGGTCGAACCACGGGCCACGAATCACGAACCGCGAATCACATGTTCGCAATAATCCGCGTCGCAAACTCGCTGGTGCCCACCTTGGTGGCGCCGGACAGTTGCCGCTCGAAGTCGTAGGTGACGAATTTCTGCTGGATGGTCTTCTCCATCGCGTTCTCGATCATGCGCGCCGCTTCTTTCCAGCCGATGAACTCGAGCAGCATGACGCCGGAGAGAATTACCGACCCGGGATTGATGACGTCCTTATCGGCATACTTGGGCGCGGTGCCGTGCGTGGCCTCGAAGACCGCGTAGCCGTCACCGATGTTGGCGCCGGGCGCGATGCCGAGGCCGCCCACCTGCGCCGCGGCCGCGTCGGAGATGTAATCGCCGTTGAGGTTGGGCGTGGCCAGAATGCTGTAGTCCGACGGGCGAATGATGATCTGCTGGAAGATGGAGTCGGCGATGCGATCGTTGACCAGGATCTTCGACTTCCACGCGCCGTTGCCGTGCGATTTACCGATCGAATCAAGAACGGATTTGATTTCTGCGTACACCGAATCGCGGAAGGCCTGGTTGCCGAATTCGAGGCCCGGCTCGATGAGTGCGGCGTTTTCCTCGATGGTGATGCGGGGGTTCGAGTCGACGTTGCCGAGAATCCAGCTCTCGCGCTCGGTCACGGTCTGGTCGCGGAACTCCTCGGTGGCCACCTCATAGCCCCACTCGCGGAATGCGCCCTCAGTGAACTTCTGGATGTTGCCTTTGTGCACCAGCGTTACCGTCTTGCGGCCGGACTCTAATGCATGTTTGATGGCTGCGCGCACCAGCCGCTTGGTGCCGAAGATGGAAATGGGCTTGATGCCCACGCCCGAATCTGTGCGCACTCTTTTCTTGGTTTTGGCCAAGAGGTCGTCATTGAGAAACGAGATCAACCGCGCGGCGTCTTCCGAGCCCTCTTTGAACTCAATGCCTGCATACACATCCTCGGTGTTCTCGCGGAAGATGACGATGTCGACCTGTTCGGGATGCTTTACCGGGCTGGGCACGCCCTGGTAATACTTGACCGGGCGCACGCACGAGTAGAGATCGAGAATCTGGCGCAGCGCCACGTTGAGCGAGCGGATGCCGCCGCCGACTGGTGTAGTGAGCGGCCCCTTGATGGAGACGCGCAGGTCGCGGGCCGCGGCCACAGAGTCGTCGGGCAGCCAGTTGGAGAATTGCCGGAAGGCTTTTTCGCCGGCAAAAATCTCAAACCAGCGGATGGCGCGCTTGCCGCCGTAGGCTTTTTCCACCGCGGCATCAAAAACCCGCTGCGACGCCTTCCAGATGTCGCGACCCGTGCCGTCGCCTTCGATAAAGGGAATGATGGGGTGGTCGGGAACGGAGAACTGCCCGTCCTTGTAGTCGATCGGCTGGCCGTTTTTCGGCAACTCGAGCCCGTTGTAGGTGCTTTGCATGTCTTTCAGGGGAACCCCTTCTGAGCTTGGTCCAGAGTTGAGGCTAACATCTGCAATTTAGGGGTGGCAATGGCGGCAGCCAGGCATGCGCATCAGTGGGTCCGAGTTGGCTTCGAACTTTCAAACATTACGCGCAACACGTCCCTATTCCTGGCGTAATCATCGTGCGCTCCGACCGGAGTCTCAAAGAGCCCGAACCAGCGGAATGCATTCCGCACGTAGAGATTCACCACGTCGACATCGCCGATCTTCGGAACGAGGAAGGTAATCACGTCGCTGGGATCGCTCCATGCCACCACTTGAACCTTCTCCCGTGCCGCCTCATCGCCCGGGTGCAAGGCGGTTTGAAAATCTGTTTGCATCTGCTTCCAGCGAGTGACGAGCGCCCGGAAATTCTCGGCTGGCGCTGTGGGAGCGGGCGGCGCACTAAGCCCGCGATCCTGGAAAGCGGGAGCGGACGGCTGCGGCGCGGTCTCCAGATTGGTGATCTCGAGCATCTCAATCTGATTGGCGAAGAAATAAACCAGCGAGGTCCGCTGGAAAATGTATTGCATGGCAGAATTTTCGTCGGCCTTCATCGCGGCCGGCTCGGCCGATTGCTTCGTCGAACGCGCATCCGGATTGAGCGCGTTGAAGAAAAGATAGGAGCCGAGGCTGTGCGTAACTCCGACAAACTCCTGATCGAGGGTCTTGCCATTGCCGAGTTGCGCCTTCCAGTTGTAAGGCGCGCTGGCCTGCGCAGCGCTCGGCGTCACGGCAGTCTGGTTGGGATCGAAGGCGGCAGACTTGGCCATGAGTTGGCGAATGCCGTCGCGCAAAATGCCGTCGAGTTGTCCGGTGGCGAGCAGCACATCGGCAAGCCCCCAGTCGACGAGGCTGTCTTTCAAACTCCGGTTCAACCAGGCGCCCTGCGGCTTCAGTTTTTCCAGTTGCGCAGCGTCTTCGGGCGTGATCCAGGCATAAAACCGGCCGAGTCCATTCGGATCCTGCGCGTTCCGGTCCGAGCAAAATTGCAGAAGCGCCCGATCGGGTCCGGCAAGACGCGCCTCAGGAGCCATCACACGGCGGCACTTGAGCGAGAGCAACAGCGGCCACCAGTTGATCTCGTCGACTGCCAGAGGCGAGGAGCGCCCGTGGAGATGCACCACCCAGTGCACAACAAAAGGCGCGGCTGCATGCCACTCGTCGGCGCTCTTCCACACTGGGCTGCCCAGGTAGTCCAGCGTGGGCGGATTGACCCCGTCGGCAAACTCGCCGCGATCGGGAAATTCCACGCCCACGTTTTTCCAGTCCTTGACGTCGCAGAGTTTGAGACGCGTACAAATCGACTCGCGTAGCAGCGAGGAATCGCTGGCGCCAATTTGGTTGATGCCGTGCACATAGAGAATGTGCACCGGGTGGTGATCGGCCGCATCCAGTGCATCGCCAATGCTGGTGAGGGTTGCCAGAGATCCGCTCGGGTCTTCAATAATCTTGGCGTGCGCCGGCGTAGCACACCCAACCGCCGCCCCAAACGCCATGATGACGAGGAGGATTGAGGTCAACTTGCCAGTCGGCATCGATCAAAAACTCCGCCAGGAATCTACGCACGACTATAGCATCTTCAATCTGGCGGATGAGCGGGCCGGCTGGAGCGCCGACTGCTATTTGCCGGCGCTGCCGGTCGACTTGTCGCCTTCGAGGCCATCGCCCTCAAACCGCGGAATGCCGAAGTGACCGCGCAGACGCAGCAGGTCCACAGGGCTCAGGTTGCCTGCCAGGGTGGCAAGCGTGAGACTTTTGGGGCTCTCGAACAGCACGACCGCGCCACGCACGTTGGCGCCGTCGAGCACCAGCCACACGTCTGTAGTTCCGCTATGCACAGGACCGCCCTTGCTGGTGCTGCTGATGACGTGCTTCCATCCGCGCAAGTGATAGGACTCGCGAATGGCGTCGACTGCGGCAGGATCGGCTGCGCCCTCTGCAGCAAAGCGGAATATATGCACACTTACGCCGTCGAGCTTGGCCACGGATTGCTTCACATCGGCATCGGCGTCGGGCAACAGTCCCGCGGCGGCGGCGAGCATGGTGCGGTCGAGTGTGAAGCTTTCTTTGGCCAGGGCCTGAGTGCTCAATTGCGAGAGCGCCGGTGGTACCCACTCCAGAATGGCCGATGAGATGTCGGAATTGGCGGCGGGCGCGTTGCCGGCGTCCGGCGGCGGGGCGGAGGGCTGGACGGGCGCTTGCGCCTGCGCAAAGCCACGGGTCGATCCGCAGACCAGGCCGCAGAGCGATCCGCAAAACAGGGCTGCGCTCAAGAAAGGGATTCTCAGGATCAGCTTTTGTTTCATGCCCCATTAGACATTTGAGCGGCGGGAAAGTTGCGGATTTGGCGCGAAGGAAGAGTGGTTTACGGGATTTTCTCAGTGCCGGCAGCGGTCCGGCAGAGGCGGGTTTTGTCTCCCGTATGGGCCGCGGGCATGAAGTCCCAATGAATTTGCTCCGAAACCCTGTTCGCGCCCGCCCAGATGCGATAGACTCATGCGGGAACGTTCGAAATCTGCCACAAAATTCACCCCCACGGAGGGCACATAGAAATTGGGAAAAAGCATGGTCCCGAAGAAGCTTTTCTTCACCAAAGGCGTCGGCAAACACAAGGAGCGGTTGACATCATTTGAGCTGGCCCTTCGGGATGCGGGCATCGCCTCGCAGAACCTGGTGCGCGTCTCTTCCATCTTTCCGCCGCAGTGCAAGATGATTTCGCGCAGAGACGGCCTCAAGTACCTGAATGACGGCGAGGTCGTGTTCGCCGTGATTGCGGAAAACTCTACGCGCGAGCCGCACCGGCTTGTCGCCTGCAGCATCGGCGTAGCCATTCCGGCCGACCGCAATACCTACGGCTACCTGAGCGAGCATCACAGTTTTGGCGAGACTGAAGAGCAGGCGGGCGAGTATGCCGAGGAACTGGCTGCCGAAATGCTGGCCACCACGCTCGACGTAGAATTCGATCCCGATACGAGTTGGGACGAGAAAAAGGAGATTTACCGCATCTCCAACAAGATCGTCCGCACCAGCAACGTCACCCAGTCGGCGGTAGGCGACAAGCGCGGCAAGTGGACGACAACCATTGCAGCGGCGGTGCTGATTCTGGAAGAGTAGGCATTGCATGCGGCAGGCTTTTGGATCAGAGCTGAGGTAGGGTAGAGCAGCTCGCGCAATGATGCATTGGAATCGGAGGCCAATTCCGCCGGCGCGGGGTTGGCCTTGCTGTCTGGGCCATAACCTGTAGGAGAGGATCGAAAGACAAAGCATGACCACGGCGCCAAAATTTACCGTCGCTCTTGTGCAGATGTGCATGGGCGCTGACCCGGAGGCGAACTTTTCTTCGGCGATCGAACACATCCGCGAAGCCGCCAACCGCGGCGCGCAGATTGTCTGCCTGCCGGAGCTCTTCCGCACGCAGTATTTCTGCCAGCGCGAAGATTTGAAGCTGTTCGATCTGGCGGAGGAGATTCCGGGACCTTTGACGAAGAAACTCGCCGAGGTGGCGCGGGAAGCGAGCGTGGCGATTGTGGCGTCGTTGTTTGAGCGGCGCGCGCCGGGGCTCTATCACAACACGGCGGTCACGCTGAATGCCGACGGCGAGGTCGCCGGCATCTATCGCAAGATGCACATACCGGACGATCCCCTCTATTACGAAAAATATTACTTCGCGCCGGGCGATCTAGGGTTTCAAGCCGTTGACACGAGCGCCGGCCGCGTGGGCACTTTAGTGTGCTGGGACCAGTGGTATCCCGAAGGCGCGCGGCTCACGGCGTTGCAGGGCGCCGAGGTGCTGTTCTATCCCACGGCCATCGGCTGGCATCCGGCGGAAAAGGATGAATTCGGCGCCGCGCAATACGATGCGTGGCAGACCATCCAGCGGGCGCACGCGATTGCGAATGGCGTGTATGTGGCTGCGGTGAATCGCGTCGGTCACGAGCAGGGCGATGTGCTGGGCAATCGTGCATCGGGACCGGGGCTGGAGTTCTGGGGCGGCAGCTTTATCGCCGATCCCTTCGGCCGCATCGTGGCCCAGGCCGGGCACGACTCCGAAGAAATCGTGCTGGGCGAGATCGACCGGGCGCTGATCGAGGAGACGCGCCGCAACTGGCCCTTCCTGCGCGACCGCCGTGTGGATGCGTACGGCGGGATTACGCAACGCTACCTGGACGCGGCGCACGCGGGACAGAAAGACCGCGCGTAGCAATTCCGAAGAATGCCCACCACGACCCCCATCAAGACGCCGCGCCAGTTGGGCTACCGCATGCCTGCCGAGTGGGAACCGCACGAGGCCACGTGGCTGGCCTGGCCGCACAATCCTGAAGATTGGCCGGGCAAGTTCGCGGCGATTCCGTGGCTTTATGCCGAAATCGTACGCCTGCTCGCCGCGCGCGAGCGCGTGCACCTGATCGTCGAGAATGCGGCGATGGAGCGGCGCGTAAAAAGCATGCTCAGCCGCGCCGGCGTGAACCTCGATCAAGTAAGTTTTCATCGCTGGCCCACGGATCGCGGATGGACGCGGGATTCAGGTCCCATTTTCGTGCGCAACGCCAAAGGGCAGGTCGGACTTACGAATTGGCGCTTCAATGGGTGGGCCAAGTACGACGACTGGCATCTCGACGACAAGCTCCCCGGCCGTGCGCAGAAGCTGCTCGGCTGTCCGCATTGGCAACCGACCGTCCAAAGCCAAGACCGTGCGAAGCACCCGGTGGTACTTGAGGGCGGGTCGATCGACGTCAACGGTGCCGGCCTGCTGTTGACCACCGAAGAATGTCTCTTGAGCGACGTGCAGCAGCGCAATCCGGGCCTGAGCCGCGAGAAGCTGGAGCGCGTGTTTTACGACTTTCTCGGCATCGATCAAGTCATCTGGCTGGGCCGCGGCATTGCCGGCGACGACACCCACGGCCATGTGGACGACATTGCCCGCTTCGCCGGGCCGACGACGATTGTTGCGGCTGCCGAGCCCGATACGAGCGACCCCAATCACGTGCCGCTGGCCGAGAATCTTGCGCACTTGAAGGCCGCGCGCACGGCCGACGGAAAGCAGTTCACGATTGTGGAACTGCCCATGCCGCGCCCGGTGGTGTTTCGCGGGCAGCGCCTGCCGGCCAGCTACGCCAATTTCTACGTGGCTAACGGAGTGGTGCTGATGCCCACGTTTCACGATCGCAACGACCGCGTGGCCCTGAACCTGCTGGCCGAGGTTTTTCCTGATCGCGAGGTCGTCGGCGTGCACTCCATGGACCTGATCTGGGGCTTGGGCGCGCTGCACTGCATGACGCAGCAGCAGCCGGCGGCATTACCATCGAAGCCATGATCGACGATCGCCAAGCCATTCAAGCCGCCTTAGCTGAGGCGCGCTTGGCCGCTGAGGCCGGCGAGGTGCCCATCGGCGCGACGGTGGTTCGCGAGGGCGCAATCATTACCCGCGGGCAGAATCGCGTGCTGCGCGATGTGGATCCCACGGCCCACGCGGAAATCGTTGCCTTGCGCGCGGCCGCCGCGGCGATCGGCAACTATCGGCTCGCTGGTTGCACGCTCTACGTGACGCTCGAGCCCTGCGCCATGTGCGCCGGAGCCATGATTCACGCGCGCATTGACCGCCTGGTGTTTGCAGCGGCCGATCCCAAGGCGGGAGCGTGCGGGACTGTTCTTGACGTTTTGAATCATCCGCAGCTCAACCACCAGATGCGGGTGGAGCAGGGAATGGGGGCGGAGGAATCCGCCGAACTGCTGCGGGGATTCTTTCGGGAGCGGCGGTAACTCCGCCGACTCCGCCAACTCCGCTAACGCGACTACTTCCTGGTCAACTTGCGAATGCGCTCCGCTTCCGCTGGCCACTTGGCGGCAAGATCCGCGTAGCTTCCGCTCTGGTAATCGGCGAAATCGAAGCCCGGGGTTACGGTGCAACCGAAGAGCGCCAGTTTACCGCCTTCAAGGAGGCGCTCGCCTTGCCACACGCCTGCTGGAACCAGGATTTGCAGTCGCTGCCCCGCCTCCAAATCCGGTCCAAAAGTCAAAAGCACGGAGTGCCCCGAGGGGTAGAGGAGAAGCATCTCCACGGGATCGCCGAGGTAGAAGTGGAAGATCTCGTCGGAGGCGACCCGGTGCATCTCAGAGAAAGTCCCCTCCTCGAGCAGGTAGTAGATGGCGGTGCCCTGGGCGCGCACGCCGCGCTCTAGTTCCACATTGCATTCAGACGTGTAGGTGCGGCGGTACCATCCGCCTTCGACCGGGTGCGGTTCCAGCTTGAGCAGCGCCTTGATCTCTTCTGCGGTCATCGCCATCCTCGGCAGTTGTGGTTCTCCATGGTGGTCTTCATCACAGAGCATAGCAGCGAGGCAGCGGTAAAATTTACCTATGACAGTGCAGTTATACGCCACGAACTGGTGTCGCGATTGCCGCGCGGCCAAGCAGTTCCTGAATGCGCATGGCATTCCGTACACCGAAGTCGACGTGGACGCGAATCCTGCCGCTTCGGCCGAGGTAATTGAGCATGTGGGCAAGCGCGCCGTGCCGCAGCTGGTGATCAATGGCGAGTGGTTCCAGCCCTACACGCCCGGCCGCGGGCTGCTGGTGGAAGAACTGGAGCGCCGCCTCGGAATCCCTCGCGAATAAAGGCCTTAGCCTCGTACAATCAAGTCGTGGTTTTCCGTGAGTCGTGAATCGTGGCTCGTGGTTCGCAACGGGATCTTCGCATTCCTCGGATGAACTGGGGCGTGCGGCACAAGGCCCACGAATCGCGAATCACGATCCACGAATCACGACTCACGAGCCACGAGAGGACTTCCCTTGATCGAACGCTACACGCGCCCGGCGATGGGCGGCATCTGGACGGACGAGAACAAGTACCGCTGCTGGCTGCGAGTGGAGTCGGCGGCGAGCGCGGTGCTGGCCGAAGACGGCGTGATTCCGGCTGCCGCTGCCGAGGCCATCGCGGCAAAAGCTACTGTTTCGGCCGCGCGCGTAGCGGAGATCGAGGCGGAGGTGAAGCACGATGTCATCGCCTTCACCACTGCGGTCGCCGAGAGCCTGAAGAGCCAGGGTCTCGACGCCGAATCCCGGTGGCTGCACTACGGGCTTACGTCCAATGACATCGTGGACACCGCGCAGGCACTGCAAGTGAAGGAAGCGTCGGCGCTCATCCGCGGGGGAATTGCCGCGCTGCTGGCGGTGCTCAAGCGCCGCGCGCTCGAGTTCAAGAACACTCCCATCATCGGCCGCACCCACGGCATCCATGCGGAGCCCACTACCTTCGGCCTCAAGCTGCTCAACTGGTATGCGGAGATGGACCGTAATCTGCGGCGATTTGACGCCGCGGCAGAGGACATGCGCGTGGGCAAGTTGTCGGGGGCTGTGGGCACTTTTGGGCACTTGAAACCGGAGCACGAGGAGAAAATCTGCGCGCGGCTGGGGCTTAAGGCCGCGCCGGTGGCCACGCAGGTCATCCAGCGCGATCGGCACGCGGCATACATCGCTACGCTTGCCATTCTGGGTGGCACGCTCGACAAGATTGCCGTCGAAGTGCGCCACCTGCAGCGGACCGAGGTGCGCGAAGCGCAGGAGTACTTCAGCGAGAAGCAAAAAGGCTCCTCGGCCATGCCGCACAAGAAGAATCCGATTACTTCGGAGCAGATTTCTGGTCTGGCGCGGGTGCTGCGCGGTAATGCGCAGGCGGCGCTCGAGGATATTCCGCTGTGGCACGAGCGCGACATTTCTCATTCCTCCGTTGAGCGCGTGATCTTCCCCGATTCGACGATTCTGGCCGATTACCTGCTCGCGAAGACGACGGATCTGATCGACCGCCTGCTGGTTTATCCCGAGCGGATGAAGAAGAACCTCGAATCGACGGGCGGGCTCATCTTTTCCGGGCAGCTATTGCTCGATCTGGCCGAAGCCGGCATGTTGCGCGAGGAGGCCTATCGGCTGGTGCAGTCGCACGCAATGCGCGCGTGGAAGGAAGATTTGAATTTCCGCGAGGAAGTAGCAAGAGACCCGGCGATCACGAAGCTGCTGAGCCCGGAGAAACTGGCAAAGACCTTCGACTACACGCGGCAGTTGGGCAACGTCGACGCAATCTTCAAGCGCGTGCTGGGAGAATGAGAAGGTAGAAGCTGCGGTTATGCATCTTACCCTCGCCATTACCGGGGCCTCTGGCGCGATACTCGGCCGCGAACTGCTGCGCGCACTGGAAGCCGATGAGCGCGTCACCCGCGTACATTTTGTTGCGTCGGAGAACTCGTTGCGCGTCCTCGCCGAAGAGCTCGGCGTTTCTGGCCGCACGAATCTGCTCGAAAAGCTGCTCGGCGTGGCCCCAAAGAAAATCATCCAGCACGCAGACGCCGATATCGGCGCTCCGATTGCCTCGGGCAGCCATCCGTCAGATGGAATGGTGATTTTGCCCTGTTCCATGGGCACGTTGGCGGCCATCGCGCTGGGCCTGGCCAACTCGCTCATCGCCCGCGCGGCCGACGTCGCGCTCAAGGAGCGGCGGCCGCTCATCCTCTGCGTGCGCGAGACGCCCTTCAACCGCATCCACCTGCGCAATATGACGCTGGCCGCCGAGGCCGGCGCGACCATCTTCCCCTGCATTCCCGCGTTCTACAATCATCCCGCCGGATCGGAGGAGATGGCGCGGCAACTCGCCTATCGCGTGCTGGCGCACGTGGGCCTGCCGCAGCCCGGCGCGTATGTGTGGAAGCCGGAGGAGTGAACAGTGGCCGGGAATCACGAACCACGAATCCCGATCCACGAACTGCTTGACATCCGCACCGCCCTCCCGTGATACTGCCAGCATGCTGAACTCAATGGAATACGGAACCGAGGTCATGGCCATGCGTATGCCACGTGGACCCATCCGTGCGACCTTTGAGCGGCGAATGCGGTAACAGCGCAACCGATTCTTCAAGTCGAGCGGCCCGGGTCCAACGCGGATGCGGGCCGTTTTCATTGTGGCCCGCGGCTCCCCTTGCCGTGCCCCAGCAATGAACCTCAAAACCAGAGAAGGAGACTCCTCATGCCAGAACCAAAGCAGTATCAGCTTGCCACCCAGGCCGTGCACGCGGGCCAATCGCCCGACCCCGCCACCGGCGCGCGCGCCGTGCCTATCTACCAAACCACCTCGTACCTCTTCCAGGACGCGGATCACGCCGGCCGTCTCTTTGCGCTGCAGGAGTTCGGCAACATCTACACGCGCATCATGAACCCGACCACCGACGTCTTTGAGAAGCGCGTGGCCGCGCTCGAAGGCGGCGCAGCGGGTTTGGCCACGGCCTCAGGCCAGGCGGCGGAGACGCTGACCATCGTCACGCTGGCCAGCGCGGGCGAAGAGATCGTTTCGACGACGTCGCTCTATGGCGGCACCTACAACCTCTTCCACTACACGCTGCCCAAGCTGGGCATCGTAGTGCGGTTTGTGGACGCGGACGACTTCGACGGCCTGCGCGCGGCCATCAACGACAAAACCCGCGCCGTGTACACCGAGACGCTGGGCAATCCCAAGCTCGACGTGGTGGATATTGAAAAGCTCGCCGCCATCGCCCACGAGCACAAGCTGCCGCTGATCATCGACAACACTTGCGCGTCACCGGCCCTGGTGCGGCCCATCGAATGGGGCGCGGACATCGTGGTGAATTCGGCTACCAAGTACCTCGGCGGCCACGGGACGGCCATCGGCGGCGTGATTGTGGACGCGGGCAAGTTCGACTGGGCGTCTTCAGGCCGCTTCAAGGGATTCACGGAACCCGATCCCTCCTACCACGGCCTGCGCTACACGGAGGCTTTCGGGCCGCTGGCATTCATCCTCAAGGCGCGCGTGCAGGGACTGCGCGACACCGGCGCGGCGCTTTCGCCGTTCAATGCGTTTTTGTTGCTGCAGGGCATCGAAACGCTACATCTGCGTATGGAGCGCCACTCCGCGAATGCGCTGGCCGTGGCCAGGCATCTGGAGCAGCATCCCGGAGTGGAGTGGGTCAACTATCCCGGTCTCGAATCCAGCCCCTATGCGGCGCGGACGAAAAAGTATCTGCCCATGGGCGCGAGCGGGTTGGTCACATTTGGAATTAAGGGCGGCTACGACGCCGGAAAGAAGCTCATCAACACGCTGCAGCTGTTTTCGCTGTTGGCCAATATTGGCGATGCCAAGTCGCTGGTGATTCACCCGGCGTCGACCACGCACCAGCAGCTCTCGACGGAGGAGCAGGCGGCCACGGGGGTCACGCCAGAAATGGTGCGGCTCTCTGTCGGCATTGAGGACATTCGCGACATTATTGCCGATCTCGACCAGGCGATTGAATCCGCGAACGGGCACAAATTTGCCGGCTCAAGCAAGGCAGCGGCGGCGCGATAAGGCACAATAGAAAGGGCCGTGGATCGTGGTTCGTGACTCGTGATTCGTAATTCGCGGTCCGCGCATAGCTTGCGGTCCGCCATCTCCAGATGACGAGCCACGAAACACGAATCACGAATCACGTGTACCAGACGCGTTGCCTGGACGATCGGAAAGCTAGAAGCTGTTTTTATGTCCGATAGTTTCAATCGCAGCGGCGCTTCGCCGCCAAGAACCATAGAGCCGACGTACGAGGGCGACTTCGTCGTGGACGGCTCCCTGCCGCTCGAGTGCGGCCATACCTTGAACTGTCCCACGCTGCATTACGCCGTCTACGGCCGGCTGAATGCGGCGCGCGACAATGCCGTTCTGGTTTGCCACGCACTCTCGGGCTCGGCGCTGGTGGGCTCGTGGTGGCCGGAAATTTTCGCTCCCGGCGCGGTCCTCTCGCTGGAGCACGACTTCGTCATTTGCATCAACATGCTGGGCTCCTGTTACGGCTCCACGGGGCCGGGGTCCGTCAATTCCGAAACCGGCGAAACCTACGGGCCGGATTTTCCCCTGGTGAGCGTGCGCGACAACGTGCGGGCGCAGGCGCGTCTGCTCGATTCGCTCGGCATTCGCAAATTGCGCCTGGTGCTGGGCGGGTCCATTGGCGGTATGCAGGCGCTGGAGTGGACCATCCTCCATCCCGAGCGGGTGGAGCGCGCTCTGATTATCGGCGTCACACCGCTTTCGGCGATGGGCCTGGCGCTCAATCACCTGCAGCGGCAGGCTATTGAGCACGATCCCGAGTGGGCCGGGGGACGCTACCTGCCACAACGGCCGCCGCGCCGGGGGCTCTCGCTGGCGCGCCAGATCGCCATGATCAGCTACAAATCCGCTCCGCTCTTCAATGAGCGCTACGGGCGCAATCCCGACCGCAGCGGCGAAGATCCCTATGTGGCCGAGGGCGCATGCGGCGGTCTCATCGGGGGCCGGTTCGACATCGGAGGCTATCTCGACCACCAGGGAAAGCGCTTCATCGACCGTTTCGACGCCAACGCCTACCTGGCCATTCTGCGCGCCATGGATACCTGGGATCCCATTCGGGGTTACAGTTCACCGGAAGAAGCCTTTGGCCGCATCCGCGCCAAGCTGAGCTTCATCGGCATCAGCTCCGACTGGCTTTTCCCCGCCGCGGAGGTGCGCCAGTTCGCAGAGACCATCCGCCAGGCCGGCGCCCATGCCGACTACCGGGAGATGGAAAGCGACCACGGTCACGATGCCTTTCTGGCCGAACAGGCCGAACTGGTGCGGCTGTTGCAATCGTAGTCAGCGGCCTCGGCGTCCCAGTTCTTCCCCAGCCGGCAGATGCCGGACGGGGAGATAATTGCCGCGGCGCCGCTTCACCCCCCAACCGAAGCGTCGGACCTCGCATCAACTTGCTTGTCAGGGGCGGGATGGCTTTCTATAATCCTGCTACGCAGCATTGTGGGCCGTGGTATCGTAATATCCGTTGCTATACCTCTCTGCCGCCAAGTTGGATGGTTCGACATTGGCTGGCGAATGAGTAATTTGTGAATCCCATTTCGGCAGTTCCCAGGAGCATTGCATGAACAAGTTAGTCTTTGCATCTGCGATGGCATTGGCAGGCATGTGCCTTGTTTCCACGCCCGCACTTCGCGCTCATGGCCAGACCATCCAGATTCAGGATCCGGCCGAGTTCAACAGCTATCAAAACGCCACCACGCAAAACGATCCGGCGCAAAAATGTGCGGCGCTGGAGAGTTTTCTCAAGACCTATCCGCAAAGCACCGCCAAGTCGGCCGCACTTTCTCAGATGATGGATTGCTATGGCCAGACCAACCAGATGGACAATTTACTGAGCGTGGCGAGCCGTCTGCTGCAGATCGATCCCAACAACCCTCAGGCCATCTTCGCCTCTGTCTATGTGAAGAAGTTGCAGTGCAGCAAGAGCCTCGACCCCAGCGGAGCGACTACCGATCCGCAGACTTGCGACGACGCGGCGGCGCTGGCCCAAAAAGGCCTCACCGTTCCCAAGCCCGCAGGCACGTCGGACGCCGATTGGAAAACGCTCACCGGCAATTACTATCCAATCTTCCATTCAGCGATCGCCTTTGACGACATGGTCTCGAAGAAGGATTACGCGGGCGCCATCAAGGAGTACACGGCCGAGTTGATGCTGTATACGCCGCAGCAGACTACGGTTCCTGGCCCGGGACTGCAGGACACCTTGCAACTCGCCTCGGCCTACTCCAAGCCTGGCGACGCGCGGGATGAAGTCAAGGCCGTCTGGTTCTACGCCCGTGCGTGGGACTATGCGCCTGCCAGCTTCAAGCCGGTCATCGAGCAGCAACTCGATTACTGGTACAAGCGCTATCACGGCACCCTCGACGGCGAAGCGGCCATTACGCAGCAAATCACCGCTATCAAGGGTCAGGCCCAGGCGACCCTCTTCCCGCCCGACGGTTTCAAAATCGAGCCTGCGCCGACCGCTGACAAGATCGCGCATCAAGCCTTTATCAGCGGCGACCCCCACAACCTGAACCTCGAGGATAAGGAATACATCCTGGCCAACGGTACTGACGCGGATGCTACTGCTCTTTGGGCTCTGCTCAAGGGCCAGCCGACGCCCGTTCCAGGCAATGTGATCTCCGATCCGGCAACCGTGTTGAAGATTACCGTCACCACGGCCGCTTCGCCCAAGCCGAAGGAATTCGTGGTCAAGTTGAACAATTCCGTGGCTTGCAGCGCCGTTCCTGTGCCGCCCGCCGAATTGAAGGTCAAGGACGCGCAGGACTACATCCTAGCCAACGGCGTAAAGGCTGATACCGACGCCATGGGCGATGTGCTGACAGAGACGCCTGCGCATCTGCGCAAGATCGAAGTCGTGCCCTCGGTGACGGCCATCAACGTGGCCGTGACGCAGGACGCCAAGGACAACCAGCACGCGGATTTCACCGTCAACCTGAAAGAGCCGCTCTCTTGCAAGGAAGCTCCGACGCCCGGCGCGGTGCTCGGGCTGCAACCCGCTGTTGAACTCAACGGCACCTACGACACCTACACCAAGGTTCCAGGAGCCGGCACGGCAGGTCCCACGGTGCAGATCGTGCTTGATGATGGCTTCGTGCAGCAGGAAGAGAAGAAGGGGGCGCCGGTGCACCATCCCGCCAAACCGGCTGCGGGACACCACGCGGGCATGTAATTCAACCCCGGTCACGGGGCCCGGCATGGGGCTCCTTGACCAATACGCTTCTGGGAATTTGAAAAGGGCGGTCCGCGAAGGCGGGTCGCCCTTTTTCTCTGTGCGGGAACTTTCCTCACTCAATTGGGCTGAGCCGCGCAGTGGTTATTCGGCCAGCATGATGCGCTGGATGGCCGAGGCGCGGCCGGTATGTGCGTCGCAGGTGACGAGCGCGGCGCACATTTTGGGGTTTCCTTTCGCGGCTTCAAACTTACCCGGCATGCCGGTAAGGAATCTGTGCAGCACGAGGTCTTTTTCCACGCCGATGATGCTGTCGTAGGGGCCGCTCATGCCCACATCGGTCTGGAACGCAGTTCCGTTGTGCAAAATGCGCTCATCGGCGGTGGGAATATGCGTGTGCGTGCCCAGAACTGCGGTCACGCGTCCATCGAGATACCAGCCCATAGCGACTTTCTCGCTGGTGGCCTCGGCGTGGAAGTCGACGACGATCACTTTGGCCTTGATGCCGGCCAGCAGCGCATCGGCGGTGCGAAAGGGATCGTCGATCGCCGTCATGAAGACGCGCCCCTGCAATTGAATAACGGCGTAACCCACGCCGCTCGCGGTGGTGCCTTCAAAAACGCCGTAGCCCGGTGTTCCCGGCGGGAAATTGGCGGGCCGAATCACGCGCCGCGGGCGATCCACACTCGCACTCACACTCGCTGGATTGGTGGCCGCGCTTCCGGCGGGGTTTTCCGGCGCGGCAGAGTTCAGGTAATCGATCAGTTCTTTCTTGTCCCACACGTGGTTGCCCATGGTGAGCACGTCCGCGCCGAGGTCGAAGAGGTCCTCGGCGATCTGTGGCGTCAGGCCAAAGCCGCCGGCCGCATTTTCCGCGTTCACGATCGTGAGCTCGACGTGGTGCGCCTCGCGCACGTGGCCGATGTGCTCGCGTACGATCCTGCGCCCCGCGCTGCCGAAGATGTCGCCGACGAATAAGATGTTCAATGGCGTCCGATGCCTCTGTGAAAGCGGAGTTAGCGGTGTTAGCGGAGCTAGCGGCGCTAGCTCGACTCTCCCTGATCTCTGATCTCTGTTCTCTGATCTCTGCCTCTCATCAGCGGGAAGAGAATCACGTCGCGAATCGACTTCGATCCCGTCAGCAGCATCACCAGCCGGTCAATACCGATGCCTTCGCCGCCGGTGGGCGGCAGGCCGTAAGCAAGAGCGCGCACATAATCCTCGTCCATCGCATGCGCTTCTTCGTCGCCGCGGAATCGCTCCGCGAGCTGCTGCTCGAAGCGCTTGTGCTGCTCCACGGGGTCGTTCAGCTCGCTGAAGGCGTTGCCCAGCTCAAAGCCGCCGGCAAAGATTTCGAATCGCTCCACGTGGTCTGGGTCGTCGGGCTTCTGCTTTGAGAGCGGGGAGACGACTGTCGGGTAGTCGTAGATGATGGTCGGCTGGATGAGGAGCGGCTCGACCACGGCTTCGAAGAGGTTGTAGATAGACTTGCCGATCGGAGCGCCCTCCACCGAGTCGTCGAAGACCGCTTTCACAGCGCGGCTCAACGTGCCCAATCGTGCAAGGCTTTCCGCGCCCTCGCCAGTGTTCTCTTCGGCAAGAGCTCTACTTCCGGCCTCCGCTGCGGCCTGTTCCAGCCGGTCGACCGCATCCTGCAGAAGCTTCTGCAACGGGTCGGTTGCAGATAAGTGCGCGATGCTTGGTTTCCGCCCGGCTTCCCTGGGCCAGAATTGGATGATCGCCTCGCGCATCTTCAGCCGCTGCCACTTGCCCAGATCGATCGTGTGCCCGTTGAACTCCGTTACCGTCGTCCCATTCACTTCCATCGCCACGAACTTGATCAGCTCCTCGGTCAGGTCCATCAGGTCGTGGTAGTTCGCGTAGGCCTGGTAGAACTCGAGCATGGTGAACTCGGGATTGTGCTGCGTGCTCACGCCCTCGTTGCGGAAGTTGCGGTTGATCTCGTACACGCGATCGAGGCCGCCGACGACCAGGCGCTTTAAATAGAGCTCGGGCGCGATGCGCAGGTAGAGGTCCATGTCGAGCGCGTTGTGATGCGTCCTGAAGGGCCGCGCCGCGGCGCCGCCGGCGATGGGCTGCATCATGGGCGTTTCCACTTCGAGATAGCCGCGGCTGTCGAAGAACGTGCGCAACGCGCGTAGTACCTTGGCGCGCTTCACAAACACTTCGCGGCTGTCGAGATTGGCAAACAGATCGACGTAGCGCTGGCGGTAACGAAGTTCCACGTCAGCTAGCCCATGGAACTTCTCGGGAAGCGTTAGCATGGCCTTCGAGAGAAACGTGAGCGTCTCCACGTGGACAGTTAATTCTCCGGTACGGGTGCGGAAAAGATAGCCGGTGACGCCGATGTGGTCGCCCAAGTCGAGCAGCTTGTAGAGCGCGAAGGCTTGCTCGCCGACGGCATCGAGGCGCACGTAGATCTGGAGGCGCGCGCCCTCCTGCTGCAGTGTGGCGAAGCCGGCCTTGCCCTGGGCGCGAATGGCCATGATGCGCCCGGCCACGGTCACCGTGGTGCGGTTGGCCTCAAGCTCTTCGCCCGTAGCCTTATCCCATTTGGCCCGCATCTCAGCGAGCGAGATCGCCGTCTCGCCTTGCTTTGAAGGAAAGCGGTTGGGATACACGGCCTGCCCCAGCTTTTCGATTTCCAAGAGCTTCGCCCGGCGCAGCTCAAACAGGTTTTGCTCAAATTCCGATTCGAACTCCATGCCTACCATTCCAAACCGATCGAATATCCAATCGCCAGTATAGCGGGCGGCCCAAAGTTGTGTTCCCGCTCACGATGCCGGCAATTTCTACGATGGAATTACGTCCCGTCTCGGTTTGCAGGGAGTATCCTGCTGGCAACTCCAAACGAGGGGACAAATCATGCATCGTTTCATGCGCTTCTTTCCTTTGGTTGTCGCCGGAGCAGCCCTCAGCCTTCATGGCCAAACGCAAGTCACGCCGACTCCCGAGCAGCGGCACACGCTCACTGCGGAAGGCACCGCCGTCGTAAGTGCCAACGCCGACATGGCGGTGATCCGTGCCACGTCGAAGGTCTACGGGCCCGATGCGAAAACCGCCAATGCCAGCGCCGCCGATCTTTCCAGCTCCATTCAGCATGCCTTCGCGTCGTTGGGCCTGCCCGGAGCAGCAGTCGACTTCACCAGCCCGGTTCTGCAGCGGAGTTCATCGTACGAGCTGCAGCAATATCAGATGGGAACGGAGGAGCGAACCCGCCGCCAGTTCACTGTCACGCAGTCCTGGACCGTCCGAGTCAAGCCGGATCAAGCTGAGGCTGCGCTCAAGACCGCCATCGATTCGGGAGCGGCAGACGACGCCTGGGTGCAGTGGATTGTTCAGGACCCCAGCGCCCTTGAGGCTCGCGCCTACGCCAACGCGCTGGCCAACGCCCGTGAGGCCGCCGAGCAAATGGCGCAGAAGATCGGCATCCACCTGGGCGACCTGATGAGCGTTACGGTGCGCCAGTTTTCGGTCCCCTACAACGGCTGCTGTGCTACCGCAACGGCTTACGGCATGGGTGACGCCGTGGTAACTACAAGCTCCAACTTCGGGGGCGGATCGTTGCTGGCCTACAACTCGCGGCGCGTGGAGTTCAAGGTGACAGTCTCCGCCACGTATCTCATCGAACAAGCGCCGGCAAAGACAAAATAATTGCCGGATCCTAAAGCATGGGTCGAGCGGGTCGCGCTCGCACCCGCATACCCTCGCCGTGTGTAACCACGATGGCGCCCTGCCTTCGTTCCATCGTCGTCTGCGCCGGGCCGGACTGATTGCCCCGCGTGACTACTGTCACGCTCGCGTGTGACCAACCCAACCAATCGAGGTTGGCGCGAATCGAAACCTCTCAGGAGATCCCTTATGAAACGACTGGTTGCAATGCTTTCTTTCTGCGTTTGCCTTGGCGTGGGTATTCAGGCCCGCTGCGCGAAGCTGCCCGATGCTTGCGGCGATGACAAAGTCAAATTTGATGTCACTACACAGGAAGGCCGGCCTGCGCCGAACGGACCGGCGGAGGGCAAGGCGCAAATTGTCTTTATCGAAGGTGGCGGCGGGCGGCGCGATACCGTCCGTTTCGGTGTGGATGGGGCATGGATAGGCGCCACCACGGGGAACTCGTACTTCACGCTTGAGGTTGCGCCTGGAATGCATCACCTGTGCGCAAGCTGGCTAGGAGGAACGAGAGAATTTGATCTGGCTCCCGTCACCGCCGAGGCGGGTAGAGTCTATTACTTCGCGGCCGAGGTCACGAGGTCCCAGTACTATTGGCACTTCGGTCTTTCTCAATTGAACGACGATCAGGGCAAGTACCGCGTCAAGACCTGGAAACTCAGCACCTCAAAGCCGAAACCTGAAAACCAGAATTAGACGAGCCGACGTCCTTCGCGTGCCAAGGCATCTATCGTGTATAACCACGATGGTGACCTACCACAACCCCATACCGGATCGGAAGCAGCGCGACAAGGCCAATGGTGCGTCTTCAGACGACTCAGCCCAGGGCGGGGTTGGCGGCGGCATGCTGGGCGCCTGGATTCAGGCTGAAAAGATGATCCAGATCGCGATGGTGCTGCCTTGTGCGGCCTTTATCGGCTGGCTGCCCGGCTTCTGGCTCGATCGCCACTTTCACCAGACGTGGATGGCGATAGCCGGAGTGGTTTTTGGCATCATCGCCGGGCTGGTTGCAGCCATTCGCATGGCGATGGTGTATGCCAAAGATCCCGCTATGGACAAGCTGGACGAAAACGGGAACCAGGCGGACAAATCAGGCAATGCGGGAGACTCGGGCACGGATTCATGAGCGATGAATTGCAGATATTTTCCGATATTACCGACGCGGACCTCGAAGGAATGCTTCGCGGCGCAATCCGTAACACATTGATTTTCGGCGGAGTTGCGTCCCTGGTGGTGTGGAAGGCCACAGGTTGGCGCGACGCTGCCATGCTGGCCACGGGAACCGCCATTTCGGCCGCCAGTATTTTTGAATGGCGGCGGCTGGCGCGCTTCATCGCGGCCAAAATGGACAAGAAACAGACACCGAAAGGGTCGGCGTTTGCGGTGGTTTTCTTTGTGATTCGACTCACCGTCTTCGCGGCAGCCATCTATGTTAGCCTGAAATGTTTCCAGGGTTCTGCGATAGCACTCCTCTGCGGACTGGCTTTGGCGGTTCTCACGCTGGTGTGGGGAGCGTTGCGCCTGCTTAGGGGTTGATGGCCGAAGCATTCGGGCTTAGGCCCCCGCGGGAAACGGAAAGATTCGATTTTCATGGCGCAAACATCTGCATTAACGTCGTTTGTGGAACACCTGCTGGGAGGGGTCCTGCTCAAGCTGTATTCGGCCCTTGGCGTTCACCCCGCAGACGCTGCCAAGGACCTGGCAAGCGTCAGCGACGCGTTCAAATACGAGCTTCTGGTCGCTGCCGGCCTCATCGCTTTCTTCCTCATCGTGCGCCTGACGCTTTCGGTGGAGAAGCCCAACCCGGCGCAGCAGATCGCCGAGATGATCCACGAGTTCACGGGCAACCAGGCAGAATCCGTGATCGGCCACGGGTACGAGCGTTTCCAGGCCTACGCCACCTGCATCCTCCTCTTCATCATTCTCAATAATCTTCTCGGCCTCATCCCCGGCATTACGACGCCTACCAGCAACCCGGCGGTGCCGCTTGGCTTGGCCGCGCTGACCTTCCTCTATTACAACTTTTACGGGGTTCGCACGCATGGGCTGATCGGCTATCTGAAGCAGTTTGCCGGGCCCATGTGGCAGATTTCCTGGTTGCTGTTCCCTGTCGAGGTCATTTCTCACCTCGCCCGCGTGATGTCGCTCACCATCCGTCTTTACGCGAACATGCTGGCCAGCGATTTGCTGACGCTGATCTGTTTTTCCATGATTCCTCTGGTCGCGCCGGTTGCGTTTCTTGGCCTGCACGCCTTCGTAGCAGCGATCCAGGCCTACGTTTTCATGCTGCTCACGATGATTTATCTGGGCATGGCGGTGTCGCACGAGCACTAAAGGCAGCTATTAGCCTTTAGCTATTAGCTTTTAGCTGGTGTGCGCGAGAACTGAGTTCATGGTTCGCGCAGGAAAGAGCTAAAAGCTAAAGGCTAAGAGCTAGAAGCTCAAAAAGGAATTCCGGCGGAGAGCGCTTCCGCTCCGCACCACGGAAGGCCGCAAGCGTGAGGGGGCCAGCACGGTGAGCCTCAACCACCCACTTGCGGTCAATTTCAAGGGAAGCAGGAGAACTATGCGGAAACTTCAATACGTGTTCATGGCCCTGGCGGCGCTTTGCTTCGCCATTCCGGCCTTTGCGGATGGCGGCTCTGCCGCGATCGACATGGCGCCGATCGGCGTCGGCCTCGGCATGGGTCTGGCAGCTGGCCTCTGCGGCCTGGGTCAGGGAAGGGCCGTTGGCTCGACCACCGAAGCTCTGGCGCGCAACCCCGGAACCCGCGCGGGCCTGATGACCTTCCTGATCATCGGCCTGGCGTTCATCGAGTCGCTCACCCTGTTCACCTTCGCCATGATTATCATCAAGGTGAAGTAAGCTACCGATTTAAATGGAATGAAGCGGCCCGGGCAAATGCCTGGGCCGCTTTTTGTGCTTGAGGATTCATTTGCCGGAGAGGAACATTTCGATGGCTTTCCGGTAGCTCATTCCCTGGGGCAGCGGCGCATAATTGTTTTGCACTTCCGTGGTGTCGAACACCCGGGTTTTGAAGACCACCCTGCCGCTCATCTGCATCTGGAAGCGCACCGTCCGCCACTGATCGATTCCCTTGTCTGGGCCCATGTCCGGGCCCACCACCGCCTGCTCGATCACGATCCAGCCGCCCTTGTTCAGCCGGCCCAGAATTCCCCAGCCAAAGTCCACATCCTTTTGCAGGTGGGCTTCCAACCGGGCCACGCGAAGGTGCACGGGATCGATCCAGATCTCCCCGGCCATGGCAGGCAAAACCTCCGTCTCCAGGTAAAGCGGATCATACCCCGGATTGGGCCGGAAGGTGAACTTCTCCACCTTTCCCGTGGGCCCTACGCCGGGACCGGCGTATTGATACAGAAAGGCGCTGGGAAGGGCGCGCAGCACGTTGAAGACGCGGCCGGCGTCATCGTCCTCGGCCCGCTTGCGACGCCGCTGTTTCGCGGGATCGCCGAGCAACGCCTTGAGCCGCGCTTCTTCGTTCGCTTCATCGGCAGCGCCGAGCGGCTTATCGTTGATCGCAATTAGCCGCGCCACATCGCCGTCGCGGGTTTCCATGATTTCCTTGGTCGTGGTCACGCGTGGACTGGTCTTGCGCAGCTGGTAGCGCATGGGATGGCTTGAGTCCTGGGCTGCATGCAACTCGTTGGCGAGCGCGCGTTCCACCAGAGCCTGACCCGTCAAGGGTGGCGCAGCTGCGACCTTGCCTGAGGAGGGTTGCCCGTAGACCGGATTCACCCGGAGAATCAGGAGGAGGAGGGTGATCAGTCGGTACACAACGAATAGTTTACGGTGCCGGCCGGTGTCGGTGTTTTCTTCAAAATGCCCGCCGGGTGTATCGTGGAGAAACCCGCGCAGAATCGGCAATTTCGCGCACCCGCGAATTGAACCGACAAATTGAACCGCTGGGGCGGGGTTGATATAGTGCGGGCAGGGCCTCTAAGGCAGCTCGAAAGGGATCAAAGCGATGTCAGTGGATAATTCTCCCGCGCGAATCGGGAAAACGATTGTGATTTGTGGTGAAGTTCAGGGCAAAGAAGACCTGATCGTGGACGGAAGGGTGGAAGGAACCGTGAGCCTGGCAGAGAATCGACTGACCATCGGTCCCAATGCCAATGTAGCGGCCGACCTTACTGCCAAGGACGTACTGGTTTTGGGCCGGGTTCAAGGCAATGTGATAGCCAGCGGACGAGTGGAGTTACGTGCCGGATGCAACCTCGAAGGCGATATCCGCGCCCTGCGCCTGGCCGTTGAAGACAATGCCGTCTTTCGCGGCAAGGTGGACCTGACTCAATCGGTTTCGAAAGGGACCGAAGGCGTTATCTTGCAGCACAGCGGCGACGGTACGTTCTAGAATTGGGAAACTCACGCCGGGCAATTCCTGATTTTCCCATTCGCTTGTGTCCGGCCGTTTGAGGAATGCACTGTGCTGCGTCATTGGTTCGATAAGAAGCAGGAGGCCGCCGCATCCCCTGGGGCCGCAGGGCTTACGGGGCCTCGCGTACCGCGTCATTCCGGGGCATGGTCTGCGTTGCGGAAGCGCTTGCAGTCCGAGCAGGGGCTGCGCATCATCGATACCGGTTATACCTCGCCCGCCAACATCAACTACCTGACCAGCCTGGGCCATAGCGTGTTTATGGCCGACCTTGTCTCCGACGCCTACACGGGAGATTGGCGCTCGGGCACCGACGAGGACGGCAACTCGATCTGGAACGTCGCGGGCTATCTCGATCACTCGCTCAACTTCTCAGGACGCAGCTTTGACGTGGTGCTGTTGTGGACCGTGCTCGACTTTCTACCCGAGCCATTAGTGGCGCCGATGGTGGAACGTCTGCGTGCGGCCATGAACCCCGGGGGACAGGTGCTGGCCTTCTTTCACACGCGGACGCGGGGCGAAGAGGTGGTGCGTTACCGCTATCATGTCACACCCAGTGATGACGTCGACATGCAGATCACGCAGCAGTTTCCCATCCAGCGCGCCTTCACCAACCGCAGCATCGAGCGACTGTTCACGGGGTGGTCCGGACATCGGCAGTTCCTCGCCAAGGACAGCGTCTCTGAGGTCCTCATCACGCGGTGAGGAAGACAGGGAGCAAGGGAACAAGGGAGCAAGGGAGCAAGAAGGCTGCGACCGGGAGCGTGGCCAGGCATTGACTTCACCATTTCGTGGCGCTCGCTACGAGGCGAACGGCAGCCACGGCTGCAATTCCACAGTCGGATTTCCCTCTGCTGTCGCATCCCGGGCCGCCTCTTCGAAGGTGTAGCGTTTTCCCAGCTTGAATTCCCGGCAAATTGATGCGACCAGTTCTGCCACCCGCAGCCGATATGCCGGCGATACGAAGGCGCTCGTTTTGTAGCGCTGCTCATAGGCGGCTAGTTGCGCGGGGAAGTGATCGCGCACAAAGGCGAGAAAGGTAGGGAGCGAGCACGGCTTCAGGAACAAGGCTCCTGCGGCGAAGAAGCAGGCGCCGGCTTCGGCCGCTGCCCGGGCCACGGCGCGGATGGAGCCTGGGTTGTCCGTGATTCCCGGCATGAGGGGGGAACAGAGAACGCCGGCGCGCAACCCCGCTTCGCGCAGTTGCTTCAGCGTCCGGATGCGCAGATCGGGCCGCGGCGCGCGTGGTTCCAGCACACGCGCCAGTTTGGCGTTCATGGTGGTCACGGTCAGGTGGACCGTGAGCTTGTTGCGCTTGCCGATTTGCTCAAGCAGATCGAGATCGTTGGCGATGAGAGTGGATTTGGTGACAATGCCCAACCTGAATCCGCTGTGACGCGCGAAGACCTCAAGCAGCGAGCGCGTGATTCCGAGCTTGCGCTCCAATGGCTGATAAGGATCCGTGGCTGTGCCCAGTGCAATCTCCGTGCCCGGCTTCAGCCGACGCAACTCCTGCTCGAGCAGCCAGGCCGCATTCTCCTTGAAGTAGATCTTCCGTTCGAACTCCTCCGGCTGCATCTCAAGAAACTCGTGCGTATAGCGGGCGTAGCAGTAGCGGCATCCAAACTCACAGCCGCGGTAGGGGTTGATGGCGTGGGTGAAGGGAAGGCCGCGCCGGGAAGTGGTTTTGCTCAGTATCGACCGCGAGGCGAGGGGACGGTACTCTGTAAGACAGCCGGTGGAGTCGAGCGGGGCCTCGGCAGCGGCACGAGCCAGACCAGCCAAAGGCCGGACTTCGAGCTTGGCGTCGAGGATGGGGAAGAGGTTCTCTATTTTCGCCATATATTCGCCTTTTTCGAGCGTACGCTTGCATTCTCCGGTCGTCAAGATTTACTTCTCAGACGTGAAGTTTAGGAGGATTGCATGACCGCATCCCAGAGCACGCGCGTTACCTGGCTCGGGCACGCTACGGTGCTGGTTCAGACAGCCAAGGGGACCAATATCCTGATCGATCCCTTCATTGCACATAATCCCAAATACCCGCAGAGTTTTCAGCTTCCAGCGAAGATTCACTACGTCCTGCTGACCCACGGGCACGGAGACCACATTTCCGACGCCGCGCCGGTGGCCAAGAAGCACGGATCTACAGTGGTTGCGGTCTACGAACTAGCGGATTTTATTGCCGGCAACGGCGTTCAGGAGACCACCGGCATGAACCTGGGCGGGACCGTGCAGCTCGACGATGTGGCCGCCACCATGGTCGACGCCAAGCACTCATCCGGCGCGCAGGACGAGACGGGCGTTCACTACGTGGGTGTTGCCGGCGGGTTCGTGCTGGAAGTGGCCGACGGACCCGTGCTTTACCATGCGGGCGACACTTGCGTGTTTGGCGATATGCAGCTCATCCGCGAGTTGTACAAGCCCGAGGTGGCGATGCTGCCGATTGGCGGCCATTACACCATGGGACCGAAAGAAGCGGCGCTGGCCTGCCGCCTCCTGGCGCCCAAGGTTGTCCTGCCCATTCATTGGGGTACGTTTCCGCCGCTCAAAGGTACGCCGGAAGAATTGGGCGCTCTGGTTGAGCCGGGCGTGAAGGTGCTGCGCTGGCAGCCGGGTGACGAGTACACAGCGTAAAAGCGGGGACTAAGGGACTCGGGACTAAGGGACTAAGGAAATAAAACTCCGCGGCCCTCATTGAACAATGTCTCATTGGACAATGGCAGGTAGACGCCGGGCTATTACCGATTGCTCGCCATGAACGAGCTTTTTCCAGTCCCGGGTCCCTTAGTCCCGAGTCCCTGTTTTATTGATCGCGGGTCTGCTTGACCGCGCGCGGCGACTGCGTGATCCCGCCGGGAGCGAGGGTATCCTGCGCGCCAATCCGCACTGAGGCAGGCGATGCTGCGCCGCGGCAATTGCGCAAGTCGCGCAGGATGTCCTGCTTCTCGCGCGCGTACTGGCCGGCCAGGCGTGTCAGAGCGTAAGTGATGATGTCGCTGTGATGCAAGTCGGCCACCGCTGGGTCGCGGCGCATGTTGAGCCACAGCCGGTGCACCAGCTGCACATCCTCGGAACTCAAAGACGGCGCATGAGGCCCGATGTAGAACACCTTCACGTCACCATCGGGAGCCACAACACAGAAATTGAATTGCCGTTTGGGCTCGGGCAACGTCTCCCAGGCCTGTCCCATGTAGTAAGCTTGCTCTTCAGCGCTTAACGAGCTCGAACTGCCGGAAACGACCGATTCTACTTCGAGCGAGCTCGCAGTCTGGGCGAGAGCGGGAAAGATTTCGGCTGCCGGAACTACCAGGAGCGAGACCTTCTTGCCGAAGCTCTCGGCAACCGAAACGGCTTTGGTAAAGACCATCTGCTCGTGCTCGCTGAAGCTCTGATCCTCGGCGCTAAGGTATTCCGGCCCTCCAGCGCCCATCAGCCTGACGCTGATGACCACAACGTCGCGCTCATCGGTGTTGGTGCGCGCCAGCGTCCACTTGAGGGCCAGCGGATTGGCGGCATCGCGCATGGTGACCATCACGCCGCCCGGGCGGATCGCCGCCGACTCCCTGTCCACCGTATCCTGGTGCTCCAGTTGGAATTGGTCTTTCATCTCCTTGGCGGTGACCGCGTGCTTGCGCTGGTTGATGCGCTCCGACACCGTAAAGACAATGAAGAACGCGATGGCAAATGCAATCCCGCTCACTGTGGCAATCGACTTGGTGAACAGGTTCACGGTGGCCGTTGAGAGCAGCACCATGAACACCGAAATCAGGCCGACGGGGATCTCAGTTTTTCCGATGCGGATGTTGGGCGGGACCTTCCAGCCGCGTTCACCCTTGTACCTCCAGCGCAGAACCAGAATCGAGAGACTATTGAAGGTGAACGACCAGATCACACCGAAGGCGTATGCCTCTCCGAGCACGATGACGTTGCCCCGGCTGGCGATGATGGTGATCATCTGCAGCAGAAAGACCAGGTTGACGATGCGATAGCTGGTGCCGAAGCGCCGGTGCGGCTTGCGGAACCAGTCGGTGAGCACACCGTCTTCTGCCACGCGCATCAGCACGCCGGTGGAACCGATCATGGAAGTGTTGATGGCGCCGGACAGAATCAGGAAACCGACCAGCACCACGAAGACGCGGAAAAGGATGCGCCACCCCAGCGGTCCCACCATGAACATCGCCAGTCCGGCGATCAGGTTGTCGGAATAGATGTGGATCCGCTCGTAGTTGGGGATAAGCATCGACGCCAGCAACGTTGCGCCGCCAGTGAAGATGAGCGAGTAGATGGCAATCACGACCGCCGCGCGCTTCAGGTTCTTGAGCTTCGGGTGCTCGATCTCGCGATTAACCTGGGCCAGGGTTTCCTCGCCGCTCATGGCGAGGATGGAGTGGCCGAAGGCCATCAAGACGCCAAACAGGCCGAAGATCGGCAGTCCGCGCCCTTTAAGGAACCCGAGTGCATCGTTGCTGAAATGAAAATGGGAGGGGATGGGCGAAGGCGGGAGTTGCGCGCCACGGATGGCAACCGAATAGCAGCCCCACACCAGCAGAATGATCACCATGACCGTGGTGATCTGCATAACACGCAGCGCCTTGTCGCTCGACTCCTCAATGCCCTTGACGTTCTGCCACCAGTAATAGATGGTCACAGCGGCAGCCAGCAGCGCCGACGTGTAGTTCATGTTCAGCTGGATGGGATTGTTATGCGCGTCCATCAAAGCCGGCGGCAGCCAGTGCCACTGATTGGCGACGGTGATCAGTTCATTGAAAAGGCCGGTGATGTACTGCCCAGCGGAAACGCCGGAGATGGGGCCGGTGAGAATGTAGTCGAACATCAGCGCGGAAACGCTGAGTTTGGCGAAGCCGCCTCCCAGGGCCTCCTTGACTACGCGGTACACGCCGCCGCGCGTGAACATGGAACAGCTTTCGACGTACACCGCGCGCACGGCGAAGCTGAACAGCATGATGCCGAGGATGAACCACGGAGCGGCCGCGCCTACCGCCTGTTCGGCGATGCCGCCTGCGTAAAAAGCTGACGATCCGAGGTCGTTGAGAACAATGGCCGCCGCGCGCCAGAAGGAGATAAACGTGAGCATCACGGAGGACGCCACGATCAACCGCACGCGGTCACTTGGAGGGGCTACGGTCGTTCGAGAAGAGGCCATCGCTTGAAAGCCGGCCGGGGTACCGGTGATGAAAAAGCGTTCGAGCGAAACCACCGCTCTGCGACGAGTCTAACTGCCAGCAATATGGGTGTCAATAAAAAATAAAGATCCTATCGGGTCCGCCACGAATCGCCCCTAGGGACGCGGGTTTCAGGTTCCTGCAAGGGGTTGGCAAGCGTGCGTGATGGAGCCGCAAATGTACGTCACTTGACGGATACGTCAGTTGACGTATACTGGTGCTATGGCCGTAAAGAGAATGAATCTCGACCAGTTCATGGAGTTCCTGAAGAAGCAACAGGGAGAGCAGACCGCCCAGCAATTCGCGAACAGGCTCGGGATTTCTCCGCAGTACCTGAGCGACGTCTACAACGGAAGGCGGCCTCCGGGAGAGAGCATCACCGCAGCGCTCAATGTCGCGAAGGCGGTGGTCTACACCGTGGCGACCCCATCCAGGACCAGCCGGTCGAGAACTAAGGCGGAGGAGGAAAAATGAAAGACAGTTTCACGCGCATTGCGATCATTCTGGATCGTTCGGGCTCCATGGAAAGCTGCAAGGAATCGACCGTGGCGGGTTTCAACGAGTTCATCAGGAACCAGAAGGAGATTCCCGGCGAGGCTGCGGTCAAACTGGTGCAGTTCGACGATCAATACGAGACGGTGTTCGACAAGCCTCTCAAGGAATGTCCGGAGCTAACGCAAAACACATTCGTGCCGCGCGGATCGACCGCGCTGCTGGATGCGCAGGGACGCACCATCGTCGAACTGGGCCAGGAGCTTGCGGCGCTCCCGGAAGCTGAGCGCCCGTCAAAAGTTATTGTGGTCACGCTCACCGACGGCCTGGAGAACGCGAGCAAGCAATACAATCTCGACAAGATCGGCGAGATGATTCGGGAACAGAGGGACAAGTACAACTGGGACTTTGTGTTTCTGGGGGCGAATCAGGATGCCATCGCAACGGCGGCAGCTATGAGTATCCCGCTGCCTTCGGCCATGAGTTACAGCACCAGCAAAGCGGGCGTAGCGGCCACGATGGCGGCAGTTTCCCGTTACGTGGGCTCAGCGCGTAAGGGGAAGGCTGCGGCGTTCTCGGCGGAGGATCGCAAGTCAGCTATGAAAAAGGATGCGTAAGGCCGGACCGCAGCGGGAAAAGTAGCGCCGGTTCGCTGACCTTTGCAGCGCCGGTCTCCAGACCCGCACTGGTGCAAGAGATCACGCGATCAGCTTTAGTCTTTGCCGAAGAGTTCTTTCCCGTCCTCGTAAAAGCTGATCAGCACCACGACCGCCGATCCCGCCAGGCCGAGAAAGAACATCACTTCCAGCACGCGCATTGCGAAGACGGCCAATATCATAGATTCGATTTTAACCTAGCCAAATGTTTTACACTCGCCCATGTATGCGCTCGTCATGGACGTCGGGGGCGAAGTTGTGGGCTGCCGCGGGGCTTTCCGCCGGCTTGCTGGAGTTGCCGTTCCCGCTGGCCGGACCGATGCCGCCGTGGCGCAGCGTCTTTGCGTGGTTCGGGTTGGTTCCTTTGCTGTGGGCTTTGCTCAGCAATCCGTATGCGGATGAGCGCCATCCGCTGCGCCGCGGATTCGGCATCGCTTACCTTTGTGGATTCCTGTGGTACATGGGGAACTGCTACTGGGTCCGCGATACCATGTCGCACTACGGCGACATGCCGCCTCTCGCGCCGACACTGCTGCTGATCGGCTTCAGCCTCGTGCTCGGACTTTATTTCGGACTCTTCGGCCTGGGACTCGTGCTGGTGCGGCGGGCCACAGGCTCTACGCGCCTTGCGCTGGCCTTCGCGCCGTTTCTTTGGACGGGCCTCGAACTGGCCGCCGCGCGCATCACTAGCGTTCCCTGGGATCAGCTCGGGTACTCGCAGGTGGATAACGCGCTCATCAACCAGCTCGCACCCTGGACAGGCGTGTACGGGATCAGCTTTGTCCTCGTCGCGGTGAATGCCCTCCTGGCCGGCGGTCTGTTGCTGGGGCGCGAGAGCCAAAAATCGCTCTCCGGGCGCTGGGCCTGGACCGGTTGCGGAGACCTGCTGCTGATTTCCGGGTTTGCCGGCGTCTTTATTGTGCCGCTCAAGCCCTCGCCCACAGCGACTGCGGTTCTGATTCAGCCGAATCTGGATGTGGGCGCCGCGAATAACTGGCAAGGGCAGGAGTGGGATCGCCACATCGCGGAGTTCACGCTCCTGGCCGGCGAGCAATGCAAAACCTACATCGCCGGCATTCCGCAGAGCGGCGCGCCCACGGGCGAAATCATCTGCCCGCCTTATCCCACGCACCCCGATCTCGTGGCCTGGCCGGAGTCGCCCGCGCCCTACTTCGGCGACGACCCCCGCTTCCAAAAGGCCATGCAGTCGGTGGCCGCGGCCACGCACGCGCCGCTGATCGTCGGTGGCATCGGCATGGAGCTCTCAAATCAGGATCAAGGGCAGGATCAAACCTGGAACGACTACAACTCGGCCTTCATCATCGACGCCGATGGCGAGCGCGTGGGCCGCTACGACAAAATCCACCTCGTGCCCTTCGGCGAGTACATTCCCTTCCAGAATCTGCTTGCCTTCGCGCACAAGCTCACCGGCCGCGTTGGCCTGTTCACCCGCGGCACAGAGCGTAACGCATATCTCTTGCCCACGCAGAGTGGCGGCAGCCATCGCTACGGCGTCTTCATCTGTTACGAGGCGGTCTTTGCCGACGAGGTGCGCCAGTTCGCGCGCCACGGCGCCGAGGTCTTCGTCAACATCAGCGACGACGGATGGTATGGCGACACCAGCGCTCCCTGGCAGCACTTGAATATGGCGCGCATGCGAGCCATTGAAAATCGCCGCTGGCTCTTGCGCGACACCAACTCAGGCGTCACGGCGGCGATCGACCCTCAAGGTCGCGTGCGCCAGTCGATTCCCCGCCACCAGACCGACGCGTTGCCGGCCGAGTTCGCCTTCCGCAACGACATCACGTTCTACACGGCGCACGGCGATATCTTTGCGTGGCTTTGTGCCATACTTTCTCTTGCCCTGGTGGTGTGGTCCGCAGGAACTGGTTTAGGCAAGCGGAAGGCCCATCCCAAACCCAATAGAGACACTATGGAGGGCGCGTGACAATTGGAATTTGCGAAATTACGAAGCGCATTGCTGCAATCCCTCTGATCGTTTTCGCCAGTGCCCTCCTCCTTGTCGCGCCAAGCGGGGCGCAGGAACGTTCCCAAGGGATTTCGATCCACATGCTTCCGAAACGAGTGGCCGAGATTGGAGGCATGAGGTGGGGATTCTCCGTAGACCCGTCTCCGAGGCTAAAGGCCGAGCCAAGCCCGGTTGTTCTTCAGTCAGCTGCAGACCTGATTGCGTATTTTCGAAAACAGGATGCGGGAGTCCAGCAGAACGGTGTCTGGATTGTAATTACCAATCCAGCAGCATATTCTGAACAAGAACTGGCTCTGCTGGAGGGTGTGAAGTCAGCATGCCGCAGAGAGAGAATTCCGCTATTCATCTGTCGCGCGGCAGAATTGCCAAACGGATGGACGCGATTCGATCAGTGATTTAAGAATCCAAATCAAAGTCAGGTCCGACAAATAAAAGCCATGGCTCTCAACGATCTCGAATTCGCCTACGCTCCCGTGCGCAATCAAGTGCGCGACCTGCGGGAGTATCTTTGACCCTGCACGCATCCGCAGGGAACTCGGCGACATAGAAAAGAAGCTGGCCGATCCGGCGCTCTGGAACGATCCCGCAGCAAGCAAGCCTCTGATGCGCGACCGCAAGCGGCTGGAGAAGCTTGTGGCCGACGACGATGAGCTGGTGCGCCGCACGAGCGACATCGATGCCTACTTCGAACTGGCGCGCGAGGGCGAGGATGTTCTCGCGGATTTGGAGAAGAGCATCAAGGAGCTCGGCACATTCGCGGAGGAACTCGAAGCGCGCACCATGCTCTCGGGCGAGGCCGATGCGCTCAACGCCATTGTCACCGTGCATCCCGGCGCCGGCGGCACCGAAAGCCAGGACTGGGCTGAGATGCTGCTGCGCATGTACCTGCGCTGGGCCGAGCAGCAGGGCTTCAAAACGGAGATGAACGACTACCAGGCCGGCGAAGAGGCGGGCATCAAGTCGGCCACGTTCACCATCATCGGCGAAAACGCATTCGGCATGCTGGCCGGCGAGAGCGGCGTACATCGCCTGGTGCGCATCTCGCCGTTCGACCAAGCCAAGCGCCGCCACACGTCGTTCGCTTCGGTCTACGTTTCGCCGGAGATTGACGAAACCATTCACGTCGACCTGAAACTGGAAGACCTGCGCATTGACACCTATCGCTCCGGCGGCAAAGGCGGTCAGCACGTGAACACCACCGATTCCGCGGTGCGTATGACGCATCTGCCGACAGGCATCGTCGTGCAGTGCCAGAACGAGCGCAGTCAGCACAAGAACCGCGAGAAGGCGATGAAGATGCTGCGCTCGCGGCTGTACGAGTATGAGGTCGAAAAGAAGCGGGCTGTAAGCAAGAAGCTTGAAGACTCCAAGCTCGAGATTAATTTCGGGTCGCAGATTCGCTCGTACATCCTGCAGCCTTATCGCATGGCCAAGGATCACCGCACCAAGGTCGAAGTGGGCGACGTGGACAAGGTGCTGGACGGGTATCTGGAGCCGTTTCTCAGGGGCTACTTGCTCGCCAAGCGCCGCGGAACGGAAGTGGCGACGGGTGCTGAAGATGATTTGGAAGTGTAAGAGACCGTGAATCGTGGACCGTGAACCGTGACCGCGCTTGGCACCCGAGCCAATATTCACGGTCCACGGTCCACGGCTCACGAACTCCGATTCACAGAACACTATGACCAACCGTCACGAACTCATCGATGAAATGCTGCGCAACGCGCACAACATCGCCGTCATCGGCATGAGCAACAAGCCGCACCGCGCCAGCTTCAATATCGGCCGCTATCTTGCTGGAAGCGGCTATCGCATCTTTCCTGTGAATCCTGCGTTCCAGGAGGTGCTCGGCAGACCGAGCTACCCCGACCTCGATGCGGCTCAGGAATCGGCACGCGCAGAAACCGGGCGGGGAATCGACCTGGTGGACGTCTTCCGCGCCTCTGAACACGTTCCCGCCATTGTGGATGATGTGATCCGGCTGGGCATTCCGTATCTCTGGCTGCAGGACGGGGTCACTCACGACGCGGCTGTGGCGCGCGCCCGTGCCGCTGGCGTGAAGTGCGTGCAGAATGACTGCATCTTCCGGGAGCACGCCGCGCGGCCGGAGTTGCACGGGAAGCGGAGCTAGCAAGTCAGCAGGTCGGCAAGTGAGCGGGGCCGGCGAGCAGCCGGCCCCTGGAAAATCGGATTAACCGCGCTCGCGGGCGCTCGCGCGTTCCCGTTATTTCATCGCGCCTGACGACATTTTCATCGAGCGTGGCGCATGGGCCATGGGAGTGCAAGTGAAATACGTTTCCTTCAGGTCCGATACATCGGTGTACATCTTCACAAAAGCATCCCATTCCGCGTCCTTCTTGGGATGCGGGCTCGTCGGCTTGAAGTAATGGCGGGTGAGAATCGAGTGGTTGGAGTAAACAGCCTTTCCAGAAGCGGAGTCGCGCTCGATGACTTGCGTTGCGTAAATCACGTCGTCGTAGCCGTGCTTCTTGTACCAGGCCTGGTGAGCCTTCAGAGCGGTCATGTACTGGTCAACGCTCGCGCCGGGTTTGAGCTCGACGATCCGAATGATGCTGTATACGCCGCTGCAGGCCGGGAGCGGGGCGTCCAGCGCCCCCGCCGACGACTGGCTCGACTGGCCAAAGGCGAGAGGCGTGAGAGACGCGAACAACACTGCGGGGGTAATCAAGGCGGTGAGAATTCTCATGGAATCATCCTCCTAGGGTTGAAATCGTGAATTTGGGGGGGACGGGCCGACTCCAACAAAGCTAGCACAGACGCGAAGAATCGGCGCAAGAAAAAAGGCGCCCGCCTCTGTGAATTTCCAATTCCCGCCGAGATCGGGATCGCGACCGTCATGCAATGTGCCCGGAAGCCTGGCATTTCCTCGGTTTCGGCTGCCCGATGCCATCCCGCTGCATCTTCCGTCCAGTACACTGAGTCCAATCAGATGGAGGCAGCTTTTCATCCCGCCATGCGCCGTTTCCGGTTGATTTGCGCGCTGATTGCCGCGTTTGCCGCGGTCCCTCTCGCCTTTGCCGCATCGAATTCGGCCGACGTTGCGCACCTGCGCGTGCAACTGGTCTTTCCCAACCAGAACCTCAATACGGGGGCCCCCGCGAATGCGGGCCTATATTTCAAGCTCGAATCTGGCTGGCATGTGTACTGGGAGAACGCGGGCGACTCCGGCGAGCCGCCACACATTCAGTGGACCCTGCCCGCCGGCGTCACGGCGAGCGCCATGCAATTTCCCGCGCCCCAACGTTTGCCGCTGGGCCCGTTGATGGATTTTGGCTACGAGAACGAGGTTCTTTTCCCGTTTACGGTGAAGGCTGCAGCGCCTGCCAAGCCGGGTTCTTTCGTTCTGCACGCAAAGGTTGACTGGCTGGTTTGCCGCGAGGTTTGTATCCCGGGCAAGGCGGAGTTGGACCAGAACGTCAATGTGGTTTCCGGGGCTCCAGTAGTCGACCTGACCTCTCCATCTGACCAGGAGCTTTGGAATCGACTTGCAAACGCAATCCCGCGAGCGCTGCCATCGTCCGATACGGCAATCTTCCAGCCCATGCCATCCGGCTTCCGCCTCGCCGTCACCACGGGCCAGCGCGAAACGCAGGCTGCATTTTTCCCTGAAGACGAAGACGTCCTCGACAATCCTGCGCCGCAAACCGTGACGCCCACAGCAACGGGCCTCATTCTCGACCTGAAGAAAGATGCGAACCTCACCAAGATTCCCGCGCAGATGAACGGCGTGCTCGAACTCGCGGGCGGCAGGAACTACGAGATCGCCGCGACGCCTGGAACTGTCGCTGCTCCGCCCGCCGCGCCTGCTTTCTCCTTCGCAGCCCTCGCCAGCACGGTGTTCTTTGCGTTCCTCGGCGGATTGCTGCTCAACCTGATGCCCTGCGTGTTTCCCGTGCTGTTTTTGAAGGGACTGGCGCTGGTGCAGTCGGGCGCAGAAGAGCGGCACAAGCTCCGCGCGCACGGCCTGGTCTATACCATGGGGATTCTGGTCTCCTTCTGGGCGCTGGTTGGGCTACTGCTCGGGCTGCGCGCCGCCGGAGCTACGCTGGGCTGGGGATTCCAGTTCCAGTCCCCCATATTCTTATTGGTTTTGGCGGGGCTTTTGTTCTTCTTCGGACTATCGCTGGCCGGGCAGTTTGAAATCGGCCTCACGCTGACCAGCGCCGGTGGTTCGCTTGCCGCGAAACAGGACTACATGGGCAGCTTTTTCACAGGAGTTCTTGCGGTCATCGTCGCTACGCCGTGCACGGCGCCGTTCATGGGAGCGGCCATCGGCTACGCGCTCGCCCAACCTGCGGCCGTCACCTTCGCGATCTTCACGGCGCTCGCCCTCGGCCTGGCCGCGCCTTATGTGGCGCTCACGCTGCAGCCCGCGTGGACGCGCATGTTGCCCAAGCCCGGCGTGTGGATGGAAATTCTCAAGCAGGCGGTTTCGGTTCCCATCTTCGGCACCGTCATCTGGCTCACCTGGGTGGTCGCCGAAGCCTATGGCGCTAACCTCCTGCTCGCGCTGCTCTCCATTTTTCTGCTCCTGGCCATCGCCGGCTGGTTCCTGGGCCGCTGGCCGGCGCAGCGGTGGGCGACTCTCGTCGCCGTGCTCCTTTTGCTCACGGCGCTTGCTGCCTGCATCACCGCGCCCAGGGAACTCGCCGAGGCGCCTTCGGAGAAATCGGCGCTCACGTCCGTGGGGGCCGCACGCGGTGCCTGGCAGCCGTGGTCAACCGACGGCGTCCAGCGCGCGCTCGCCGCCGGGCAACCCGTTTTTGTGGACTTCACCGCCAGCTGGTGCCTGAGCTGCCAGGTCAACGAGCGCGTCGCGCTCAGCCAACCCGAAGTGATGCAGGCGTTTGGGGAGAGAAATGTGGCCCTGTTCAAGGCCGACTGGACCCGCGAGGATCCCGCGATTACCCAGGCACTTACGGCGCTGGGCCGCAGCGGGGTTCCGGTCTATGCACTGTATTCTCCGGGGCAGAGCGACCCGCAGTTATTGCCGCAGGTGCTTACGCCCGGGATCGTCCTGGACGCCATCAACAAACTCCCCACTGGGGCTGCAACTCCAGTCAGCGCGGTTTCGTCAAAACAGCAGTAAACTGAGTGCGTGACCGGCCCGACATCGATTCCGAGCCGATCGCCGATTCCCCGTTCGTCGCACGTCTGAACTCCCCACAGTCAGGAGGTCGACTCTGATGAAATCACTCTCTTGTCTTGCAGGCGTGGCTGCACTTGCGGTTGCGCTCGTGCCTGTTGCGGCCGGCGCACAGGCGGTCGTAGGCTCGCCCGCGCCCGCGTTCACTGCTACAGATTCGCACGGCCAGACACACTCGCTTACTGAATACCGCGGCAAATACGTGGTCCTCGAGTGGCACAACCACGATTGCCCCTACACCAAAAAGCACTACGCCAGTGGCAACATGCAGTCGCTGCAGAAGGAATGGACCACGAAGGGCGTGGTGTGGTTCACGGTGATCTCTTCCGCGCCCGGCCAGCAGGGCTACGTGACCGATTCCGAGGAGAACGCATATCTCGACCAAATGCATGCCGTGCCCACCGCGGTGCTCATGGATCCCGAGGGCAAGTTGGGCCATCTTTTCAGCGCCAAGACCACGCCGGAGATGTACGTCATCGATCCCGAAGGCAAGCTGATTTATGAGGGCGCAATCGACGACCACGCTACGCCCGACGTCAGCGACATCAAAGGCGCGGACAACTATCTGAACGACGCACTGATGGAATCCATGTCGGGCAAGCCGGTGGCGCACGCCTACACGCGGTCGTATGGCTGCTCGGTCAAGTACGCGAACTGAGGCCTGCGGAACGATCGTGGTTTTCCTCCGGCAAATTGGATATTGCACTTGACAAACCATAACCATTCGGTTATGAATTAGCCATGCAGGCCGTAGAGTCCGACATTTTCCGAGCGCTGGCCGACCCCACCCGCAGGGCAATCTTTGAGCGGCTCACCCGCAAAGGCGAGCAGACCGTACATGCGTTGACGGGGTCGTTCGACGTGTCGCAGCCGGCAATCTCGAAACACCTGACAGTGCTGAAGAGAGCGAAATTGGTGCGGCATCGCCGCGAGGGACGCGAGACGCACTACACTGCGCGGCCGCAATCCCTGGCGCCGCTGGCCGACTGGGTAAGCCGGTACGGCGTCTTCTGGAATGAGCGATTCGATCGACTTGAGAATCTGCTGGAAAGGATGGACAAATGACCGAGTCCGTTGCAATAACCCGCACTCTGACGATCGAGCGCGAACTGCCACATCCGCCAGAGAAGGTGTGGCGAGCCCTGACTGAAAGCTCACTGATCCAGGAGTGGCTGATGGGGAATGATTTCCAGCCGGAAGTTGGCCACCGGTTCAAATTCCGCTCCACTCCCGTGCCCAATTGGGACGGGGTGATAGACAGTCAAGTCCTGGTTGTCGAACCGGTTTCGCGGCTCTCTTATAGCTGGGGCACGATGGGAATGGAGAGCGTGGTCACCTGGACATTGACGCCGACCGCGAGCGGCACGCATGTCCGCATGGAGCATTCAGGCTTCCCGTCGGAGGAAAGCGCCAGCTACAAGGGTGCGAAGTACGGATGGACGAATTTCATTGGCAAACTCGAAAACGTCGTTGGAGGTTTGGACTGACCATGAAAGCAAAAAGCATTGCCTATTGGGCGACGACCATACTTGTAGCGTTTTTCATGAGCGGCGGTATCGCGCAGATCTTGCAATTCCGCGCCAACCCTCATGGCGTCGTGGCCGAACTCGGCTACCCCATGTACTTCTTCCTCATCCTCGGAATCTGGAAGGTGCTGGGAGCGATCGCCATCCTGGTGCCGCGTTTTCCGCGGCTCAAGGAATGGGCGTATGCCGGCATCTTCTTTGACCTCACCGGCGCGGCCGCGTCCTGCGCCGCGGTCGGAGGATACGGCGCATACGCCTTTCACGTGATTGCTCCTCTCATTATCGCGGGTCTTACTGTGGCATCGTGGGCGCTGCGACCACAAAGCCGTGTGGTTGGCGTCCTAATTCCGGCGACCAGCGGACATGCCGGTATGAACGCGAGAGCAGCGACCATTGGCTAAAGTTGCGACGAAGCTCAATTGAGCCCGGGACGCGAAGCGAACAAGGCAGGCGACGACCAAACGTCGCCTGAATGCTTCGCATCCAACTCCTTGAGGAGACGTGATGAGCAAAAAGACGCAAGCCACGCACGAGATGCCCGGCGGTCAAACCGAATGCACGGAAGATGATGGCGTAGTCAACGATTCGCTGGGCACCATCGACCCCGCCGACTCAACCGGCACCGACGTAGAGAAGGACACCGGCGACGCGAAGAAGGGCAACACAAGCAACCGCGAAGACTAACAGAGGCAACGGAGAACGAAAAACGTGGGACTTCGAAAACAAATCAGCCTCCGCCGCGTTTACCGGCTCTGATGCGCCGAATCTCCTCTAACCGCGCGGCAAGCTGCTTTTCGCGGCCTTCCTGCGTGGGGGAGTACCAGCGGCGGCCCTGGAGCGAATCGGGCAGGCAGTCCATGTCGGCTACTTTGCCTTCTTCGTCGTGGGCGTAGCGATAGCCTTCGCTGTAGCCAAGGTCCTTCATCAACTTGGTCGGCGCGTTGCGCAGATGCATCGGAACCGGTTCCTGGCGAGTATTCTCGATCTCCGCCTGCACCGCGCCCCAGGCCGTGTACACCGCGTTCGACTTGGGCGCGAGCGCGAGATAGACTACGGCTTCGGCCAGCGCCAGCTCACCCTCCGGCGAGCCGAGAAAATCATAGGTGTCTCTCGCGGAGAGGCACAAGTTCAGCGCCTCGGGCGCGGCGAGGCCGATGTCCTCGACCGCCATGCGCACGATGCGGCGCGCAAGATAGAGCGGATCTTCACCGCCCGCAAGCATGCGTCCCAACCAGTAGAGCGCGGCATCGGGATCGGAGTTGCGCACGCTCTTATGCAGCGCCGAGATGAGGTTGAAGTGCTCCTCTCCCGATTTGTCGTACATGAGCACGCGCTTCTGCACCGCTTCGGCGGCGATCACTTTGGCGATCGTCTTATCGTCCTGTACGAGTTGCGCGGCGACTTCGAGCGCGTTGTAGGCACTGCGGCAGTCGCCGCTCGAGTAGCTCGCGATCAGTTCTAGCGCGTCATCATCGGCGGTCAGCTCGAGCGCGCCCAATCCACGTTCCTTGTCGGCCAATGATCGCTTGAGCAGCGTCACGATCTGCTCCTCTTTCAATGGCTGTAATACGTACACGCGGCAGCGCGAGAGCAGCGCGGAGATAATTTCAAACGACGGATTCTCGGTGGTCGCGCCGATCAGCCGGATGGTGCCGCGCTCCACGTAGGGAAGAAACGCGTCCTGCTGCGCTTTATTGAAGCGGTGAATCTCGTCGATGAAGAGGATGGTGCGCGAGTGCATTGCAGCGGCGCGCGCGGCGTCCACCATCACCTGCTTGATCTCTTTAATGCCGCTGGTGACGGCCGAGAACTCGATGAAGCTGGCCTCGGTGGTTTCGGCAATGATTTTGGCAAGCGTGGTTTTGCCTACGCCCGGCGGACCCCAGAAGATCATGGAACTGGCATCGTCGCGCTCGATCTGCACGCGTAATGGCTTGCCGGGGCCGACCAGGTGCTCCTGGCCTACTAACTCGTCCAGGCTGCGCGGGCGCATCCGTTCGGCTAAAGGGGCGCCTCCGGTGGGCGGGCCTTTGGACGAGGGCGACGGGCGGGCTGGAATTTCGCCAAACAGATTCATCGCCTCGTTCCTCGCCTATCCGCCGTTCCGCCGCTCCTGGCTGCCCGCTGCCGCGCCGCCTCGTACAACAACACACTGGCTGCCACGGCGGCGTTCAGGCTCTCCACGGGGCCGGGGCAGGGAATCGTAATCCTCGCGTCGGCCTTCGCTGCCAACTCCTCGGCCACGCCGTTGCCTTCGTTGCCGATGACGAGAGCCACGGGGCCGGTCATGTTGACCAGTTCGGCCGGCTGCGCGGCGTGCACCGTTGTGGCAAGAATCTTCACTCCGGCCTCGTGCAGCTCTTCAAGGCACTCGCGTTCGCTGACAGCCAGCAAGGGAACGCGGAAGACGCTGCCTGCCGAGGCGCGTACCGCTTTCGGATTCCACGCGCTGACCGTTCCCGGCAGGCTCACGACACCGTCGGCGCCAAAGGCCTCTGCGGAGCGCAGGATGGTGCCCAGATTTCCCGGATCCTGAAGGCCGGCGAGGACGACGATCAGCTCGGCGCCCCTGGGAGGGGCGCCCAGAATGTGCGGCCATGACCAATCCGGCCGTTCGACCAATGCGGCAACCGGTTGCGGTGTCTCGGTGGCGAGTGCAGAATCGAGCAGCTTCGCCGGCAGCCGCAGAATCTCGGTCTCCAGCGGCACGCAGAGCGCATCCAGAAGCCGCTCGCCATCCTGGGTGACGAAAATTGTCTTCACGCGCAGGCCCGCGCGTAGGGCCTCTTCGAGCAGGTGCGGTCCTTCGATGCCGACGCGGCCCTGCGCGCTACCGCCTGTCGCGGCCAGCGCTTTGCGCAACTCCTTCAGGCGCGCATTGTCCTTGCTTTCCACCACGCGAATCGGCATCGAGCAGCCCCTCTCAAGCGCTGTGGCGATTCTAAGAGCAGCTACCAGCCTCTAGCTACTAGCCGCAGTGCTCTGACCAGGCGATTTCGTAATGGTCTTTCGGCAAGTGCGGGTCGGGGGACCCGCGCTACAGCCGGTCAGGAGACCGGCGCTACGAGTTGTCGCCGCATGCGAGAGATGCGGGCGCTACGCGTTCCCGCTTCGGCTGAGATATGCCGGCCAGCGGATGGAAGTCGCATTGCAACTTGCACCGAAGCTGGTGCTGTGATAGTTTCCGATCTTGTAACATCTTCTTTCTATTCGGGAACCGAGGTAGGCCAGATTGTCGGCGGAAATTCTGCGCGTTCATCCCGATGAACCCCAACCGGACCGGATCGATTACATCGTCTCCTGCCTGCGCAAAGGGGGTGTGGTTGCGCTGCCTACCGACACGTTTTACGGCCTGGCCGTTGACCCGGTGAACCTGTATGCCGTCGAGCAAATCTACCAGATCAAGACCCGCCAGAAGCACAAGCCGCTTTCGCTGCTGATCTCCGGCCTGGCCCAGGCCTATGAACTGGCGCGTGACACCGATCCGCTGCTGGACAAGCTGGCCGATCGCTTTTGGCCCGGCCCGCTCACCATCATTGTCCGCGCCGGAACCAAGCTGCCGCTGCGCTCCACGGCCAACACCGGCAACGTGGCGCTACGGGTGCCCGACGCGGCCATTGCGCGCGCGGTGGTGGAGCGCTTCGGGCTGCCCATCACGGCCACCTCGGCCAATCTGCAGGGCGCCTCGGAATGTACCAACGCCGCCTGCGTTCGCGATCAGATCGGCGATCGCATTCCGCTCATCATCGACGGCGGCCCCACCGGCCGGGCACAGCCCACGACCATCGTCGATCTGACGCTGGGAGAGGGACGTTGGGAGATTCTGCGCGAGGGCGCGATCCCGACCCATGAAATCGTCATGGTCCTGCAGCGGTGAGAAAAAAAGGGACTAAGGGACTCGGGACCGAGGGAACAAGGGACCAACGGCGCGGCGGAGTGCGAAACTAGGAACTGTGAATTGCGAACTCATCACCGGCCCCTGAACCCTGATACCAGAACCCTGTCCCATGCCCGCCCAATCCAAGCCGAAGCGTCGTCACACAGGTCTTCGCATTACGACGGCGCTGGTGTTGCTTCTGGTGGCTGGCACACTGGGCTGGATCGGGTGGGTCTACGCGCAAATCGATAGCTATGCGCATCAGGATCAGGCTGCACCGGCTGACGCCATCGGCGTTCTGGGCGCGGCAGAGTACGATGGCAGGCCCTCCCCGGTCTACCGTGCCCGCCTGGACCACGCGCTCGAGCTCTACCACAAAGGAATCGCACCGCTGATCATTACGCTGGGGGGCCCCGGCGGAGATCAATACACCGAGGGCTCGGTGGGTCGCGAATACCTGATGAGCAAGGGCGTTCCCGAAAGCGCCATCATTGCTGAAACTGAGAGCCGCAACACCGAAGAATCGGCGCGCCGCATGGTCGTGATCGCGCGCGTCAACGGCCTGCACCGCCTCGTGGTGGTCAGCGATGATACGCACATGTTCCGCATTCATGCCATTTGCGCCGCGGATGGGCTGGATGTTCTGACTTCGCCGCGACCGCGCCCGGCCACGGAGGAAAAGACACAGGAAGGCGCGCGCATCGCCCACGAGATTCTCGGCTACACGCTTTGGCGGCTGGATTTGCATTAAAGCAGGGAGCAAGGGAGCGAGTGTGAGGGCGAGCGCGAGGGTTTGCCGGCTTCAGTGCATTGCGCACAGCATGGCCAGCGCGAACCCCGCTGCGCTGGCAGTCGATAGAAAATTTACCGCGTCATTGTTCAGCAAGCCGCGTTCCTCCAGCGTTGCTCCCAGCAGGCTGTCGAAGAAGAGGCCGAAGACAGCTCCTGCGCAGCTCACCCTAAACATGGTCCAGCCGCCGCCGAGCGCCCACATTCCCGCGTAAGCCACCATGGCCGCGGCAACCAGCCCGGCAAGGGAGCCGGCCAGGCTGATGGCGCCGTCCCGACCGGGATCGACCGCCTTGAACGACGTGATCATGCGCGGACGCCCGCCGAGCACCTGCCCGATCTCGGAGGAAGCTGTGTCGGCCGCAGCCTCAGCCAGCGCCGCCACGGCCAGTGCGAACAGCATGGTCGGTGTGGCGGCGTGGTGAGGCATCCAGTGGGAGTTGGCGAGCCAAGATTGCACGGGAGTGCTCACGACCAGCGCTGCCATGCCCAGGTTGGCTGCGACTTGAGAGGCCGACCGTCCCTTGCGCTCTTCCGCGGTTCCGAGCCGTTCCTTCTGGCCGCGGCCGGCACGCGTAGCAGCGAACGCGAGCAAGGAGACCGCGAGTGTAGGAACGAGGGCCGTGTGCCAGGGCTTATAGGGAACCACAAGGGTGGAAAACATGAGGCTGGCCGTGATGAGCATGCCAGTGAGCGCGGCTGCCGGGGTGGCCGCCCGCAGTCTCCAGGTGACCAGTCCCAGCAAGGCGCTGAGAGCGACGGTCCAGATGGCGACTGGAGCTGCCTGAGATGCCCACCAATTGCAGTCAAGCACCACTTCAGTACCTGCAAAAGGCAGTACGGCAAGCAACACGAGCTTGGATTGCCAGGTTAGCTTGTTTTCAGCCACGCTTCATCGTATCCCCTGGGCCGCGCCCGGCAGAAAGCGCGCTGAAGAAACCGATAACCAATCTTCTCCTGCCGCGTCGCAAGAAAGTGAAGGTTCGGGGACCAGGTTTTCCCCGCCCGGCTGATTTACAATCACCTAGGAAGCAGGAAAGATTCTGAATGAGGCTTTTTCCCATGATTTCAGGCCAGGGGCGCGCGCTGTTGGCCCAGGCAGGCGGAGCACTTGCCATTGCCGCATTGATCGCGGGTTGTGGCGACAACTACAGGCCGACGGTTACCCCGGTATACACCACAGGCCCGGCTGCACAGCCCACATCGTACGCGGTTGTGGTTTCCACCACAGGCGTCAGCACGGATGGCGTGGTCACCCTGATCGATTACTCAGGCGATTCGATTTTGACCGAGGCAACCATCGGTCCGGGACCCACTGCGTTCACCCTCGATGAGCTGGGCGCCACCGGCTACACCGTGAACAGCGACGGCACACTCTCCAACTTTGCCATCACCACCTCGCTGCAGACCAAGAATGTTTCCTTCTCTACCTTGTCGCCGACCTCGCAGATCGTGAATCTGATGCCGCCTTCCTCCGGGCTTTGGGCTACCGATCTGAATGGCGATGTGGTCGATCTCTTTCAGGGATCACCGCAGGCATTCAAGCTGGCGATTCCGGTGGCGACCTCCGCGAGCACCGCGACCATGCCGATGTTTATCGCCGGGTCTCCAACGCTTTCCGGCCAGCGCGAATACGTCCTGAGCCAGAACGTCGCGAATAACGCGCCGATGACGTGTAATCTGACGCCCAGAACGGCGGGTGCGACGGGCGTAGCGACACCGATCGAGATTTCCAGCAATACCACCGATCCGGCGCTTCCGGTGGGCATGTGCCCAGTTTATGCGGTGCCATCTTCCGACCAGCAGCGCCTGTTTGTCCTCAATCGGGGCGACGACACGATCACGGTCATCAATGCCAGGAACAACACGCTCGACGCCTGCACACCTTTCCAGAATCAAAACGGGCAATGGGTGACGTGCCATCCAAGCATTCAACTTCCGGCGGGTTCGGGGCCGATCTACGCGGAGTACGTCCAGGCAACTCAGCAGCTGGTCGTGGCCAATTACGAGGCTGGCACCATCAGTGCGATCGACGTTCCCCTGGATGAATACGGCAACGACGAGAACACGTACGCCAACAACAATTGCGCCACGTATGCCGCTTGCGGCGCGATCACGAGTGGATTTGGAACCGTGCACACCGTTGCTGTGGGCAATACGGCGACACCCAATCCGGCCAGCGTGACGGTACTTTACGACGGCAGCAAGGCCTACACGGCGAACCAGAACGATGGGAGGGATAACGGCACGGTGACGGTCGTGAATCTGTCCACGTACACGGTGGAAAAGACTATCACCGTGGTCGGTCATCCGCGCACCGTGGTGAACACGCAGAACTCAGAGTACTCCAAGATCTACGTGGGCTCGCCCGATAGTCCGTACATCACGATTATCGAGTCGAGCCCGACCGTAACCGACCTGGTAGACACGACGATACTGGTGGAGGGCACGGTGGTGGATGTGCGCACCACGACGCAAAACGGCAACAGCGGCAATAACAATTACAGCAGCCGCGTGCCGGGCTATGGCCAGCCGTGCAACTTGTCGCCTGCGACCATGGTGGCTACCTACGGCGCGAATTATACCCTGGCGGAATGCCAGGCCACTCCGTAGTGGTGGGATCGATTCAGTGCAATGCCAAGGGCCATTCCCACAGGGGAACGGCCCTTCGATTTTTTGAGGGAGTGGCCACGTCGATGCCGGATGCGGGCAAAACGCACCCCGGAAAAACTCGACTCGACTTGCTTCTCGTCGAGCGCGGCCTCGTCGCAAGCCGCGAGCGTGCGCGTGCGCTGATTCTTGCTGGCCGGGTGCTCGTCCGCGAGCAGAAAATCGACAAGCCCGGGACTGCAATTGCGCAGGACTCGCCGATCCGCCTGCTCGGTGAGGATCAGCCTTACGTAAGCCGCGGCGGATTGAAACTGGCCGCGGCCCTGGAGCATTGGAAGATCGACGTCAGGGGCCGTGCATGCCTCGACGTCGGCGCCTCGACCGGCGGATTTACCGATTGCCTGCTGCAGCACGGCGCCGCGCACGTGACTGCGGTCGATACCGGCTTTGGGCAGATCGATATGAAGCTGCGCAACGCTCCACGCGTGCAGCTCCTGGAGCGCACCAACGCGCGCCTGCTCGAGGCGGGATCGTTGCAAAAGCCGGGCCAGGCCCAGGAAAATACTCTTTTGGTCATGGACGTTTCGTTCATCTCGGCCACGCTTGTTCTGGGGCCGGTATTAGCGGCCGCTCCGGCGCTGGTGGAAGCCGTGATTCTGGTCAAACCGCAATTTGAGGCCGGCCGCGAACATGTGGGCAAGGGCGGCATTGTGCGCGACCCGGCCGCGCACGAACTGGCGATCGATAAAGTGGCGAAATGCGTGCGCGCGCTGGGCTGGCTGGTCGTCGAAACCATTCCTTCGCCCATCACAGGCGCCGAGGGCAACCATGAGTTTCTGCTTTACGCAAGAGCAGTCAGTCCTGGGCCCGATCCATTACACTCGAACCCATGACCCGCGTCGCCATTGTTGCGAAGCCGAATCGCGAAGAGCTTAAGCAGCTTTTGCCGGAACTGATTCGATGGCTGCGGCAGCACGGCTACGAGCCGGTGCTCGACCGCGAGGGCGGAAGCTACACCGCAGCCGCGCCCGCAGTGGATCGCGCGGAACTGCCGTTGCATGCGCCGCAGCTGGTCATTGTGCTTGGGGGCGACGGCACATTGCTGGCTGCGGCGCGCATTTTTGCCACCGTCGATACGCCCATTCTCAGCGTGAATCTTGGCTTTCTCGGTTTCCTCACCGAAGTGCGTCTCGCCGATCTCTACGCCACACTCGAGAACTGGTGCGCCGGCTGCCATACACTCGACGAACGGGCCATGCTGCACGCCGAGCTGTGGCGCCAGGGCGCCGAGATCGCGGGCTTCGAAGCGCTCAACGAGGTTGTGATATCCAAGGGCGACATTGCCCGCATGGGTGATTTTGCCGTGGAATTGGATGGCAAGAGTGTGGCCAGCTTTCGCGCCGACGGCGTCATTGTCTCCACGCCCACCGGTTCGACGGCCTACACGCTGGCCGCCAATGGGCCCATTCTGACGCCGGATGTGGATGCCATGGTGGTCACGCCCATCTGTCCTCATCTGCTCACGCTGCGGCCCATCGTGGTGCGCGGCGATGCTTCGCTTACCGTCCGCGTGGAAGGCGTACCCGATGTCGCGCTGCTCACCATCGACGGCCAGCAAAAGGTTGAACTGCGACGCGGCGACGAGATGCGCTGCTGTCGCTCCAGCCATACCGTCAAGCTGGTCCGGCTGGGCGACAGCGGCTTCTTTGACGCGTTGCGCAGCAAATTGAGTTGGGGCGAGCAGTAGAAGAAACGCGGGAACCGGCCTACTTCGTCAACTCCGTCAGCAACACCTGGGCCTTCGCGGCCAGCGTGTTCGCTCCCTCCACATCGCCAGAGGCCAGGGCGGCCCGGGCCTGCTTGAGAAACTCCCGAATGTGATCGGCGGTCTTTTGCTCGGAGTCGCTCAGCGTGCGATTGATGCCATTCAGCCGGCGCTCGGTGTCGGCGATGGAATTCTCAGTCTGCTGGCGGGAGTTCCCGGGATCGCCCGAGGAAAGTTGCCCGATGGCGCTCACGGCGGGGCTGGGAGGCGGCGGGGGCTCCGGTGCAGTTACGGAATCATCGGGATTGGGCGGTCTCCGGTGCCGCACAGGTAGCGGGATCGGCTGCTCTTCCTCCCACATGTTGGAGATGGCATACGCTGCAATGACCATGTCCGCAGGCGGCAGGTCGATGTCGATGAGCTGAATGGCCTGCGACGGTTGGGCGCGCGGTGCGAGCATCCGGGCCTGCGTGGGATGCTTCTTGTGAAACGGCAGTTGGAAGCACCCCGTGAGCAAGAACGGCAGCAGCCATGCGACGCTCCTGACAGGCGACTTCATTTCCCCAGCTCCGTATCGCTCGGCATGCTCGCGGGTTGCTGAGCACGGTGTACGCGGTCCGCGGCGGTGAGTGGAATGCGCAGCAGGAATTCCGTGCCGCGGACCTCTCTCGATTGTACGTCCACGCTCCCGTGATGTAACTGCAGGATGCGGTAAGTCATGGCGAGTCCGATGCCGCTGCCTCCGATCTTGGTTGTGAAATAAAGGTCGAAGATCTTTTCACGGATCTCCGCGGGAATTCCCTCGCCCTCGTCGGCAATGCGCAGCACGGCAAATCTTGGCGTGGTGTGCCCGATGCGCACCCCCTCGAGGCCGTTCTGCCGCACCTCGGACGGTGAACCATTGCTGGCGCTAAAGTCCTCTTCGAGAGCCACTTCAAGCCGGCCGCCCTCGGGCATGGCCTGGGCGCCATTCTGGATCACATTCAGCGCCGCCTGCTTCAGCAGATCGGCGTCTACGTTGGCGATCAGCGGCTCTTTCGGCATGCGGCTGGTGAGCTTGATCTGCCGCGTCGTCAGCTCGTCGGCGGCCAGCGCCAGCACGTCGCCGATCACCAGACGCAAGTCCTGTTCGTGCAACTGCAGTTCCACCGGCCGCGAGAAGTCAACCAGAGTTTGCACCACGCGATCGAGCCGCCGGATTTCGGCGTCGATCACCTCCAGATGCCTCGTCGCCGGTCCTTCGGCATCGCCTAACTTCGACTTCAAGAGCTCCAGGTGCACCACGATGGCGTTGATAGGATTCTTGACCTCGTGGCCGACGCCTGAAGTGAGGCGGCCGATGGCCGCCATACGGCGCGAAAGCTCCAGCTCCGACTCGATCTTCTCCGCCGATTCCAGATCGTGCAGCGTCACCAGCGCGCCGAGCCCGCGGTGGGTTTCATCGTCGTAAATAAAATCCACCGAGGCCTGGATGCGTTGCCCGTCTTCGGTGCGAATCTCTTCCTTCACCATGTGGGCGCCTGCTTCCACGGCCTCGCGCAGCGTCCGGCCCAGCACGGTGGTATTGGTAAAGATTTCCCGCGCGTGCCGGCCCAAAACGCCGTCGTGATCGACGTTCAAAAAGCGGCGCGCCGCCTCTGAAACGAGAACCGCCCGCTTGTCTTCCGTGAAAAGCAGAATGCCGTCCTGCAAATTTCCGAGAATCTGGTCGAGATTTTCGCGCAACGCCGAATAAACCTCTTCCACATTGCGCATGCGCTGCCCGATCTTCTCGATCTTTGTCGAGACCAGCGCCGCCACGTCCTTTCTTGATGCGTCTTTGCCCTCGGCTGGCGCCTCCCCGGCTGCCGTCAAACGATCGAGTTGCCGGCTGATCTCAGTCAAGGGCCGCAGGGCGAGATTGCTGAGCAGAAAAGCCGCTGCCAGCGCCACGATTAGCGCCAGCGCCATCAGCCGCAACGCGTTTTTGAGCAGCGGTTCGTACACCGCGCGGAGCAGCGACGTATGTATGCCCACATTCACGGTGGCGAAGAGCTTGCCGTTGTTCTCAAGCGGCGCCACCACGTCAAAAACCGTCGGATGCCTAAAGGCCTCGATGATGGTGCGCAGGGGATTGGCCTTGAGCAACTGTGCGTAGTTGGGGCGCCAAGGCAGCGGTTTGCCTTCGTTATCAGGGTTTGTGCTGAGCAGCGTCATGCCCTGGCTGTCGCCGATGTTCACGTCGTATACAGTGGCCGAGTAGCGGTCCACCGACTCGAGCACCGCCCGCAGTTGCGTATCGTTGCGCACCGTCTCTACTACCAACTCCCGCAACTCACCCGGATTGTTGGGATCGACGGTACGATCTCGGAGGCCGTTCTCCAGCGCATTCTGCAGCGCGAACCGCACCTGACGGGCCACCATCAAGTTGGTGTCGTAGGTCTGGTGCACCGCCGCTTTTGCCAATTGGTGCACATAGAGCAGCGACACCAGTCCGGCGATGAGGAACACCAGGGCCGAAATGGCCAGCACGAGTTTGGTTTTCAGGTGCATGGATGGCCGATAGTTGAAATCTTTCGCGTGTCACCGCTCCCGAAAAAGGTTTCAGCGGTTTTGGGAGTCGTGCCCTTTCGCGGACGCAATTCACGTTGACCGCGCTCCGAACTCCATTCAGCTTTTCAATTCATGCCGCTCCTGGCCGTATTCCTTAAGCTTATTGTGCAGTGTTTTCAAGCTCACGCCCAGAATCTCGGCGGCGCGCGTTTTGTTTTGGCCCGTCACTTCGAGGGTGCGCAGGATGAGCAGCCGTTCGGCCTCATTGACCGTGGCGCCCACGCGCACCGTCACCACGCTTCCATTCAAGGCAGAGGATTCCAGGCTTTGGTCCTCGCCGAATCCCTGGGGCAGATGTCCGGCGTCAAGCAACATGCCGTCGGGGCAAAGGACCACCGCCCGCTCAATGGCGTTGCGCAGTTCGCGCGCGTTGCCCGGCCAGTTGTAGGCCATCAGCCGGTCCAGCATGGAAGCCGAGACCCCGGACACCTTGCGCCCGTGCTTCTGGTTCATGTCAGCCGTCATGGCCTCCACCATGGCCGGCAGATCCTCCATGTGTTCGCGCAGCGGCGGCATGGCTATATTGAAAACGTTGAGCCGGTAAAAGAGGTCGGCGCGCAGATGTCCCTGCGCCACGGCATGGCGGGGATCGCGATTGGTAGCCGCGAGCACGCGCACGTCCACCTCCAGTTCGGTGCGCGCGCCCAGCCGCCGGAGCTTGCGCTCTTCCAGGACCCGCAGCAATTTGGCTTGCGTACCGGCCGGCATTTCGCCCACCTCGTCGAGCAGCAGTGTGCCGCCCGAGGCCAGCTCGAAGCACCCGGCTCTGCGCTCCATCGCGCCCGTGAATGCGCCTTTTTCGTGGCCAAAGATTTCGCTTTCGATGAGCGTTTCCGGAATCGCCGCACAATTGACGGCAACAAACGGCCGCGACTTGCGCGGGCTCAAATCGTGAAGTGTGCGCGCCACCAACTCCTTGCCGGTACCGCTCTCGCCGGTGATAAGGACGGGCACATTCGACGGGGCGATCTGCTCAATCAGACCAAAGATCTCGCGCATCTGCGGCGAACTGCCCACCAGCGCGCCGAGCACGCCCGATTCGCGCAGCCGGCGCCGCACCACTTCAAGTTCAATCGTGGTTTCCCGTTGCCGCGTGGCATTGGCCAGGATGGTCTTCAGCCGCGTTGCGTCTACCGGCTTGGGCAGAAAATCGTACGCGCCCAGCTTCATGGCTTCGACGGCCAGTTGAATTGACCCCATGGCGGTGAGCACCACCACCGCCATGTTGGCGCTCAAACCCACGCCGCCTTCGGCGAGCTTGGCCAGCAGCCCCATGCCGTCCAGGCGCGGCATCTTCAGGTCCGTGACCACAATGGCCGGATTCCACGCCAGCGCCTTTTCCCACGCCTCCACGCCGTCGCGCGCGGTCTCGGTGCTGTATCCCCATCCGGAGATCAGTTCCGCGAGGCCGGCCAGCGCGTTGGGCTCGTCTTCGGCGATCAACACCTTTACGGCGTTCTGCATAGGGGCGTTCGGCTCAGCCTTTAGCTTACCTTTTTGCCATGCCATCCGGCTAAAAGCGCTCCCCGGCGGACGGCATACCCTTTAAACTGGATCCATGCTGCCCTACGAAATCTCCCCCGCTGAAGCCGGTCAAATGCTGCGCGAAAAGGGCGCCCGGCTCGTAGACGTGCGCGAGCCATGGGAATTTGCCACCACGCGCATCGAGGGCAGCCTGCCCATTCCGATGGGCAAAGTGGCAACCCGCGCACAAAAGGAACTCGACATCGACGAGCGGCTGGTCATCGTCTGCCATCACGGCGTGCGTTCCATGAACGTCACCGCGTGGCTGCGCCGCCAGGGTTTTGAAAAGGCACAATCGTTGCGCGGCGGCATCGACGCCTGGTCAGTCGAGGTCGATCCAGGCGTGGCGCGGTACTGATACGTGCCTTCTTTCGCAACCCCCCTTCCGGGACCGATTAAAAACGGATCCGTTGGCCAAAATCGCGGAAGAGTTTACCGGCGGGTAGAGGTAGCTTGGGGCACGGCAAGGTCTCGTCCATGAACGGACGCATCGGGGCGCAAGGTAAGGCCCAGCGTCGTAATCACCGGGTCTGGGAGTTCCTCAAAGTAGAGAACCGCCGAATCTGCGCTGTGACGATTAAAGGTCCAAAGCCCGCAGGCCGCAACCCCAAGGACGATCAATAAACCGGCATAGCGGAAGGGTTCGCCAAGCACCTGCATTTCGAACGGTGCAAACGAAAGTGCGAGGACGATCAAGACGATGGCGAAGCCCCAGAATGCGAACTGAATGTTCGTTTTCCCCGGCAAGTAGGAGCATGTAAAAGGGACTTTATAGAAGCCAACCAGACTGATCTCGGCAAAAACCCATCCAAGGAGAGCCAGGATCACGAGGTGTTCCGCCACCTGATTCCACGGCCTGAAACAGAGCGATAGGCAAGCCGTGAGCAACCAGACTGGGAGCACCGCGAACAAGAGCTGGCACCGCCTGGTTGCGGCGATGTACTTGTGTGACGGGCAAAGCTGCGTGACCCGCAAAACCCAGTTGGCATTTAGCGAAATCGGAAGCGGGAATACGTTGCGCAGTCCTACGACCGCAAGGACCATCATGATGATTGTCGACATGAGAAATTCTGGGGCGATGGGACGGAGAGCGATCGGCGACAACTCGCTGCGCGCCATGGAAAAAGCAATGCCAAAAACCAACGAGAAGTAAAACGCCAGGACCACGCGATGCTGGCGGCTGCGCGCGATCGAACGGAAGCTGAAGAGGATGATTGCAGTTTCGAGAGAACTGCCGAAGCGCGGCGTCCAGCGCAGACCTCTGACTCGTGGCACCAGGTCCGGTTCTTCGACGGTCTTTTTCATGGTCCCTAAATAACATAGGATCAAAGACGCGGCTGCTCCGATTACAGCGAATCCCAAGCCCATCCATGCCCGATGCGCCAACCACGCAAGCGCCGGAGGCAACGAGCCGGTCAGCTGGTTGAAGAGCGCGAAGAACCAGTAGGGCGGCGATAGCGCGAGGACCCGATGATTCCGTGGGTCGGCCCATTGGGCCAGATTGGTGAAAGTTGGCAAAAGAAAGAACGCCCCGATAAAGAGACCGTATGCGCCGAGTTGCAGGATGGCCGAAAGGCTAAGGAAGATGCGGCGCGGGAGCAGCAGGGCGGTGAATCCTTGAATGGTGAGCACTGCACAGTACAGGAACAGGCTGGCAGCGGCCATGGTGAACCAGTAGGCTGAGCAAAATCGAAGGAAATGGGGAAGGCCCCCCAGAACCAGTGGCCACGCAAAGCCCGAGGCGATGTTCAAGGCGACGACTGACATCCCCACAATGGCGCCCGATGCAGAGACCTTGGCAAGGAGAATGGTGAGCGGGCCGATGGGCAGCGGTGAGAGCACCATGACATCGCGCCGGTCGGGAAAGATGCTGTCCCAGCTGACGACCGCAATGAGCCCAACAACCAGCATCATTTCGGAGATGAGGGATTGTTCCTTGCTCCAGATGAACGCCAAAAGAACTTCGGGCGCGTGCGGCCGCCCGCTGAGAGACATCAAGAAGGCGTCAAACATGTGAATCAGGCTGAACATGATGAGCACGCCGGCGAACTGTCCCAGGAAACGTGGTATGTCGGCTTCGATGGACAGGGCTTCAAGGTCCACGACGCGCAGAAGAAACTGGCGGTAGAGGACGCGAAAGGAGTGCGGAAGGCGGGAGATCAGCTTACGCATCGACTCACGCATGGATGAGGTCCGCTATCTGCCGCGCCATCGAATCTGTGTCCTGTTCGACCGCGAGTTGCGAGAAGATGGCTTCGAGCGTGGGCAGCTCCATCAACGAACGAAGGTGTGCGATGGAGTCGTCGGCGACGAGTTTGCCGCGGTGCAGGATCACAACGCGGGTGCAGACGCGTTCGACGGTGTCGAGTTCATGGGAGCTGAAGAGCACCACCTTTCCGCGCGCTGCAAGTTCCTGAATGAGGCTGCGCAGCACCAGAGCAGAGCCAACATCGAGTCCGGAGAATGGTTCGTCAAGAAGCACAAGGTCAGGATTGTGCAGGAGCGCTGCGGCGATGAGGATCTTTTGCCGCATGCCCTTCGAGTAACCGGAAATGGATGCGTGCCGGTCGTCATGAAGAGAGAGCAGCCGCAGAAGGCCGTCGATTTGCTTCGAGGACTCTCGCTGCGGCAGATTGCGGAGCTGCGAGACCATAGTGAGGTATTCGGTCCCGGAGAGGTGCGTGTAGAGGTACGGCTCCTCGGGGACATAGCCCATACGACGTTTGTAGGCAATCAGGTCATCCTGAATTGGATTGCCCTCAAAGAGGATGTGACCGAAAGTCATCTCGATCAGGCCGGTAATCATCTTCATGGTGGTGGTTTTGCCGGAGCCGTTCGGCCCGAGATAGCCGGTAACCTCGCCCGGCCGGGCGCAGAAACTGACATCATCGACCGCGGGAATCCCAGCGAAGTGCTTGGAAACATTGCGCAGTTCAAGCATGGGTCACCTGCCTTAGTTTGACACCGGGAAGAGGGGGAATGTTCCCCTGGGATCTATTGCCCGGCACTCCCGGCCCGGTTTCGAGCCGCGCTCCGAGCTTGTGTGCGCCGCGGCACTGTGCGTGCCGTGTCCCGCCTTGGAGTTCTATACTCGCTTTTGACTGTTCTTTGAAGGGAGCGATTTCATGTCTTCTTCTGCCGTTGCATTTGCCCGCCAAAACCACCCTCGTTTTCTGGATGAACTGAAAGCCCTGCTGCGCATTCCGTCCGTCTCCACTGATCCCGAGCACAAGGACGATTGCCGCAAGGCCGCCGATGTGCTGCTCGCCGAACTGAAGCGCATCGGCATGGAGAGCGCGCGCCTGATTGAGGGCGAAGGCCATCCGCTGGTCTATGCCGATTGGCTGCACGCGGCCGGCAAGCCCACTGTGCTCATCTACGGCCATTACGATGTGCAGCCGCCCGATCCGCTCGACGAGTGGCTCTCGCCGCCGTTCGAGCCCACCGAGCGCAATGGCAACATCTACGCGCGCGGCGCGGTCGACGACAAAGGCCAGGTGGTGGCCCAG